>JAEEGF012060056.1_pt1 | contig 122558 bp, 98 predicted proteins | sample 9134171 | NCBI WGS metagenome assembly JAEEGF01 (sample SAMN16246542, study PRJNA631951) | gut metagenome | biome: gut microbiome; feature: rumen; material: AP-attached | host: Bos | place: Iran: Karaj | collected 2018-10
CTTTCTCGTCCAGTTAGGGCCATCCATGGCATCGTAGATCTTCATAAGGACACTCCTGGCCTCCTCCATCTTGGGATCCTCGACAGTAACTTTGCAAGAAGCGACGAGGGACTCGTTAGCTGAGGACACGGCGAACACCGTAGCCTCACCGACATTGAGAGCCGTGATGACACCGTTCTGGTCAATTTGAATCAAACGGGAACTGGACACTCTCCACACCACATTCTTGTTGGAGGTGTTCTCGGGGTGGAATATCGCTTCCAGGGTCAGGCTTTCTCCTATGAAAAGCCTGACCTCGGTTTGACTGAGCTCAAAAGACTCAGGGGATACCGCTTTTTTGGTGACTGTCACATCACATGATGCGGTCTTGCCCCCCGCCGTAACCATGATTGTGACGGTGCCTTCACCGACAGCTGTCACTGTCCCGTTGTCGACAGTGGCGACGGACGGGTTCGATGTCGACCAGGTCACTGTCTTGTCAGCGGCGTTGGAAGGGCTGACTGTGGCGATTAGGCTCGCCGTCCCGCCCTGCTCGAGAGTCAGGGACTTCTGGCTGAGGGAAACGCCGGTGACAGCCACCGGTTGCTCCTCCTCGGGGCCACATGACACAGCGAGACCAAACAATAAAAGTGACGACAGGACAATCGCTATCGAATTGATAATAATCTTATTCATATCACGGATTATAGAACACTTCCACAAACTTATAAAAAATTTGTGGTACATCAAAAAGGAGGAGACGGCCGGCGCTAACTAAGGAATCATCGACAAGCGATGGTACACGAGTCCGAAACGTCTCGCGGCCTCACGCTCAAGATCTTCCCTATCATCAGGATGGGCGATCGAGATCAAAGCTTTCGCCCTCTCCGCCAAATTCTTGTTGCGCAAGTACACGCAACCATATTCAGTCACAACATACTGCGTCTGGAACCTGGTAGTAACCACGCCGGCTCCTGGAGCGAGGTGGGAAACGATTTTGGCCCTCCCTTTACCTGTCCTGGAAGGCATAGCGATGAATGTCTTTCCGCCTTCCGACAATGACGCCCCGTACATGAAATCATGCTGACCGCCAACGGAGGAGAAAATCAGTTCTCCGATGCTGTCAGCGCATATCTGTCCGGTCAGGTCAACTTCTATCGCAGAATTTATTGCCACCGCGTTTGGATTCATCCTGATCAAAGAAGGATCATTAGTGACTCCGACATCAAAGAAAACGCAATCCTTGTTGTGATCGATGAACTCATACATTTCCTTGGAACCGAGGGCCAAAGAGGCCACGCTACGCCCAGGTTCATATTTCTTCATCGAATTGTCGATGACACCGGCACGCATCAGGCGGAAAACACCGTCAGTCATAGCCTCCGTATGGAGTCCCAGATGTTTATGGTCCATCAAGCCGTTCAAGGTGGCGTTAGGGATGCCACCCACTCCGATCTGCAAAGTCGCGCCGTCAGGTATTTCAGCGGCGATATGTGACCCGATAGCGGCCTCGATCTCAGTCGGAGGGCCAAACCGCATGTCGACAGGTGGGTCATCACACTCCACGGCGGCGGTAATAGCGCTCTCATGGATCATCGCCGTACCATACAGATAAGGGATACTCTTGTTGACCTGGGCTATCACAACTCTTGCCACTTCAACGGCTGGCTGGGCCAAGTCAGCGGATATGTTGTAACTGCACCACCCGTTCTCATCGGGAAGAGAACAGTTGATGCATGCCACATCGATTGGTATCTCCCGCCTCCGCATAAGGCCAGGGAGGTCGCTTAGGAAGCCCGGAATCAGGCTCCCATAGCCCTGCGCGACGTAATCTCGCTGGTCCCCACAGAGGAACAAGCTGTTCACGATAAAGGAGTCTTTATACTCCGGCTTGCAGAAAGGAGCCACACCCTTGGTCACATTGAACCCGGACACTATCTTCACATCACGGAGTTCATTATGGCGCCTGGCGAGCGCCTCCTGGATAATGACAGGCACAGAAGTACTGCCCTGGAAAAAGACCCAATCACCTGACCGGACTAAAGAAACGGCCGCGTCGGCGGAAACATATCTCATATTGCTGCGATATTATTCTGAGACTTCACTCTGTAGTTTCACAAAAAGGCCGAGCCGCTCATCCAGAGCCTCGAAATCCTTGTCGGAATTAAGCATCGACACACAGACTCTGATGCCTTGCTGGTCGCTTCTGGTGGCCGTCAAAGTGATAGCGCATATGCCGCAACGCATCAGATCATAAAGAAGAGCGCTTCCCGGCATTCCCTCATAGCCTATGGTGAAGAAGAAACCATCGCTGACATCCTGATCGAGATCCTTGTCATAGACGAGGTTGAAACCGTGTTTGTAAAAGATATCCTTCGCCCTGTGTGCCCTCCTGGCATATTCCCTGAGTTCATCCACGAAGTCATATTTCCCGCTTACTGAAGCCTCCATCATCTCTGACATGGCGTTCTGAGCCGAGCGGGAGCAACCGGAAGAGTTGATATAGATGAAAGTCAAGACAAAGTTATCTCCAAACCGGCTGATTCCATACCGTTCCTGAAGGGCAGGATACTCCCTTTCATACAGTTTGGGGGATATCGCGGCAAAACCGATTCTTTCCCCAGCGTAACTGAATATCTTTGAGGCGGATACCATCAAAGCGAAGTTATCAGTGTAACGTCCTACAGTAGGTTGGTATGGAGGAGAGAACGGGACAGACCTATCCCTGCGGAAATCCATGCACATGTAAGCCATGTCCTCCAAGGCAATAATATCGTACTTGGTACAAAGATTTCCAACAATCTTGAGTTCTTCCTCAGTCAGGCAAGCCCAGGTCGGGTTGTTAGGATTGGAATAGACGATGGCGCATGCCTTTCCGTCAGCCATCAACTCTTCCAAAGCGGAACGGAGCTTTTTCCCCCGGCAATGATAGATGTCAAGGATTCTGGCCTCAAGTCCCAAAACCTTTGACTGAAGGTAATGCGATGGGAATCCAGGGCTGATGTAAATCACAGCTTTCCTTCCTTCATGAAGTTGGGAGCACTCCATAAGCAAGGTGAAGCAGGCTTGCATGGAGCCAACCGTCGGGATCACGCACTCAGGGGAAATACCTATCCCCACAAAGGCGTTGATGAATGCGGAGGCGTTCCACTTAAACTCTGGAATACCTCCTGTTGGAGGATAAACCGCCGCTATGCCCGCGTCTAGAGCCAATTTCTGCATATCAATCCCGATCTGGGGGGCCTTAAGGCCAGGTACGCCGAACTCCAAATGGACGAACTTCTCACCTGAGATCCTCTCAAGTTCCCTTGTTGTGTTAACGCATTGGCGGATTGTGGCTCTTGAAAGATCCTTGATGTCCATTCCGGCAAGGACATCATCCATGGATGATTTGTCTATCGCTCTCATAATATCATTTTTTTGACAACTCCTGGCCTGCCTCAAAGGCGGCTACATTAGCGGCGACCACCGCCTCACCTTTTCTGGAGAAGACCCCAGCTATTCCATCTTTAAGCTTCCTTGAATCCAGAATGTCACCGAGCGCTGTGGCCGCGGCGCCTAGAAGGACCATATTGGCTCCACGAGGTGAACCGATGGAACGGGCGGCGGCATCACAATCAAGGACAACCAGGTTCCGGACCGAGCGCAACTCCGCCAGAATATCATCAAGCGGTGGATAATTCGGAATATTCACAAGAGGAGGGGAATTGGTCACAACCCAACCATCTTTGGAAAGCCATGGAAGGTACCTCAGAGCCTCCATCGGCTCCAAGGAAAGGATAAGGTCGCACTCCCCTTTCGGGATAAGGTCGCTGAATATCGGATCTGTTGAAAGACGCAAGTTGCTCTGCACGTCACCTCCTCTTTGGCTCATTCCGTGGACCTCAGCCTGTTTCAGATGGAGATTATCCGCCAGAGCGGCTCTTCCGATCACAGTGGCGATCGAGAGGATCCCCTGTCCTCCGACGCCTGAGAGTATAATATCCTTTTTCATAATCATTTCGCTTTAGCCGCCGCTGCGTGACGCTTGGCGGTCTGGATACATTCACGACGGCAGACTACTACCGAGACACCATGGTAATTAATCTCTTCCTCAATTACTTTCTCCATATCAGGATAGTTCTTGGGAAGAGGAATGATTGTCCGGATGTGTTCCGGAGCCACTCCGATCGCCGCGCAGATCGCCTCAATCTTCCCTGTTCCGGCCGAATCCTGGCCTCCGGTCATACCGGTGGTCAGGTTGTCGGAGATGAACAATGTGATATCAGCCCCGAAATTGACAGCATCCAACAAGCCTGTCATACCACTGTGCGTGAAAGTGGAATCGCCAATGACTCCCACTGAAGGCCATACACCAGAGTTGGCCGCCCCGATCGCCATAGTCAGGGATGCGCCCATCTCCACGCATGAATGGATCGCATGGAAAGGTGGCATGTATCCGAGAGTATAACAACCTATGTCACCGAATACCCTCGCCCCGTCATATTTGCGAAGAACGTTGTTGAGGGCGGTATAAAAGTCCCTGTGGCCACAACCCTGGCAAAGTGCCGGCGGCCGTGGAACAGTGGTTTTAGCCTCAGGGAATACTTCCAGGGAATCCATCCCGAGAGCCATCCTGACCAAATCCGGATTCAGCTCACCGGTACGAGGCAAGGTTCCATCCAGGCGTCCTTTGACCTTCACGAATCCGTTTCCGCGGCTGTCATCATAAAGCAACCCTTTCAATCTTTCCTCAATGAGTGGCTGTCCTTCCTCAATCACCAGGATAGTGTCACATGAAGCCGTCATTCGCTTGAGAAGGGCGTTCGGGAAAGGATATCGGGTGACCTTAAGAACCGGGTGCGAGCACCCTCCGGGGAAGCACTCCATAAGATAGTTGAAAGCGATTCCGCAAGTCACTATTCCAATCCTGTGGTCGGGCCCATCAATTAATCTATTGTCATCAGACTCCTCCGAATCATGACGGAATTTATGCTGATCCTCAGCTAGTTCCTTTACCCTTATCCGTGAAATGCCCGGAAGAGTGACCCAGAATCTTTCCCGATCTTTGGGCGGGAAGCGCATCTCATTCTCCTCGCGTGGAGAGCCCTCTATCGCCCGGACAACCGCGCGGGAGTGCGCCATCCTGGTCGTCAGCCTCATCAACACCGGAATATGGTTGGCCTCTGAATAATCAAAAGCCTCCTGAACCATATCATAAGCTTCCTGCTGGTTTGAGGGCTCGAAACAAGGCATCATAGCGAAATCCGCATAGAAACGGGAATCTTGCTCATTCTGTGAGGAATGCTGGGAGGGATCGTCGCAGGCGGCGATAACCAGACCACCGTTCGCCCCAGTAACCGCTGAATTGACAAAAGCGTCGGCGCAAACGTTCATGCCGACATGTTTCATGCAGACCAAAGCTCTTTTGCCCGCATAAGACACTCCAAGTGCCGCCTCCATGGCGGTCTTCTCATTCGCGCACCACTCGCTATGGATGCCGCGTTCTTTTGTTAGCGGATGATTCTGGATAAACTCAGTGATCTCAGTAGAAGGGGTGCCAGGATAGGCATACACGCCAGACAGACCGGCATGTAAGGCCCCCAGAGCCAGCGCCTCATCTCCAAGAAGAAGGTATTTCTCTGACATTGGTTTAAAGTTTTCGTGTTATTCGGGTTTTAAGTTACAAATAAATATTGTTATTTCAAATTTTTCTTTCAAATCACAACATCAGCGCTATTGTAAATAAGGCCTTTCACACATGGATTTATTATGGGATAATCAGATAGTTTGGTTATTTTCGCGGTGATGAAATTCCGCCTTGAATCCACATACAAACCTTCCGGTGACCAGCCGGAGGCTATCGATGGTCTTTGTCGCGCCCTCGAGGAGGGAGTAGGCGATGTCACCTTGCTAGGAGTGACAGGTTCCGGCAAAACTTTCACAATGGCGAATGTGATCGAGAAACTCCAGAGGCCCGCCCTGGTGCTTAGCCACAACAAGACCCTAGCCGCCCAACTTTACGGTGAGTTCAAGAGTTTTTTCCCATCCAACGCGGTGGAATATTTCGTATCATACTACGACTATTACCAGCCGGAGGCATATCTCCCGACAACAGACACCTACATCGAGAAGGACCTGAGTATTAATGACCAAATCGACAAGTTACGTCTCAGTGCCGCCTCTGCCTTGATGTCTGGCAGAAGGGACGTCATAGTAGTTTCCAGCGTCTCCTGCCTTTATGGCATTGGCAACCCGGAGGATTTTCACGCCCAGTCCGTGACAGTAAAAAAGGGCGAGACCCGTTCTTTGACCCGCCTGCTCTATCATTTGGTAGACGCCAATTACAGCCGCACTGAGGTGGATTTCAAGAGAGGTACCTTCAGAGTCAGGGGGGATACTGTAGACGTGTTCCTTGGAGGCTCAGACGAGGCTGTGAGAATAGAGTTTTTCGGAGATGAGGTGGAGAGTCTCTCTCTGATTGACCCGGTCACTGGAGCCAGGATCGAGGACCTGGATGAGGTGCCGATATTCCCCGCGACAAACTTCGTGACCACAAGGGAACGGAGCATCAAGGCGGTCAGCATGATACAGGACGACCTGAAGGCTCAAGTCGATTATTTCAATGAGATTGGGAAGGGGCTGGAAGCCAAACGTTTACAGCAGAGAGTCGAAAATGACCTGGAGATGATTAAGGAGATGGGATACTGCCCCGGAATCGAGAACTACTCCAGGTATCTTGACGGCAGGAAGCCTGGTCAAAGGCCATTCTGCCTGATTGACTACTTCCCGAATGATTTTATCACTTTCATCGACGAGAGCCATGTGACTATTCCCCAGATCAGGGCGATGTACGGAGGTGACCACTCCAGAAAGTCCGTGCTGGTGGAATATGGCTTCAGACTGCCTGCCGCCGCGGACAACAGGCCCCTCAAATTCGACGAGTTCAACGCCATCACCGGCCAGAAGGTATATGTCAGCGCGACTCCTGCGGATTATGAGTTGGAACGTTCGGAAGGTCTTGTTGTTGAGCAAGTTGTGAGACCGACCGGACTTCTCGATCCACCAATTGAGGTCAGGCCGACGAAAAACCAGGTAGACGATTTGGTCGAGGAAATACGCCAAAGGGCCGAAAGGGACGAGAGAATACTCGTCACCACCTTGACAAAGAGGATGGCAGAGGAACTGACAGATTATCTGGACAGGATCGGAGTGAGGGTCCGCTATATCCACTCAGATGTCGACACCTCCGAGAGGGTCGAGATCATCGAGGATTTCAAGAACGGACTATTCGACGTCTTGGTAGGAGTCAACCTGCTGAGGGAAGGGTTGGATATTCCCTCCGTCTCCCTCGTTGCCATCCTGGACGCGGACAAGGAAGGCTTCCTCCGCTCCGGAAGGGCGCTTACCCAGACCGCCGGCAGAGCAGCCAGGAATGTCAACGGTCTCGTCATCATGTACGCCGACACGGTAACAGACTCTATGGAGGAGACCATCCGCGAGACTAACCGCCGCCGTACCAAGCAGATGGAATACAACAAGATCAATGGAATCACTCCCACACAGGTTGAAGTCAAGAGAAATATCTTAGCCTCAGAGCTTTACGGCCCTTCCGACAAGGCAGTCAATCCCAGGATCGCCAACGGCCCGAGCGGCAGGGTCAGCGCCAAAGACTCCGTCTCCGACCCCACATATATCCCCAACCCGAGCGAACTTGGACGAGGGACAATCTCTGTCGGCCTCGGCCACGACTCGAGACGGGATGGCAACACGGCCTACGTGGACGGCTATGTCAAGGCTGACCTGGCGGCTGTCCTGCAAGATCCTGTCATCAGGGCTATGAGCCGGGAACAGATCGAGAAAACCATCGCTGAGGACAAGCGCAGGATGGAACACTCCGCCGCCGAGCTGGATTTCAGCCAAGCCGCCAAGTACAGGGACGAGATGTGGGCCCTGCAGGAATATCTGAAAGTCTGGAAATAAGTCACTTAGACCCTCGTGACCTTCACGACGTGACGAAGATTCTTTATCTGGGAAATAACCTTGTCCAGCTCCATATTGGAAGGAACGCTTATCCTCATCGTGATCTCATAAGTGCCGTTGCGGTAGTTCTCCGAGACATTGAAGGAACGCAGCGAGGCTTTGAATGAGCCTACCACCTCCGTTATCCTGCCGATCACCGAAGGCTCAATTCCGGTCACAACTTTCAAAGTGCCCTGGAAACTGCCTCCGGACGGCGACTCAGCCCACCTGACTTTCTGGATCCTATAAGGATAAGTGCTGATCAACCTCGCCGCGTTCGGGCAAGAGATACGATGTATCTTGATGCCTTCAGTACGTGTCACAAAGCCGAAAACATCATCTCCGAAGACAGGATGGCAGCACTTGGCCATCTTATAGTCAAGTCCCTTCAAGTCCTTGGCGTTCAAGACCAGGATATCATCCGAGGCGCTTCGTCCCTCCCATGCCCCAGACCTTGCCTCGATCCGGGCCGCCTCTGCCTCCTTGGCGGCATCAACGGCCAATGCGGCGGCCTTGTCGTGGTCTTGGATGAAGGTCTTCACATCATTCACATCAATGATGGAGTCGGCGACAGCGGCATAGAAAGAGTTTTGTGTGGTGTACCTGATCTTCTTCAGATACTCCGCTATCATGTCGTCCGGGAACTCGAGTTTCCAGTTCTTCAGACGTCTTCCAAGCAGCTCGCGACCAGCGGCGGCCTTCTTGTATTCCTCCTCATCCAACTCACGCTTGATACGACTCTTGGCCTTGGAGGTCACGACAAAATTGAGCCAGTCCGGAGAAGGTCTCTGGTTCTTGCCGGACATGATCTCGACCACATCACCTGTCTTCAGTTTTTCCCTGATGGAAACCGCTTTCCCGTTGACACGGCCTCCTGTGCACTTGACTCCGAGACCAGTGTGGATGTTGAAAGCGAAGTCAAGGACCGTCGCCCCCGCAGACAGTATTCTCAGCTCGCCACTCGGCGTGAACACGAATATCTCCCTGGAAGGCGGCTCCGGCAAATCCTCCGGACTACCGTCACCAGGATGCTCAAGGGCATATCTGACTGAAGTCAGCCATTTGTCCATCTGCTCCTCATGGAGGACTCCTTTGTAAGACCAATGGGAGGCCTGCCCGTTCTCGGCCTCCTCGTCCATCCTACGGGTGCGGATCTGGACCTCCAAATATGCCCCGCGACGATTCTTTACAGTAATATGCAGAGACTCGTAACCATTGGGTTTAGGATTGGTTATCCAATCACGGAGACGGTTGGTGTCCTGCTCATACTCCTTGGTAACATAGGAGAACACTTTCCAGCAAAGATCCTTCTCTATCTTCGGGTCCGGCTCACAGTCTATAATGAAGCGGATAGCGAACACATCGAAAACTCCTTCAAAAGGAACCTTCTGCTTCCGCATCTTTGTCCAGATCGAGTAAGCGGCCTTTGTCCTTATCTTCAGTTTGTACTTGATCCCTTCGTCTGAAAGTTCCTGCTTGAGCGGCTGGATAAACTCCATCATGAGTCTTTCCCTGTCTCTCTCGGTCGCCTTGAGCTTATTCGTTATCGTCCTATACTCAACAGGTTCCGTGTAGCGGAAATAAATATCCTCCATCTCCCGCTTAATGTTGTAGAGTCCCAGCTGATGAGCCAGGGGGATGTACAACATCAATGTCTCCAGGATCTTGTTGTCACGTGAGCTTTTCGGGAACACGTCCAAGTTCCTCATGACCTCGAGCCTGTCCGCGATCTTCAAGACAGTAACCCTCGGGTCAGTGGAATACTGGACTATCAGTTTCTTATAACTCTCAGCCTCCAGACGTGTATCTTTAGGCTTGATCGTGGAGATCTTGTTAAGACCTTCCACCATCTTGACGACATCGTCCGGGAAGCCCGAAAGAGAATCACAATCGCCCATGCGCATCGCCTCATGAAGAAACACAGCGGCGGCGCACTCCGCCGGGAGACCGATCTCATCAGCGGCGATCAACGCCACATTCTCAGGATGCTCCAGGAAAGGCTTGCCATTCTCACGGGTCTTGCCCGCAAGAGCCTCGGCGGCCACATTATAAGCCTTTTCGACAAGGGCCTGACCGGCTCCGTCGAACTGGGGAAATATTTGCCGGATCCTATCTTTCATATTCTTTAATCAATTAAAACCCAGCTACTTCCCTGAAAAACGCCGCAAATCGAGAGCCCGTTGGAACTCCCTGGCGTTACGACTATGCTCAGAAAGCGTGGACGCGAACTTGTGGGTGCCGTCCATAGCGGCGCTGGCGCAGAAATAGAGGTAACCATGACGGTCAGGGTTTAACACCGCATTGAGGCTGGGCTTGTCCGGGACGCAGATAGGACCCGGGGGCAGACCTTCATGGAGATAAGTATTGTAAGGGGAATCCACCTCCAAGTGTTTGTAAAGAATCCTGGTCGGCTCATAGTCGAAGCAAAAAGCCACTGTCGGATCCGCTTGAAGCCTCATTCCCTGATGCAGACGATTCAGATACACTCCGGCTATCGAAGGATATTCCGGCTCGTGGTTCGACTCCGCCTTGACTATTGACGCCACGACCGAGACCTCTTTAGGGGACAGTCCCTGGGCGCTCGCGAGACGCAGGTTATCAGCTGTCCAGAACGCGTCATAGGCGGCCTTCTGCCGGTCAAGTATGTCTTTCATGGAGTCTGTCCAATAGACCTGGTAAGTGTCAGGAATAAACAAGGAAAAGACATCCTCGGGAGTGAACCCATATGAAGCCAACAAAGCCTTGTCATTCAAAGCTTGGGCGACAGAGGACGAATCAATAAGCATCTGCCTGGAAATCTTCCTCGCGATAGCGCCTTTCTGCCTCATCATGCCTGACAGGGTGAGATTCACCGGGGTCTGCCACCCGGCTCTCAACATCCTGGGCACATACACACTCGGCTTGCCCTTCTCGACCACATAATGGCCAGGTTTGAGATCAGAGTCTGACAACGATGCCATTACCCTGGAAAGGCTGCGGCGACGTGAGACAATGCTGTCCGGAATAGATGCCAGCACATCGGCGACACTCTCTCCCGGATAGACATATAAGTCGGCCTTACCCGAGAAATTGGACTTCCGATTATCACCGTACCATCTGCCGCCGAAAACTCCGACAGCGATAATAGCAAGCAACAAACCAAAGAGAATCAGCAGTTTCCAAGTTTTCATCTCTTATTCCTCCTTTTTCCTCGAAGCACTATGGTGTCACCCTCTCCGGGCTGGTATCCCGCATTGAAACCATTCATCTTCTGGACGCTGGACATCCTGACACCGAACCTCTGGCAGATATCACGCAGAGACTGAGAATCGTCCTCCACAATAAACTTGTCAAGGCCCTTCTCGCTCTGCTTCTTTTTGGCTTGGAGATATACCACAGTCCCAGGAAGAAGCTCCTGAGGAGCCGCAAGGTCGTTATACTTAAGGATTTCCTTCAGGAACAGGCCATAACGGGCGGCTATGGAGGAATATGTCTCCCCTTCCACAGAAGTCACGAATGGCACGCCATTCTTCGAATATGCCTCCCTGGAGAGCGAGAACTTGAACTCCTCAAGCTGGCTCTTGTCTATCCGCTTAGGTTCCTCAAGAGACAACGGAGACTCAGGAATCTTCCCTGTGAGCTCCTCGTCAACCACAGAGGTCTTCTTCTTGGCTTTCTTCTTGGAGGCCTTTACAGATTTCCTTGAGGACTTATCCTTATTCTTGGCCTTGACCTCCTGCTTTCCCTGTTCCGGCTGAACAGTCTGGCCAACTACTTCTTCTGCCTTTTCCTCGAGAGCCTCAGTCTCCGTCAAAGGCATGGTGTCATATTCGTAAAGCTTATAATCCTCGATGTATTTGATAAGCTTGCCCGGATAGCCGGGATCGGTGGCGTAACCAGCTTTCTTCAGACCATTAGCCCATGACTTATAATCAGTTGTCTCGAAATCAAAGAGGAATTTATAGCGATCCCGATAGCGCAAGAAATCAGAATGATCCCGAAACGACTCATCTGCCGAGTCATATACCCTGAAGCACTCTCCCTTCGCATCATCATCGTAGTACTGCTTCTTGCCGGTCCAATCCTTGTGGCATTTGATTCCGAAATGGTTGTTGCCATCAGCAGCGAGAGTCGAGAGCCCGTAACGTGACTCCAATATCCCCTGCGCCAGCGTGATGCTGGCAGGCACCCCACTTCGGTACATCTCCCGTACCGCCGTCGGCGCCCACTGGGCTATATATTTTTCGATCGGTGACTGCGCTGACGCAACCACAGCCATCAGTCCGACCACCACTGTTATTACAAGCCGTCTCATATCATACAAATATAACAATTTATTGGTTCTTGAGGAGAGGAACGTCGAAGACGTCGAGGTCGGAAGCGGCATAGGACTCCGGGAAGATCGCGCGGCATTCAGCCTCATACCTCGCGACATCCTTCACCCTGGAAGAGTAGTGCCCGATGACCAGCCTCTTCACACCAGCCTCAAGCGCGACACCAGCCGCCTGCGAAGTGGTCGAGTGATGCCTGGCCTTAGCCAAATCAGCGAACTCATCCACATAAGTCGCCTCATGGTAAAGAATATCGACACCGGCCACCCAACCTGCCTCCTCAGTAAAAGGAGCTGTGTCAGAACAATAGGCATAGGAACGAGGTTCGAAAGGCTTGTACCCCAACTCCTCGAAAGGCAAAGTCAAATAAGTCCCGTCAGGCAGTTCCCTGACCACATTCTCTCCCCTCTTGACAGCCGCTATCTCAGCGAGACTAAGGCCATATTCCTCAACTTTCCACTTCTTCACATTGAACTGGGGCTCCTTCTCACGGAATAGGAAACCGAATGTCTCAATCCCGTGATTGAGCGGGAAGGCGCTGACTTCCAGCGACTTCGTCTGATAGACCACCTCCGGCTCCCTCATAGTTAAAGGAATATGCCTGATCTCAAAGGCTATCCCCTCACCATAGTAAGACAAGAAGAATTTGAGAAGCGGGCCGAAACTGGCTGGCGCGTAAATATTCAATGGTTGGGTCCTGGAAAGCATCCCCATAGTGGAGAGCAGTCCAGGTAGCCCGAAGACATGGTCGCCATGGATATGGGAAATGAAGATAGAATCAATCTTCATCGGAGACACATGACTCTCCTCGAGGCGTGTCTGCGCCCCTTCACCGCAGTCGACCAAGAAAGAGCGCCCACGTACCGAAAGTACCTGGGCGCTCTGATGTCTTCCGGCGGTTGGCTTGGCCGAAGCCGTGCCCAGAACCGTCAAAGTGAAGTTCATGCTTTACTCACCTTTCTCAAGCTTGTCCTTGAGGGCAGCGAGCTCGCTGATGTCACCAAGAGTGGTCTTCTCAAGGTTGGAGTTGATCTTCTTGACAGCCTTCTTGGTGTTGTCAGCCTCTGCGGCAACCTTCTCCTGCTTGGCCTCGCTGTAAGTCCTCACATGGGAAAGGAGGATCCTGCGGGTGCTTCTGCGGAGCTCAACAACCTTGAAAGGAAGAGTCTCACCAACGATAGGCTGCTTGCCGTCTTCCTTGATGAGGTCGCGGCTGAAAGCGAAGCCCTCGTCATCACCCTCGAGCTTGATGTTAGCGCCCTTGTCGGTCAGAGAGGCGATAGTGCCCTCAACTGTGGAACCGACAGCGTACTTCTGCTCGACAGCGTCCCAAGGGTTAGGAGTGAGCTGCTTGTGACCAAGGCTGAGCTTGTGGTTAGCCTCGTCGAAGTCAAGGATAACGACATCAATCTCGTCACCAGGAGCAACCATCTCTGAAGGATGCTTGATCTTGTTCCAGCTGAGGTCGCTGATGTGGATGAGACCCTCGACACCGTCCTCAGGCTCGGCGAACACACCGAAGTTGGTGACGTTGCGGACAATAGCCTTGTGAGCGGAACCGACAGGATACTTGTCGCGGATGCTCTCCCAAGGGTTGGGGGTGAGCTGCTTCAGACCGAGGGACATCTTCCTGTTCTCACGGTCGATAGAAAGAACCTGAGCCTCGACCTCGTCGCCGACCTTGAGGAACTCCTGGGCGCTGTGAAGCCTGGGAGACCAGCTCATCTCGGAGACATGGATAAGACCCTCGACACCGGGCTCGATCTCAACGAAGGCGCCGTAGTCAGCGATCAGGACAACCTTACCCTTGACAGTGTCACCGACCTTGACATTCTGGTCGAGATTGTCCCAAGGATGAGGAGTGAGCTGCTTGTAACCGAGGGCGATCCTCTTCTGGCTGGGATCGAACTCTTTGACGACGACCTTGATCTTCTCGTCCAGGGAGACAACCTCCTCAGGATTGTCGATTCTACCCCAGCTGAGGTCAGTGATGTGGATGAGACCGTCAACACCACCGAGGTCAACGAAGACACCGTAGTTGGTGATGTTCTTGACAGTACCCTCAAGGATCTGTCCCTTCTCGAGCTTGCTGATGAGCTCAGCCCTGCGGGCCTCCTGCTCAGCCTCAAGAAGAGCCTTGTGAGAAACGACGACGTTGCGGAACTCCTGGTTGATCTTGACGATCTTGAAGTCCATGGTCTGGTTGACGTAGGCGTCGTAGTCACGGATAGGCTTGATGTCGATCTGGGAACCGGGGAGGAAAGCCTCGATCCCGAACACGTCGACGATCATACCGCCCTTGGTGCGGGTCTTGATGAAGCCCTTGACGATCTCATCGTTGGCGCAAGCCTCGTTGACGCGATCCCATGACTTGAGGGCGCGGGCCTTCTTGTGGGAAAGGATCAGCTGGCCCTTGCGGTCCTCGGCGGACTCGACATAGACTTCAACCTTGTCACCAACCTTAAGATCAGGATTGTAACGGAACTCAGGAGCCTGGATGACACCCTCGCTCTTGTAACCTATGTTGACGATAACCTCCCTCTTGGAGATGGCTGTGACGGTGCCTTCGACCACCTCGTTCTCCACGATCTTGGAGAGGGTCTGGTCGTAAGCTTCCTCAATCTCTTTCCTGTTGCTCTTGCCGTAGACATCGGAGCTGCCCTCAAAGGCATCCCAATCGAAGTCCTCGGGCGCCACTGAAGCGTTGAGGGACGGTTTCTTGGTTTCTTTAACTTCTGCCTTCGGAGCCTCGGTCTGAACCTCTACGGGCTCGACGGCGGGATTCAATGTTTCTTCTGCCATAATGGTAAATAAAAGATAACTAGTTGTTTAACATTATTTTCGCGCTCCACGAGAACAAGCCATCAGGCCCACCTCGTCGAAAAGCGTGCAAAAATAGAGAAAAATATCTGATTTACAATGGTTCAGGAAGAAAAATCAGAGCATTTTCTTCCGCCGGAAAATATACAAGACAACCCCGACCAGAATGAGCATGAATGCCAGCAGGCTGAACCATGCCCACCCTTTGTCCTGGAACGGCAGAGGGACATTCATGCCATAGAAACTGGCCACCAGGGTCGGAGGCATCAAAAGCACCGACACAAGGGTGAAAATCTTCATTATGTTGTTCTGATCCAGATTGATAAGGCCCAAAACGGTCTCCTGGAGGTACTCCAGCCTCTCAAAGCTGAAATTGGCGTGGTTGATAAGGGAGGTGATATCCTGGAGTATGACGCTGAACCTGGACTGGAGCTCAGGGGGATACTTGTCGCTCTTTATCATGTTAGTGATAAGGCGCTGCTTATCGATGATGTTCTCACGGACAATCATCGTGTTCTCCTGCAACTGATTGATGTCCAAAAGGAAGTCCTCGTTGATATCCTCCTGCTGGTTGATCCTCTTGCTGTACTGGGCGATCTCCTTGCTCATCAGCTCGATCATATCGGCGTCAAGGTCAACACGCTGGTCCATTATGTTCACGAAAACTGTGTAACCGTTTGGATACAACTGAGGTTTGGCCACTATACGCCTCTGGAGCTCAGTGAAAGAACGGAGCGGGACATCGCGCAAGGTCGTAAGACAATTGTCGACAAAGGTGAACGACACAGCCTCCATCGTATAGTCCTCAGGACCCGGCATAAGGAAGTTGGTGTTGGCGAAAATGGCGTTCTCAGTCTCGGAATACCTCGAGGAGCTCTCGATCTCCTCGGCTTGCGCGCGGCTCTGGATCTCCTCGCCGAGAAAGTCATCTACAGTGTGTTTTTCCTCACCTGATGGGGAGAGGAGGTCGATCCACAGGACATCGTCCCTGCTGAGCTTAGCGAGCTCTGTCTCGGACTGGGAAACCACCAGCTTGCCATTCCGTCTGTAGAAGATCGCGATCATTTCCTTCCGGTTTTAAATGTGGCCGTAGATGTCAGTTTGCAAAAATAGAAATATTTTCGCAAAAACAAGGGCTTAAGCGGAACTAAATGAATTTGAACAGGATATTGAGGCCTATCAGGATAAGGACGGTACCACCGGTCCAAAGTGCGGGACGACCGTATTTCCTGCCCACATAAGAGCCCCCTTTCATCCCGGCGACCACAGTCAGGAAAGTGACGGCGAACAAAACCATACCTTTCAAAAGCATATCCCCGCCGGAGTCTCCATCCATTGAGAATGAGACACCCACGGAAAAGGCGTCAATGCTAGTGGCGACAGCCCCGATAAGGATATTCCGGATACCATTCAAGTCCCTGGGTGACTGTTCGTTCCTCCACGCCGACAAAAGCATCGAGCCACCAACATATAGCAACAGGAGGAAACCGATTATGGGAGCTAGTTTCCCGACAAAGCCGACAAAAAGATCCCCGAACAACCATCCGAGCAGGAAAAGGCCGGCCTGCACAATCGCGAAAACTACAGCCACAGGAATCACATTTCCCCATGAGCTATCCTTGAGGGTCACACTCGAGCATGCGGAGACAGCGAAGCAATCAGCGCACAAGGACAAGGCGAGAAGGATGGCTGAAACTAACCACATCATGGTTTGAATGGCTGCCTGCCGGTAATTGAGCGGCCGAGGGTCAGTTCGTCGGCATATTCAAGGTCATCTCCGAAACCGAGTCCTCTCGCAAGGGATGAGACTTTGACCCCGAAGCCCGAGATCTGCCTGTAAATATAAAATGAAGTTGTCTCACCTTCAACATCCCCGCTCAACGCCAGGATAATCTCGACTTCCGAGGGAATCGCCGCCGGGGAAGAAGTCATCTCCTTCACCCTATCGACTAATGATGAGATAGTCAGATCCGAAGGTCCCACTCCCGCAATCGGGGAAATGATACCGCCGAGCACATGATAGACCCCATGATATTGCCCGGTGTTCTCAATGCTCATAACGTCCCTGACATTCTCCACGACACATATCGTCCTTTGATCCCTGCTCTTGTCAGAGCAAATCGAACAAATGTCATCGTCCGAAATCATCTGGCATATCCGGCAATATTTGGCCTCATCGCGAAGCCTCATAATCGATTCAGCAAAGTGATGGACATTTTCCTGCGGCTGCCGCAGCAAGTGAAGGGCAAGGCGCAGGGCACTGCGCTTCCCCACTCCGGGAAGCGACCCTATCGCCTGAACGGCGTCCTCCAGCAGCTTGGAAGGATATTTCTCAGGGATTGTCATACCAAACTGGATTTGGTTTGATAAAAGAATACCGCCGCTCTAACGGAGCCATGGGATAAAAGAAGACTTCTAGCATAATTGTAATCGACTATGCCGGTCTCCTCCATGATCATTCTCGCGCCACGATCAACCAACTTTTTGTTAGTTAGTTGCATATCCACCATCTTGCTACCCCTGACGTGACCGAGACGAATCATAGAGGCGGTGGAAATCATATTCAGGACAAGTTTCTGAGCCGTTCCCGCCTTCATCCTTGTGCTTCCGGTAACGAATTCTGGTCCGACCACGACCACGATCGGAATCTCGGCCGCCGAAGCCAAGGGAGAACCCTCGTTACAGGTTATGCAGGCTGTGAGAAGGCCGTTCCGCCTCGCTGTTTCCACAGCTCCGACCACATATGGGGTCGTCCCGGATGCGGCGATCCCGACCAACACATCATCTTTGGTCGGGGAATATTGGCACATATCCTCCCATCCGCCTGTCCGGGAGTCTTCAGCGCCTTCGACAGCGTCTCGGATCGCCCTATCTCCTCCCGCCATCAGACCGATAAACACATCATGAACCCCGTAAGTCGGAGGTATTTCAGACGCGTCCACAACACCGAGTCTCCCACTGGTTCCAGCACCAAGGTAGAAAACCCGGCCACCACGGGGAACCCTATCGACAATTCCGTCCACCAGTTCCTTAATCTTGGGAATTGCTGTCGAGACGGCCTCAGGAACTGTCTTGTCCTCAGAATTTATGGCGGTAAGAAGCTCCGTGGTGGTCATCTTCTCCAGATGGTCATATTTCGACGAACGCTCAGTTGTCCGGTCTTCCATTCTAATTCCTCCCTGAATGATAATCCACCAAACCCTCAATAGGGGCTTTTATGATTTTAGAGAACTTGATCCCATACGGTTCGGATAATCTAACAAGAATATCTTTGTTGGCGTATCCGAATCCTCCGACTACTCCTACCGGGTACGATTCAATGTCATATTGCTTCAAAGCCCTCTCGAAGAAATCACGGAAATTATTATCAACCAATTCTTTAATATATCCACAAGAGTCATATCTACTGGTGATCCAAGGGGCGAAAGAACCAAGATAACCAGCTGGAGTCTCACCCTTGTAGACATTCTTGACAACGGTCAGATAATCAACTTCGAAATCCCTCGCGAACTCTCCGGCCACCGGCTCAGGTACTAAACCCTTGATGAAATCAGATACAAAGAGCTTACCGAGCCTGGCAGCTCCACCCTCGTCCCCAAGGATAAAGCCCCCGGAACGGACATTCTTAACAATCTTCTCACCATCATAAAGGCAACTGTTTGAGCCGGTTCCAAGTATCGCCGCTATTCCGGGATTATGGCCGCAAACCGCCCTGGCAGCAGCCAGAGTGTCTGAGGCATATTCAATGCTCGCGTCCGGGAAGAAACCACGTAAAACCTTATCCAGGGTTTGGGCCATCACCGGGACGCTTTCTCCAGGTTGGCAAATCAGCCCCGCCGCATAAAAATGTATGCTGCCAATTATTGTGACTTCTTCTTTACGAAGAACAGACGAAGCACTCTCAACGACCTCATTGACAGCCTCTTGAGGCATCGAGGATATATTCATTCCGCCTGTCTTGACATTCACCCGGGTTCCATCCCCCGCCAAGGCCAGCCAGTCTGTCTTCGTCGCTCCGCTTTCTACGATTAAAGTCATACGTACCTCAAGGGACTCACTTGGACTTGACAGGAGCCTTGACGCTCACGGAGTCCTTTACCGTCTTCTTCTTTTCGAGTTTTTCGACCATTATTTTTCCATCCTTAAGCTCAGAGGTGGTAGTGGCAATGACTTCACCCTTTTTGGGGGGCTTGGGAGTTATGATCACCTTGGATGGGTTCTGTGGAGTGACGTTCTTTTTCATATTAGTACAATTATTTAAGATAATGATTAATGGCTTCAATCGCATCTTCCAAATCAGAGACATCAGTGATGTTATCAAGACCAGGCTGATTAGTCAGCCACTCAATGGCGTAACGGCCATAATCAGTCTTTATGAAGTTCCTGATGTCGATGCTCCCATCAGAAACATACTCCCCGACGGTCTCCATGTCTATGGCACTCTCGTACCTGGAATCACGAATGGAGATATGACGGTTCACATTTGACACAATGGCGCCGCAGCAGTCATACGCCCTGATAATCTTCATCGACAAGTCATTTTTGCCCAACTTTTGAAATACTGACGACATCTTCAGGAGTTCGAGGGCATCCATGCTCAACGACATGGAAACATCAGCGAATATTATCCCGCTATGATAGCTGATTGAGTCATCCGGGCATTTGTCGAGTGAATCCTTATTGGCTATTAAATACGCCGCCGACTCCTTTTCCATATCGAGATATTCCTTGATTATTGAAACATCATCAATGTTACGGACAAGCTCGGAACGGACGAGTTCAAGTGAGGATCGGGCATTTTTCCGGTCCCTGGACCTGTCTATCATCCCTTGTATCGTGAAGGTGATGAAAATACCGAGAATTACGGCCAAGATGTTGCTCAGGAATGAAGCGACGGACTCTTTCATGTCTGCTATCTCTTATAGCCAGTTACAAATACCACGAATTCTTAATGGAAGCGCGAAACAATTCAAAAGTCAAAGTTAAATAATTGTTTACAGTATTCCAAATGTGCATGTAACCAAGTGACTGTCAAGCTTCTAAGCATAGCACTTCAGAGTCGGATCATGCTTAGCGCAGGCTATTCGTCCCGCGGAGAACCACCTTACCGGCCAGGCCGGATGGGACAGGATCCCATCCATCGTAGGTTGTATGATGATAATTGATGTCTACGACATTGATATCGTGGAACTTCCGCCAAGGAACACCTCTCCGGTCCATGTCCGCTATACGGTTAGCAGGCAGGTTCGTAACCTCAATTTTGATCTCATTCGTTCCAGGGTGGAACAGTTTCCCGCAGTCAAGAGTGAAAGGCACCGCCCAAGCACAACCGGCGAAGGTTCCGTTCACATAAACCCGGGCGCTCTCACGCACGTCTCCAAGGTCGATAGTCCAAGCCTGTGCGGCTTGTTCCTCAGTCATATTAAGATGGGTAGTATAGACACCAGTTCCCATCGTGACGGCAGTGCGCTCGTCAAGTCCTTCCCAGGTCCTAAGGGTCTGAAAAGAATAGTGACGATCAACCTCCGGTGCTTCCTCAATGAAATCCAGGTTCCACCCGTTCGATGTCAGGTCGATGCGCTCCTCTCCAGGACAACCGCCAAACAATGAGGGCATAGATGATGGCTTCTTATTGAAAGTCCGAAGGATAACTGATTCACCAGAGCGGAGACTCAAGCTGACTTTCCCTTCCTTAAAAGAGGCGCTACCGGTCTTCCCACTCATCGGATCATAGAATACAGCCGCTTCAGCATCAACTCCAAGAGATATGTCCGAAGCCATGTCGTCAGGCGTCAGGTTGGCGATGAAATAGTGGTATCCATCTGAATTCTTGCGGCGGATGCAGCTCAGTCCCAAGGTGCTCTTCATCTCTTCCGGACGGGCAACTCGAGCCAGAGCTTCCTCATCAAGGCCATCAATGACCGCAGCACCATTATCCCCCAGCTGATTAATCACAAGGCGAGTTGACTCAGGCAGTGTAGCTCCTTCCGGAATAATAATCCCTTTATAGCGTGTGCCACCTGATGTCATGATCACACCATTCTCACAACGCATAAGAGCTACCTGACGGTCGCTTACATAGTCGCAGTCATATCCGAGCCGGTCCAACTCGTGCACAACGGATATGAACTCAGGCGCTCTATTACCCATATTGCTTATTTCAAACATCATCAGCAGCCCTTCTTGGCGACACTGCCACATGTCATGGACCGGAAGGTAGATAAGGAAGTCGTTGTCAGGCTCGCCCCATTGCAGAAAACTCTGGCACCTCTCCAAATACTTAGTGAAGAAAGGGGCATCTCGCCATAGAGTGTTGGTAGGCGAGAAGTCCACTGAAGCATAGAACTTCCAGCCAGGCCAAGGATCGTCCACCGGGGAATAGCAAGTTCCGTGGAAGAATACCCGGTTGATTCCGGCACAGAAGATCAAGTCGAGATCAGGCTTGAACTGCGATAAGGAAGTGCGGAAATGCTCAGTCAACCAAGTGAAAGTCTCGCAGCTGGTAAGCGGTTTTCCGCCAGTGTGGGCCGCTGATGAGGCATATTTGAGCATCGACAGGTCGGAGAAGTTCCGCCTGGTTTTCCCGGGATCTGTCCGAAGTCCTCGGATGCCGAACTCAGACAAGCCAAATCCTTCTATCTCAGGAATATCCACGGCGCCGTAAAGATCGAGAAGGTTACCTGGTGAGCCATGAGCCTGATTTCGTACACGCACGCCCTTCCCATGGGCCCAGTTCACCCACTGGCTGGTGAAATACTCATAAATCAGATCACTCAGAGTCTCGCGGTAGTCAGCAAGAACCTTGGCCGCCATATCTCCCTTGCCGGTCAGCAATTCGGGCAATCGTTCCTCAAGGGCATATCCCCTCCTGGCCAGGAACTCCTCATAAAGACGGGGAGTCCAATCGGCCTCGTATACCTCGTAGCTGTCGTTGAAGAAGGTGTTCGGATAGGGAACGCCGCTGCTCTCGAACGCTTCCTCGAAGCGCTGGATGTAATGAGCCACGGCCACCGAATCGAAATGGTCAATCACCAGACCCTCCCCACCAGGCGCCGCCCGTTTGACATCAGACAAAGTTCGTGTGCAGTATTGGCTGATCACAAGCCAGAAGCCTCTCCGGGGATTCCAGTCAAGTGTCCCATCCTTTACTAATGCGGTAAGATTCAAGTATTTCCCATGCCATCCTCCATTCGGTACAATCGGATAAGCCAGCACACGCTGAAGGGTGGAATACTTCTCATCTTGTCCAGGAATACGGACGTCCAAACTGATATGCCTACGCTTGGTTGAGACATCTATGGTGTCAGCTTTCCAGGTCACCTTGCATGAGGCCTCATCCAAAGGAGTAGCAGGTCCGCCGAAAGGCCAACCGGTACCGAAATTCATGTCTATCTGGATACCCAGACGCTCTCCTTCCTCCTCTACGAACCGGAGCATTTCCATCCACTGAGGTGAGAGGAACTCAATGTTGTTAGCCTCGTTTCCCTGCACACCATAGATAGGCGTGATTTCCAGCGCACCAATACCTCTTGAGGCATATTCCCGCATATTAACGTGTAGGTTCTCACGATCGACGGCCGAACCCAGCCACCACCAGCGACTGCCAGGTTTAGCGCACCGGCCAGCCTCTGGCCAAGATTGGGCACTTTCTCCCGCGACTGACAACAACAGCGACAGGGAAAGCGCGCTTATTATTTTAAATGGCTTACCAGCGAAGCGGAGCCTCATACCTTGGCCTTGATAGACTTGAGGGCATTATCGGCGGAAGAGCCTCCGACGCGGAGTACATACTCACCCGGACGGTATACAACCCTGCCGGCCTCGGGATCCCACCAGTTGAAAGTGTCCTCAGTGAGAGGGATAGAGACCTTGACAGCCTTACGAGCCTTAACGGAAACCCTCTGGACGCCCCTCAAAGCCTTTACCGGCCCCTCAGAGTCATCAGGACGGCTGACATAAAGCTGGACAATCTCGTCACCATCCTTACGGCCGCGGTTCTTAACCTTGACCACGACTACCTTGCTGCCGTCATCAAGAGTCTTCACTTTCGGTTTCCCATATTTGAAGGTAGTGTAGCTCAGGCCATGGCCGAAAGCGTATAACGGAGTCCCGCGGAAATAGCGGTAAGTCCTTCCCTCCATGTCATAATCCTTGAAATCCTTGACCTGGGAATCATCGGCATAGAAAGTGAGAGGAAGCCTGCCTGAAGGGTTGAATTCGCCATAGAGCAAGTCCGCGACAGCGGTTCCACCCTCCTGTCCGGGATACCAAGCCTGCACGATTGCCGAGCATATCTTATCCTCATCCTTAAGGGCGATCGTACTTCCGGAGAAGTTAATGAATATCACCTTCTTACCAGCATCCACAAGGGCCTTCACAAGCTGCTTCTGGATAGCTGGAAGCTCGATGGAAGTCCTGTCACCGCCAAAGAAGCCAGGGATATCGACATCATCCATCTGCTCTCCCTCGAGACGAGGAGTGATTCCACCGGCGAAAACTACTGTCTCATAGCCTTCAAGTTCGGACACCACCGCGTTAATGTCTGTCGGGGTCTCCTCAAGTTCGGCGGCGTGAGGGCATCCCTTGACATATTTAAGGTCGGGAATCCTTACTTTCAAAGCGTCATAAAGAGTGACGGTGCGCTTGGGAACTCCCTCGTAGTTACCCCACATCATCACTGAGTCAGCGGCGTTGGGGCCGACAAGGGCGATCTTGGTGTCCGGCGCCAGAGGAAGGATGCCGTCATTCTTAAGCAAAACAAGGCTTTTGCGGGCGATGTCAAGCGACTGGGCCTTATGCTCATCAGAGCAAAGGACGGACTCGGGAATATTGTCCCAAGGGGACTCGAAGTCAATCTCACCGAGGGCGAAACGTACGGTGAGCAGCCTCTTCACATGCTCGTCAAGGTCAGACTCCTTAAGCAGTCCCTGCGAGACCGCTGCGGGCAGAAGGTTTGTCATATTTCCGCACTCGACATCCATTCCGGCAAGTGTCGCGGCGGCAATTGCCTCCTCACGAGTCTTAGCCCAATTGTGATACTGCTCGCCGACGAAATCCGAGACAGCCCAGCAGTCGCTAACGATCAATCCTTTATATCCCCATTCATCTCTCAGGATGTCCTTGAGGAGTCTCTCGGAAGCACCGCAAGGATAGCCTTCGAAACGGTTGTAGGCGAACATGACCTCCTGAACGCCAGCCTTTGTGACAAGGTCCTTGAAAGCGGCGAGATAGGTCTCCCAAAGATCCCTTTCGGAGACATTAGCGTCGAATGTGTGCCTCAAAGACTCCGGACCGGAGTGGACAGCGAAATGCTTCGCGCAGGCCTGGGCCTTGAGATGGCCATCAGAGAAATCGCCCTGAAGTCCCCTCACGACAGCGGATCCCAGGAGACCGGTCAGGTACGGATCCTCACCGTAGGTCTCCATTCCCCTGCCCCAGCGGGGATCCCTGAATATGTTAATGTTAGGGGTCCAGAAAGTCAGGCCAGCATACTGTACGCTCTGACGGGTCTCGACTGTACGGGCAAGGCGGTATTTGACCCTGGCCTCGTCACTGACGGATGTGAATACTTCCTCTATAAGCTGGGGATCGAAAGAAGCCGCCATACCGATCGGCATCGGGTACATTGTGGCGTAGCCGTTACGGGCGACTCCGTGAAGCGCCTCATTCCACCAGTTATAGGCGGGAATACCAAGACGGGGAATAGCCTGTGAGTTATAGTCCATCAAGGAAGCCTTCTCGACAAGTGTAAGCCTCCCCAAAAGATCTTCAGCCCTCTGCTCAGGGCTTAAGTTCTTATCCATGTAAGGCAGCTGCGCGGCGGCAGGCAAAGCGGCTGCGAGAGTCAGTAAAGCGGCTGCGGCCATTTTCAAAACAGATTTCATAATATATTGGTTATTAATAATTACCGATAGTGGAAACATATTCACCCTTCTTCCTCCAATGGAAGAAACCATACGTCGAGGCAATGACATAAGCCACATAGAGCAAGGTCATCCAATACTTTCCGGCAAGGAAGCACATGATGACGAGGATCGTGTCACCGATGATCCAAAGAATCCAGTGGTAAGGGATTGATTTAGCCAACCAGATCATGCCGACGACGCACAAGCAAGTCGACAAAGCGTCGAGCCAGGGATTGCTGTCGTTCAGGATAGTCAGCAGCCATACAAGAAGACCTGTTCCGACGATAAAAATAGAGGCGCTCAGCAAGGCCATCTTCGGGCTGAGCCGTGTCAGGTGTACATCGGCCTCAACCTCGGCGCTGTCCTTTTTCCATTGGTACAGTCCCCAGAAGGCCATGCCGACATAATAAATGTTCAGGCCCATATTGGCCCAGTTGCTCTCAAGAAAGAATTGTATGGCGCAAGCGGTGCTTGTGAAGAAACCGAAATACCACATGGTGTTCTTCTGGAGCACTTCGAAGATCATATAGGGGATCCCCATCACCAGAGCCACTATCTCTATAATCTGTACGACATCCATATCGTACAAATATAACAAAAATCATTATAAGATTCTTCGCTCCGCTCAGAATGACAAGGTGGAGACCAGCAGGAAATTGAAGCCGGGCATGGGGTAGTTGTCAACTATCTCATATTGCTCGTCGAGGAGATTGTTGAGACAAAGCTTCAGGGAAAGGTCTTTTCCTCTGAGATTCAGGTTCTTAGTGACTGCGGCGTCAAGTGTGGCCCATGGAGCGAGACGATAGGCAGGAAGGTTGGCTGAGGTCGTGAACCGTTCCCCAGTAGCGAATATGGTCACATCCGCCCTCCAGCCTGATATGTCTCCGAACAGGTTGACTGATCCGCTATGAAGGGGAATATAAGGGATCTGCCCGTTCCACTCCGACTTATCCCTCGCCTGTTGGAAAGTATACCTGGCCAAGGCCCCAAACTCTCCCCTCCCGGCTTTGAAGGAATAATCCGCCGTCACATCACATCCAAGGACTTCCACCTTTCCGATATTGTACATAGACCAACGGAACTGGTTCGAAGTCGGGACAGCTATTATCTTGTTCTTCAGCTGGTTCCGGTAAATATCAGCCTTGAATGACAGATTGCCCGCCCCTGACCATACAGCCACCCAATCCATTCCGAGATCAAATTGTAAAGCATCCTCAGGATCGAGGGTCTTGGTTCCGACCGTAGTGTAATACAAGTCATTAAAAGTCGGCATCCTGTATGACCGTTTGGCGAACCCGTTGACCGTGAAGCGTTCCGCCACCTTCCAACGGGCAACTAAAGAAGGCATCAGAACGTTTCTCCTGGCTCCAGCCCGGTCACCGCCTGACAGGAAGCTGTCATTGACATCCAGATAAAGGATAGTGGCGGACAAGTCCACTGGTCCTGAGCCTAACCTGGATGAAAGGCAGCTCCATGATGACAGTCTGCAAGGATAGACAAAGCCGCATAAATCAGCGTCAAGATAGTCATACTGAATATCCTGGGCAATGTTGACACTCAGCCAAGGGCTTATCCTCGCCATAGCCGAGGCGGAAAGGTAAGCCGAATGATTCCGGTAGTTGTAATGAGCCGGATTCCCTCCAGCGAGAGTCTCGGGGAAATCAATGTATTCCAGATGGTTAAAGGATAATTTTGCCCGGCCTGACACTGACCAGACATCTCCGAGGGAACGGATATATTGCCCCTGGATGAAAGCATCCCTATCCGTCTGTCGGTCGAGGCTGAGGGGATACTCTCCCGCCTTTTTGTAGACCGGGCCAGGAAGTCCCCTGCCAGAACCGTAGAAGTATGCCTTGATATTCCAGGACTCGGAACCGGAACTCGGAGAAAAAACCATCGCTTCCGCGCGGACACTCGAAAGGTCGCAATTCCTCCGGATCATTGTTGTGTCATATCCAGCAAAAGAACCATCCGGATATTGTCGGAAATCCTTGACATGGAACCTGTATTTGCCATTCGAGGACACAGCGTCTGCCGAGAGTCTCATGGAAGCGCCACTTTGGAACAGATGTTCCCAGGAAAGCTTTGGAGCGACAGAAAAAAAAGAACCAGCTCCGATTCCTGCCTTGAAGTTATCCGCTTTACTACCAGAAAAGACAGGCTCGGCACTTTCAAGGTAGAGCGAACTTGCCGATGAATACTCCTTGGCGCTCTGAAGCGGTGCGACCTTCTGGCCTGAGAACAAGCTGACAGAGCCAAGGCCTTCGAGGTTGAGACGCCCTAGATCAACTTGCATATTCTGAGCGTTGTCTATCTGAATCCCATCTACAAAGACTCCAGTATGCTCGCTACCTAAGCTCCTGACATTAACGGTCTTAAGTCCTCCTACCCCACCATAGTCCCTAACTTGAACTCCGGTGAAACGCCTGACCGCCTCGGACAGGCCTGTGACCGATCCAAGCTGCTGAAAGGTTATCCTCTGTGGAACAGTAATGCTACCAGCAGTAGAACTGACCACGGACGCCCGCAGAGTGTCAACACGCTCCTGGGCAAACGAAACATTGCCCAGCATGCATAGCGTCACTGTGGCCAGCCACCTCATCATTTAGTAGAGAACCATATGCGCCGGAAGCATCCCAGCCACAGCGGACCACTTCTCTTTGAGATCCTTTGTGAAACACCAGACCTTCCCGGGGCCAGTGTAATCAGCATCAGCGATATAGATGTCACCAGTCCCCGGAGCGACGCAAATACCATAAGGATTACCGACTTTCGCGGCGTCTGTCCCGGAAATAGCTTTGGATGAGACAGAACCATCTTTGACAGACACTTTATAGAGCATATTTGAATATCCTCCCGTAAGTTCCTCGGCATTGCCGATCGCATAGATATACCCGTCGGAACACATAGTCATGCAACTTACATGCACATCCTTAACTTGACTGCTCGACGCTCCGTTGACCTTGTAAAGGCCCATGGGTTCAGACATGCTCTGTATCCAATTCCCATCAGCGTCCTGGCTCCAAGTGCTCTCACCATAACTTGAGACATAGACAGTACCCTGGCCGTCTGAAGCCATATAATGCAGGTTGGAAGCGGTCGTGACAGAACTGGAGACCTTGAAAGATGACAAGTCTATCACACTGACAGTGTTCTCATGAATGTAGTTATAACCACCGCTGTTGGCGACAAAGAGTTTGTTACCGGAAACAGCTACGCCCTCCGGCTGACAACCGACTTCGACCTCCCCGTCAACCTTATAGGTGGAAAGCGAAATCCTGTAAACTTTCCCTTTCAACTCGTCGCCGCCGTAAATAGCTCCGGCATAAGAGCTTACGTAAGCGTAGGACTTATCAAAAGCGATATATCTCGGATCCGGAACAGCTATGGAGGCGATAAGAGTCTCGTCAAATGCGTTTAGCACATGAACATACCCCGACCCGTTCATCACGAGCCAGAGTTTATCTCCATTCAGAGCCAGGTCATTACCTGTGTCTCCGATTCCTTGTACCACAGCGGGATTCATTGATCCGAAAGCATCGGACACATAATTTCCATCAGAGAACCTGAAGAAATCCAAAGTGGAATTGTTCTTCTGGAAGTTTCCTTCGTTCAAAACAAAAAGTTTGGCGAACAATCCCTTTTCACCTACTGCGACATTGACACCCGCAAGGTCCGCATCCCTGGAGGTGGTTTCACTTTTCTGGCAGCCTGCCGCTACGGCCAAGACCGCCATGCTGAAAACCAGCAGTGCACATTTTTTCATTTCTGAAATCTATTTGAAAGAACTTTATGACTTGATACGCGAATATACTGAAAAAAAAAGGATGGCAATTAAGCCATCCCCTTAAACTTATTAATATCGGAAAAGCCTACTCGGCGGGAGCCTCGGGGACCTCAGGAGTCTGTGGTCCTTCTTCCTTACCCTTCTTGGCGAAGAATACAAGAGCGGCGACCGCGACGGCGAGCAGGATAATTCCAAGCACAGGCCTGTAATAGAGCCATGCGAGGGCGATCACTATCAGAGTGATAGCGAAAGCCACCACACCGATAACGATGTTCATCGCCAGGTTGACAAGATTGGCGAGGAACGGGATGACCTTCAGGATAGTCACGAGAATCTCGAATATTCCCTTCAATCCACCCATGATAAGGAAGAATCCTACGAGACGGAGCAACCATTTCCACATGTTGTTGGAGGCGCGCTCGGAAGAGAACATCTCGTCCATAGCCTTCACACCCATGCTGAGGGTCTCAAGAGACTTGCCATTCTTGTCGGTGTGCTTGGTGAATGTATCACCGGCAACTTTGGCGAGAATAGAGACCTGGCCAGGAAGCACCTTGGTGAAGGTGATCTTCACATCACCGATCTGTGGATTCATGGGGTCGGCACCGATGTAGAGGACATTGTCACTTATATGGATGTACTTAAGGTCACCTGTGACAGCCTGGAGAATGGCTTTGCTGGTGTCTTTCTTCGCCGTGACGGCCGCCTGGTTCAATCTCTTGAGAATATCCTCAGACAGATTGAGTTCCACAGGCTTGTCCCCGTGGATCGAGCTGATCAACTCCTTGGGAAGACGATAGGCTCCGAAGGTCACGTTCTCGGCGGTCCAGTTCTCGCTCTCGGCGTTGCAAAGGACGAAATTCACTCCCCTGTAGGACGCGTCCTTGAAGTCGGATGAATTGATGCGGGTCGAGCTCCAGCCCTCCTTGTAATCATAAGTCGTCACGGTCTCCTGTCCTCCGCCGATTTTATCCTTGGTCGTGGAGGTTGAAGTCTCTTGAACCTGATAGTACTCGACTTTCCTGTCAAGCTTGACAGCGTTCTCTTTGATTCCGAAAAGATTGTCGATCAGGACATCGTTGGTGGCGGTCATGCCGGACGCATGGACAAGCTGGCCATCGAATTGAGGATCGACTGTCTTGATGTCAGGCATCTCAACGGCCACTTTCTCGGCCCTGTTGAGCATTTTCGCGGTCTTGACAGCGCGCCCCTCGTTCCACCATAGAAGCACAATTCCAATGATAAGGAGAAGGAAGCCGGAACCTATACCCTTGAATGAGCTGCCGAGTCTTTGTCCGTAAGATGTTTTGGTTGTGACTTGAACTGCCATAATCTTGAATTTTTATTAAATGATTTGAATAGTTTTCTTACCGCGAATTTAAAAAAATATAGAATAATATAAGTATTTTCGCGATCGATTTGAATCGATTCAAGTATAAAATGATGGCTAAAATCACACGAATACCTTTGTTTCTGGCTATCTTGCTATTAGCCAACAGCTGCCTCGTAGGCAAGTACATGTGCAATTATTCCCTTCTTCCGGAAGAGCATGGAAACGACTTTGACGGGGACCGGGCGAAGACCGAGTCACGCTATCCCGGAATCATCGCCTGGTATGACAATCTCCATGAGGCAGGAGTGTTCAGGGACACCTCCCTTATCGGTGAGAACGGCTACAAACTCCACGGCGAGTTCGTCCCCGCCTCCAATCCCACGGAAGCCCAAGGCACAGCGGTTGTTGTGCATGGCTACACCGACAACCACATCTGCTTCCTGAATCTGGTCAAGATGTACCGCGACGACCTCAACTACAACGTCATGGTTCCCGACCTCCACTACCACGGGCTTTCCGAGGGTAGGGCAGTCCAGATGGGTTGGTTCGACCGTCTGGATGTCAAGAGATTCGCGGAGATGGCCCACAACATCTGGGGAGATGACTTCATGGTGATCCACGGAGTCTCGATGGGAGGCGCCACGACTATGATGCTAAGCGGTGATGATGACCTTCCTGAATATATGAAGGCCTTTATCGACGACTGCGGTTATTCATCCGTGTGGGATCAGTTCGCCCACAACCTGAAAGATATGTTCCACCTTCCTCCCTTCCCTGTCCTGACTAGCGCCAACATCGTTTGCCGCAAACGTTACGGCTGGGACTTCAAGGAGGCCTCCTCTGTGAACCAACTCGCTAAAAGCGAAAGGCCGGTCCTGTTCATTCACGGTGACAAAGACGACTTTGTCCCGACCGATCACGTTTATAAGAACTACGAGGCGAAGACCAAGGGTTACAAGGAGATCTGGCTGGCTCCCGGTTCGGAACATGCTATGGCCTACAAGGATCATCCCCAGGAATACACCGACCATGTGCGCTCTTTTTTAGAGAAAGTCAAAACTTTGTAAAAGAATTTTTTTTACAAAATAAAAGGTCGACCCTAACAGGTCGGCCTTTTATCACCTTCGCTTAGCTCAGGATCAAAAGCGGTTTTTATTCGGCCTTGCCGTCTGAACCGAGGACGTTGATGATCTTGTGCATGTAGAGCTTCTTCATCTCGTCGCGGGCAGGACCCAAGTACTTCCTGGGATCGAACTCACCGGGCTTCTCGTCGAAGACCTGACGGATAGCGGCGGTCATGGCGAGACGGCTGTCAGAGTCGATGTTGATCTTGCAGACAGCGCTCTTGGAGGCCTCGCGGAGCTGCTCCTCGGGGATACCGACAGCGTCGGGAAGTTTTCCACCATGGGCATTGATGATGTCGACATATTCCTGAGGCACGGAAGAAGAACCGTGGAGAACTATCGGGAAGCCAGGAAGCTTCTTCTCAATCTCGTGGAGAACGTCGAAAGCAAGCGGCGGAGGAACAAGACGACCGGTCTCAGGATCCCTCTTGCACTGCTCGGGTTTGAACTTGTAAGCGCCATGAGAAGTTCCGATGGAGATAGCCAGAGAGTCGCAGCCGCTACGGGTGGCGAAGTCGATGACCTCCTCGGGACGGGTGTAGTGGGACTCCTCGGCGGAAACCTCATCCTCAACACCAGCGAGGACACCCAACTCAGCCTCAACAGTCACATCGTACTGGTGGGCATAATCAACAACCTTCTTGGTGAGGGCGATGTTCTCCTCGTAAGGAAGAGAAGAAGCGTCGATCATGACAGAAGAGAAGCCCATGTCCACGCAGCTCTTGCAGAGCTCGAAAGAGTTGCCATGGTCGAGGTGGAGGCAAATCTGAGGATGCTCCCAACCAAGCTCCTTAGCATACTCGACAGCACCTTCAGCCATGTAGCGGAGAAGGGTCTGGTTGGCGTATTTACGCGCACCGCTGGAAACCTGAAGGATGACCGGGGATTTGGTCTCAGCAGCGGCCTGAATGATGGCCTGGAGCTGCTCCATATTGTTGAAATTAAAAGCGGGAATAGCGTAACCGCCGGCAACAGCCTTAGCGAACATCTCTCTGGTGTTCACAAGGCCAAGATCTTTGTAAGAAACCATAATTTTGTATAAATAAAACTTAAGAATTTGTCAAATCCGTCTGCCTGGCTTCAAAAGCCGTGCAAATTTAATCTTTTTCACTCAAAAATAAAATATGTTCCGACAAGCTTATATAACGTCTTTTTATCACGCCCCTCTTGCCGACCTGGATGATGTACGGGAGACTAGAAAGATCAAAGAAATCGAGCATCTTTCTGGCAAGCTCGGGGGACTCTCTCTCCAAAGACTCCATCTCCACGGGAAGATAAGCCAAGTGGAGATAGTCGGCGGCTGCCTTCTCCGCGGCGCATACCGGGCAGCCTTGCGAGCTGAATAAAAAGAAACCACCTTTACGTCTGAGCTTGTTCCAGCCTTTGATGGGAGTCTTCGGTACCTTGGTCCCGACAGGAGCCTTTGACAATAGACCGTCAAACATGCTCGCCATTCCGACAATAGCCAGGGAATCATCCGGAGTATTCCATATCTCCGGCCTGGAGAGAATATAATCCTTGACAAACAAACGGGTACCTTCCTTGAATCCCTCCCCTCTCTTGGTGGCCAGATAATACAGAAGGTCTCCCTCCATGTGTTTGAAACCCAATGTGTCTCCCTTGGCGAGAGTCCTGTCCGACAGTAGTGAGGCAACTTCCATCACATCGGAGGAATCAACCTTGGCGCCATAGACCGAAAAGACCTCATCAAGCAGGACGGATGATTCATCCTTGCCGTATTTGTAGATTCCGTCATCTAGATAGATGTCAAGAAGACTGGCCAAAGCACCAGTGTCCAATCCCCTACCCACGATAAACCCGTCAGGATCAACCAGGAACATCCTGGGAGTGACCGTCACTCCGTATTTCATCTGGTAGTCTGACTGGTCATCGGGGTCCCAAAGATGCTTGATACGGGTATTACCTTGTTTCACGACAAAAGATGCTCCACGCCATTTCTTCCAACTATCCATGTCGCGCCCCACATAGACAGCGGCGACATCCACAGGATAATCTTTATCGTCAAGCATGTTGCGGAGCATAGCCGTCTCCAGTTTACATTTGGCGCAGTCAGTGTCGAAGAAATAGATGACCTGGAAGCGTCCTTCGACAGGCTCAGGGACCGAAACCTCCTCCCCGAAAGGATTATGGAGGGTCACCTTCGGCGCGGGCATACCGATTAGCGACTGGCGGTTAAAATCAGCGAAGAGTTTGGCGTCAAGAAGAGCCTGGTCGCTCCCCATAGCCACTTCTCCAGTAGAGAACCACTTGTCTGTCAAATGAATGGCCACTGCCTCATCTCCCATCAACTTGGAATTGAGATAGTGGTCATATATCTTTAACGCTATCCTCTGCCTCAATGAAGGATCGGTCGCGGCCTCAATCAATGCGTCACACTCAGTGATCTTCGTCCCGAAATCCTCCGCATCAAGGAGTGAGAAATACCGCTCCAGTCGAGAATCGAGTTCAGCCAGTTTGGTTGAATCCACTTGCGCCACCAAACCGGGGACACAAAGGATCAAGGAAATGAATATGGCAGCCAGCCTTCTCATATTATCTCAGGAAGAACCACCCAATCGGGAATAAACCGGGATAGATCACCATGATGGCTTAGAAGGTCCCTCACGGCGGAAGATGAGATATGAGAATACTCCTGCGCGGTAGGAATGATTATCGTGTCGATGTCCGGAGCCAGGTGACGGTTAGCGTCCGCAACGGCCTGCTCATTGTCGAAATCGGTCATATTCCTGACTCCACGCACGATATGCTTGATACCCAGTTCCTTACAAAGATCCACCGTGAGGCCGTCATAGCTGATGATCTTTACCCCTTTGAGATCCTTTGTGGCCTGCGCTATTATATCCTCGCGCTGGCTCATGGTGTAAAAACCACGTTTGGCCTGGTTGATACCAACAGCGACGACTACCTCGTCAAAGATGGTCAAAGCTCGCGTCAGGATATTCAAATGACCTGAAGTGAATGGGTCAAACGACCCCGGGAATAATGCTACTTTGCTCATTATTTTAAAGTTGCCAATTAATCGGAGTTTTATTCTCTGAAACCAGTATCTCGTTTGTCCTTGAGAAATGACGGCATCCGAAAAAAGCGCCCCTCGCCAAAGGGGAAGGATGCGCCGCCTCAAGGACATAGTGCTTGGATGTGTCGATCAGTTCTTTCTTGCTTCTGGCGAAACTGCCCCACAATAGGAACACCACCCCGTCTAGGTTATCGGAAATATAACGGATGACAGCATCGGTGAATCTCTGCCAACCGATCCCGCTATGGGAAGCGGCCTCCCCGGAACGGACTGTGAGAATGGCGTTTAGAAGCAGCACTCCCTGCCTCGCCCAATTCTCCAGGTTCGGCCTGCCACTCATCCTGACCCCGAGATCATCCTCTATCTCCTTGAATATGTTCTTTAGGGATGGAGGGGCGGGCATATTGTCAGGCACGGAGAAGCAAAGTCCCATCGCCTGGCCGTAACCATGATAAGGATCCTGACCGAGGATCACGACCTTCACCTGGTCAACCGGAGTCAGCTCAAAAGCCTTGAATATCTGCGGCCCAGGAGGGAAAATGACTCTCCCCTCAGCCTTCTCCTGATGGAGTTGCCGGGCAAGAGCGGCGAAATACGGCTGCTCAAACTCCCCTGCCAGGGCTTCCTTCCAACTCTTCTCTATCTTGACATCCATATTAATGAAACTATCAGAAAATCTCAGCTATGACATCATCAATGGTCTTGACATAATGGAACGTCAGGCCATCGACGTATATCGGTTTGATGTCCTCGACATCCTTCCGGTTGTCTTCAGAGATTATTATTTCTTTGACTCCGGCCCGTTTGGCGGCAAGGATCTTCTCCTTTATTCCACCAACAGGAAGAACCCTGCCTCTTAAAGTCATCTCTCCAGTCATCGCCACACCGGACTTGACCTTCTCACCTCTTAATGCGGAAACCATTGAGCTGACCATAGTTATACCTGCTGAAGGGCCATCCTTCGGCACGGCTCCTTCGGGGACATGGACATGGATATCCTTGGCCGAGAACTGCTCAGATGTCATCCCGGCAAGTTCCGGATGAGCCTTGATATATTGGTAAGCTATTGTCGCAGACTCTTTCATGACATCACCGAGATTGCCAGTCATGGTCATATTCCCTTTTCCTCCACTCACGGAACACTCGACAAAGAGAATCTCTCCTCCCATCTGCGTCCAAGCGAGGCCTGTGACAACTCCCGGCGCCTCATTACCTTTCTGAAGGTCATGCATATTGGTGGGCAGGCCAAGATACTCTTTAAGATGCTCTTTCTTGATAACTGAGGGCCATTCCTGCTCGAGGGCGATTTTCTTGGCGGTGACTCTGGCTATCTTGGCTATCTGTTTCTCAAGCCCGCGGACTCCCGACTCATGGGTGTACTCGTCAATTATGGTTGCCATAGCCGCCTTGTCAATCCTGAGGGACTTTTTGGCTATTCCATGCTCCTGAAGTTGCTTTGGCACGAGGTATTTCTTGGCAATCTCCATCTTCTCCTCAGCCAAGTAACCGGTCACATTGATCAGTTCCATCCTGTCCAAAAGGGCGGATTGAACCGTGGAGACTGTATTGGCGGTAGTGATAAACAGGACATTGGAAAGGTCGTAATCTATGTCCAGATAGTTGTCGTGGAAAGCGACATTCTGTTCAGGATCAAGAACTTCCAGAAGGGCGGAAGAAGGGTCTCCCTTATAGTCTGCCCCCACTTTGTCAATCTCGTCCAGAACGATGACAGGGTTCGAAGTCCCGGCTTTCTGGATACCACTGAGGATACGGCCCGGAAGAGCTCCGATATAGGTCTTGCGATGGCCTCGCAATTCAGCCTCATCATGCATTCCGCCAAGAGCTATCCTGACATATTTCCTGCCCAACGCCCTTGCCACAGACTTACCCAGGCTTGTCTTTCCAACACCAGGAGGACCATAGAGGCAAAGAATAGGAGACTTCATATTCCCCTTAAGTTTCAATACGGCAAGATACTCTATGATCCTGTCCTTGACAGTCTCAAGGCCGAAATGGTCATTGTCCAAGACCTTCTGGGCATGGGCGAGGTCAAGGTTATCCTTGGACATTTCCCCCCATGGAAGGTCAAGCATGAACTCTATGTAATTATACTGGATGCTGTAGTCAGGGGAAGACGGATTGTACTTCTCCAATTTAGTCAGTTCCTTCTCGAACTGGGCGGCCACAGCCTCCGGCCATTTCTTTTCCTTGGCCCTGGCGCGGAACTTCTCGAACTCTTCCTCCTCATCCATTCCAAGCTCCTCCTGGATTGTACGGAGCTGGTTGTTGAGATAATACTCACGCTGCTGCTGGTCAATGTCGCTCTTTACCTTCTGGTTGATCTCCTGCTTGATTTTGAGGAGCTGGGTCTGAGTCTCAAGGGCAGCCAAAAGCTTCATCGCCCTGACCTTGACGTCGTCATATCTCAAAAGATCCACCTTTTCCGAGAAGTTCTCGACTTCAACCGTGGTGGCTATGAAATTGACCAGGAACTGGAAGTTATCAATAGACTTCATCGCCCCTACAGCCTCACGGGGAGCGAAAGACGAGGACTTTATGATAGCCGCCGCCTTTTCCTTCAGCGATTCAGCGATCATCCTGGTGCTGTTGTCATTCTCCGGGACGATATCTGTCACGTAACTGACATTGGCGGTGATATAAGGCTCATATGCCAGGATACGTCCCTTGCGGATCCTCTTGATTCCATGGAGGATAGCTGTGACAGTGCCGTCTGGCATCTCCAAGACCTTCATTATCTTGGCAGCAGTGCCATATTCAAACAAATCCTTGTCTCGAGGATCCTCGACAGAGATGTCATTCTGAGGGATAGCCCCGATGAACGAGTCTCCTTTCTCGGCATCTTTGACCAGAGCTATGGACTTGTCACGTCCGATTGTCACTGGATATACCATACCAGGGAAAAGCACAGCGTTCCTCAAAGCCAGAATGGGAAGTGACTCGGGAAGGCTGGACTCATCCACCTTTATTTGTTCTTCTCCCTGCATCACAGGGATAATGTTGACCTCCGCACCGGAAGGGAACATCATATCTTTGCCTAAATCTATACTCATCTTCTTCAAATACTACCGGACACGACTATCCCTGCCAATCTGTCAGACGGGATACCGCTCCGGGCGCGGCAATTAATATGGTCAATAATCTTGCCAAAAAAATATTCTCCCATTATTTTGATTATTAAAAAAATAAGCCTAATTTTGCATCCCCCGAAAGCGTTGGGGAAATAGTGATTATCCTAATAAACACATTTTTATTATGACAAAAGCAGAAATCGTTAATGAGGTTGCGAAGTCAACCGGCATTGAAAAGATCGCGGTTCAGTCCGTCGTTGAGGCATTCATGGAGTCGGTCAAGGGTTCAATCGTCAGGAAAGAGCCTGTTTACCTTCGTGGATTTGGTAGTTTCATCGTGAAGCACAGGGCTCAGAAGGCTGCCCGCAACATCACCAAGAAGACCACCATGACTATTCCTGCGCACGACATCCCCGCTTTCAAGCCGGCCAAGGTCTTCATCAACGCCGTTAAGGAGAAATAATCTTAACAACCTTATTTATTATGCCAAGCGGTAAAAAGAGAAAAAGACATAAGATGTCGACGCACAAGCGTAAAAAGCGCTTGCGCAAGAACAGACACAAGAAGAAGTAAGTCCTCTGTGTCTGCCATTTTAGCAGAACGCTAGAAGAAAGGGGCTGAACGGGAGATCCGGACAGCCTCTTTTCTTGAAAGAAACACCACTGTTATTTCCATGGAGTCTGAAGGATCAAAAGATTTGATCGTCGATGTCACATCGACTGACGTTCACATCGCGCTGATGGAAGATCATCGGCTGATTGAACTCAACAAGGAGTCCAGCAAAGGGCACGGGTTTTCCGTCGGAGACGTGTATCTCGGGAAAGTCAAGAAGATTCTCCCCGCGCTCAATGCCGCCTTTGTGGACATCGGAGACAAGAAGGAAGCATTCATCCATTATCTGGACTTGGGTCTATACTTCACCTCGTTCGACGAGTTCGTGAAGAAGAGCAACCCAAACACGGATCTCGGGCAATTGTTCTCCAATATTAAAGTCGGGCCTATCCTCGAAAAGGAAGGGCGAATCGAGAACGTGCTCAAGCCAGGCCAGATAGTCGTGGTGCAGATCGTCAAGGAACCGATCTCAACCAAAGGGTCACGACTGACCGCGGAAATTTCATTGGCAGGACGAAACATCGTACTGATGCCCTTCGCTGAGAAGGTCAACGTTTCCCAGAAAATCTCCTCAAAAGAGGAGAAAAGAAGGCTCGAGACACTTGTCAGGAGCATTCTTCCCAAAAACTACGGGGCTATTATCCGCACGGCAGCCGAAGGAAAGAACGCGGCTGTCCTGGTGGCGGAGCTGAAATCCCTTATCCAGAAATGGGAGGCATCCTGGCAAAAGATCGCGAAAAACAAAAGCATCCAGCTGCTGTTCACCGAGTACAGCAAGACCACCACAATCCTCAGGGATCTCCTGAACGACTCGTTCACAAACATTTATGTCAACGACGAGAACGTCTATGAGGAGACGAAGAAGTATATTTCCCTGATCTCTCCAGATCAGGAGAAAATCGTAAAGCTGTACGACGGAAAAGAGAAAATCTTCGACCATTTCGAGGTCACAAGGCAGATCAAGAGCTCATTCGGCAAGGTGGTGCCGATGAAGCAGGGAGCTTATCTCGTGATAGAGAGCACCGAGGCGCTGAATGTGATTGATGTCAACAGCGGCATACGCGCCAAGACATCCGACCAAGAGGAAAACACTTTCGAGGTCAACAAGATCGCTGCCGAGGAGATAGCCAGGCAACTTCGCCTGAGGGATATGGGAGGAATTATAATCGTGGACTTCATCGACATGGAGTCTGGCGAGCACCGCAACGAGCTCCACAGGTACATGCAGGGGCTTATGGAAGCGGACAGGGCAAAACACAATGTCCTCCCCCTCACCAAGTTCGGCCTGATGCAGATCACCCGTCAGAGGATCCGCCCCGCCACGGAGATCAACACAGCGGAGGTTTGTCCGGTTTGCCACGGCACCGGAAAGATATCCTCAAGCGTGGTGATTGACGAGCAGATAGAGCGCAATATCGCCTATTACGCCGAGCATGGGAAAAAGGCCATCACACTGAAGGTCAGTCCTATCCTGGGAGCTTACCTGAAACGGGGTAAGACCATGTTGTCAGACAAGTCTTTCCTGGGGAAATGGAAACAGAAGTACAAATGCCGGATCAACCTCGAGGAGGTCACCGACTTCTCGGTCCTGCAGAATGAATTGTATGATGAGAAAGGGGACAAGCTTGACAACTAAGCTTGTCCTTTTTTATTTGTCAAGCGGCGGACTATAGTACCGAGAAGGATGAGGATGAACATCAGGATGCAAATCCTGCCGACGAAATCCCCGTGACTCACAAAGAAAGTCTCCTCATCTGACAAGCCGACCTTACCGCTCAAAGTCGCCGGCTCCCACCACGAGGTTTCCTTGACAATTTTACCAGAGGGGTCGATAATCGCCGAGATGCCGGTATTGCCGCAGCGGACTATCCAACGGCGGGTCTCGATAGCCCGCAAAGAGGCATAAGAAAGATGCTGCCTGTAGCCCGGGGTGTCACCCCACCATGCGTCGTTGGTTATGATTGTCAGCAACTTCGCCCCATCACGGATATAATCCGCGCAGAACTCACCGTAGACGGACTCATAACAAATCGCGCAACCGATCTTCACCCCATTGAAAACCAGATTGGCAGCCTTGCCGTCACCAATGCAACGGCCCATCACACCACCTAGTTTGTCATCAATCGGGCGGAAGAATGCCGGATATGGTGTCATCTCCACTCCGACAACGAGTTTATTCTTATGGTAAGTCTGGATGTCCCCCTCACTTCTCATCATCAGTGCGGTGTTATGGGATTCCACCCAACTGCCGTTGTTCAATTGCCTGGCAGTCTGGGAGGGACGATATGGACTGTTGATATATTCCCACGTTGAGGCTCCGAAAAGAAGGCCGGCCAATGGTCTGGAGGACAAATATTTCCGGAGAGTCTGGACTGTCGGGCTGGACGGAATCCCGTTCATTATGATGTCGCTCGTAAAGGTCTCGGGAGCGATCAACAACACCGTGCTGTCCTTTGGGGCATTCTCCAGCAGACCGATTAAAGTATTGTTTTGCTCTTCCTGTGTCTGTCCACCATGCTTACCATAGACATCAATGTTTGGTTGGGCGATGAATACGTCCAATTCCCCATCCGCTGGCTCAGGTCTCAAGAACAAAGAGATAGAGGGAGGTGCGAGGAACAGGAATAAGATTCCCACTACCGACGCCGCTTTCGCCTTGGCATTGAACCCTTTCCATTTTCCGCTCCTAAGCGACATCAGGATTCCGAATATAGCCAAGTTACATGCCCATATCCACAAAGAGCCGCCTAGAGTGCCGGTAAACTCATACCATTGGATCCAATTGGTTGTCCTGGCGAAAGAGTTGCCCAATACCAGCCAAGGCCAACTGATCTGAGCCCATGTCAAGTACCAGCGTTCCCAAGCGATCCATGCGAAAACAAGGAAAAGGTATGGCAAGACACCGTGGAGATGTCTCTTGCTCCACCTGAACAAGCCGAACACAATCGACATCTGGAAAGCGTTAGCCACACAAGCGAATATTCCTCCACCGACAGTAGCGTTACAGACCCAGAAAGTGGTGGCGGCGTTCCAAAGAAGGAAACACAGGTAATGCCACCAGCAGAATCCTTTGATCTTGGTCTCCTGGGCTACCTTCTCAGCGAAAAGCAGCGGGACGAAAGCCACCAGCGAAATGTAACCAGTCCCGGGCACAAGGAAGGGAACGCTCAACAGGACAGATGATAACAGAATCAGCGGGAATATCGTCTTCTTGGACATATCAGAACAAGTTAAAGGATCAAAGGTTGAACACAAAGCCCAAATTGACCACGAACCGGTTCGGATGAGGGACAGTCACCCCTTCGACAATCTTGTCCCGGTGGGTCAATCTCCACACAGCGTCAACCCTCAAGACTTTGAATATGTTGGAAAGGCCCACGCCAGCCTCGACATAGGGCGTTTCAAGTTTGTTCATGCCTATAGGGAAAACCATATCGGCGCCAGAGGCAGGATCTCCGGGGATGCCATTGTTCTCATCCCTTAAGGTACCGTAAGCAGCCCTCACCAGAACAATCTCACGGAGTTTGAGTTTCTTGATCAACGGAATCTTTCCAAGGAAAAAGCCCCTGAAATCGTGTTCCCAGAACAGAGTGGCCCATGTGTCGGAAGCGAACTCATAATAATCCATGCAGGAAAACGCTCTCCTCCTGATACGGTAACTCTCATTACCCTCGTAAATCTTAAGCAAAGGATAAGGAACCTTACCAACGATAGTACCGGCGTTCAAGGTAATGTTTGATGCTCCCAAAGGAGCAGTGAGAAGGGTGTACTGCAATCCAGCCTCAGGACGGAAAAAGGTATATTCATTACGTCCCACACCTTCCATAGCCGCCGCCATGCTGATAGTCAGTACCGGATATGCGGAGAACACATAATGCTTGTCAAATACTCCCCTAGTGACAATCTCATCTTTAGAGAAACGCAAATGCAGAAGGGCCTGGTCAAAGGCGACGGACTTATATGGAGTCCCGTCCTTTCGCACCATCGGAACGACACTGCTCGGGAATATCTCACGCATCTGCAACCCTGTGGTCATATTGAAACCTTGGGTCCACTCATGCTGGTAGTTGATAGAGAAGTCATTGATCAAACTCATCTTCCTACCACCCTTTTTGGCCAAGATAGAAGTCACAACATCACCGTTGCCGAATCCGAACGAACCGGCACCTAAAGGAAGCATGTCATGCTTGTACGAAACAACCAGTTTGCGTTGCGGGAGATTGCCTAGAATAAACTCGGTCGAAAGACCTCCTTTCCATAACTCATCTTTGAGACCGTAAGCGGCATATCCCATCAGCCGGAACTTCCGGCTGAGATCTTTTGTCGTCCTGAAGCCCATCTGGAATCTCGGTCCCTCAAGATCATTGAAGCTGTATATCGAGTCATCGGGGCCCAACCCCACATACTTGAAATTGAAAAAGCCGTTGGAAAACATGTCAACAGTCTTCTCGGCGAACTTGTACAAGGACACATTCTTGACGGAATCCACCATGTCGTAGATTCCCTGTTCCTTTTCACTCAGCGGATACGGGCGTATAGAGGCCCAGTAAGCCTCATCATCATTCAAGACATCGTTATGCATCAACACCGGAGCCTTCGTGTCCAAAATCCCAAGAATCTGACTCTCCGAGAAAGAAGGATTGAAATAATCTATCTGCCTGTTAGCCATGAAAGCTACCTCCTTGGATCCGACCAGAGTCACGGCGGCATCAATATAAATACGATCCTGCTTGTAAAACCATGTCGAATCCGGAAGCTGTTGATTCTCAACATCAATAACTAGTTTCCTGACCCAGTTGACTCCGGATGACTTGTTCAAGCTGGCCCGCAAAGACCTAATCGCCAGATCCTTCGCGTCAATCAGCATCTCTCCGTCAAAAGCCGGCGATGAAGCCCACTTGGAAGGACTGAACCTTAACCTGTACGTCTCACGTCCGTCAACAGTAAGGCTGTCCACAAGATAATAGTCATAAAACAAAGACCCGTTGTCGGCCAGCGGGGAAGGTATCTCCACCTGGAAAATATTCAGGTAGTTCTCGTAAAAATTGGCTTTTATATAAAGGCCTCCTGTGAACTGGGCGACCGTCTTCTCTTCTTGGATGCCAGAGATACGGCTTGACTCTATGACTTCCTTTTTCAGTTCAGGACTGCGGGAATGAAAATAATGTGACTTGGATTCAGCGATCATCACCGGAAGATACGGCTGGCCGGAAATCAACGACGTGTCCACATAATCGTAGACGAAATGGAAACTCCGGGGAAGAAGCTTCTCCACCATCCCGGGATTGACCAAATCAAACTCATTCCTGCTGTAAATCTCGCAGTCATATTGAGGGCGATGTTCGGGATTATTACGGTTCTTCGCCTCTTTGATACGCCCCAAAAGGGATTTCAGATATCTGTCATCCGCTTTGACATATGCCGGATCAAGGACGTCCTCGAAAGGTTTAAGACGGAAGTAAACCGTATTGAAGTGTTTAGGAGCAATGACCGTCTCTGACGGGAGATATCCCACGCGGCTAACCGATATGACAGATAAGGAATCCTCCCTCGTCTCCAAAGCGAACCAACCATCCGTGTCAGTTGTCGTTCCAACTGTCGAACCTTTGAAAAACACTCCGGCATAAGAGATCCCCTCACCTGTTGACTCATCGATGACACGACCACGGACTTTCGTCGACTGGGCGAAAGATCCAGGAAGTGACAGCGATAAAAACAGCGTCGCCAGAATGAACTTCAACGGTCTCATCTGATCCGGTCGATCTTGAGCTGCTGGATCACATAACGATCCTTGCTCTTGCTCACGAATATAGTGACCTCAAACAACTCCCCTCCGGCGTTGAGATAGCCCAACGCATATTTCGTGTTGGATCTGGAGGCCGTGTGATTGATCTCGAAAGAACGGGGCGTGTGTGACGAGAAAAAAGTCTTGAGGATCTGCTTAGCCTGGTTCTTGCTCGAGTTGTTAGTCGAGGACATTATCGAAATCTCCAGATTATCAGAGAACCATGCCGAGAGACTCTCGGCATCCCCGCTGGCCAGATATTTGGAAATGGGCACAAAAACATCATAGCTGTCGCCAGCCGCCTTTGCGGTCAGACACAGCATCAACGCCGCGAAAGCGAGGAATAACTTGACTCGTATCCTCATAACATCCTTATTTGTTGCAAATACCGAGCCACTTTCTTATTTTTGCAGTTGATGAAGATTAGCTTGCTGACTGTTGGAAAAACCGATTCCGGATGGGTTCGGGAAGGTCTGGAGACCTACGCTTCCAGACTCAGGCGATATGTTCCCTTCAGCGTTATCGAGATTCCCGATCTGAAGAATGCCGCATCGCTTTCCAAGGAGCAAGTGAAGGAGAAGGAGGGAGAGTCAATACTTGGTAATATAGGCCCCCGGGACTCTGTTATTCTTCTCGATGAGAGGGGGAAGGAATACACGTCCATTGAATTCGCGAAGGAAATTGAGCGCATGATGGTGTCCGGTGGCAAAAATATTGTATTCGTGACCGGTGGCGCTTTCGGTTTCTCAGACGCCGTCTATGCCAGATGTGACGGCAAGGTCTCCTTGTCAAAAATGACTTTCACCCACCAGATGGTCAGGGCCGTGTTCACAGAGCAATTGTACCGGGCATTCACGATAATAAAGGGAGAGCCGTATCATCACGAATGAGAGGATCTAAGTCAAATATTTGGAGATATCTTTTATGGATCATGGCAGCTGCCGTGGTCTTGGTGGTCGCGTTCCTAGCGTTCCGCCCCTCACCCGCTGACACCATCAAAGCCTCCCAACGCACGGAGAAAGCTCTCGGCAAGAGGATGGCCGTACTGGACGGCTATATTGAAAGCGCTTTGGCTGAAGGAGATATCTGGATCGGGAGCCTTGGACTTCCGGAAGACATGGTGATCTATCGTTACATCGAGGACACCCTCCAGTCATGGTGCAACCAGTTCCCGGTCAGAAACGACGACATTGCCGGGAAATTAGTGATACAGAGGCTATCAAGGCCTCGGGAGAACATCTCATCCCCTCTAGCCGAGGTACGTGACGAGCCATCATTTGTCAATTATGGGTTGAAATGGTATCTCGTCAAATCCGCTTCAAGAGGAACGGTCAAAGTGATAGCAGGACTTGAGATCATGGACACCATGGCCGAGGAAGCTTCCAACGGAGTCAACTCGAGACTCGACCCGGGCAATGGCTACTCCATAGTGCCTCTTTCCGAGAATGGAGGCTCCCTTGTAAGTCTTGGAGACACCCCTGTCTTCAAGGTTGTGTCCGAATCGATCACTGGGCAGGGACCGTTCACAAGTCCGGCGCTCTTCTCCAAGCTTTTCTCACCGACAACTTATGCGGACGGAAAGGTTTTCAACTCGCTGGGAGCGCTTTTGATCGTTTCTCTGGCCATTTTTCTCGGGATATGTCTGTTGTTCTTCTTTAGGAAACGGCTGCTGAAAAGAATCCTTTCCCGGAACAGGTCCAGGGTATGGTTGATTCTCCACTTCTGTTGCCTGACCATATTATTGGTGGGAGTCCTTCTATATATTCATTTCATCCTCAAGAGTATAATCCTCAACTCCAGCATCGCGCTCGAGCTTTACAAACTTAATGATCTAAGCGTCTACAGTCTTCTAATATACCTCACTCTTGCCGCTTTGATGGTCGCTGTTCCCCTGATCGGTGTGATGATAGCGGCTCCCTTAAAGGAACTCACCGGGATAAAGATCGACCCCTTATCCAGGACATCCAGGATCATCTTGTCTATCATCTTCGGAGCTTACCTTGTCACCATGACGGGAGTCCTCGGATTCAACAAGGAGAGAGACAGGATCAATGTGTTAGCCAACAGGCTGTCGATGGACAGGAATATTAGCCTGGAACTCCAGCTGCGACTGATGGAAGACAAAATATCCTCTGACCAGCTGATCGCCTCTCTTGCCTCGATTCCCAACAGCAACAGTATTATTGCCAACAGGATATTGGAAAGTTATATGGTCGGGCTCTCTCAGGACAATGACTTGATAGTCGAGTTGTTCCCCGAAAACGAGCAGAACCCGAACGCTATAGCCTATTTCACCAGGATGGTGTCAGGAGGAATCCCAATCGCTGACGGAACCCGGTTCCGGTTCTGGAGAGACACTGGTGGAAACAGCTTCTACACAGGCGATTTCGCATATTACAACCAATCCAGTGGAGTAACCATGATGCTCCTCACCGTCTCGCCCAAGTCGAACCGGGAGGACAGGGGTTACGCCAGGATACTCGGATATTCCGCCCCAGGTGATGTTATTCTTCCAGCCAGATATTCCTATGCGAAATACTCCTCGGATAACCTGGTGTCCTATAAAGGCAATTACGCCTACTCCACCAGGCTCGACAATGAAAGGAAGGCGGAATTGCTTGGATCTGTCGGAGGATTTCTCCGTGCGGGAGGATATATCCATTTCATAAACAACGTCTCTGACGAAGATATCATACTCCTGTCAAGGGAGAAGATAGAGGATTTCTATTATTTCGTGGCCTTCCTGTTCCTGACCTTGATCCTGTTTTTCTGCTTGAGCATACCTTGGGTTTTCAGGAACCGTCAGAAAGTCAGGGAAAAGAACTACTTCAAGTCCAGGTTCAACGCGTCGATGATGGTGGCGCTGGTGATGACCCTTATCGCCTTGGCTACAGTCAGTGTTCTTTTCGTTTACAGGAGAAACAACGCCAATCTCAAGTATTCGATGGCGGAGAAGACGAACTCCATCCAGACCCTGCTCGAGGCCAGATGCCGGTTCGCCCAAGACTATACGGAATGGAACACCCAAGAAGCCGCGGCGGCCCTTGAGGATGTCAGCAACACGATGAAATGCGACATCACTCTTTACACGACCAGCGGCAAGGAATTCCGTTCGACCACACCGGAAGTATTTGATCGATTGTTACTTGGCGCCAGGATAAACCAGGATGCTTTCGAGAATATAATATACAATAATCGTCGGTATTATATCGGGAAGGAATATATCGGCCCTGAAGAAACCTACTTCCTCTACGCTCCAGTATTCAACAGCCAGGGAAAGATGATCGCCATAATGGGGGCGCCTTATACGGATGAGAGTTTCGACTTCAAGTCGGAGGCTGTCCTTCACTCAATTACTGTCGTTATCGTCTTCCTTATCCTACTGCTCCTTGCCAGGCTGCTTATGGAAAGGGCTGTTGAGAAGATGTTCAAGCCTATTACGGAAGTCGGCCGGAAGATGAACGAGGTTGACATCAACAACCTGGAATATATTGTCTACGAGAGAGATGACGAGGTCTCTACGCTGGTCCGCGCATATAACCTCATGGTCCACGACCTATATAATTCGACGAAACAGTTGACACAAGCGGAAAGAGACAAGGCTTGGGCGACTATGGCCCGCCAGGTGGCCCACGAGATCAAGAATCCTCTGACTCCTATCAAACTTCAGATACAGAGGCTGATAAGGATGAAGAGCAAAGGTGATCCCGCTTGGGCTGACAGGTTTGACGAGATCTCAAAGGAGGTTCTCAGCCAGATTGACTTGTTGGCCGACACCGCCAACGAGTTCTCCACTTTCGCGAAGTTGTACACTGAGGAACCGGTTGAGATTGACCTCGACAAGATGCTTAAGGAACAGATTGACTTGTTCGACAGCAGAGACAATATCAACTTCTCATACATCGGGCTCCAGGGAGCTGAGATAATAGGACCGAAACCTCAGCTTATCCGAGTGTTCGTCAATCTCATCGGCAACTCCGTCCAGGCTATCGAGAACGCGCAGGACGAGATACGGAACAATGGTGGAGAACCGTTTATGGGTCAGATACTTGTGTCATTGAGACTCTCAAACAAGGAAGGTTTCTACGATATAGTGTTCGAGGACAACGGGCCTGGAGTAAGTGACGAGAACCGCTCGAAACTGTTCACTCCAAACTTCACCACAAAGAGCAACGGCACCGGACTGGGTTTGTCCATATGCCGTAACATAGTCGAGAAGTGCGAGGGAGAGATATTCTACTCCAAGTCATTCTCCCTCAAGGGGGCCTGTTTCACAGTCCGGTATCCTAGGAAATAATCCCCTCTTAAATCACATATAATTACCATCATATATTTCCGACTCATGAAAAACACTAGACTGACTACAATTCTGATTTGCTCCGCACTCTGCGTTATCCTATGCTCCTGCGGCAAAAAGCCTGTCCCTATGAGGCTTCTTTACTGGAACATCCAGAACGGGATGTGGGATGGACAGAACGACAATTATGACCGTTTCGTTGACTTCGTGAAAGCCCAGGATCCTGATATTTGCGTATGGTGCGAAGCCCAATCGATATGGCTCACAGACTCCGACCAGGCAATGCCGAAGGAAGATCGCTACCTAGTGGATAACTGGGGAGAACTTGCCGCCCGCTACGGACATAAGTACTGGGGCATCGGTGGGTACAGGGACAATTATCCTCAAGTCATAACCTCTAAATATCCAATTACTTATATTGATAAGATCACTGGAGAAGAGCCTGACAGGATAGTGGCCCACGGAGCCGGATGGGCCACCATAGATATTAATGGAAAGACATTCAATATAGTCACTCTTCACACCTGGCCCCAAGCATATGCGCCTGGAGTGGAAGATCGGGAAGCCTCGATAGCCGACCATGGCGGTGACAAGTACAGGGCAATGGAGATGGAATATATTTGCGAGCATACTATTGGCACTGTCCCGGAGGCGAAAGACCAACTCTGGATGATGATGGGAGACTTCAACTCCCGCTCCAGGGTTGACAACGCCACCTACGGTTATTCTGATGACGACACCAGGCTACTGGTCCATGACTATATTCTCGGGAACACTCCCTACATCGATGTTATCAAGGAGAAATACCCGGACGAGTTCAAGCTCACTGTAGGGAGCAAGTCTTCCCGAATCGATTTCGTCTATTGCACCAAACCCTTGTTTGAGATGATAACCTCAGCGGATGTCATTTGGGACGAATACACCACCCCGATAAGGGATCCCCAAAAACTCTCGAACTTCTGGAGACCATCGGACCATCTGCCTATCCTGGTTGATTTTGACGTAAGATAAAATGGATTACGGGCAGGTGGTCAGCGAGTTTCCGCACAACCAATCTGAATCCAACCAGCCGGAAAGCTTGCCCCATTTGACCTTGACCCAGGAGCCGTCAGAATTCACGTCGAGAGGATTCACGAGAGCTTCCTGCTGGTCTATCGTACCGACAACTTTGGAACCCTCGGAAGGGGACTCATACAATGCCACCTTCTCGCCTCCATAGTTGCGAAGCCCCGCACCTATCACTGAATAATGAATCCAGGCTTGTGTGTCATCTTCGGTGAGAATGATCTCATCATCCATGCCTATCACCGTCTCACCAAGGATTCTCCACCAGCCGTCAATCGGATCGCAGACAGTCATCATGTAGCACTCATCCGGATCCAATTTCATGATGACCTCCCCTTTAGGGGCCCTGCGGATATTCGTGGGAGTGGTGTCAACCAAGAAACAGCCGACAATGGGCATAGGGGGGATATCATACTCGAAGCCGCCGTCCCCATCATAGCGAAGCGAGACAATATCGGGGAACTCCTTCAAAAAAACATCGATGTCTTTCCCTTCCCTAGGAAGAGAGAAGGAAAGGACAGTGTAAGGAGCGAATATGTCAATATCCAACTCTGGCTCCAGATAGCCGGTCTCAGAGTTGTAATTATATAGCATCATCAGCGGCACTTTGTCCTCATAGACATTGAACAGCTTGACAGCCACCAGTTTCCGGCCATCTTTCCGGCTCCAATAGCACATCTCCATATTCACTGTCCCATCACTGACAAAATTGAGGCTGCAGTAGCCGTTCTGGCGGTCGAGGATGAACTCATCGACATCTTCGTTATCCCTCTCGGGGCTGTCCAACTGGGCCTTCAGCTCGTCTGTCAGGCCATTCCCGGGGAAAGCCTTGGCAACCGCATACGCGAACTCGGAGATTCCGATCTTCCCCTTGACTTGAGGCACCTCGATGGCGGCCTTTGCCCATTCTTCTGAAATCTGTGGTATTGTCAATTCTTGAGCTTTCGCGGCTAAGGCTCCGAACAAAAGCGCTGCCGCAATGATAAGTTTCTTCATGATTGGTTCTATTATGTCCAATGACAAATATAACAAAAGAATTGATTATTAGCCTAGAACCTCTTTACAGAATCTTTCCGCCGCCCGACGGAGATTCTCCCTGGCGATATCGGGTTTGATGGCTTCGGTAGTCGGCATATCTTCAGGAGTCACTTGGAACAAACCAGAGAAACCTGCCGCCAGAATGCTTTCCTTCTCCCGAATCCGGCCGGAAAGAAGATATACTGGTACTCTCCTACTTCTTTTCAGTACTCCCATCGGGACTTTGCCTGATAGAGTCTGGAGATCAGACACCCCTTCTCCGCTGATAATATATTCAGCGTCAAGTATTTCCTTATCAAAACCTACTATGTTGAGGACCTCGTCTATTCCCGAGACTAAATCTGCCCCGAGGAAAGCATGAAGAGCACCACTTAGACCGCCTGCGGCACCTGTCCTAGGCATCCGGGAGACATCAATGCCCGTCTCAGACAGGATTCTGGCAGCTCGCTCTTCCATCAGCTTTTCCAACTCCTCAACCATCTGTGGATCAGCGCCTTTCTGAGGAGAGAATACTCTTGCCGCCCCATTTGCTCCCAAGAAAGGATTGTCAACATCACAAAGTGCATGTATCCTTACTCCAGCCACAAGGTCTCGTAATCCCGGGACTGCCATCATTCCTTCGCCCCCATCACAGGTAGCCGACCCGCCCAACCCGATTATCAGTTCGTCACATCCGGCAAGGACAGCTGCCCGGATCAATTCTCCAACACCCTCGCTAGTGGCCAGAAGGGGGTTTCTCTTTTCTGACGGGACCAATTGAAGGCCACAGGCCGAAGCCACATCAAGGATTGCCGTCTTGCCTGACTTTCCAAACCAGGCCTGGACAATTCCACCCATTGGGCCTGAAACCGGAACAGTCACCACTTCTCCATGTGATCTTTCCGTCAGGATGCCCGCCATCCCCTCTCCTCCGTCCGAAAGAGGAACACATGACGCCTTGGCCTCAGGATAAACCGAGGTGATTCCGGAGGCGATGGCTCTAGCCACATCCTCAGCGCTCAAACATTCTTTAAAAGAATCTGGTGCTACTATAATCTTCATAATCAGGGGTAAGGCAAATATATCAATTATTCAGTTATATTCGCGTATAAAGCTATTCCTTATGAGACGATTCCTGGCTATCTTGGTTTTTATCGGGCTGTCATTCATTGCCTCCGCCCAAACGGTTGAAGTTCAACATCTTTCCGAACGCAGAACCCTGGTGCGGACTGACGGTGGGAGCGGAGTCATTCTTCTCCCGGTTCAGGAGAGCGCACCCGAGGCATCAATCAAAGTGTTGGCCGACACCGATTTATGGCAAACGATCAATGTGCGCCTGGCCGCTGACAAGGTAGATTACTTTGTTCCCCTGGATCTTGGCCAGTGGAAGGACAAGAGTGTTCTCCTTGACATCACAAGCGCCCGGAGGGACAGAAGAGGAGACATTTGCTGGAATGAGATGAAATATTCCAAGGCTTTCGGGCTTCCGGCTCCCGAGCCCTTCCGTCCTTCATACCACTTCGCACCATCTTTCGGTTGGATGAATGACCCGAACGGAATGGTCTACAAAGACGGTCTTTGGCATCTTTTCTTCCAGTACAACCCTCACGGAAACATCTGGGGGAATATGACTTGGGGGCATGCCGTCTCACGTGACCTCACCCACTGGGAGCAATGGGAGAACGCCATCCTTCCCAACGAGCTAGGATCAGTTTTTAGTGGAAGCGCCGTGGTGGACGAGAATAATACGGCCGGTTTCGGAAAAGGCGCCATCGTGGCCATGTACACTTCCGCAGGCACCACACAGACCCAGAGCCTAGCTTGGAGCACAGACGGCGGCAAAACCTTCAACATCTATGGGAAGAATCCGGTAATAGTCGCGGACATCCGTGATTTCAGAGATCCTAAAGTATTCTGGGACAAGGGTTCAAGTCAATGGAAGGTAGTCCTGGCGGCCGGTCAGGAAGTCCAGTTCTGGGCCTCTGACAACCTGCGGGACTGGAAATATGAGAGTTCCTTCGGCAAAGGTTTTGGCTGCCATGGTGGAGTCTGGGAGTGCCCTGATTTCTTTGAACTTGACGGCAAATGGGTCCTGATCGTGAATATCAACCCAGGCGGTCCTTTCGGGGGCAGCGCCACCCAGTACTTCATAGGGGAATATGACGGAAAACAGTTCATCTGCGACGATGCTCCCGAAACCACTCGATGGATGGATTACGGTAAAGATCATTATGCCACTGTCACATGGAGCGGGGCACCTGACGGGAGAAGGGTGGCGATAGCCTGGATGAGCAACTGGCAGTATGCCAACGTCGTTCCTACCAAGGGTTTCCGCAGCGCCAATTCTGTTCCGAGAGACCTAAAGCTTCTCTCCAGACCTGATGGTCCGGTCCTCGTCAGTTCGCCTTCCCCGGAAGTTGAAGCTCTGAGAGGGAAAGCCAAAGCCGCTCGTCTAAGCAGTAAACCGGTCAAGTTATTCCCTGAACCCAGAGGCACCTATGAGATTGTTTTAGAGTTTGTTCCTCCGAAAAAGGGCGCTGTCGGCTTTACTTTAAATAACGGCCAGGGTGAGAAAGTGCTGATGAGTTACGATCCCTCAGCGAAGACCTTCTCAATGGATAGGAAGGCATCCGGAGATGTCGCGTTCAGCAATGATTTTCCTGCCGAGACCGTCGCTCCGACTCTTCCCGGGAAGCGGGTCTCACTCCGTCTCCTGGTGGACAATTCCAGCATCGAGGTCTTTGGGGACGATTTCTGCATGACTAACCTTGTATTCCCCAGCACCCCGTTCAACACCATCACCGCCACCGGAGCCAAAGTCCAAGCCACAATCTATCCTCTGAATCCATAGCTCCCAGCCCTCTTCAGGCAAGGTCGGAGCGAAGCGACCAGAGGGAGTCTGAGGGAAACTTCCCTCAGTGAATAATAGGCCCTTCAGGGCTACAAGTAAAGCCAGGCATAAAGCCTGGCTTTACTTGTAGTCCCTAGTGGAATCGAACCACTATTTAAGGTTTAGGAAACCTCCGTTCTATCCGTTGAACTAAGGGACCAGCTAATCTCTTGAAGAACTACTCAACGCTCTTCTCGATGATCTGACGACCTCTGTAATAACCGCACTCAGGGCAGACATGATGATACATCACAGTCGCGCCGCAGTTAGGGCAGGTAGCCAGAGTCGGAACCTTAGCGAAATCGTGGGTCCTTCTCTTGTCTCTTCTCGCCTTGGAGACTTTGTGTTTCGGATGTGCCATAATTAATATCTTTTAAATTTTATCATTTCTCGCCAAGAAGGTCTTTCAGACCCGCGAACGGGCTGGAAGAATCCTTCTGAACTTGTTCTTTTTCATCTTCGGAACTCAGGAACCTAACTGTCTCCGGATCGCATCCTCCATCCTCATGAACCCTCTGCACAGGCAACGACAGGCAGATGTAGTCGTACACAGTCTGGCTAAGGTCCAGATCGGTGTCGGAATAAGGCAGGACAATGATCTCCCTGTCCCCTTCCTCCTCACCGGCCAAGTCAGGATCACCGAACTTAACGCTCAACGAAAACCCTGTGGAAACCGGCAATACCAGATCGGCCAGGCACCTGTCACATGTTACCGTGACTTCGCCTTCAATCGCGCAATCCACCCCGATAAAACGGCCGGACTTCTCGATCACGACATCAGCATCAAGGCTTGCGGCCAGGATCTCTGAATTCCCAAAAAGCTCAAAGAACTCCTTCCCAACGCTCCTGCGGAACTCTGTCCGCCCTTGCGCCAACCCGTTCAGAGGAACTATAAAATCTTCTTTCATCGCTTCGCCAAACAGATTAAGGGATGCAAAGGTATAAAAAATTTTCCTTAATAAAAACTTTTATGGAATAGTTTTTACTCATCATCACCAGCATTGCCGGCACGCTTGCGATCCATAGGGTCGAGCAATAACTTGCGGATTCTCATGTGGTGAGGTGTGACCTCCACCAGCTCATCCTCACGGATGTATTCCAGCATCTCCTCCAATGACATTTTGATCGCCGGGGGCAAAAGGATTTTCTCGTCCGAACCAGCGGCGCGAACATTGGTGAGTTTCTTTGTCTTGCAGATATTGATATTAAGATCGCGTTCACGTGTGTGCTCACCGACAACCTCTCCACAATAAATTTCCTCACCTGGTTCCACGAAGAACTTGCCCCTGTCAAGGAGTTTGTTCATCGAGTACGCAATAGCGTCACCTGTCTCAAGGGAGACCAAGGAGCCATTTGTACGATTATCAATCTCGCCCTTGAATGGCTGGTATTCCTTGTACCTGTGCGCCATTATCGCCTCGCCTTGAGTGGCGGTCAAAAGATTGCTCCTAAGCCCCATAAGACCCCTGGTTGGGATGTCGAACTGAAGAAGGGTACGATCACCTCTCGGCTCCATGTGAATCAAAGCTCCCTTGCGGCGGGTCGCCAACTCGATCGCGGTACCCACGAAATTCTCAGGGACCTCAATTGACAGATCCTCAATAGGTTCGCAGCGCTGACCATTTATGGTCTTGTCAAGTACCTTTGGCTGGCCAACTTGAAGCTCAAATCCTTCCCTGCGCATCTCCTCAATCAAAACCGAGAGATGCAATACTCCTCGCCCATAAACTATGAAAGAGTCAGCGTTAAGGCCCGGCTTGACCTTCAGGGCCAGATTCTTCTCCAACTCTTTGTCAAGACGATCCTTTATATGCCTGGAAGTCACATATTTCCCATCTTTTCCAAAGAACGGGGAATTGTTGATGGTGAAGAGCATGCTCATAGTAGGCTCATCGATAGAGATAGGGGGTAACGCTTCAGGAGCGTTGAAGTCAGCGATGGTGTCGCCGATCTCGAATCCGTCTATACCGACCACGGCGCAGATGTCTCCGCAGCGGACCTCCTCAACATTTGTCTTACCCAGGCCGTCGAAAACCATCAACTGTTTAACTTTGTGCTTCTCGACAATGTCATACCTTTTGCAGAGGCTCACCTGCTCACCAGTGTGGATCACTCCCCTTGTGACCTTTCCGACAGCGATCCTGCCGACATACGGAGAATACTCCAACGAAGTGACCTGCATCTGGACGGTTCCCTCGACCATTTCAGGAGCCGGTATCACATCAAGGATAGCATCAAGCAACGGAGTAATGTCCGAGGTGGGATTCTTCCAGTCTTCCGACATCCAGCCCTGCTTGGCGCTTCCGAATATGGTTTTGAAATCCAACTGCTCATCATTGGCGTCAAGGGCGCACATAAGGTCAAAGACCTCTTCCTGCACCTCATCCGGACGGCAATTAGGCTTGTCAACCTTGTTGATGACCACGATAGGTTTCTTCCCGAGCTGAAGTGCCTTATGAAGCACGAAACGGGTCTGGGGCATACATCCCTCGAAAGCGTCCACCAGAAGGAGGACACCGTCAGCCATATTCAAGACCCTTTCGACCTCACCTCCGAAATCGCTATGGCCAGGAGTGTCTATAATATTGATTTTAACTCCTTTATAAGTTACGGAGACATTCTTGGCGAGGATGGTTATACCTCTTTCCCTCTCGATGTCGTTATTGTCGAGGATCAACTGGCCCAGGTTCTCGGGCTGACGTACCAGATTGGCCTGGTAAATCATCCTGTCCACAAGGGTAGTCTTGCCGTGGTCGACATGCGCGATAAGCGCTATATTCCTGATTTCCTGCATATATCTCAAAAAAAATCCTACGAATTTACTGATTTTCGCAGGATTATGAAAAAAAAAGATTCTTCACTTCGTTCAGAATGACAATAACGCTTTGATGGCAGTATCAACTTTGTCAAACCCGAAACCTGAAATGAGTTTTTCCATACGCTCGGCAATCTTATCGTTGCAAAGGTTACCTATAGAACCTTCGTGGGTATGGGACAGTTTCCCTGAATAATCGAACGAGCCATCAGCCACTGACGCGGCCACCTTACGGTAAGCGTCACGGAACGGAACTCCCTCAGACACAAGATCATTGACCTTTTCTACCGTGAACGCCAAGGAGTATTTCGGATCAGACATCACATCCTTCCGGACCTCCATACCCTTTATCGCGTATTCCACTATGTCAAGGCAGTCATCCATCTCATCGAAGATCGGGAAGAATACTTCCTTCAGAATCTGCATATCCCTGAAATATCCAGAAGGAAGATTACCCGTGATCATCCTGATAGTCACCGGAGCGCCCTGGATCTTGTTGCAATGAGCGCGGACAAGCTCGAACACATCCGGGTTCTTCTTATGAGGCATAATACTTGAGCCTGTGGTAAGCGCGTCGGGAAGTTTGATGAAACCGAAATTCTGGCTGGAGTACAAGCAACCGTCAAACGCGAGCCGGCCAACTGTCTCCGCGACAGAAGAATACGCGAAAGCGACCGCCCGTTCCATCTTCCCCCTCGTCATCTGGGCATAAATCGAGTTGTAATCCAGATCATCGAATCCCAGCAGCTTGGTGGTCATGGTCCTGTTCAAAGGAGCCGAGGAACCATAACCCGCGGCTGATCCAAGCGGATTACGGTTGACTATGTCCCATGCGGCCTTCAACATGGTCATGTCCCCTGTAAGGCTCTCGGCATAAGCCCCGAACCAAAGGCCGAAGGAGGAAGGCATGGCCACCTGGAGATGGGTATATCCAGGAATCAACACGTCTTTGTACTGCTCACTGGCCTCTTGGAGGGTCTTGAACAGGCTTTCCACCTTACGGACAGTCTTCTCGATTCTCGCCCGGGCGAATAGTTTCAGATCCACCAGCACCTGGTCATTGCGGGAACGACCGGTATGGACTTTCTTACCAATGTCCCCGAGAGCCCTGGTCAGCAGTAGCTCGACTTGGGAATGGACATCCTCAACATCCGGCTCAATCTCGAATTTACCTTCAGAAGCTAATGAATATAAAGACCTTAGCTCCGGAAGCAATCGCTCCAAATCAGCCTTCGGGAGCAGTCCTACACTCTCTAGCATCGAGATGTGGGCCATTGTGCCCAGAATGTCAAACGGAGCCAGTTCAAGATCCAGCTCGCGGTCATGGCCGACAGTGAACGCGTCAATACGGGCATCCTCGTCGTAGCCTTTATCCCATAATTTATTCGCCATATCAAATATTCATTTCATCGAGAAGAGCCACATAAGTCGCAACTCCGCGGGAGATCTCATCCAAGGTTATATACTCATCAGGTCCATGGGAACGGGAAGAATCCCCGGGACCTATTTTCAGGGTCGGGAAAGAGCAAAGTGCCTGGTTGCTTGTGGTAGGTGACCCGAAAGGCTGCAGGCCGAGAGAGAGACCGCGCTGGACAATCGGATGGCTCACAGGGAGATGCGAGCTCCCGATCCTGGTCGAGCGTTCCTTCACCTCACAAGAGACTGCCTCTTTGATCAAAGAGAGCAATTCAGGGTTGGAATACATCCCGTTAGGGCGCACATCCACGACAAACCTGCACTCGTCCGGAACGACATTGTGCTGAGTCCCGGCGGCGATCATAGTCACACTCATCTTGACCGGCCCCAGATATTCAGAGGCCTTAGGAAACTGATATGTCCGGAACCATTCTATGTCCTTAAGAGCCTCATAAATAGCGTTCACGCCTTCACTTCTGGCCGCATGACCGCTCTTTCCCCTTGCCACACAGTCCAGCACCATGAGTCCCTTCTCCGCGACAGCCATATCCATTCCTGTAGGCTCCCCTATCACTCCAAAGTCAATCTTACCGGCTTCGGAAAGGAAAAGATCGAAGCCTCCCTTTCCGCAGACCTCCTCTTCCGCCGTGGCGGCATACACCAGCCGATATGGCTGAGGTTTGGAGGAAAGGATTGAATATGCTTCCAGAAGCGCCACAAGGGATCCACCATCATCATTGCTACCCAAACCGTAAAGCCTCCCATCGACCACTTCGGGAGAAAACGGATCACGGGTATAGCCATGGTTGGGCTTGACAGTGTCTAAGTGAGCATTAAGAAGCAACGTGGGCTTGTCACAAGGGGGCTCAGACTCCATCCAAAGGTTGTTCCCGATCCTTCTGACATCTTGGAACCCATTGTCGGTCAACCATTTTTGAAGATAATCACAAGCGGCTCCTTCCTCCCTGCTGATAGAAGGAATACGAATTAATCCGGAAAGAAGCCCAATAGTGTCCATCTTAATCATCAGTTTCAGGGTCCATGAGGATGGTTGTTCCTCCGGACAGGTTAGTAGGAGAGGTTATGACCACCTTGGCGACACCGGAATTAATAGCCTCAAAAGCGTTTTGAAGCTTCGGAATCATCCCTGCCGAGATAGTCCCGTCCGCTACCATCGGGTCGAAATCAGCCTTGGCGATGGTTTTTATAAGGCTTGTAGGATCCTCTACATTTTTAAGCACTCCCGGGATAGAAGAGCAGAAAGTCAGGGTGACCGAATATTTCTCAGCCAGAGCGACAGCCACAGAAGAGGCTATGGTGTCAGCATTGGTGTTGAGCATAGTCCCTTCCTTGTCATGGGTCAGCGGAGCGAGAACCGGCACGGCTCCCGCATCAAGAAGAGATGTCAAAGCCTTGACATTCACGTATTTCACATCACCCACAAATCCGAAATTGACAAGTTCCACCGGCCGTTTGACACTCATTATGACATTCATGTCAGCGCCTGTCAAGCCAAGGGCGTTGACTCCAAGCGCCTGAAGCCTGGCGACCAGGTTCTTGTTGACAAGTCCGCCATAAACCATGGTGACCACCTTAAGCATCTCAGCGCTCGTGATCCTGCGCCCGTCTATCATCTGGGTCTCCACACCGAGCTTATCAGCCATCTCCGTGGCGATTTTTCCGCCACCATGGACAAGGATCTTTTTCCCTCTCAAACTGGAGAACGACATGAGAAGTCCGGCCAGGGATTTCTCGTCCTCGACAACGGCACCGCCGACCTTGATTATATTCAATTGCTCCTTAATCATAGCAAGTCCTCCAGCATCCTTTTCATCACTACTTGGGCTGAGACCACCCTATTGGCGGCCTCGGGAATAACAATGCTCCGAGGCGAATCTATCACCTCATCGGAGACAATCATATTGCGCCTGACAGGCAGGCAGTGCATGAAATACGCGTCATTCGTCACGGCCATATGGCGGGCGTCCACCACCCAATCCATGTCCTTGCGGAGGATCTTGCCATAGTCGTCAGGATTGGTGACTCCAGGGCAGCTCCAGTTTTTCGCGTAGACGAAATCCGCTCCCTCAAGCGCTTTCATCTGGTCGTACTCGACTTTGGCGCCTCCGAGAAAGCGAGGATCAAGCTCATATCCTTCCGGATGAGTAATCACGAAGTCCACATCGGCCGCGTTCATCCATTCAGCGAACGAGTTCGGGACAGCCTGCGGAAGGGCTCTGGGATGAGGCGCCCAGGTCATCACCACCTTAGGACGCTTCTTGGTCTTATATTCCTCGATCGTGATCAGGTCAGCGAATGCCTGGCACGGATGTACAGTTGCGGACTCAAGGGAAATGACAGGTTTCCCGGAATATTCAATAAACTGGTTCAGAATCGTTTCCGCATAGTCAAACCCCCTATCTTGGAGGCCGGCGAAAGATCGTACGCCGATGATGTCGCAATAGCTCCCGATGACTGGAATGGCTTCCCGCAAGTGCTCGCTCTTGTCGCCATCCATCACCACTCCAAGCTGGGTCTCGAGTTTCCAGCTGTCCGCGCCGACATTCAAGACGATGGGGTTCATGCCCAGATTGAGCGCGGCTTTCTGGCTGCTGAGACGGGTCCTCAAGCTGCTGTTGAAGAATATCAGGATTATGGTCTTGTCTTGCCCAAGGTTTTTCCAAGCCAAAGGTGTGGCTTTGACTTGCTTGGCTTCCTCAAGAGCTTTGGCGAGGTCGCCTATATCGCTGACGTGGAAAAAAGATTTCATAACACTTCCTCCAATGCTTTTATGAATATATCGACGTCGTCTTTTGACAGCACGAGCGGAGCTAGAAGGCGTATCATGTTCTTGCCGGAGACTCCAGTGAATATGTGCTTGTCAAACAACAACTTCCGCCTGATTTCCGCAATCGGTCCATCAAACTCGACCCCGATCATCAGTCCACGTCCCCTCACCTCTTTCATGTCATTCTGAGCGGAGCGAAGAATCTCCAACTTGGATTTGAGGTATTCGCCAACTTCAAGGGCGTTCTGGACAAGATTCTCCTCCTTGATGATGTCGGCGACAGCGATAGCGGCTGCCATAGCCAAGTGGTTGCCGCCGAACGTGGTGCCAAGCATTCCCTTGACAGGCTCGAACTCCGGCGAGATCAACACACCGCCGATCGGGAATCCGCCGGCCATACCCTTCGCCATAGTGATCACATCCGGCTTTATCCCGGCCCATTGGTGGGCGAAAAACTTACCGGAGCGGCCATATCCGCTCTGGACCTCATCCAGTATAAGGACAACGCCCGCGGCTTTTGTCGCTTGACGTAGATCTCTCATAAAATCGTCATCCGGGATAATAATACCTCCAACGCCCTGGATACCCTCGATAATGACTCCCGCCACATCACCTTTCGCAAGTTCCGCCTTGACGGCTTCTATGTCGTTCATCGGCAAGAACACCACATTATGGCAGGAATTGAAAGGCGAGCGGATTTTAGGATTATCAGTGACAGCGACAGCTCCGGAAGTCCTTCCATGGAAGGCGCCTTTAAAAGCGATCACCTTGTCTTTGCCAGTGTGGAAAGAGGCCAATTTCAAAGCGTTCTCATTCGCCTCAGCACCTGAGTTGCAAAGGAATAAGGAATATTCCTGAAGGCCGGACAACTCCCCTATCTTCTCAGCCAGTTCTTCCTGAAGGGGGTTACGGACACTGTTGGAATAGAAACCAATCTTACCAAGCTGGTCAGTCACGGCGGACACATATTTCGGATGGCAATGCCCGACAGATATAACGGCATGGCCACCATAAAGGTCGAGATACTCAGTACCTTGGTCATCCCATACCCGGGTTCCTTTCGCCCGTACCGGCGTCACGTCAAATAAACTGTATACGTCAAAAAGTTTCATCTAGAATCTTGTTCCTTTAAGGTGGAGGCCTGTGTCCTCAGGAAGTCCGAAAACAAGGTTCATGTTTTGGACAGCCTGACCGGAGGCACCTTTCACCAAATTATCTATCACACTTATAATGTGGAGTTTCCTGCCGTGTTTCCGCACATTCAAGACACATTTGTTTGTATTCACAACCATCTTGAGGTCGGGGTTGGAATCAATCACATGGACGAAAGGCTCGTTTTTGTAATAATCCTTGTAAACAGCGACGGCGGCCTCCTCGGACAAATCACAGTCGAAATAGACCGAGGCCAAGATTCCCCTCGCGAAATCTCCTCTCACCGGTACGAAGTTGATGTCTCCCGAATAATGAGGAGCCAAAGTTTTGAGAGTCTCGTTGACCTCCCCGAGGTGTTGGTGGGTAAACGCCTTGTAAACAGACAAATTATCCGTCCTCCAGCTGAAATGGGTAGTCTCCGATGGAGCTTGTCCGGCTCCGGTCGATCCGGTTATGCCGGTCACGTGGATCTCCGGCAGCAAGTCCGCCTTTGCCATCGGGAGAATAGCAAGCTGAATGGCAGTGGCGAAGCAACCAGGATTAGCTATATGATTAGTCTTAACTATCTTATCCTTAAATGCTTCCGGAAGTCCATAGACGAAGTCGCCGGCATCCGCCGCAAGACGGAAATCATTGCCGAGGTCGATGATGGCGCCTTTGTAACTATCGGGGAGCGCTTCAACAAACGGCTTCGCCTTTCCGTGCCCCGAGCAAAGGAACAGCACGTCACAGTCAAAATCACATTGGGAAGTGAACCTCAATTTAGTCTCACCAAGCAGGTCCGCATGGGCGGACCAGACCGGCTCACCCGCATGGCTGCCGCTTTGCGCGAAGACTATCTCCACACAAGGATGGTTCACGAGGATCCTCAGAAGCTCACCGGCAGTGTAACCGGCGGCACCTACAATCCCTACCTTTATCTTTTTATCAGCGGCCATCACAATTCCTTCTCAAGTTTCTCGCCCTCGTCCTTATGGGCAGTGTAATAAACACGGAGAGGAGTGGAACTCACCTTGATGAATCCCTTGGCGTCCTGGCTGGTCCAACCCTTCTGCATCTCGCCATATTCACCGAACTTGGTCTTCACGAGGTCGCAAGGAGAGTCGACGCCGACAGTCGAGAACGACCAAGGACGAAGTTCCATGGTGACTTTGCCAGTCACGTTTCTCTGGCTGCTCTCGAGCATCGCCTCGATGTCCCTCATCACAGGCTCAAGGTACTGGCTCTCATGGAGAAACATCCCGTACCAATTGGCTACCTGGTCTTTCCAGTATTGCTGCCATTTGCTTAAAGTGAACTTCTCCAGGAACTTGTGGGCGGCCATGATCAGCATCGGAGCGGCGGCTTCGAAACCGACCCGGCCCTTGATACCGATGATGGTGTCTCCCACATGCATGTCACGGCCAATGCCGTAAGGAGCCGCAATAGACTCGACTTTCTGGATGGCGGCGACCTTGTCGGTGAAAACTTCCCCATTGACGGAGACAATCTCTCCCTCCTCGAAACCAATCTCAATGACTTCGGAACCTTCTTTGGTAACCTGCTTCAAATAAGCGCTTTCCGGCAACCCCTGCTTTGAGTCAAGAATCTCTCCTCCACAAATGGAAGTCCCCCAGAGTCCCACGTTGTAGGAATATTTCAGTTTCTTGAAGTCCGCCTTGAAGCCATGCTCATTGAGGTAATCCACCTCGAACTGGCGGGTGAGCGCCATGTCGCGGGTCAGGGTGATGATCTCGATCCCCGGAGCTAGAACCAGGAATGTCATGTCAAAACGAACCTGGTCATTTCCCGCTCCGGTTGAACCATGAGCGATAGCTTCAGCCCCTATTTCCTTGGCGTAACGGGCGATAGCCATCGCTTGGAATATACGCTCGGAAGAGACGGAGACCGGATAAGTGCCGTTTCTAAGGACGTTTCCGAAGATCATGTACTTCAAACTCTTGTCGTAATATTCCTTCGTCACGTCAAGAGTAACATACTTCTTCGCGCCCAGCTCATAAGCACGCTTCTCATTGTCCTTAAGCTGCTCAGCGTTGAAACCACCTGTGTCCGCACATGCGGCATATACCTCATAACCCAATTCCTTCGTCAGGTACATGACCGTGAACGAAGTGTCAAGCCCGCCACTATAGGCGACCACAACTTTCTTCTTATCCATATTATTAATCGTTTGTATCTTCTTCTTTATCAAGCTCAGCGATCCTGTCCAGAACCTCCTGTGGAATCTTTGCCGGCAGGTGCTCCTCCGGGTCGAACAGCATTCCGGTGCAGATGCAATACTTCCTGTCTGTCCTCTTGAGGATGTCCACATTGATGCACCCCTCGCATCCCTTCCAGAACGACTCGTCGTTGGTCAGTTCGGCGAAGGTCACAGGCTTGTAACCGAGCTTAGTATTCATCGCCATGACAGCGGCGCCGCTCGTGAGGCTGAATATCTTCGCGTTTGGCCAGCGTGTACGAGCCAGGGAGAATGTCAAATCCTTGATCTTCTTCGCGATACCCAGTCCCCTATACTCAGGCCTGACGATAAGTCCGGAAGTCGTCACATAACGTTTGTGCTCCCAGGTCTCAATGTAGCTGAATCCGGCGAAATCCTCACCATGAAGAGCTATTACAGCCTTGGCCTCCTCGATTTTCCGGGAAATATACTCAGGTTTCCTCCTGGCTATACCAGTGCCGCGGACCTGGGCGGCTTCCTCAATGGCTTTCAAGATCCTGTCCACATAAACCAGGTGCTTCTCCGAAGCCACCTCTATGGTTATATCATCTATTTTCATCTGATGATTGATTAATTATCAGTTCAACCTTTTGTTCTCTAGTCCTGCGAAAAGCGTCCCTAAGGTTTTCGCCATGCTATCCCTGCTGACACCGTCCCGGATCACGAGCATTATCGTGTCATCACCAGCGATTGTTCCAGCTACTCCAGCGAGAGAACTCGCGTCAATAATCGCAGCCACCATATTGGCATGACCTGGCATGGTCTTCAGGACAGCGAGCTGTCCGGCGAACTCGAGGCTGGTGATACTTACAGAGGAACCTATTGTCCCGAAGGGAATTACCCTTGACGAGGAAGCTCCCGGAAGGCTGTAAAAATAGCCTGTACCATCGTGCAGCTTGGTTATTCCCAAATCGCGGATATCCCTTGACAAGGTCGCCTGAGCCACTTCTATACCTCTGCTTTCAAGAAGAGCCGCGAGATCTTCCTGACTCGCGACCTTCCCGCTTCCGACCACTTCTTTGATGATCCTATGTCTCTCCTGCTTGCCTTTCACTTTTAATAAATATTCAAAACAGATGCAAATATATGGATATTTTTTCAATTTATATTCATTTTCGATATTTTTTTTCATAGGACATATTTTATAGTAAATTTGTGTTGGAAACAACAGTCCTAATGACAGAAAAGATCATCATTCTCGATTTCGGTTCCCAGGTCACCCAGCTTATCGGAAGACGCCTGCGAGAGCTAAATGTCTATTGTGAAATCTACCCGTTCAACAAAGTTCCGGCCTTGGGCGACGATGTGAAAGGAGTGATCCTCTCCGGCAGCCCCTGCTCCGTCAGGGACACCAACGCTCCCCAGATCGATCTCAGCGGGATCAAGGGTCATTTCCCCCTTCTCGGGATATGCTATGGGGCCCAGTATCTGGCTCACAAATTCGGAGGCAAGGTGGAAGGCTCGCTTGCGAGGGAATACGGAAGAGCCATGCTCGATATAGTTGACTCAGAGTCACTTCTGCTGCGTGGTCTCCCCCATCGTTCACAAGTTTGGATGTCGCATGGAGACACGATTTCCGCACTGCCGGATGGAGCTAGGATAATAGCCTCTACCGAAAGCGTGGAAAACGCTGCTTTCTCATTTGATGGGGAACCCACTTACGCCGTGCAATTTCATCCTGAGGTTTTCCACACAACCGAAGGATCCAGGATTCTCGGGAATTTCGCTTTCAGGATCTGCGGATGTAAAGGAGACTGGACATCCGCTTCCTTCATCGAGACCACAGTCGCGGCAATTAAGGAGAAGGTCGGGAACGACAAAGTGATCCTTGGTCTTAGTGGAGGCGTGGATTCCACAGTAGCCGGAGTGTTGCTCAACAAGGCTATCGGCCACAACCTCACCTGCATATTCGTCAACAACGGCCTATTAAGGAAAAATGAATATGAGGATGTCCTGGCATCTTACCGGGACATGAACCTCAACGTCATTGGAGTTGATGCCTCGGAGGATTTCCTGCGGGAACTCGCCGGAGTCACTGAGCCGGAAGCCAAGCGAAAAATAATAGGCCGCCTGTTCGTCGAGACTTTCGACAAATACGCCCGAAAGATCGAGGGTGCCCGCTGGCTGGCCCAGGGCACGATTTACCCGGATGTTATCGAGTCTGCCGGAATCGAGGGAATCGCTTCCAAAATCAAGTCACACCACAATGTTGGCGGGCTTCCTGAAAAGATGAACCTAAAGGTCTTGGAGCCCCTAAGGATGCTCTTCAAAGACGAGGTCAGACGAGTCGGCCGGGCTCTCGGCATAAAGCAAGAACTGGTGGGGAGGCATCCTTTTCCCGGACCTTCACTTGCGGTGCGCATAATCGGAGACATAACCAAAGAGAAACTGGATGTTCTCCGGGAGGCGGACGACATATTTATCAAGGGCCTCCGGAACTATGACTGCACTTCCTTGCATCTCCCTTCGGCTTCTGATCCGAGGGTCGAGGCGACTAACCTCTACGACGCTATCTGGCAGGCCGGGGTTATCCTTCTCCCCGTCAAGAGCGTAGGTGTGATGGGAGATGAAAGGACATACGAGAACCCTGTGGCGCTGCGGGCCATGGTCTCTACCGACGCCATGACAGCGGACTGGTTCCGGTTCCCGTACGACTTCCTCGCCGACGTATCAAACGAGATCATCAACAAGGTCAAAGGAGTGAACAGGGTTGTCTATGACATATCCTCCAAACCCCCGGCAACCATTGAGTGGGAATAATGATAGACCATAATAACCATACACCATGAGAAATACACTGAGACTGATAGCTGTGGCTCTTCTTTTGTCGCTTCCTTTCGCGGTCAGCGCCCAGCCCGCCAATCCTTACGAGCTTCCTGATCCGTTGAGGATGGAGGATGGCCGGATTGTCCGGACAAAACGCCAATGGATTAAGGAACGCAGGCCGGAACTGATGGAAATGCTTCGTTCACAGATGTTTGGCCGGGAGCCCGGACAAGCTCCTGACCTTCATTTCACCGTTCTGGAGGAGAGTACGGACGCTTTCGGTGGCCTGGCTACTCGCAAGCAGGTCAAAGTCAGCTTCGACAAGGATGAGAATTATTACCTGATCCTATTGATGTATGTCCCCAACGACCGCAAAGGGCCGGTTCCAGCCTTCCTCGGAGCGAATTTCAAGGGCAATCATGCCACGACCACTGATCCGGCGGTGCTCATGCCGACACCCGAGAAACTGGCCACCTACGCTCCTGGCTACGTGGTTGAGGACAGGAACACAAACGGGCACAGATGGGAATATGAATATATTCTCAAGCATGGATACGCCGTGGCCACATTCTGCTACAACGATGTCGATCCGGACTTCCATGACGGCTTCCACAACGGCGTCCATCAGTTGATGGATGGAGACCAACCAAGAAATGGAGAGTCCTGGGCCACCATTTCAGCATGGGCGTGGGGCCTCTCAAGATGCCTGGACTTCCTGGAGACCCAGAAAGAGATCGACGCCAAGAAGGTGGCTGTAATCGGGCATTCCAGGTTAGGCAAGACTTCCCTTTGGGCTGGAGCCACCGACCAGAGATTCGCTCTTGTTATTTCCAATGACTCAGGATGTTCCGGCGCCGCGATCGCAAGGAGGAAATTCGGTGAGACACTTGATGTCATCAACAAGAATTTTCCACACTGGTTCTGTACCAATTATACGGCATACAACGGCCGGGAGGAGAAAATGCCTTGGGACCAGCACGAACTGATCGCGATGATCGCCCCTAGACCCGTCTACGTGGCAAGCGCCAGCGAGGACAGTTGGGCTGATCCTGTCGGGGAATATTTCAGCCTCGTAGGTGCCGCTTCGGTGTATAATCTATTCGGTTATGAGGGAATAACTGATAGGACAGTCCCTGAGATCGAGCACCCTGTCGTGGTCGGCAGGATGGGACACCACATCCGCCGGGGTGAGCACAATGTGAGGCTCTACGACTGGCAGCAATATGTCAGCTTCGCTGACCGATTCCTGAAATAAACTAAAGGGAGAAACGCACGACGCCCATGACCCTGTGGTTGGTGATCCAATGGAGGTTCTCCTTAGGGCGGGCGTAGTTATCCAACAGATTCTCTGTTCCATACAGAACCGAGGTGTTGTTGTATTCAACAGCCAACGTGAGTTTTCCGACGTTGTAAGCGATAGTCGGGGTGACCCGGTACATTTGGGCTATTCCCTTAGAACCTGCCGATGAATAGTAGACATCAGTGTCCTTGCAATAACCTTTATCGTTAATAGAGAGGTTATGTCCGGTGCCAAGGGCCATCATATATCCACCCATGCACATGAACTGCAGATCCCTTCCGACACATAGAGATAGGAAAGAGACTGTGGAACGCAATGGTGTGTACTTGTATTCATAAATATCACGCCAGTCATACAGAGCGTAACCTCCCATCAGACGAAGATGGTCTCCACCCTGGGCAAAAACAGACTTGGCGTTGATCTTGAACATTCCCTTCTCGAACTGGAGATAGACAAAGGGGCTGACCATGTGAAGACGATCCTTGACTCTTGTTCCGATGTCATACCAGTCATCAATGACAAAGTTACGAGTAGTAGTACGCCACCTCGGCCTCAAGCTTAAAAAATCAGCTCCAGCCCTGGCAGTGAAGTGTTTACCGGTGTAAGATATACCTCCGTAGAGCTCCGGAATCAAACCATATTTCACATAATTCTCCGATTCACCCTGAGGACCGGTGGGAAGAAACTGCATCGGATAAAGAGCTCCGACAGTAAAGTGCATCCTGCTGGCGAAAGTATATTCCAACATCAACTGGGGACTCCAGTTGAAAGGTGTGAACGGAGCGCCTGTCTCGATGTTCACGCAATATGGGAGGTCAGCGGCCATCGGATGCCAGCTCTGCCCCACCCTGAAGGCGAAACAATTCTCCATGTAGCCCAGCTTATCCCAATATATGTCGACATAGGCGTGGCGTAAACGGAGGGAAGCGGAAGTGCCATTCATCAGATAGAAATCACCTTCCAGCTTGCCGTCAACCTTCATCGAGCCATAACGGAATCCTGTGACATTGACACCAAGGCGAGTCGTGATCGCATACGACTTCAAGGACATGTTGTCATAGATGTCCTCACCTTCGAAATTATACTGATGGTCTAGAGGTCTGAAATAAAACAGATCCTCTGAGCCGGCTTTCGAATCCCTTGTGTCGAAAATCGCTGCCGTACGGAAGAACCCATAAGGCTCGAAGGTGTTCCGGAGATTCACTTGATGGCTCTGGGCGGCCAGATTGCCAGCCCAGAGCAAACATGAGACAATAGTAATGATGCGCAAAGACTTTTTCATAAATCGCTTCACTTCTCTATTAATAAATCCACTTTATGAAAAATCTTGCATCAAATCAATGAATTTAGAAGGAGAACCTAACCAAGCCCTGGACACGATGATTGGTGATCCAGTGGAGGTTATCCTCAGCAAGGCCCCAGTTACCCAGGTACTTGACTCCGTTGATGGTCTTGTAATCACCATACTGGACGCTGGTGAGCTCATACTCGAGACCGAGTGAGAACTTGCCGATATTGTGGATGATGGTCGGAGTGACCCTCCACATGGCGTTCATGTTGGAGAAACTGTTCTTGCTGAAATACAGGTTGGATGCGGGCGCATAACCATTCTTGAAGCCATTGAGCTGCTCGATGGTACCGAAGTTCTTGACGAAACCACCGAAGAGGATAGCCTGGGTCTTCTTCCCGTACATGAGGCTCACCCAAGTTGAAGAGTTCTGGGTGGGAGTGTACCTGTAGCTTCCGTCTTCCTTGACCTCGCATATTCCATAACCTCCATTGAGGTTCACGTGCTCACCAGCCTGGGCGAAGATGGTCTTGGCCTTGACTGAGAACAAGCCGCTCTTGTACTGGAGGAAGAGGAACGGGGAAACCGTAGTGATACGGTCGCTGACCCTCTTCTTGCCGTCATTCCAACGAGGTTTGATGGAAAGCAGGTCACCACCGACTCTGGCGGTGAAGCCTCCGGTGGTGACGTTGAGTCCCAAGTAAGCCTCAGGAGTCATGCCATACTTGATGTAATTGGCTGACGCACCCTCAGGACCGGCGGAAGTGTACTGCATCTGCCAAAGAGCGGCAGCTGTCAGTGACAGAGACTTGGAAAGGCTGAGATCAAACCTCACAAGCGGGGTGCGGGCGAAGGGACCGAAGGGGGCACCGGTGTTAAGGGAGAACACATCGGGCATGTCAGCGGCCATAGGATGCCAGGTCTGTCCGGCAGTCACCTTCCAATCGCCTTTGCTGATAGCAGCGAAGGCCTGGCGAAGACGGAACTGTGCGGTACCGGTCACACCTGAGACTCCAGCATAGAAGTCACCCTCAATCTTTCCGGTGACCTTGAAATCCTCATACTCATAACCAACTATATCCAAACCGAGACGAGAAGTCAAAGCGGCGAAACGGAAACTGGTATGAGCATTCATATCGGAACCGTCAATGATATTATGATCTTTAGGGACATAGTAGAAAAAGTCCTCGGTTCCGGCGACACTTTCTCTGGTGTCGAAAGTGAAATAGTTACGGATGAATCCGTAGAATTTGAGTGTCGAAGGCTTCTCCTGTGCGAAGAGAGAGGCGCATAGAGCAAATGCGGCGACTACTGTAATGATCTTTTTCATATTCAATTAGTGATATTAAGCGAACGGGAACAATTTGGTAAGCCAGAAGAATCCGAAGATAAAACCGATCAATCCGATTAACGCTCCGACTTTTGCCATATCCTTGGTCTCGACAAGGCCTGTGGATGAGGCGATAGCATTCGGAGGGGTGGAGATCGGGAAGAGCATAGCGATCGAGGCGCAGGAGGCAATGAACACGATCATAGCCTTCGAGCCACCCAACGACAGGAACTCGGCATTATTGGCGGCGGAAGGATCAGCCATACCCTCTGCGATAACGATAAGGATAGGGATCAGAAGGGCCGCGGTGGCGCTGTTACTGATAAAGTTGGAAAGGAAGTAGCAAACGATACCCGCGACCACCAGGACAAGTATAACCGGCATTGATCCGAACGGGATGGAGTCGATAAGCACTTTGGCAAGTCCTGTGCCCTGAAGGCAGGTACCAAGGGCGAAACCTCCAGCCACGAGCCAGAGAACGCTCCAGTTGATCTCCTTGATGTCTTCCTTTGTGAATATTCCGCAAGCGGTAAGGACTCCAAGAGGGATGAGGGCAACAATATTCGAGTTGATCTTGGTGATGCTCTCTGTCATCCACAGAAGGATTGTGCCGATGAAAGTGACCCAAACCACTGTCGACTTCCAATTCTTTTCTTTCTTGTTCGTAGGGATCTCAAGCACCAGTTTCTTGGCCTTGAAGGGAAAGAACCACTGGAGAAGCAACCATGCGATAAGGATCATAATGACCACATAAGGAATCATGTGGATCATCCAGTCCATGAATGAGATCTCAGCGTTGGCCTCGGCGAGGAAACGGACCGCGGTGGCGTTCGGCGGAGTTCCGATAGGAGTTCCGATACCACCCAAGTTGGCAGCTACCGGAATCGATAGCGCTAGACCGATTTTTCCTTTGTCATCAGAAGGTAACGTGGATAATACCGGGGCGAGGAAAGCCAACATCATGGCAGCCGTCGCGGTATTACTCATGAACATTGAGAAAACGGAGATCACGATCAGGAAACCCAGAAGGACGATTTTTGGTTTCGTGCCGAAAATGCTCAAAAGGGCACGTCCCATAGTGACATCAAGCCCATATTTCTCAGCCATGATAGCAAGGACGAAACCGCCCAGGAAGAGCATGACCACAGGATCAGCGAATGAGGCCATTATAGTCTTATAACTGACAAGTTGGCCAAATCTCTGGTCGCAAAGGAAACCAAGGCCCTTATCGGAGAGCGTCAACAACGAGATGACGATCACAAGGAGGGAAGTGGTCCAGTTCGGAATAATCTCACAAATCCACATCAAGGCCGCGAACGCGAAGAGTGCGATGACGCGCTGCTGAGTCACAGTCAGATCAGCAATACCATAAAAAGAAACCGGCACGCACCAGAGAAATAGTGTGACCAAGAGAACGATCGGAAGAAGAACGCAATATTTCACATTGAGTTTCTTCTTCCCAGCTGTTTCAATTGTTGTTTCAGCCATCTTAGTTATATTAAATTCAATAATAAACTTGCTTATATCTTGCAAAGATAATCATTATTGAATAAAAAACAGGTAAATCGGTCGCCCGATCTACCTGTTTAAAGAACAAAAATCAAGAGACTAGATAACTCCCTGCTCAAGCATGGCCTCGGCCACCTTCATGAAACCGGCGATATTGGCGCCCTTGACATAATCGACGGTACCGTCCTCACGGGTTCCGTACTTGACGCACTGCTCGTGGATGCTCTTCATGATCCAATGGAGTTTGTCATCAACCTCCTGGGCGGACCAGCTGATATGAGCGGCGTTCTGGGTCATCTCAAGACCTGAAGTGGCGACACCGCCAGCGTTGACAGCCTTGCCGGGAGCGAAGAGGATACCATTGTTCTGGAAGTAACGGATGGCATCGGGCTGGCAACCCATATTGGAGACCTCGCAGCAGCACCAGCAACCATTGGCGACAAGCTCCTTGGCGTCAGCCTCGCTGAGCTCGTTCTGGAAGGCGCAAGGGAGAGCGATGTCAACAGGAATGCTCCAAGCCTTCTTACCGGCGGTGAAGAACGCCTTCTCAGGGAACTTGGTAGCCATATCCTCAACCTTATTACGGTTAGAAGCACGCATATCAAGCATATAGTCAATCATTTCCGGAGTGATACCCTCAGGAATATGGCAGACACCGTCAGGTCCGGAGATAGCGACAACCTTGGCGCCAAGTTCGTGAGCCTTGGTAGCGGCACCCCATGCGACATTACCGAAGCCGGAGAGGGCGACCTTCTTGCCTACGATATCCTTGCCAGCCTTCTCGAGAAGATGCTGTGTGAAATACAGGGCGCCGAAACCGGTAGCCTCAGGACGGAGGATTGAACCTCCCCAGGTAGCTCCCTTGCCAGTGAGGACACCAGTGTGATACTGACGGGCAAGCTTCTGATACATTCCATTCAGGAAGCCGATCTCACGGCCACCAACACCCACATCACCAGCAGGAATATCCTGGTCAGGACCTATGCAGCGCCAGAGCTCAAGCATGAAAGCGTGGCAGAAACGCATGATCTCAGCGTTGGACTTGCCAACGGGGTCGAAATCGGAGCCACCCTTGGCACCACCCATAGGAAGGGTCGTCAGGGCATTCTTGAAAGTCTGCTCGAAGCCAAGGAACTTCAACATTGAAGGGGTGACGGCCTTGTGGAAGCGGAGTCCACCTTTGTAAGGACCGATAGCGCTATTGAACTGGACCCTGTAGCCGAGGTTGGTCTGGACCTCACCATTGTCGTCAATCCAGGTCACTCTGAAAGTGAATATCCTGTCCGGCTCAACAAGACGCTCGACGATCTTAGCTTTCTCGAACTCGGGGTGCTGGTTGTAGACTTCCTCGATAGACTCGAGAACTTCCTGGACAGCCTGAAGATATTCGCTCTCCGTGGGGTACTTGGCCTGGAGACGGGCCATGATTTCTGTGGTTTTCATGATCAGTTATTATACGTTGATTAATAAAAATAAAAAATCTTGTTTATTTCGTTGCAAATGTAAAGAATAAAATAGAGAAAACGCAATAAATCTAAATAAAAAAGACAGGTTTTTCACCTGTCTTTAAATCATGGTATTTAGCGAACTACTGCTGCTGGGCCTGAAGCTCGGCCTGGAGTGACTCCAAAGTCCTTCCGGCAGGGATCTTCAACTCTTTCCTGGCGTCCGGAGTCAAGTCCTTGCACTGAGCCTTGTCAACATAGTAGAACTGGCTGGTGTCGAAAACAAAGGTATAGCCACCGGCCTTGGCGAGCTTCTCGACGACCTCCATGGCCTTCTTCTGGATAGGTTCCATCAGTTGCGCCTGCTGCTGCTGGAGCTCAACCTGGATAGACTGCTGGAACTCATTGATCCTGTTCTGGATCTCGGTCAGTTCCTTCTCCTTATTCTCCTTGATAGCGGGAGTCCAAGTGGCTTGCTTCTGCTGGTACTCGTTGAACTTGGCGTTCGCCTCGTCCACCATGCTTTGGTAAGTGTCGCTCGCCTCTTTCTGGGCCGCCTGCATCTGAGTCCTGGCAGCGTCAGCTTCAGGAGTGAGCATGACGAGCTCATTGAAATTGACGTAGGCGAATTTCACCTGGGCTGAAGCCGTGAGGGTGAACAATGCCATGGCGGCAAACAAAACGATCTTTTTCATATCAAATTCAATTTTATCAGTTTTCCGAATTAAGGCTTTGCAAAGATTGTGCAAATTTATAAATAAAAACGAATATCAGAACTGTTGTCCTATCATGAAGTGGAACTGGCTCCTCTGGCTCTTGTCCGGATTATCGAATCCGTAACCCCAGTCAACACCCAGCAAACCGATCATCGGGAGGAACACACGCACGCCCACACCGGCTGAACGCTTGATCTGGAAAGGATTGAATTTCTTTATGTCAGACCAACAATTACCTCCCTCAAGGAATAGCAGAGCAAAGATGGTCGACTGCGGCTGGAGTATCACAGGATAACGGGCCTCGACAGTGAACTTGTCATATACGTTACCGGCGTAATAGCCATTCGTGTTATACGGGGTAGCCTCCCAAGGGGTCAACGAATAATTCTCATATCCTCGGAGAGGAATGATATCTGATCCGTAAGTGTCGTAGCCGGACATACCGTCACCACCGACCCTGAAACCTTCAAATGGCGAGTAACCCCACTTGCGGTTGTAGTATCCGAGATATCCGAACTGGGCGCGCCCCATAACCACCAAGTCTTTCCAAACCTTTGTGTAAGTCTCGGCGCTGAACTTCCATTTATGGTACTCAATCCACTTGTACCTGGACGCGGCTGACCATGTGTCGTAATTAATGTCCTTGTAATCCGCGACTTTCTTAGGATTCCCGGCGGCATCCAGATTACCGAAGTCATTCTTCCTGAACAAGGAGTAAGGAGGAGTCAACTGCATACTGGCTGAGAATACGGAACCGCGCCTGGGATAAATCTGCTGGTCAGTCGAAGTCCTGGTAAGGCTCGCCGTGTAGCTCAAGTTGTGTGACGTACCGTCATTGAACATGAAGTAACCGTTGATCCAGTTCTTCAGGTTGTACACCTGCCAGCTCAACCCGTTATAGAACACGAAATAGTCATCAGGCCATTTCAGACGGGTACCGATACCACCGGAGAAGCCATAGATTTCCATGACTTTGTCGTTGCTCAAGAGGCCGATGGCGAGATAGGAGTCTGTCTGTCTTGTGTAATAAGCCTGGAGATTAAGCGACGTTGGTTTCTTCTGAGTCAACCAAGGCTCAGTGAAACTGAATATCAATGAGGTGTAGTACGTTCCGTTGGTCTGGAAGCGGAGGGACAGGTTCTGAGCGTCACCAAGAGGAACGGGACGCCAAGCGTTCTTCTCGAACATCCTCCTTGTGGAGAAGTTGTTGAAGCTGACACCGACAGTGGCGACAAATGTGTTCATACCCCAACCTCCGGAGAGTTCCAATTGGCTGGAAGGCTTCTCTGTCACGTTATAGACGAGGTCAACCGTATTGTTCAGCTGGTTAGGCAAGATTGAATAACCGCCCTCGCTGGAAATCGCCTCAGGATCAAACTGGCCCAAGGAAGCGATTTCCCTGATGGACCTCTCGAAGTTGGTTTGACTGAAAAGGTAGCCCGGCTTGGTGTAGATCTGCCTGCGGACAACTTTCTCGCTGGTCAGGTCGTTACCATTGATTATAATGTTGTTCAAGGTCGCCTGCTTGCCTTCGGACACCCTCATCTCGACATCGACGGAGTCTCCGTCAATATTCAACTCGACCGGAGTAACCTGGAAGAAGAGATAACCCTCGTCACGGTAGAGCTTAGAGATGTCGTAGTCAGTCTGCTTGCCGCCACCCTTAAGTCTCTTCTCCATGGTGACCATGTCGTAGGGGTCACCCTTACTGATCTGAAGGATAGAGTTCAGCTGCTCCGCGGAGTGGACGGAGTTACCGGTCCAGGTCACATTCCTGAAATAGTATTTCTTGCCCTGGTCAAACTTGAAGTCGATTCCAAGACGGTCCGGCTCCACATAATAGATGGAATCCTTAAGGATACGCGCGTCACGGTAACCAGCTTCATTGAACTTGCTAATCAAGTTCATCTTGTCGTTAGGGTATTCCTTCTCATTGAACTTCTTGCTGTTGAAGAAGTTATATATTTTCTTAGCCTTCGTCTTCTTCATCGAGCGGGCGAGCTTGAAATCAGAGACCCCGTCATTCCCTTCGAAATTGATGTCCCTGATCCTGATCTTATCACCCTTGTTGACAGCGAAATTGACACGGATAGCGTTCTTGATGATAGTGTCTTTCTGAGTCTGCACGTCGACATCGCAATTGAGGAATCCCTTCTCGGCGTAATATCTCTTAATGATTCCGACGGAAGTTGAAGCGACATATTCCGAAAACTCACCGCCCCTACGGAGCCTCAGACGCTCCTCAAGGTCTTTCTGTTCCGTTTTCTTGACGCCGGTGTAAAGCCATCTGGAGACCCTTGGCCTCTCCTTGATAATAATCTTGAACCAAGCGGAATCGCCACTAGCATTGATATGGTCAATCTCCAGGGCGACATCCTCGAAATATCTCTGCGCCCAAAGCCTTGTGACGATTGAAGACATCTCGTCACTTGGCACTTTCACCGTCATTCCCGGCTGAATACCAGTCAAGGATATGATCTGCTGCTCTCCGAAATGGGTGTTACCTTCTACAGTGATGCCTCCGACGACATAATCGCGAGGTTGCTCGTAATCGACTTCAACCGGATCAGATTTCGTGACCGGTTCCTGGGCGAATGCCACGGTACCAGCCACTGACAGAAGCAGGACACACAAGAGACGATATATTCTCATCAAGTCAGAATTCATTGAAACAAGTTTGCAAATATACGGCGATTATTTGACTTTTCCATACCTGCGGTCTCTCTTCGCATATTCTTTAAGCGCGGACCGGAACTCTTCTTTTCGAAAATCAGGCCACAAGGTGTCCACGAACAAGAACTCAGAATACGCGGCCTGCCAAAGCAGGTAATTACTTATGCGGCTCTCACCCGAAGTCCTTATTATCAGATCAGGATCCGGAATCCCGGAAGTAACTAAATATGAGGCGAATTCGTCAGCCGTGACATTTTCCATACCGGAAGGGTCTGAAGCATGGGCCTCTGCCAGGCGCTTCGCGGCCTGGAGGATATCCCATTTGCCACTATAACTTAAGAATATAATAAGGTCAAGGATCGGATCCTTTCCATCCTCAGGCTCCGTGAAAGCCTCGGCGGTGCGGATCGCCTCGACAAGAGCAGGATCCAAACGGCTGGTATCTCCGAGCACGCGGAACCTCACCCTTTGTTTTTTCAAGGCCTCAATCTCATCGGCTATAGCCTTGAACATCAACTTCATAAGTGTATTGACTTCAGCCTCAGGGCGTCCCCAGTTCTCAGATGAGAAAGCGAAAAGAGACAGGTATCTTACACCTGTCTCGGCAGCAGCCTCAACGCAAGCCCTGACACTTTCCACACCATGAGAGTGGCCATAGACCCTCTCCTTTCCTCTAAGCTTCGCCCACCTTCCATTGCCATCCATAATGATTGACACATGGGTAGGGACACGGCCTTGAATATTGTCGTTAAATTCCTCCATTTCTGATATCCTCGCCCCAGAACAACTTTGTCGTCAGGGCCTTGATGAAACTCGACTTCTCGAGACGCACTCGTTTGAGCGAAAATTGTGCCACCTTTACCTCAAGTCGGGCATCAGAGGAGAGCCTGACGTTACGGTTGTCCATGGACATCGCCACCACCTTATCCCTGGACCTCATGGAAATGGTCACCACAGTCGAATCAGGTACGACCAAAGGGCGCACATTAAGGTTGTGAGGGGCGACAGGAGCGATAATGATAACTTTTGATTCCGGAACACATATCGGACCTCCTACGCTCAAAGAATAAGCAGTGGACCCTGAACTAGTAGATACCAGCAGACCATCGGCCCAGTAAGTCGGAAGAGGATTGCCGTCAAGACAGACATCGATACCGAGGATGGAGGCCCCACCTCTCAGGACAGAGATCTCGTTGAGGGTATATGGCCAGAAAGACGAGTCCGAATCAAGCATCTTGCCTTCCACCCTGGTTTCCAGCAAAGCTCTGTCCTCCAAAGTATATGCCCCAGCCAGAATGGCCTCACAGGCCTCCTCGGGGCTATATTCAGAAAGGAAACCCAACCGTCCCATGTTTATTCCGAGCACAGGGATACCTGACTGCCCCACCCTTTTCGAAGCCGACAAGAAAGTGCCATCTCCTCCAACGCTCAACACCAGACCGGTGTCTTCAGCGAGGTCGGAAGACGAACGGATCCTGTACAGTTTGAAACCTGACGAGACTAACTTGTCAGACATCCGCATGAATCTCCCATCGGTCAATGAGGAGTCTTCTCTTGTGTATACCGCTATCTTCATCTGTTCTCGCAAGAATGAGTTCAACCTTCAAAATTAACACATTTCTGATAAAAACTGAATAGAAATCACTACTTTTGCACCATGACAAGATTAAGTGTCAACATCAATAAGATAGCTACCATCCGCAATGCCCGCGGAGGGAATATGCCGGATGTGGAAAAGGCCGCCAAGGACTGCGAATTGTTTGGGGCCGAAGGTATAACTGTCCATCCCAGACCAGATGAGAGACATATCCGGTACTCCGATGTCAGAGCCATACGGCCCAACGTCAAGACCGAGTTCAACATCGAGGGGAATCCGATTCCGAGTTTTGTCGACCTCGTGCTGGAGGTTGTGCCCGACCAGGTGACCCTGGTTCCAGACGCGCATGACGCCATCACTTCCAACCAAGGATGGGACACGGTGACTCATAAAGAGTTTCTTACCGGCATATGCGCGAGGTTCAAGGAAAAAGGAATACGTACCTCTATATTTATTGATCCGGATCCGGCGATGGCTGTTGGTGCCGCCGCCTGTGGTTGTGACCGTGTAGAGCTATACACCGCCAGTTATGCCGAGATCTTTCCTTCCGATCCAGGTAGGGCGATCGCTCCTTACCTCAAAACCGCTTTAAAGGTCAAGGAACTCGGACTCGGACTGAACGCCGGCCACGACCTTAATCTCCAGAACTTGGGATATTTCATCAAAACTATCCCCTGGACCGACGAAGTTTCTATCGGACATGCCATCATTTGCGACGCTCTTTACATGGGATTGGAAGCGACAATCCGGGCTTATCTGTCGGAGATTAAGAAAAAATCATTACATTTGTAGACTGGAATATTATTAAAGATTAGATAAAATGAAACAAACACCACTGATTCTCAGCATCATAGCCCTCGTGGCTGTTGCTGCGTTAGGTATCGCACAGCTGACCTCGAACGGCAGCGGAAAGAAAGCCTCGACTGGTGAGGCAGTTGAGCAGTCGGCCCAGCCTGGTGCCATAGTATGGTACGATCTGGACAGGGTCCTCAACGAGTATGACATGGCAAATGACCTCCGTTCCGTAGTGGAGACCAAGATGCAGAGCATCCAGGAGGAAATCAACCGCAGGGGCAACAAGCTCCAGAGCGACGCCAATAAATTCCAGTCTGACCTCAACAAGGGTCTCCTTGTCCGTTCGGTCGCCGAGCAGAGGAGCCAGAAGCTCCAGGAGCAGCAGAACAGCTTCAACACCTACGCCGCTCAGAAAGAGCAGGAAATGGCTGAGGAGCAGCAGGTTATGATGAACCAGATCGCTGATGCCATCAAGACCTTCATCGACAAGTTCAACGAGGAGCACAAGTTCGCGATGATCATCGCCACCCAGGGAAGCATACTTCCTTCTCCCGTCGCTTGCGGAGATCCTGACCTTGACATCACCGACGCCCTTCTCCAAGGCTTGAACAGCGAGTACGTCAAGACCAAGGGCAAGGGAGAGGAAGCCGCCAAGACCGAGTAATTTGAGAATCGCTTTCCTATCGTGCTTTTACCCTTTCAGGGGAGGGATATCTCAGTTCAACGCGAGTTTATACTTGGAACTGGGAAAGGAGAACACGGTCAAAGCGTTCAATTTCAAGAGGCAATACCCTGATTTCCTCTTTCCTGGGAAGACCCAGTACGTAACAAAGGATGATGACGCCGTACCCATAGAGAGCGAGGCTCTCTTGGATACGGCGAATCCATTCACTTATGTCAAGACCTACAAGGCGATAAGGGATTGGAATCCGGATCTGGTCATAATAAGTTACTGGATGTCGTGGTTCGCCCCTTCATTGGGTTGGATAGCGAGGCGTTTGAAGAAGCGTTGCAAGGTGATCTCCATCCTCCACAACGTGATTCCCCATGAGCCCAAGTTCTTTGACGCTCCCCTCACAAAATACTTCTTGTCCGGTTGCACGGCCCACGTGACCTTGTGCCAGGAAGTATCCGACGATCTTACGTCATTGGCGCCGAAGGCGCTAAAAACCAGTTTATTCCATCCAGTCTATGCTCACTTCGGTGAAAGGATTCCTAAAGAGGAGGCTGAAACAAAACTAGGCTTGGAGCCCGGGAAAAAGAATCTCTTGTTCTTTGGTCTAATCCGGGAATATAAAGGATTGGATATCCTTTTGGAAGCCTTCGGGAAGCTTGATGACAGCTATTCCTTGATCGTCGCCGGAGAGCCTTACGGCTCATTCGTGAAATATGAAGAGATGATAGCCGCCTCTCCCGCCAAGGACAGGATCAGGCTATTCACAAGATATATCAAAGATTCGGAAGTCAAGGACTTTTTCTCCTCAGCCGACCTTGTGGTCCTTCCTTACAGATCCGCCACACAGAGCGGCATCAGCGCCATCTGTTGGCATTTTGAGGTGCCTATGGTAGTCACCGATGTGGGCGGATTGAAACAGTCCGTCGGCGACAGCGGAACAGGCCTGGTCGCGGAAAGACCAGACCCCGAATGTGTCGCTGGTGAAATAATAAGGTTTTTCTCCGACGAGAATCTCCGTACATTGTGCGTCAATTCTATTAAAGTCGAGAAAGACCGGCTTTCATGGAAGACATTCACTAAGAGGTTCCTGGATTTCTCCGATAATTTATACAAGTCGCTATGAGAACGAAGTTGACTTATATGCTGGCTCTGGCTCTTTGCCTGTCGGCTTTCGCTACGGTAGAGACCACCGCTCAAGAGTATCAGGCTCCTCCCGTGACTATTTCAAAAGAGAAAGTCCGCTCGGGAGGCAAGGTATATTATGCCCACGTTGTTCTGGAACGTCAGACTCTGTATTCCATAAGTAAAGCTTATGGGGTCACTGTAGAGGAAATTTACGAGGCGAATCCTGTTCTCGGCCTAGAGAAAGAAGGGCTGAAAAAAGATCAGGTTATTCTCATTCCTTATAAAGAAGAAATCGCCCAGCAGATAGCCGCACAAGCGGCTGCCGCAAAGGACCAAGCCAATCAGGATGCTGCCGCAAAAGAAAAGGCAGCACAGGAGAAAGCTGCTCAAGATGCGGCGGCGAAGGAAAAGGCGGCACAGGAAAAAGCGGCCAAGAAAGCAGCGAAGGTGGCCGCAAAGGAAGAGGCAGCGAGGGAAGCTGCCGCAAAACAAGCCGAGGATGGTTATTTCATCCATAAAGTCAGATGGTATGACGACCTTGATGGCATTGCCAAGAAATATGGAGTGTCTAAGGAATCAATTAAGAATATCAACCGGATGACCTCTGACAGAATCACCCGCAAGCAAGACCTTAAGATTCCCCTTGATCCTGTCCTATGGGAAGGACGGACAGTCCAAGTCGATGAGCCGACTCCCGAGACTGATCCTGATGATGCCAGAGTGATAGAATTCCCGTCAGAGAAAAAGGATAATGCGGATGATGAAGACAAAGAAGGCATCCTTGACGACTTATTCGTGAGGGAAGGCAACCACAATGTCAACATTTCGATGCTCCTCCCCTTCTCCACCTCAAAATCAGGTGACAGGACCTCATTAATGGATCTATATTGCGGATCCCTGCTCGCGGCACGTGATCTTGGAAGAGAAGGTATCAATCTTGACATCCATACATTCGATGTGGGTGGCGGGAATATGCCCGTAACCTATGACAGGCTGGCTGCCAGTGACTTCACAATCGGGCCTGTTTCAAAGACTGACATTTTGAAGGCCGCTGCCCTGGCTGACGGAGACTCATGGGTCGTGTCTCCCCTAGACATGCAGGTTGAGCCTCTCGCCGACTCTCTGGCAAGAATCATACAGGCTCCGACTCCCACTTCTGTCCAAATCAGGGACATGGTCGAATGGATCAAATCTGACATGGGCCGTGGCGACAAAGTCCTGGTGGTAACTCCCTCTAATCCAGCTTCTGATTATCTGGATATGGTTGAAAGGGAAATGAATAATCTGGGAGTGTCCCATTCCACTACCACTCTCGGATCAATGAGATCCTTGATGACAACCCAAGGGATCAACCGGGTGGTTCTCGCATGCGACTTCAACGAGAGAAGCACCGTATTCCTTCTCGAGGTGGTGAGGAACCTCTACATGACCGCCTCATCCAGCAAGGCCACCCAAATAGTCCTCTACAGCACGTCCAGGATCAGGACTTACGACCAGATCGATGTGGAGCAGCTTCATAGGCTGAATCTCCATGCCTGTGTTACCTATTTTGTGGACTATAACTCACAAGATGTCAAGGACTTCCTTCTCCAGTACAGGGCTCTTTACAACGCCGAGCCCAGCCGCTCTGCCTATTCTGGCTACGACCTCATGAAGTACTTCTCGACTCTCGCCAACAAATATGGAAAAAGATGGCCCAGGGCTTTAAACAGGGTCGATTATTCAGGTCTTCAATCAGATTTCAAATTGGAGAAGACTTCCTCTGGAAGTTACATCAACAATGCTGTCCGTAGGGTGGTCTACAATCCTGACTTCTCAATAAGCCTGGTCAGATAACAACGCCCTCGCATTACCGACAGCCGCGTCTGTAACCCTGCTACCAGAAAGCATCCGAGCGATTTCCATTACCCTATCCTCCCCAGAGACGGGGCGGATAGTGGTGACGGCTTCGTTGCCCTCAAAAGATTTCTCGACAAGATAATGGGCAGAACCTTTCGCTGCCACCTGAGGCAGGTGGGTGATAGCGAAAACCTGCATATCTTTGCCCATGGAACAAATCATCTGCCCCATCTTGTCCGCCACACTTCCAGAGACACCGGAATCAATCTCGTCGAAGATCAGGGTGGGCATATTCTCGAAACGGGCCATCATGGCCTTCAAGGAAAGCATCAACCTGGAAAGCTCACCTCCAGAGGCGCATTTCGCGACCTCCACCGGCCGTGAACCAGAGGCTGAAAAGAGGAAATGCACGGAATCTGTCCCTGTCGGACCGGCAGGTGCGTCAACCAGATCTACTTCGAATATAGCTCTTTCCAACTCAAGAGACTTCAAAGAATCCAGGATTGAATCGGCAAAGCGGTCCTTGGCGGCGACTCTGGACGCATGAAGACGCGCGCAGATCTCCGCCACTCTGGCTTTCTCATTCTTTACCTCCTTGGAAAGAGTCTCAACCCTGTTCTTCAGTTCGTCCGAGTCTGATAGAGAACCAGACAGGCTATCCCTCTGTGCGATAAGGTCCTCAACCGAAGAAGCCGAATATCTCTTCATCAGATCAAACAGGAGAGACATCCTTGCCTCAACCGCCTCAAGCCTATCCTGGGAGACTTCGGTCCTTGAATTAATAAGTGACACCTCTTCGAGGATGTCATTCAACTCTATCCGAGTCGACTCAACCCGGTCAGCGAGAGACAGCGCCTCAGGAACATATTTCCCAGCCTTCTCAAGCAACTTACTGGTTTCTTTCAGGGAAGACGTGTCAAGAAGACCTTCAACCTCCGAGAAAAACTCCTTGATAGCCTCGGAATTGGCGAGTATGCTTTGCTCCTCCTCGAGTGCCTCGATCTCACCAGACTTCAAATTGGCATCGTCCAAGCGTTTCCATCTGGATTGGATGTAATCCTTTTCCTCTTCGATACGGGATAGCTCACCCGACACTTCCAAAAGTTCCCGTTCCAGCGCTCGGAGATGAGCGAAACTGGATGAGCAACTGGCAAGCAACGACTCATTCCCGGCAAAATGATCCAACATCAGCAGCTGGAAAGACTTGTCAGACAGCATAAGCGTCTGGTGCTGGGAATGAATGTCCACAAGTCGGGAAGAGATTCCCTGGAGAATTTGCAAACTGACAGGGGAATCATTCACAAAAGAGCGGGAACGCCCTGATGATGACACGACACGGCGGATGGTCAACTCCTCCGACCCGTCATCCAAGTCGTTGTCACGCAACAGTTTCCAAGTAATAGTATCGGTTTCGGGAACCTCAAAGATAGCTTCGACCACACAATTGTCCGCCCCAGTGCCAATGACAGAAGCGTCAGCCTTGGATCCTAAAAGAAGCGACAACGCACCCAGCAGGATGGACTTTCCAGCTCCAGTCTGCCCCGTAATAATGACAAGACCCTCCGGAAAGTCAACATCCAGAGAGTCTATCAGAACGTAATTCTTAATCTGAAGGGACTTGAGCATGGTCTCGAACCAACGCTACCTTTCGTCCTCTTCCTTACCGGCCATCCTGTAATAAAGTTCACCATCCTCAAACTCGGTGATGGCGATAAGATCCGGCTTGGGGAGTTTCTCGTAATACTTGGAGATCTCTATCTGCTCCCTATTCTCGAACACCTCATCCATGGTGTCCCTGTCTGTACGGAAATCCTCGAGTTTCTTGGCAAGTTCTTTCTTCTCTGCCAGTGAGATCTGGTTCGCCCTCTTGGAGAGGAGGACAACAGTCTCATAAATGTTGCCGGTAGGCTCGGCGAGATACTTCACATCCCTTGTGATAGTGTTTGTTGGGGTTTTCTTCTTAATATCCATTTCAAATAATTATATCTTCCAAATAATTTACTACTCCTCAGTCTCGGATTGTTTCAATAATTTTTTTCTCTCCTTCTCGAAATCCTTAGCCTTGGCATCAAGGTCTTCGTCTGTACCCGAATAACGGCCGAGAGCCTTCTGAGCGCGCTTGTACAGAACGTCGAGCTCTTTGCGATAAGGAGACTCCGGAATCTCACCGATGAAGTTGTAGTAGTCATCCACAAAAGTGAGGTAACGCTCCCTCTGCTTGGATTCGATACTCAGATGAGCGAAATTATATGATGACATCGCTATATAATAAAGGATATCTTCCCTATAGATATTATCGGCATCATCTTTAAGGATATTCCGGAAAGCGACTCTGGAAGCCCTGTAATCCTCCTGCTTGTAGTACAACTTCGCATTGTCATAAGCCTTCTTGTCCAGACGATCGTTGAGTTCTTTCATCATCCTGTCGCATGTTGAGCGATGGGTGCTTCTCGGATTATCTATGATATACTGCGAGATTACATTCAAAGCGGTATAAGTTGGCTTCTGGTCAAGCTCAGACCTCATTGTGGACCTGTACAGACAGTCTATACGCAGAAAAGCGGCCTCATCAGCGAAGGGACTTCTAGGGAAATTCGTGAGGAACTTCGCGAAGTTGGTCTCAGCGGTGTAATAGTCCTTGTAACGGTAATTGCTCATTCCCCAATAGAACTGGACAGTGTCGTCCTTGGATGTTCCTGAGGTCTGGACAGCAAGGCTCTCAAACAAGCGGGAAGCCTTGTTGTACTTTCCGTGATTAAAGAAATCGAAAGCGGCCGCATACTTCTGGTCCACATCGTTGCTGCTCAGCAACGCGTCATATTCCGACTTGCAAGAACCCAGCAAGCCGGCTAAGGACAGAACCACAACCGCGACTTTAAAAGTAGTCTTAGACATGCGCATAACTAATTCGACATAAGGAATTTCTCCACTTCCAAAGCGGCCTTGCAACCAGATGCCGCGGCCGTGATGGCCTGCCTGAAGCTCGGATCCTGAACATCACCAGCGGAGAACACACCTTCGACGTTGGTCCTTGTGGACTTGCCGTCAGTGATGATGTAACCGTTCTCGTCCGTATCAATATATTCCTTGAACACATCAGAGTTGGGATGATGGCCTATGGCGAGGAAAAACCCGTCGACCTTAATATCAAAAACCTTACCATCTTTCCTAACCAGACGGACACCTGTGACACCGGAATCATCCCCGAGGACTTCCTGTGTCTGGCAGTTCCAGAGGATCTCGATGTTCGGAGTGTTCTTGACCTTTTCCTGCATCGCCAGAGAGGCCCTGAACACATCCCTACGGACAATCATATAAACCTTGTTGCAGATATTCGCAAGATAAGTCGCCTCCTCGCAAGCGGTGTCTCCACCTCCTACAACCGCGACATCCTTCTTCCTGTAAAAGAACCCGTCGCAAGTGGCGCAAGCGCTCACGCCCATGCCCCTGAACTTCCTCTCGGAGGGTAGGCCGAGATATTTGGCGGCGGCTCCGGTGGCAATGATCACAGCCTGTGCCTCAATCTCAGTCTCGCCGTCTACCATAAGGCGGAAAGGCCTCCGAGAAAAGTCCACTGATGTTATGGCGCCCCTGCGGATGTCAGCGCCAAAACGGGCCGCCTGAGCCCTCATGTCACTCATAAGTTGGTTAGCGTCAACGCCTTCCGGAAATCCTGGGAAATTCTCGACTATAGTCGTGGTGGTCAGCTGTCCACCAGGCTCCATACCCTCATAAAGAACGGGGTTCAAACCCGCCCTCGAGGCATATATCGCAGCCGTGTACCCGGCGGGACCACCTCCTATGATAAGACATTTGATGTTCTCCATGTATTCAATAAATATAATATCTTGCGAAGATACGCATAAATTTCCTTACTCCGACTCTTGTCGGTCAAAGGCTTTCACAATCTTTGTGACGAGAGGGTGGCGGACGATATCCTCATTTGTGAAGAATATGGTCTCGATGCCCTTGATTCCTTTAAGGAGATTAACCCCTCTCACAAGGCCGGAGTCCTCCTTCTTGGGCAGGTCCACCTGCGTGGCGTCGCCAGTAACTATGAACTTGGCGTTCACACCCATCCTGGTCAGAAACATCTTCAACTGGGACATATTCGTGTTCTGCGCCTCATCAAGGATCACGCACGCGCGATCAAGAGTACGGCCACGCATATATGCCAAAGGAGCTATCTGGATCGTCCCTTCCGCCATAAAATCCTGCAACCTCTTCGGAGGGATCATATCTCCGAGAGCGTCATACAGAGGTTGGAGATACGGATCCAGTTTGTCCTTCAAGTCTCCGGGAAGGAAACCCAGCCTCTCCCCTGCCTCAACAGCCGGACGGGTCAGGATAATCCTCTTTATCTCCCTGTTTTTCAGCGCCCTGACAGCCAAAGCGATAGCGACATAAGTCTTTCCGGTACCGGCAGGTCCGACAGCGAAGACAAGGTCATTATTGAAATATGCCTTGACCATCTTCTTCTGGTTCTCGTTGCGTGCCTTTATCGGCTTGCCATCAGTTGTGTGGACGATAATCGCGTCGCCTGAGGACCTGAAGCGCTCAGGGGAACTTTTCTCCCCATCGAAAATATCCTCGACATCGAACACGGTCAGATTGAGCTTTTGGTGACGCCTCTGGACAAGCTCGGCGAACTTCTGGTCGAACTCCTTAATGTCCTCCTCCTTTCCTTCCAGGTGGATCTCATTGCCCCTGGCCACAGCCTTTAGTCCTGGGAAATAGGTTATGAATTCCTCAAGTATCCGGTTACCAACACCGAATATCTCGACAGGATCCACAGCCTCCAATGTTATGGTTTTCTTCATTTTAAGATATTAGTCAACAATATGTGTGGCGGCCTTGACTCTTTCATAGGAACGGATCATATTGTCGTAATCCGCCTTATTATTCCATAGCGAGCGCTTGCTGATGAAATCCCTGACAGGGATAGTGGCATAACTGTCAGTCAGAGTGCCCGGACGAGTGCACCATGTGAATATGAATTTCGGCTTGAGAAGGCGCTTATTCCCGTCCTCATCCGTCACTATCATAAGTTTAGTTATCAGTCCAACCTGAGTGTTCGTGGCACTCATATTGGACACTATATTACCCAAAGAATAGATGACAGGCGCGGCCTTGGGACGGCTACCGGACATGGACGCGACCCGCTCCCAGTCCTGGACGACATGGGGATGAGCCCCGACAACAGCGTCACAACCCTGTTCAACGAGCCAATCCGCCAGTTTCTCCTGAGACGAGGAATGGTTCAAGGCATATTCAGTTCCCCAATGCGGCAACGCGATCACGAACTCGGCTCCTGCTTCTCTAGCCCTGCGTATCGCATCAGCGATCTCTGCCTTATCCGTCCGGTGGACTTTCGGGAAACCGCTGTCTATCTTAAGGTTAGTCCCATAAGTGAAATTGACGAGCGCGACCCTGGTCCCCCTCACTGCCATAATCAGCGGGAAACGCTTGAGATCATCCTCAGGGGAATCGGAGCATCCGGTATGCTTTACCAGCCCCTCTTCTTCCATCTGTGAATAGCGTCCAAGGGTCCTCTCGATTCCCACCTTACCTTTGTCCAGAATATGATTGTTGGCCGTAAGGAACACATCAACTCCGCAGGACGCGACATAGTCCTCGTATCCATCTGGAGCCGAGAAGCAAGGGTAACCTGAATATGGCTGCCCTGCCAAAGTGAATTCCATATTGGCGATGGCCAGGTCAGAACCAGAGACCAAATACTTAATATGTTCCAAGTAAGTTGAGAAGTCATAGCCCCCATCCGCTCTCTTGGCATTTGTTATCTGGTCAGTGTGCATCATCACATCTCCCATCACGAGGATGGTGGCGGTGTCAGGTAGATGGCGAAGCGGCCGTGCCGGTGGGATAGTCACGGTTATCTGGGCTCCGGCCAAGACCGGAATAGCGATAAAAAGGGCGAAAGTCAAGAATCTCCGCATGCACAAAGATAAATATTATTCAGAAATTCTTGTTAAGAAAGAATTTTTTGTATCTTTGCAACCTCTAACACGGTGCGATTAGTTCAGTTGGTAGAGCACCAGATTGTGGTTCTGGGTGTCGTGGGTTCGAGCCCCACATCGCACCCCAAAGCAAAAGGCCTTCCATGCAGGAAGGCCTTTTTTGTTTTAGGAGTATGTGAAGACTTCTACTGGACGAGCTTGGAGAACTTCTCGTAGCCTGCCTGGTACTTGGGATCCTCCTCGCGGAAACGATAGTAGGAATTCTTGAGGTACTCAGCAAGGCTAGGCTTGATCTCCTCATTCTTGGTCATGTTGTAAGCCTTCTCGAAGGGCTCGATGCAGCTCTTCAGATAGGTCTCAAACTTCTGGACAAGAGCCATGTACTTATTGTCATCAAGCTCAGTCTGAGCAGCTTCCTGGACCTTGATAGCCTCATTGTAGAACATGATGCCCTCACCGATGAAACCATACTCATATTCAGGATTGACCTCGACACACTTCTCGTAAGCCTTGACAGCCTCGTCGATCTGGCCGAGCTGAGCGCGGGCGTTACCCTCAACATAATAAAGGGAAGCGTTTTCAGGCTCATTGGCCTTGGCAGCATCAATCAAGCTGAAGAGTTTGTCAGTGTCCTGTCCGCTGGTGATGTAGTAGTTGATGAGACCGATCATAATACCCTGGCTCTGAGGGAACTTGGCGAATCCCTGCTCAAGATACTCCTTCTGGAGAGTCTTGCCGGCGGCGGTGGTGTCCAACTTGGCAACACAGTCGGCGAGCTTGGCAAAGACCTCACCATCCTTGGCATAATAGCCAAGCTTGAGGCACTTGTCAAAATAATTCTTAGCTTTGGCGAACTGGCCGGAGCCATAGGTTACGAAACCGGCGTTGTAAAGGGCGCTGGTATCGATAGCCACGCTAGGCTTCTGGGAAGAGGCGTCAAAAGCTTTCGAGAAGAAAGACTCGGCCTTAGCGAAATCACCAAAAGTGTAAGCATTGTAAGCCTCGGTGTTGTACTTGTCCACGATGCCCTTGATACCGGCGGCGATCTCCTTAGCCTTGGTGGCCTTAGGATCAACCTCAGCGGCCTTCCTATAAGCATCGAGAGCCTTGTCGAGAGCGTTGTCCACTACGGGCTTGGTCACCTCGATTATCTCGAGCTGTCCATTGCTGTTGATGTAGAGGTTCTTGTTCTCGAAGATCTGCTTTGTGTACTGGGCTCCGCCAAGGATCACATTCTCGACAGAAGTGGGCTTCTCATTACCCATAGCGAGTCTGAGCTCATTCTCGGCAGCACCGACCCAAACATTGCCTGAAGGGACATTGTAGGCGGCGATATAAGAATCCGCAAGTTTCATCCAAGTGGCAACCTTGGTCGCTTTCTTGGCGTTCTGGGAAGCTGCGAGAGCGGCGTCAACAGCCTTCTTGGCCGCGGCGGCACCTCCCTGGGCATTCGCCACCTGGAAGGAAGCGAGCAATGCCAAAACAATCAGTAACTTTTTCATGATTAGTGGGATTAATTGTTAATATTTTCGTTTTCAGTATTATCTGTAGTCTCAACGTTATCACCGGTTTCAGCGGCCTCATCGTTCTTGGCGACAGTGGAAAGGGACGCTATCGAATCACCCTCCTTGATGTTGATCAGTTTCACTCCCTGCGTTGCCCTTCCGGCGACACGGATATCCGAAACGGACATCCTGATCGTCAGACCGGACTTCTCTATGATCATAAGGTCATCATTCTCGGTCACATTCTTGATAGCGATCAGCTTTCCGGTCTTATCGGTGATATTGATGGTCTTGACACCCTTACCGCCTCTCTTCGTGATCCTGTACTCGTCAAAATCAGTCCTCTTTCCGAATCCGTTCTCACTTACGACCAAAACAGTATGGTCTGCAGCATCTTCCGCCACCGGATCGTAGTTGATCGCTCCTATCACCTCGTCGTCATCTTCAATATTGATGCCACGGACTCCGGTAGAGGTCCTACCCATCTCACGGGCGTCTGTCTCATTGAATCGGCAGCAACGTCCCTCGCGGGCGGCGATAAGGATCTCGTCGTTTCCACCAGTCAGCAAAGCCTCGACCAGGACATCACCCTCGCGCAGATTGACGGCGTTGACTCCCGCGGCCCTGGGATGGGAATATGCCGAAAGAGCGGTCTTCTTGATCACACCACCCTTGGTCACGAGCGCGATGCTGTGAGACTCAACATATTCCTGATCCTTAAGGGTCTTTACGTTGATATAAGCCTTAATCTTGTCGTCAGGAATACTGAGCACGTTCTGGATGGCCCTGCCCTTAGAGGCCCTGGATCCCTCCGGAATCTCGTAAACCTTTAACCAATAGCACCTTCCGCTCTCAGTAAAGAGCAGCATGGTGGAGTGCATATTGGCTATATAGATGTGCTCTATGAAGTCCTCGTCACGAGTCGAGCTTCCCTTCATACCGACACCGCCGCGAGCCTGCGTACGGTACTCAGTCAGAGGAGTCCTCTTGATATATCCGAGATGGGAGATGGTGATGACCACATCCTCATCAGCATAGAAGTCCTCAGGGTTGAACTCTTCCTCGGAAGGACGGATCTCGGTCCTTCTGGGATCGGCATATTTGGCTTTGATTTCAAGGGTCTCCGCCTTGACTATCTTAAGCTGTTCCTCCTCGCTTCCGAGAATCTCCTGGCAACGGGCGATGAACTTCTCCAGTTCGTCATATTCGGCCTGGAGCTTCTCTCTCTCGAGTCCTGTCAGCTGCCTCAGACGCATTTCCACGATAGCGGTGGCCTGGATCTCTGTGAAGCCGAAACGGCGGATAAGCTCAGCCTTGGCCTCGTCCACGTTCTCCGAATGGCGGATGATGTGGATGATCTCGTCAATAACGTCAATAGCTTTCAGGAGACCTTCGAGGATGTGGGCCCTCTTCTGTGCCTTGTCCAACTCGAACTTGGTCCTGCGGACGACCACCTCATGGCGGAAGTCCACGAAATTGGCAATCAATTCTTTGAGGGACAATGTCTTGGGACGTCCCTTGACCAAAGCTACGTTATTGAAAGCGAAGCTGGACTGAAGCTGGGTGTACTTGAACAAGGTGTTCAGAACGACATTGGAGTTGAAGCCCTGCTTGACTCTGAGGATGACACGGACACCCTCGCGGGAAGTCTCGTCGTTGATATAGGTTATACCCTCGATCCTCTTGTCCTCGACCATCTGGCCGATCTTCTCGATCATCTCCTTCTTATTGACCATGTAAGGGACCTCGGTCACCACAATGGTCTCACGTCCGTTATCCCCTACCTCGATCTCGGTCTTGGACCTGACCACGACCCTGCCGCGGCCGGTCTCATAGGCCTCCTTGATGCCACTCATGCCCATGATGATACCTCCCGTAGGGAAGTCAGGGCCTTTGATGTAATGCATCAGGCCTTCGGTGTCAATATCGGGATTATCTATATAGGCGCAGATGGCGTCGCAGCACTCCCCGAGGTTATGGGGAGCCATGTTGGTGGCCATACCGACAGCGATACCAGCCGAACCGTTCAAAAGCAGCAGGGGCAGCTTGGTCGGAAGGACTGTGGGCTCTTTCTCAGTGTCATCGAAGTTATTCACCATGTCCACGGTGTCCTTGTCGATGTCGCCCAAGATCTCTTCCGTGATCTTCTGCAATTTCGCTTCGGTGTACCTCATAGCGGCGACAGGGTCTCCGTCCATTGAACCGAAGTTACCTTGACCGAACACGGTGGGATACCTCTGGTTCCAAGGCTGGGCGAGACGCGCCAGAGCGTCGTAAACGCTGGAGTCACCGTGCGGATGATACTTTCCAAGTACCTCTCCGACGATCTTCGCGCATTTGCGGGTCGGACCGGAAGATGACAGGCCAAGCCCGTCCATTCCATACAAGACCCTTCTCTGAACCGGCTTGAGACCGTCCCTCACATCAGGGAGGGCACGGGACACGATTACGGACATCGAATAGTCGATGTACGCCGAGCGCATTTCCTGGTCGATCTCAACCGGTTCGATGACGCCTGTCTGTCCTTCTACTATCTTTTCCTCACTATCCATAAAAGCTCAATAAATTACCTTATTACTTAAACATGCAAAAATAATAAAAAAATACGATTCCGGCAATAGTGACAAAGTGTCAGTCAATATAGCTCGCATGGATGTTGCATAAGTGGGCGATAATTGTTATTATTGCCATATTCCCGGATTAAGAAAACATGGAAATCAAGATATCTGACGAACTCAACAGCATCATCCGCTACGCTCGTGAGGAGGCGATGCGGACCGGCAGCTACGGCATCGGACCGGACCACCTGTTCCTTGGTATGATGCGCCAGGGGGATAACGACGCTTGCAGGACACTTGCCGCTTTGGGAGTGGACATCGACGCCTTCAAGCGTTTCATTGACAGCCATATATTCACGAACGAGTCGATCCCCTATTCAGAGGCCGACAAGATCTCGTTCTCCCGTTATGCGCAGAACGTGCTGAGTATCACGGTAATGGAAGCCTCGAAGATGAACTCCGCGGAGGCCACCTCGCTTCATCTGCTCCTTGCCCTCTGCCGCACGACAGAGAACTACGGACAGGCTTACCTGCGCCAGCATGGAGTGGATTACGGAAGGCTTCTTGCCCACATGCGGGACGAGGGTCTGCTCGGTCAGCAGCAGGCTCCCCAGAACCACCAGGACGCTACTCCGCAGGGAAACGATGACCAAGAAGAGGATGGTGAGCCGGGCCAGGGCAACAATCCGTCCGGCAAGGTCAATCTCGAGGACTTCGGTTTCGACCTGACCAAGGCCGCAGCTGAAGGAAAACTTGATCCTGTAGTTGGAAGGGATGTCGAGATAGCGAGGGTCATCGAGATCCTCGGAAGGCGCAAGAAAAACAACCCGATGCTGATCGGTGAGCCCGGAGTCGGGAAGTCCGCGATTGTCGAGGGCATAGCCCAGAGGATCGCCGGAGGCAGCATATCCCCTGTTCTTGCCAAGAAGAAGCTCATTTCGTTGGATATAGCATCCGTCGTTGCCGGCACCAAGTACCGTGGCGACTTCGAGAAGAGGCTCAAGGCCATAATCAAGGAGGCCAGCACTAACCCCGACATAATCCTGTTCATCGATGAGTTCCATACTATTGTGGGAGCTGGAGGGGCTCAGGGTAGCCTGGATGCCGCCAATATGCTCAAACCAGCTCTCGCCAGAGGCGAGCTGCAGTGCATCGGAGCCACCACTATGGATGAGTTCGCCAAGATCGTGGAGAAGGATGGCGCTCTCGACAGGAGGTTCCAGAAGATAGTCGTGGAGCCGACGGACATCAAGCAGTCGATATCGATCCTGAACAATATAAAGGCCAATTACGAGGAGTTCCACAGCGTGACCTACAACGAGGAGGCAATCGAGGCTTGCGCTCGCCTCACTGACCGTTACGTCACCGATAAGTTCCTGCCGGACAAGGCCATAGACGCCATGGACGAGGCCGGATCAATGGTCCGCTTGAGCCTTACCAAGGACAAGAAGACCGGTAATGTCGTGGACGCCGAAGATATCGCCACGGTGGTCTCCAAGATGACGGGCATTCCTGTCAACAAGGTGGCCGAAAGCGAGGGCAACAGGATCATGAAAATGAAAGAGCGTCTCCAAGGCAGGATCATAGGCCAGGACGAGGCTATCGACAAGGTTGTGAGGGCGATTCAGCGCAACCGTGCCGGCTTGAAAGACCCTAACCGCCCTATCGGTACCTTCCTTTTCTTCGGCCCGACTGGTGTCGGCAAGACCCAGCTGGCCAAGTGCCTGGCTGAATATCTATTTGATTCTGAGGAGAATATGGTGCGCATCGACATGAGCGAGTACATGGAGAAATTCACGGTATCCCGCCTTATCGGAGCGCCTCCCGGATATGTTGGTTACGAAGAGGGTGGCCAGCTCAGCGAGCGGGTGCGCCGCAAACCCTATTGCGTGGTGCTCCTGGACGAGATCGAGAAGGCCCATCCGGACATATTCAATATCTTGCTGCAAGTGCTTGACGACGGTCACCTCACCGATAGCAATGGCCGCACAGTGAACTTCAAGAACACGATTGTGATCATGACATCCAATGTAGGAAGCCGCGAGCTTGATGAATATGGCACCGGGGTCGGTTTCGCGACGGCTGGGAAGAATGTGGCCCAGAACCGCCAGGGCGTCCTCGAGAAAGCTATCAAGAAGAGTTTCCCGCCTGAATTCATCAACAGGGTGGACGAGCAGATATTCTTCAACTCGCTTACCAAAGAGGACATCGAGAAGATCATCGACATCGAGTTGAGAGAGCTTCGCGAAAGGGCTGAGGAATCGGGCTACAAACTGACCATCACTCCTTCCGCCAAGAAGTTCATCGCTGAAGCAGGTTATGACCCGGCGTTCGGTGCCAGGCCGCTCAAGAGAGCCGTTATGCGCTATGTGGAAGATCCTGTGTCTGAGTTCATTATCTCCGACAGAATCCTCCAGGGCAAAAACAAGAAGGGCTCCTCAGAGCTCCGGGTTTTGAAAGTCGGCCTCACCCCCGAGAAGGACAACACCCTGGTCTCCCTGAAGGAAGACTAGGATTTCGGCAGCATTTTGACACCATGATTGACGCTGACTCGTGGTTTTTACCCGGGTCGGCGTCAATTTCATGTCTTGAATGCTTCCGACTACGATATTCATTTGAAACTCTGACTTAATCTGGCTATATTCGCAAAGAAACTAACGATTATTTGCTATGAAACTTCAAGACCTTCCTTTACGCGATTTGTCAGATCGCCGCCCAAAGACTTTCAATGAGAAGGAAAACGCTTGCCGGATGCTGTTCGATGCCTATATCGCAAATGGACAGACCTTTTGGCATGTGTGCACCCCAGGAACTAATCAAGCGGTTATTTTCAGGGGACCCGAGGACTACAAATTTGCCGTTAACGCCGCCGCGACAAGCGCCCATGACGCTGGAATTCAGATAATCACTTTCGAGATCATGAGCAACCATGTCCACTTCATTGTGATGTGCAGGGACAAAGAGGCGGCGAATGCTTTTTTCGAGTTATTTAAAAGACGGCTGATCAGATACTTCCGGGAACGCAGAAGCCCCAGGAACTTCTCCGGGTTCGATGCCGACCCGATTCCTATCAAGTCACTGGAGTCGCTCCGTAACCAGATCGCTTACACCAACCGAAACAACTTTGTGGTCGATCCGGACCAGACGCCGTTCTCTTTCCCTTATGGAGCTAACGCATACTATTTCAATCCTTTCGCTAAAATGCTTAAAGGGAAAGAGTTCGGAGATATGTCGGACAGGGCGAAAATGCGTTTAGTGCATTCGAAGCAGATCGCTTACCCGAATGACTTCATGGTTCTGGACGAGATGATCCTTCCTGTGAGTTTTTGCGATATCTTACTTGGTGAACGGTTCTTTCGTGACGCCCGGCATTATATGTACAAGATCACAAGGGATGTGGAATCATACAAGGAACTCGCCGAATCGCTTGGCGACCTTGCCTACTACACTGATGACGAGCTTGTAGGCATAATTTACTCCATTTGCGGGAAGAACTATGGCCTGAAAAGTCCATCTCTTCTGAATATTGACCAACGAAACGAGTTGGCTCGCACCCTCCACTACGAATACAAAGCGGATAACGCTAAGATCTCCAGGCTTCTACGGATACCACGCAATTCGGTAGACGCGGTGTTTCCAATGTCTAAACGCTAAGGCTTTCGCCTTACACCCAATCGAGTCAGCGTCAATCAGCCCCATAAATTGACGCCGACTTGCGGTTTTTACCCAGGTCGGCGTCAATTAAGCTATTCAAATGCTGCCGTGATCTCAGATTTCGCTACTCGATCACGCAGAAGGGCTGGAAGGAGACAGTACCTGAGTTATCTGTTGAATACAGATTCTTGCCATTTTTGTAAATGCGGTACAAAGAACCGTTCTCCAGCAAGGACAAATACACGTCACCGCTACCATTTACCCAGAATGGTCGTTGATCTCCGGTCGCATAATGCAGGTAAACCTCCTGACTGTAATCGAGGGTTTGATATTTCGTTCCGTTCTTATGAACCCGGACCTGCTTGTTGACCTCATCCTTGATGACTGTGTACACATCATTACCCACACAACGCAGGCTCGATTCCAGATTCTCAGCCACTTGGTCGATGGTCTTATAGAACTCCCCGTTCTTATAAAGACGTACCGACTCCATCCCTTCGTCGTAATTCCCAGCGAGGATATACACATCACCAGCATCGGTCACCCCGATCGTAGGTCTGGCTATAGAATTCTTCTCAATCAATTTCTCAGTGACTTTCCCGTCATCAGATAATTTGTACATGGCCAGATAGTACTGGTTAAAATTATCCCGGATACTGGCGCTGACATAAATATCTCCACTCGGAGCGACGGTTGTAGTCACTGAAGACATACTTATGGCGACACCTTTAAGCTCGTATTCAGTCACGGTACCATCTGATTTAGCCTTGACAACTTTTTTTTCGCCATCTCGATTAATATACAGGACAGCATATACACCATTCCTGCACGAGAGGCCATAAACAGTTTGTCCTTCATGACCCGCCAAACTGATTATTGGCTCCCGGTTCTTGCAGATCCATGGCTCATCTCCCGATTTATTAGTGTAAACCTCATAAGTGATAAGATCTTTCCCTTCAGCCTCAATATACTCCGAGGTGTATAACCGGAATGAGTCAGTATTGAAGATTCCACTTCTGGGATCAAGTTCTCCATTCACATAAACACTTCTGTCCGAACCTATTGAATAAATGAGCGGGCCTTCGGCCTTGCCCACTATCACCACGCACTCCGCAGTGAAGGAACCTTCTTCCGATGTCGCCGTAACAGTCGCTGTTCCCTCTTTAAGGCCGAACACTTTGCCGTCACTGACAGTCACAACCGACGCATCGGATGATTTCCATGTGACATTCTTATTCGAGGCGTATTCCGGATAGAAAATTACGGTCAAGTTCCTGGAGTCACCAGCGGCGATAGTGATCTCGTCAGCGTCAAGAGAAATACCCGTCAAGGTATTGTCTTGTGTGACTGTGACATCACAGAAACCTTGTTTATCGGTAAAGGCTTTCGATCTGACGACAATGCGGACCGTACCAGGCGCGACTGCCGTCAACAGGCCATTTTGATCCACGGTCGCGATATGCGGGGACGGGGACGCCCAGTCCACTGCCTGGCTTGCATCGGCGGGACTAACAGTGGCTTTCAACTGGTAGGTATCCCCTTCCTTGATCTCCAAAGTGGAGGGTTCGATAGCCACACCAGTGACACTTATTGTCTTCGGTGTGACTGACACGGAGCATGTGGCCGTCTTGGAACCATCTGTGGTTGAGACTGTTATAGTAGCTGAGCCAGCCTTGACGGCAGTCACCTTGCCGGTCCCGTCGACAGATGCGATCGACGCGTCGGAGGATTTCCAACTGACTGCCTTGTTGGTGGCGTTGTCAGGAGAAACGGTAGCGGTAAGTGTCTCCGAGTTGCCTTCGACCAAGCTTAGAGAGGTTTTGTTGAGCGTGACTCCTGTGACGGCCACAGTAGTAGGCTCAGTCGGGCCGTTATTGTCAGGCTCATCTGGCCCGCATGAGAACAATGTCATGGAAAAAAGAGCGGCAGCTATCGCCGCGATAGATGTCCTGAGTAGCTTTTCCATATCCTAACTAATTATAAGTTCGCGAATTCCCCCGCTCGCAACGGCTGAGAGGGGTCATTCACAAAAATAAATTATAGTTCTGAAAAAAGCAAATAAGGGACCGGGTTAGGAACGGGTGGCGGAGTCGAGTTCGAGGCCCATGTCACCCATCATCTCGAGAAGGGTGGAAAGAGAAGACTCAGAAGAGATCATTGAAGCGAGATTGTCGGCGTTGTACTCTGTGTTCTTCATGACTATATCGTGTTTAATTCAACTTTCATTTTTTGTTTCTGGTGCAAAAATACAAGCAGCTTGTGCTATTCTAAGGCACAGGTTGTATTATTTTTATTTTTTTATTAAGTTTGTAAAGTATAGCGGATTATTCTAATCAAAAGCCTTAGCGATGAAATCCAAAAGACTAATCATCACTGCCTTGTTGCTCTCCTGCCTTTCCTGCCCTTCCGGAATAGAAGCCAGGAATCTGCCCGGGAACCTCAAATACATCAATCTTTTCATGGGCACATCCGGTGACAACGGCCAAGTCTCCCCAGGTGCGGCTATACCGTTCGGGATGCTGTGCCTCTGCCCCGACAGCGAGCCTCATCAGCATGCCGGCTATGATTTCACCCAGCCGGTCACTTCGGGAGTCTCCATCAACCGCCTCTCAGGAGTCGGATGCGGAGGTGTGGGAGGCAATCTCCGTATCAAGCCTTCCTCGAAGGAAACCGTCCTCAAGATTCTGAAAGACACCGAAATAGCCATACCTGGATATTACAGCACCAGCTTCGACAATGGCTCGTCAGGCGAGTTCACGGTCAGCCGGGCGGTTGCCTTCGAGCGGTGGACACTCCCGGAAAGCAAGACTATGTACATAGACTTCAACTCCGCATTCGAGAAAAGAAAAACATCCTGCGAGTACCAGGTTGTCAACGACAAAGAAATAATCGGGAGGATTGAATCCGGAACTGCCTGCGCCAGAGGTAAATACGTTTTTTACTTCAGGCTTCGTTCAGACAAACCGTTCGAGGTTGCGGAGACGAACCCCACAGAAGCTGTCCTGAAGTTCGCCGACAATAATATTGAATTACGCATCGGTGTCTCCCCCATCAGCCAGGATGCGGCCGACAAGGAACTTGCGGCCAAAGATGATTATTCGTTTAACAAGATAAGGAAAGAGGCCCTGAGGGAGTGGAAGGGTAAGGTCGCCAAAGTCAAGGTCAAAGGAGCGAACGATGAGCAGAAACACCTGTTTTACACATCGTTATACAGGCTTTACATGAGTCCGATGGATGTCACGTCCCCGGACGGGAAATATTTGGGGACAGACGGGGTTGTCTACGATGCCGGAGGCAGGCGGGCTTTCAACAGCTGGAGCATGTGGGACACCTACAGGGCGAAATTCCCGATGCTTCTCCTTCTCGAGCCTCAGACCTACGCCGACATGGCCGCATCCTGTGTCAACTTGTTCAGGACAGGAAAGAAGAACTGGGCAACCGACTGTGAGAGCGCACCAACCGTCAGGACCGAGCACATGGGACTGATGCTCCTGGACGCCTACAAGAAGGGCATCCCCGTGGATTTCCTGCCAGGATATGACGGGATGGTAAGAGAAGTCCTTACCGAGATCCCCAAAGAGTCTCCCGACCAGCTCCTTGAGCTTTGCAACGATCTTTGGGCTTTAGGTCAGATAGCGGACATCATCGGCAGTGCCGATGACGCCTCGAAGTTCACCGCCGAGGCCGACAGCATATTCGAAAAAGTCTGGGAAGATGTGTTCATGGAGGTCACCGAGGATTTTTCCCTGATGAAAGACAACGGTCTTTATCAAGGGACCAAGTGGCAGTACAGATGGTCCTGTCCGCAATACACCGGGAAGATGGCCGAGTGGGTCGGAGCGGACAAGCTGGCAAGCGAGCTGGACACCTTCTTCACTGAAGGGATGTTCAACCAAGGCAACGAGCCGGACATCCAGACCCCGTTCATGTTCAATCGTTTCGGAAGACCGGACAAGACCTGCGAATGGGTCAGGCGCTATCTGACGGATGACAATATGGTCCATATATACGGCGGAAACGCCGAGTATCCCGAACCCTTCGTCGGCAGGGCCTTCCAGAACAAGCCGGAGGGATACGCCCCGGAGATGGACGAGGATGACGGGACGATGAGCGGTTGGTACATGTTCTCCCAGTTAGGATTCTATCCCCTCGAGATCGGCACGCCCTCTTATGAGCTGTTCTCCCCTATATTTGACAGGATAACTTTCAACTATGGCGGGAAGAAGGTGAAAATCAAGACTATAGGCCGCAAGGATTACTCGGATCCGGTCAAGGAGATAACCGTGGACGGCAAGCCTGTCGAGGGCTGGAGACTCGACCATGAAGCCTTCAAGAAAGGCTCCACAATCGTTTTCAAATATTAAAAGATATTTGCCATGAGTGAAGAGAGAAGTATCGATAGGCTAGCGCGATATACGATCTGGGCTGTCTCCGCGGCCATAATAGTGGCTTTATGCTGGTACTTCAGGAGCGTTCTGATTTACATCATCCTGGCGGCAGTCGTGTCATTGCTCGGCAGACCGATCATGCGGCTCCTGCGCAAATTCAAGATCAAGGGCAAGAGCGCCCCGGACTGGCTTCTGGCCATTCTGACATTGATTCTGGTTATTGGCATATTCCTCGGAATCATAACCCAGGTGATTCCTGTAGTGTCGGGAATAATCCAGAGCGTCTCCAGCAACCTCCAGACGAGCTCATTCAGCACTTCGGAAATAGCCCGCTGGGCAGACAGGATCAATGTTTGGCTGATCGACCGCTTCCCGCAGCTGGGCAGGGACTTCAAGATCCAGGAGTCACTGGCGGCCTGGCTTATGAAAACCTTCGACATCTCTTCAGTCACCTCTGTTGTAGGATCAGTCGCCTCGGCTCTTGGGGCTTTGGGCATCGGACTGTTCTGCGTTGTGTTCATCAGTTTCTTTTTCATCAAGGATGACAAGTTGTTCCGCAGGATAATCGGTTCAATTGTACCGGACAGGCATGAGAAAGAGGCCATCGACGCGATCGGGGACATCGAGCATCTGCTGACCAGATATTTCGGAGGTCTTTTGACAGAAATCATAGGAGTCGCCACTCTGAACTTCCTCGGGCTGTGGCTGATAGCCAAGATAGGGCTCTATCCGGCGATCGGAATAGCGTTCATGGCCGGACTTCTCAATGTGATTCCATATGTCGGACCGTGGATCGGAGCGGCTATCGGAACCATCCTCGGACTGGTCCTGAAATATAGCAGTGCCGCGGTCCTCGGCGTATATCCCAATTTCTGGATAGCCCTGCTCACCCTGTTGGCGATATTCGCCGCGACCCAGCTTGTGGACAATTTCCTCTTCCAGCCTGTTATTTATTCAAAGAGCATAAAATCAAGCCCTTTGGAGATATTCATAGTCCTGCTTATGGCCGGCCATGTCGGAGGGATTCTCGGAATGTTGGTGGCGATCCCTTCCTACACGGTGATAAGAGTGATCGCTGCACGGTTTTTCACACATTTCAAGCCTATAAGACGGCTGGTGGCAAGCACCCAAGATAATAAACCAGAACCACAAGAACTTAATGATGAATAGATTCTTATCCACTCTGACTATCCTCCTTTTATGCGCGACACTGGCGGCCCAGGAGGCCTACCAGCCCGCATCAACCCGTCTGTTCGCTACAAAAGACGGTCAGGAGTTATATCTAGACGCCTATAACGCCTCACCCGGAAGCGCCACTGAATTGGACGGGAAGCATAAACCGACAATCGTCTTTATGTTCGGAGGAGGCTTCATCACCGGCGCCAGAAACGACAAATACTACATGCCTTGGTTCAAGCTGCTCAATGACGCAGGCTACGGAGTCGTCAGCATCGACTACAGGCTCGGGATGAAGGGAGTCAAGACCTCAGGTGGCGTCGCTTCAGCGAAAGCTTTCCGCAACGCGGCCCAGATGGCTGCCGAGGACCTATATTCTGCCACAGCCTACTTGATAGAGCATGGCAATGAGCTGGGAATAGATCCGAATAATCTGGTGACGAGCGGTTCTTCCGCGGGAGCCATCGCTGTGCTTGAAGCCGACTGGCTCTTGAATAATGGACGGGCCGGTGTTTTTCTTCCAGAGGGTTTCCGCTATGCAGGAGTAATGCCCTTTGCCGGAGCGATCATTTCAATAGAGGGTACTCCATCCTATAAGACTCCCCCGGCTCCGACAGCCTTTTTCCACGGGACCGATGACAAGATTGTGAATTACAAGCAGTTCCGCTTCCTCAAATGGGGGATATTCGGTTCCCACCGCCTCGCCAAAATATTCCGGAAAAACGGATATCAGTACAACATATTCCGTTACAACGACCATTCCCATGAGATCGCCTCAACTTTCATATCCACCTTCCCGGAGCAAATCAGGTTCCTGGAGACCAACGTGATAAGAGGCCTAAACCGAATCGTGGACTCTGAAATCGACGATCCGCAAATCCCAAGGGGTGACCTGCCAACAACTAGAAAACAATTATACAACTAGATAAAACATGAAGATAGTTTTCCTTGACGCGGCGACCATGGGTTCCACGCCGCTGACTGAGATAGAGAAGCTCGGCGAGCTTACAACATATGATTCCTCCACCGCTGAGGAAGCCCGGGAGAGAGTTAAGGATGCGGACGTCGCGATCCTCAACAAAATCATAGTAAACAAAGAGTTCCTGGACTCCGCACCAAAATTGAAGCTTATATGCGAAGCGGGAACAGGGATGAACAACATAGACCTGAGGCTCTGCCAGGAGCGAGGCGTTGCCGCCAGGAACGTGGCGGGATATTCCACGGATTCCGTGGCCCAGATCACCTGGACTCTGATCCTTGCCCTATCCGGAAGACTCTTCCATTATGACGCTTACGCCAAGGACGGCCGCTACTCGGCCGGGAAGATCCACACCGACTCGGCGCATCCCTACACTGAACTGGCCGGCAAGACCATCGGAATTGTCGGCATGGGAGCTATCGGGAGCAAGGTCGCCAAGATCGCCGAGGACTTTGGAATGAAGGTCATATATTACTCTACATCAGGTACTTCCCATTGCAAGGAATACCCTTCAGTCCCAATAGAGACCCTTCTGAGGGAGGCAGATGTCGTCAGCATCCATGCCCCTTACAACGAAAGGACAGCCGGCTTGATTGACTACGAGAAAATGCTTTTGATGAAGCCCACAGCCTGGCTTGTCAACACCGGTCGGGGAGGAATCGCGGTAGAGAAAGACCTGGCAAGAATCATTGACGAAGGAAGGATCGCCGGTATCGGGCTCGATGTTTATGAGAAGGAGCCTCTTCCCCTTGACAGTCCCCTGCTCCACACCAGCCATCCGGAGAAGATAATCCTCACCCCGCACATCGCTTGGTCCAGTGTCGAGGCGCGTCAGCGTCTCGCGGACGAGATGGCTCGCAACATAAGAGAGTATTTCGGAATCAGGAAGGAAGTAATTGGATATTAAGAACTTAATTTAAAACCCATAGAATATGAGAAATCTTATCCTGATAGCCCTAACGGCGATCATGGCCCTCTTTGTCGCCTGCGGACCGAAAGAGGATCCGATTGAGCCGACACCGGCAAATGTTCCAGTGTCGGGCGTGACCTTGAACCAGCAGACCATAGCCCTGAACGTCGGCGCCACAGGTTCCCTGACCGCCACGGTCAACCCTGCGAACGCTACTGACAAAACTGTGACCTGGTCCAGTTCAAACAGCTCTGTCGCGACTGTCCAAGGCGGAACAGTGACAGCCGTCGCTGAAGGCACATCCACGATAACCGCCACTGCGGGAGGCAAATCAGCAACTTGCCAGGTGACAGTCAGTAAGAAAGTAATCCCTATAACGAACATATTGCTCAATCATGACAGTATGGAACTCGATGTGAAAGGAACGTTCCAATTATACGCCACCGTTTACCCCGAGGATGCGACAGATAAAGTCGTCACGTGGTCCTCAAGCGACGAGAATATCGCTACAGTGGACGAGAACGGAATTGTCACAGGAGTTAATGATGGTACCGCCACTATCACAGCGGCGGCCGGAGGCAAAGAGGATAAATGCGAGTTTAAAATTAATCCTGTCAGTCCGAAGGCTGTCCATCTGGAAACGAATAAGATTACGGTGGAACTAAAAGACACCCTCAGGTTAAGTTTCACTTACGAACCGGAATACGCCAAGGTGGAATCCGTCAGATGGAGCACAGACAATGGTGGCATATGGGTTGATGAGGACGGTCTGATCCACGCCGATAAAGAAGGGACAGCCAATATAAAAGTAATTTTAGGTGCCTTCGTGACTGACATTTGCGAAGTGACTGTCGTCACTCCAGATTATGTGGCCAAGGAAAAGGCGGCATTGATAAAGTTGTTCAATGCTAACAACGGAAACAACTGGGATAACTTCTCTAAGCAAAATTGGTGCTCGGACGAACCTTTGGAATACTGGACTGGCGTCGGAATGACACCTGACGGCAAGCACGTGCAATCCTTGTGGCTAAGAGACAATAATCTCAAAGGTCAGATTCCTAAAGAGATAACCGATCTCACTGAATTGGAAGTCTTCAAGATGATTAATCCGAGCGGTATCCCAAATAATGGCTATCCAATCCCGTCAGAAATAGGGAACCTTAAAAAGCTCAAGAACTTGACTCTCTGGACCTATACCGTTTCCGGGACAATACCAAAATCTATCTACAAAATACAAAGCCTGGAAGAATTGGTCTTGGCTTACATTCCTCTTAGTTCTTGGACGATTCCTTCTGAAATATCAAACCTTAAAAACTTGAAGGAATTGTCCCTACCAGGTTGCAACCTGACTGGAAAGATTCCTGACTGGATCGGTCAGATTACAGGACTGGAAGTTTTGAATCTCTCGAGCAATAAACTATCCGGGTCGGTACCAGCCTCGATTGGCAGCCTCATCAATTTGAAGGAACTTGACCTTTCCTCAAACAGCCTTTCCGGCTCTATTCCCACAACTGTCGCGAAGATGGACAATTATTGGAGATTATGGCCTTACATTTTCCGATCCAACAATTTCACGATGGACAATCTCCGCGACTCAAAGATTCCTGTTCCCAGAAGTCCAAAGATCACCACAATCTCTGGCAAAGAACTCGAACCGGAAACAGAATTCAAGAAAAACCAGTACACGGTGCTGTTCAATATGAATCCAGGTTCTGGTGACGCGGTTGAATGCTTGACACAACTCGCCTCTTTATACAAAGTGAACAAGAGCAAAGGATTGGGAATCATAACATGCTTCGACAATAACAGTGCGATCGAGACAGATCGAAACGCGAGAGACGCGAAGTTTAAGGAAGTCCACAAAAAAGTGGGAGCCACCTGGGATTCCTTCATAAGATATATGTATGAGGATTATCCTGATGGAGCCCCATTCTTCGCGGAAAAGGGGGATGTTTTATATCCTAGTCCCCTTGAGAATTGCATCGTTATTTTCGGCCCTGATCAAACAGTGGTTTACACCACCCTCTTTGACAAATCCAGAGATTATCTTAACAATGCGGTCGCTTACCTGGAGAAAGTGTTCAAAACAACAATCACGCATTACGAATCAAAGAGTTACACTCAAGACGGGAAGGTGACCAAATACCAAACAGCATCAACTGGCAAGGGTATCGACATCGTGATAACCGGTGACGCATTCTCCGACAGGGAGATGGTAAGTGGTGGTACATTCGAGAAAGCCGCTAAGCAGGCGGCCGCAGACCTGTTCTCAGTAGAGCCTTACAAGTCTATGAAGAACCGGTTCAACGTCTATTTCGTCAAAGCCGTGTCTAAGCACGAGGAGTATTTCAACGGCTGTTCCACAGCTTTTGAAGGAGTTTTCGGGTATGGCTCTGCTGTTGGAGGAGACGACAAGAAGGTCCTCGAATATGCCCAGAAGGCAGTCGGAAGCTCGAAGATGGACAACGTCGCTGTCCTTGTATTGATGAACAGCTTACGAAAAGGAGGCACATGCTACATGAATTATCCAGTGGACAAGTCTGTCTTTGCCGGAGGATCGTCCGTATGCTGGATTCCGTACAAGGATGTGACTGTGACAGGAGGAGTTTCCGCCCTGGCAAGCACAGTAGTCCATGAGCTTGGAGGCCACGGAATAGCTAAACTGGCTGATGAGTATGCTTACCGAGACCAAGGCATGATCAGTGCGGAAGAAGTCGAGTTAACGAAAAAAGAACAAAATAATTATAGCTGGTATCTGAATGTCGACTTCACTTCTGATCCGAAGAAAGTCAAGTGGAGCCAGTTCATTGGCGACAAGAACTTCTCCAGCGAGAACATCGGAGTTTATGAGGGTGGCTTCACATTCTGGTCCGGAGTCTGGAGGCCCACGGAGCAAAGCGTCATGAATGACAACTTCAACCACTCAACCTTCAACGCTCCCTGCCGCTCACTGGTTTACACCAGGATAATGAAACTTTCCGAAGGATCATCCTGGAAGTACGATTACAACGCTTTCAAGACCTGGGACAAGGCACATCCCACAAAGGTCGCCACCAGGAGTATAGTGGAGACCAATGGCAAGGCTCCTGTCCATGTGCCGCCTGTCGTAGTCGGCAAGACTTGGAAGGAAGTGATCGAAGGGAGGTAGATCATTCACTTCGTTCAGGATGACAAAAAATCCCGGGCCAATGGCTCGGGATTTTTTATTTAAATACCTGAATTACAGGGATTTCTCCAAGTGCTTGCGAATCTCGGCCAGGAACTGGGCTGAGGTCAGCATCTTGGGAGTGATTCCCTCCATCAGGTTCACGAGATCCTTGGTCGCATAGCCCTCGTTAAGGGTGTCAAGGCAAGCCGCCTCGAGTTTGTCAGCGTAAGCGACAAGCTCCGGCAGGTTGTCAAGTTCTCCCCTCTTGCGGAAAGCGCCGCTCCAAGCGAAGATCGTGGCGATCGGGTTGGTGGAGGTCTCCTCACCCTTGAGGTACTTGTAGTAGTGGCGGGTCACTGTACCGTGAGCAGCCTCATATTCATAATTCCCGTCAGGGCTGACAAGGACGGAGGTCATCATGGCCAAAGAACCAAAAGCGGTAGAAACCATGTCGGACATCACGTCACCGTCGTAGTTCTTGCAAGCCCAGATGAAACCACCCTCTGAACGCATGACACGTGCCACGGCGTCGTCGATAAGGGTGTAGAAATATTCAATACCAGCCTCGGCGAAACGGTCCTTATACTCCTGGAATACCTCTTCGAAGATAGCCCTGAAGCGGCCGTCATACTTCTTGGAGATGGTATCCTTTGTGGCAAACCAGATGCTCTGCTTGAGGCTTAAGGCGTACTGGAAGCAAGAGTGGGCGAAGCTGCGGATGGACTTCTCGGTGTTGTGCATTCCCTGAAGGACACCGGGGCCCTTGAACTGCTGGATGACAACTTCCTCATGTTTGCCTGATTCACCGTCAAAGACAAGCTTTGCTGTACCGGGCTCATCAGCAACGATTTCCACGCTCTTATAGACATCGCCATAGGCGTGACGGGCTATGGTGATGGGCTTCTTCCAGAACTTCACCGCGGGGTGGATCGAAGGGATGGTGATAGGAGTACGGAACACGGTTCCGTCAAGGATGGAACGAATGGTCCCGTTGGGGCTCTTGTACATCTCCTTGAGGTTGTACTCGGTCATCCTCTGCGCGTTGGGAGTGATAGTGGCGCACTTGACGGCAACACCATACTTCTTGGTGGCGTTAGCGGCGTCAATCGTGATCTGGTCGGAGGTCTTGTCCCTGTTGGGAAGTCCAAGGTCGTAGTACTCGGTCTTGAGGTCGACGAAGGGAAGGATGAGCTCATCCTTGATCATCTTCCAAAGGATCCTGGTCATCTCGTCGCCGTCCATCTCGACAAGCGGCGTGGTCATTTTGATTTTTTCCATTTCTTATTTGCGGTTTTTGTAATAATTCATAAGGCAGCCGTCAGCGAGAATCTGGCGCTCGTCAGCGGTCAAGTTCTTGAAATAGAGGTGTATAGGCTTGATATCACCACCCTTGGTGATAACCTTCGCGTCAATCTCCTCAGATCCGTTAAGGATAGCCTCACGGATTCCGGGAACGAACACCATGTCGCCAGCCTCGTAGTCAAACGGAGTCTCCGGAGCGATCGTGAACGGAAGGATACCCCAGTTGATGCAGTTGGAGCGATAACGCTTGGTAGCGTACTCGTAGCAGATGTTGGCGTCACCACCGAGAACCTTCTGGCAGGAAGCGGCCTGCTCACGAGCGGAACCGTCACCGGGCTTGTTGGCGAAAACGCAGGAGCCGAACGAGGTGTTCACGGAAGACACACCGAGCTTCGCGAGAGTCATGGCGATATTTGAAGGGGCCTCACCCTTACGGCGCTCGAGATCCTGAGCCTGGATCCTCTTGGAAATGCCGACATATTCAGGGACTCTCCTTGAGAGAGCGAACTCACTGAGTTTGAGAGGGTTCGAACGATAACTGGAAGTCTCTCCTGAAGGGATAAGCTCATCGGTGGTGGTCACGGGATCGTGGATGACAGCGGCCAGTTCGAGGAGCATGTTGTCCTCCATCGGATACATTTTAGGCCAATCCTTGATGTTGGGGCCATAGCGCAGCTCAACACTGAGATCCTCCTTGCCGAAACCGTAATAGACACGGCTCTTGTAGATCCTGTCGTCAAACTCATAGCGCTTATGGGTGTCCTCATATTCAATGTCGGTGGCGGCAGTGATAACTCCACCGTTGGCGGCTGTGGCGGCGATCGAGCGGGCATCCATCAAGGATACGAGTGAAAGCTGGCCCTGGCCGGGCTTGGAGCCTTCCCTGTTGGGGAAGTTACGGGTGGTGTGACGGATGGAGAATCCGTTGTTGGCGGGCACATCACCAGCACCGAAGCAAGGTCCGCAGAATGCGGGCTTAATCACGACACCGGCCTCGAGGAGCTCCTCGGCGATATGGTTACGGGTAGTCGAGAGATATACAGGTGTTGACTGAGGATAAGCACTCATGGTGAAATAGTCGCTACCGATAGTCTTTCCCTTCAAGATGGAAGCGGCCTCAGCGAGGTTGTCGTAAGTACCTCCTGAGCAACCGGCGATAAGAGCCTGGTCAGCGCAGACTTTGCCGTCCTTGATCTTTGACAGGAGATCGATCTGCACCTTGTCGCCGAAACGCTTCTTGGCGTCTTCCTCGACAGCCTTGAGAATACCCTCGGGATCAGCCTGCAACTCGTGGATAGTGAACGCGTTGGAAGGATGGAACGGAAGGGCGATCATGCTCTCCTGGGTGGAGAGATCGATGCGGATCATGCTGTCGTACCATGCGACCTTGCCGGGCTTGAGTTCCTTAAAGCACTCAGGACGGCCATGGATCTTATAGTGCTCCTTGACCTTCTCGTCAGTGACCCAAATGGAGCTGAGGCAGGTGGTCTCGGTGGTCATCACGTCAATTCCGTTGCGGAAGTCGATAGGGAGCTCCTTGACGCCAGGACCGGCGAACTCAAGCACCTTGTTCTTGACGAAACCGCTCTCGAATACTTCCTTTACGAGGGAGATAGCCACATCATGAGGACCGACTCCATGCTTGGGCTTACCCTCAAGCCAGACCAAGACAACCTCAGGAGCATTGATGTCCCATGTGTTGTGGAGAAGCTGTTTCACAAGCTCACCACCACCTTCACCGACACCCATGCATCCAAGGGATCCGTAGCGGGTGTGGGAATCGGAACCGAGAACCATGCCGCCACAGGTGGCGATGGCCTCACGGACATACTGGTGGATAACCGCCTGGTTGGCAGGAACATAGATACCACCGTACTTCTTAGCCGCGGAAAGGCCGAACACATGGTCATCCTCATTGATGGTGCCACCGACAGCGCAGAGGGAGTTGTGGCAGTTGGTCATCGCGTAAGGAATAGGGAATTTCTCCAGGCCGCTGGCGCGGGCTGTCTGGATAATACCTACGTAGGTGATGTCGTGGGACGCCATGGCGTCGAACCTGACCTTAAGTTTGGAGCCTTTAGTACCCTGGACATCATGAGAACGGAGGATGCCATAAGCGATAGTGTTCTCGCGGGCCTCGTCTTTACCGGGCAATCCCTCGGGATTGTCAACGATCGTTTTTCCGTCAAGGAGATATACTCCATGTTGGATCATTTCTACCATAATTGTGTGGTTTTAAGAATATTAATTAGTTAATGAATCAACAAATATCGTGAGCGCCAACATGTCGGCGGCACCTCCTGGCGAGATGCCCTCCGCATCGTAACGCATTTTCATTTTTCTCAATCCTTCCTCGCTGAAATCATCCAGCAGGGCTTTCGCCTCCTCTTTCACTTCTTGGGCCCTCTGGTACCCGACCCTGTGAATCACACATGTGTCATCCAAGGTCGACATGATCCTGAGCAAAGTCTTCTGAAGCAACCTGTCGTTTTCCGCAGTGCCGTCCGGGCCCGGCCGCGTCCATTCTCGCGTCGCCCTTCGACTCTGCTCAGGGCTCGCTGCGGCTGAGTACGGCCTAAGCCCGGAGGCACCTGCGGAGCGATAAAACGGCAGCCATTCCTCGAAGAGAGGCTTGTAGCCTTCTTGAGCCAGCTGGAGAGCGCCCTTGACCCCGTGCTCTTTAACAGCTTTGGCACCATGGGAATCATTACCTGCAGCAATCAAACCGGAAATCTCAGCGATCCTTTCAGACAGTTCTGTGACCTTAAAACGCGAATCACGGGCAATTGTCAGAGCCGCGATCGCAGCGAGGCCTAATGCGAATATCGCTCCGCGATAAGTGTTTACTCCCCGGGTATATTCCAGCACTTCCGCCTCAATCGCCTTCCCGAACTCGACGATCGAATCGGCATCCTTATTCAGAATATTCAGGTGGCGGATGAAGGAGCGGCGAATAACATCGATACTGCCATTCATGAGGGCATAGTCCATATCGCTGTGAGCACCATTGCCATCCTTGTCAACAAGTCCTGGCTTCATAGGAGTGTCAAGTTCGATCCTAAGAGCCCGGGCCATCAACTCTGCCACAAGATAAGGCCATGTCGTCGGGGGCGTCAAGGCTGCGGCTGCTTGGAAACTCCCCTGCTCCAATGACTTACGAACATCCGATGCCCGAACATTCCCGAGCCTGGGAATCTCAATGACTGAGATGCCTTGAGGAGGTAGAACCTCCTTCATGATGGCATTGTAGCGAGCAGTGAGCGGATCACACGGTTCAGTCCCGACGAAACGGACAGTCACACCAAGAGCCGGGGCGATATGCCTGGCAAAGAGATCGAGATCGAGTCTCATCTGGGTCTCAGAGGCCTCCGTGAGATCTTTTAGGAAATATGTCGGGAAAGTTGTCGCGGAGATTTGGTAATCACTGCCTTCCAGGACAGTAGCGAGATCCCAACAGCCGCTTCGGATCATCTCGAGCCTTTCCTCATACGGGAACAACGACACATCCTCCCTTACCGGAATCACAAACAACTTCTCAACCTGCTCCGAAGCCTTCTCAACAAGATAACGATGGCCCAGAGTGAACGGGTTGGCGTTCATGATAACGACTCCTGAAGATTCTTCGCTTCGCTCAGAATGACAGGTCACACCTGCCAGATAATCCTCGAGGCCGTGACCGTTTTCCATGAGAATCGAGAGAGGGGCGGAAGCAATGGTGTGGAAACCGAGGCTGGTGAATATGGCTTCGTTCTCTGGCTTGGTGAAAACCTTAAGATTAGTTATTCCGTCAGCAGAGGCATGAGCGATAATGTGGGAGACCAACGGAGCGACAAGTCCTCTTGATCTAGCCGAAGCGTCCACCGCGACACATTTGATGACATCACCCTTCAAGCCAGCACCAGCGACAATGGAACCGTCTTCATCAAGGACACAAAAATAATTGTCGACAACTTCCAAGCGCAAACCATTGGCTGCGAGGAAGTTCTCGACCTGTCTCCTGAATCGCGTTGAACTCAGCGGGATGCTCTGTATCTCAACTATGTTTTCTTCTGTCTGCACCTTATGCAAGCTTTCCAATACTCCCGGTTCCGCCTGCCGTGGAACAACTACGCAAATGTAACAAATCGTTACAGATAAACAAAGCTTTTCTTATAAATTTAAATAATTATCAACCATTTGGTCGATTTTCGCAAGCAATTCTTCAGTAGTGTGAGTTTTAGCCCTCATGCAATGCCGGACTTCGTTGCCGCACAACAGGCACCTCCTCGGCTCCAGTCCCAGATCCCCCCTGCCAATGGGCTGAGGTATAACCACCGCCGGAGCAGCCGTCGAGCTTAGGCCGTACTCAGCCGCAGCTCCGTCCTGAGCTTGTCGAAGGGCGAAGCGAGAATGGACGCGGCCGGGCTCGAGCTGCTGGCCGGCGACAACGATCACGTCCAGATCCATCAGGCGACCTAGAGGATGGGAATCCTCGATCTGGCAGGCAAGGCGCTTGGCCTCGACTGGAGACATGGCAACAAGGAAGAAGCCTTCATATCCGGTTTCCAAGTCACGAAGCTCCTCAAACTCAACACGAAACGCCTCACGGACAGCCCGAACACCAGCCTCGGCGACAACCAAGGACGAACGGTTTCTTTTGACCGGTCCGGGCAACTGCACAGTAAGGCATAAAAGCGAAAGGCCAGGATTGGCTTCCAGCAGCTCGCGCTGCCGCCGCACCCTGGCCTCTCGGCTCTCAAGTATTTTCTCCAGAGTCACTTACTGGATGTTGTAGATCTTGTCGAGGACTTTCCCGTGACGATCCATGACGATACCGACGACCTTGTCTCCGAAAGGCAGAGGATCAGGAACACCAATCACACTTGTCGCCTTGGCGGCCAGGTCATGGATATCGACAACCTTCAACCCGGCCTCCTTGAGACGCTCAGCGATCTCAGGACGACGAGGGTTGACCGCTATTCCATATTCAGTGACAACCACATCGACGCCAGCGCCAGGAGTGATCAGAGTCGTGACCTTCGGGACGACGCAAGGGATGCGTCCCCTCAGCAGAGGGCACACGATAATTGACAACGCGCTGTCTTCGGCGGTGTCAGGATGACCACCCACAGCCCCGCGGATGATTCCGTCAGAGCCGACGAGAACGTTCACATTGAAGTCGACGTCAACCTCGAGGGCGGAAAGAATCACGATATCAAGGGCATGGACCGCGGACCCGGGATTATCGGCGCTGGCATATTCGACAGCACTGACTTCCTGATGGGTCTGGTCAGAGGCGATAGACTCCGCAGCGACCTTGTCAAATGATTGGACATCAATAAGTTTGCCGATCAAACCTTCCTCATGCAACTTAACCATGTGGGCGGTGATGCCACCGAGGGCGAAGGAAGCCTTGATTCCCTTCTCTATCATGCTTTCCTTGATGTACTTCACGGCAGCAAGTGAAGCGCCGCCGGTACCTGTCTGGATAGAGAAACCATCCTTGAAATAACCGCTGTTGATAATCACCTGCGCGGCCTGCTGGGCAAGCAATATGTCACGAGGATTCTTGGAATCACGGATAGCTCCAGAAGAAATCTTCGAGCTGTCACCAACCGAATCCACTACCACGACGGATTCGACATCGCAGGAAGAGATTGACTTGGGATAGTTAGGATAGGCCACAAGGTCGTCAGTCAGGACAACCACATGGTCGGCGTACTTGGCGTCCGGAAGAGCGTAACCGAGAGATCCGCAGATAGATTTAGCGTTCTCGCTGCGGGGGCAACCGGAAGCGTTACCCAACTCATCGCAAGAGGAAGCGCCAAGGAAAGCGACATCGATGTGAAGCTCACCGTTGGCGATAGCGCTGCCCCTGCCACCGTGTGAACGGAACACGACAGGCTCAGCCATAAGGCCATGGGATATCTCATTGGCAAGCTCACCGCGAAGGCCAGAGGTGGAAATGCCGGTTATGACACCAGCCTTGATATGCTCGATCAGCGGAGCGTGGACATCCGAAAGGCTCGAAGCGGCAAGCTTGAGATCCTTGAAACCCATCTCAGCCAACTTGGCGACAACCAGGTTAACGACCTTGTCTCCACCGCGGAAATGATGGTGGAAAGATATGGTCATGCCATCCTTAAGGCCAGAGCGGCGGATGGCTTCTTCCAAAGAGACTACTTTAGTGTTTCTCATGACAGTTCCTCCTCATTCAATATTCCTGAAGCGACAGCCAAGGCGATCACCCTTTCGGCGCGCAGCACGACCGGGCGGTCAACCATCTTGCCATTGACGGCAATGACTCCGGATCCCTTCTCGCGGGCCTCCTTGATAGCCGCGATGATGCGCAGAGCCTTATCAATGTCTTTCTGCTTGGGAGCGAATACTTCATTGACCACCTGGATCTGACGGGGATTGATGATTGACTTCCCGTCAAAGCCAAGATTCTTGATCAGCTCGACTTCCTTGCGGAAGGTCTCCATGTCGTCGAGGTTGGAATATACAGTGTCGAAGCAAGCGATACCCGCAGCCCTGGCGGCGACCACTATAGTCTCCCTCGCGAGAAGGAGCTCAGAACCTTCCGGAGTACGGGGAGTTTTCAAGTTGGCGGTGTAGTCCTCAGCTCCGAGAGCGATACCCATCATCCTTTTCGACGCGGTGGCGATCTCATAAGCATTGACAATACCCAAGGCGCTTTCGATAGCCGCCATGATCTGGGTGCGCCCGACACAACCGAGTTCCTCCTCGACCTTGATGATCTCAGCCTCGAGCTCACGGACCTCGTCAGCGGTCTCAGTCTTCGGCATACGGATAACATCAACCCCGGCTTTCACGACAGCCTCCACGTCCTTTTTTCCGTACGGAGTGTTGAGGGGATTGATCCTGACCACCATCTCGGTGTCACCGTAGTCGATAGTCTTGAGGGCATTGTAGACCAGAAGGCGGGCGGCGTCCTTTTCGGCCATCGTCACGGAATCCTCAAGGTCAAGCATAATCGAATCCGGCCCATAAATATGGGCATCCGCCATCATCCCGGGATTGTTGCCCGGAACGAACATCATTGTTCTTCTAAGCCTTTCCATACTACTTCCAGACATCTTTGCCGGTGGCGCGGACAGCGGCGGCGGTTACTCTCGCGCGGATCGTGCAATCCAAGGCACCTTTATCCGTTGCTTTGACATATGCGTCAGAGATACCGAGGCCTTCGAGGGTCTCGGTGATCACCGACTTGATCTGCCGCCCGAACTGGGCAGCCACAGAGCTTTGAAGCTCTACCTGAAGGCCTTCACCCGGTCCGATCTGGATCATGATGTCCCCGGACTCGAGAGTGCCGGCCACAGCGTTCTTTACTTCCATGGTTAGAGTGATCAATTATAAATTGTTTGCGAAAATAGGTCTTTCCCTTATAATTTCAAAGCGTTTTAATGAATAGTTATGAACATTTTTCAACATTTGTCCACAATTCATAAAACAAACACGCTGAGGACTGTCATCAATTAGTCCTCAGCGTGATGAATATTCAGTTTTAAATTATAGAACTACTTGACCCTCAGCTTCTTACCAATTCTGAGAACGGTTCGTTCCGAGATACCGTTGAGCTGGCAGATCTTCTTGACTGTAGTGTGATACTTCCGAGCGAGAGCACCAAGAGTGTCGCCCTGCTTAATCGTATGGTACTGGGCGGCGGCCGCGGCCTTCCTCTCCTCCTCAGCCTTCTTCTCAGCCTCGACCTTGTCCTGGGTGTCTCCCTCGATGATATCGATCTCTTCCTGCTCGTCCTCGGGGACATAATTGCTGGAAGCGTTGAGATACTTCTTCTTCAAGGTGAAGAACCTGTGCCTGAGCTCGCCAGTGTTGAAATCAATCAGCCATTCCGGATCGAAAGCGTAACCTTTGTAACGGGTCTCGAAGTGGAGGTGTGGACCGGAGGAGCGGCCAGTGGAGCCGCCAAGGCCTATGATTGAACCGGCGTTGACCCAATCATCTTCGTTTACCATAATCTTAGACAAGTGGGCATAGAAAGTCTCCAGCCCGTTCTCGTGACGAATAATAATGAGGTTGCCGTAGCCTTTGTAATATTTCGCCAGACGCACCTTCCCGTCGAAAGCCGCATAGACCGGAGTCCCGGTCTGGAGAGGCAGGTCAGCTCCCTGGTGGCGGCGACGATGGCGGTAACCGAACTTGGAGAACACCTTGGTCTGGTTAGGGCACTTGTACTGGCTAAGCGAATCCACCACCCAGATCCCAATCTCATTCGGGAGACTCTCCAGGGTCGCATGGTAAGGATCCGGATAGTCATGAGTCCAATGATCGGAGAACACCTCGTTGGAGACAACATAGGAAGGATCTTTAATATACTTCCAGGTGTAGTCGGCAAAGAGGATGATCTTGATGTGGGGATTGGCTGTCGAGAGGGTGTCCATCGCCTTCGCGGTGGTCTCATCCATCGACTGGACCGGTTGCAGAGCCGGTCTTGGAATCAGCAGTTCCGCTTGCTTCTTTGTCGTGATCGTGCTGTCTTGCGCCATACCGGCGAAAGGCACGAGGCAGAATGCGACAGCGGCCGCTATCTTGCTAAACTTTCGCATCGAATTTCTCTATTAACAAACGCTTTGTCTGCTCGACCTTCTCCTCAAGGAGGGAGTCTGAGGTGGCCTCACAGATGAAACGGAGATAAGGCTCCGTGTTGGAAGGACGGATGTTGAACCACCAGTCCGGGAACTCAACCCTATATCCGTCGAAGTCCATAGTGGCAGTAGGTGTCTCAATCGAGGTGAAATAGTCCCTGACCGCGTCCATCGCGCCTTTCTTGTCTTCTATACGGAAATTGATCTCACCTGAATTCTTGTAACGAGCGATCCTGTTGATAAGCATGCTCAAGCTGACGCCGCGCATCTTCATCGCCGCTACTACCCTCAGAATCAACATTGAGGCCAGAAGGCCGCTGTCGGAATAGAAGAAGTCACGGAAATAGTAGTGCCCGGCAAGCTCTCCGCCCCAGACACCATCCAACTCACGCAGCTTCTTCGCCGCGAAAGCGCGCCCGACCTTCCAGGTCTCCATCTGGCAACCCATCGGAGCCAGATATTCCCCGACCGCCTTGGAGCTGCGAATATCCTGAAGGACTATCCCCTTCAGTCCCCTCTCCTCGACAAAGTAATGTCCTAAGACCGCGATCATGAGGTCAGGGGAAATGAACCTGCCCTCATCGTCCACGAACATGACCCTGTCAGCATCACCATCATAAATGACTCCCACATCGGCGCCGACTTCCCTGACAAGCTCCTGGAGAGGTTCCACATTCTTGGGAATCAGCGGGTTGGCCTCATGGTTAGGGAAGGTTCCGTCAAGATCCTCGAAAATATATGTCGGCTCATCACCGAATATTTCCCTGGCATAAAGAGCTGCCATACCGTTGGAGAGGTCGAAAGCGATGTTCAGGCAAGAGTAATCGCCCTTGAACTTCATCAGGAAGTCGAGATAATCTTTATGAATATCCATCTCAACAACCTTACCCTTTACCGGAGCCGGAGGAGTGGGTCTGCCTGACTCAATCCATTCCTGAATCTGACCGAGACCGGAATCCAGGCCGACAGGGAGGGCGTTCTCCCGGGAAACTTTCATTCCGTTGTACTCCCTAGGGTTGTGGGAAGCGGTGATCTGGACCGAAGCCTTGAAACCATAGTTGGCCGTCCCGAAGTACACCATCGGAGTTGTGCTGAGACCGATATCATATACGTCCGCACCGGCATCGGTTATGCCTTTAAGCAGATATTCATGTACTTCCGGAGAAGACACCCTGCAATCCCTTCCGACAAGGACTTTGTCGGTCGAGAGAAGCTCAGGAAGAAAATAACCGACCTTGTAGGCCGTGTGGCGATCGAAATCCACATCGTAGATACCGCGTATGTCGTATGCGTGAAAAGCTCCCATGGTATTGTATTATTTAATTTTAGTGATATATCGGGCGGGGACCCTGCCCTTTGCTATATTTATCAATTTCTTGGATATTATCTTCTTGCGGATCGGCGGGACATGGTCGACGAAAAGGTCACCGTCGAGATGGGACATCTCATGCTGGATCATCCTGCATGCGAACTTGTCGAATGTCTCCGTCTTTTTCTCAAGGTTCTCATCGTAGTACTCCACCGTCATGCTCTCGGGCCTGGACACGTCACAATAAATCCCGGGAATACTCAGGCATCCCTCGGAATATGTGCATTTTTTCTCACTTTCCTCGATGATCTCAGGATTGATCATCACCCTCGTGAAACCTTCCAGATAGGGATAGATGTCGGCCATATCCCTACCGTCCACGATCAAGACCCTGACGCTCTCCCCTATTTGGGGAGCGGCCAGACCGCAGCCTTCCGCCTTGGCCAGAGTGTCTTTGAGGTCAGCCACAAGGTTGTCGATATATTCCTTGCCGGAGAGATCCACCGGAACGGCGACTTCCCTCAACACCTCTGATCCAAAAAGATATATTGGTTTTACCATAAAACTCAACCTTTGTTAGTCCTGTCCAAATAACTCTGAAGGATAATAGCGGCGCTGATCTTGTCGACAGAATTCTTGTCACGCCTGTCTTTAGCCTTCATCCCACCGTCGATCATAGCCCTATGGGCAAGGACCGAGGTGAACCTCTCGTCCTCGAGAGTAACCGGAATGGACGGGAAATGCTTCGCGAGATTCTTCAGGAAAGCATCCACATCAGCAGCTGCCTCGGACGGGGTGTTATCCATGTTCATCGGATAACCTACCACGAATCGGGCCACAGTCTCCTTTTCAGCATAATTTTTGAGATAATCTATTATCTTTGCAGCGGGAACCGTGTCCAGGGGTGAGGCGAAGATTCCAAGCGGGTCGCATACCGCGACCCCGACGCGTTTGCGTCCGTAATCTATTCCTATAATCCTGTCCATGAACCGACAAAGTTAACGAAAAAGACGTTCAAGTCAAAATTATATGTCTAAAGACAAGAAACATACCCCCACAAGGAACTACCGGCTCACCGTGGTAGATGACGACACCCACGACCAGTTGTGGGTAAGGAAATTCACCAAGTTGAACCTAGTGATCTGGATCATTACCGCCGTGGTCGTCACATTGGCGTTGTTCTGGTGTCTTGTTGCCTTGACACCCGTCAAGACCCTTATTCCAGGCTATCCTGACGCAAGGACCAAGCACGACGCGATCCAAAATGCGATAAGGATTGACTCCCTGGAGAACGTGATATCGAGATGGGAGCTATATTCAGAGAACCTCCGTAGGGTCGTCGACGGGGAAGCTCCACTGAAGATCGACAGCATTATGGAGGCACGCTCCAAGGAGAAGAAAATGACAGAGAAAGATCGCAAGGAGCTAGCCGCCAAGGACTCCCTTCTCCGCAAGGAAGTGGCGGCCGAGGACCGGTTCGACATAGCCTCAGGCAGCCCAAAGACTCTTCCGATCGAAGGAATGCACTTCTTTACTCCTCTCAAGGGGGTCATCTCTCAAGGATATGACAAGGCCCTCCATCCGTACATAGATATCACCGCACCGGGCAACTCGGTTGTTATGTCCGTGCTGGACGGCACGGTCATCTCCGCAGGTTGGACAGATGAGGAGGGTTACACCATCCGCATCCAGCACGACGGCGATATCATCTCTGTCTACAAGCACAACCAAAAGCTCACTAAGAAGACCGGAGACAAAGTCACAGCCGGGACCCCGATAGCCATTGTGGGAGGCACGGGGAGCACCGCGGAAGGAGACCACCTCCATTTCGAGCTTTGGCACAAGGGAGAGGCTGTGGATCCCACAAAATATATCAGTTTCTGATGGAGAAGAGAAGAATAGCCATACTCGGATCCACGGGATCCATCGGAAGACAGACTCTGGATGTGATCCGGGAGCATCCGGACTTGTTCGAGGTTGAGTTGCTCACCTGCAACAGCAGTTTCGTAACCATAGCCGCCCAGGCCAGGGAGTTTGACGCCAACAATGTCGTCATCTGTGACGAGACCCGGTACAAAGAGCTTTCGGATGCCTTGGAAGACACTGACACTAAAGTCTTTGCGGGCATGAAATCAGTCTGTGACCTGGTCACTTCGGACAGGGTCGATATAGTAGTCGCCTCAATGGTGGGATTCAGCGGGTTGGCCCCGACTATCGCGGCTTTGAAAGCAGGTAAAGTGATAGCTCTCGCCAATAAGGAGACCCTTGTCGCCGCCGGATCGATAGTGATGGGGCTGTCCCGGAAATACAATGCTCCGATACTGCCTGTCGACTCTGAGCACTCGGCTATATTCCAGTGTCTGCTCGCCGCCCAGGGAAACAAGGTCAGCAAGATTCACCTGACCGCCTCCGGAGGCCCGTTCAGGACTTGGGACAAAGAGAAGATCGCGGCCGCCACGAAGGACATGGCACTGAAGCATCCCAATTGGAGCATGGGCTCCAAGATAACAATAGACTCCGCCACCATGATGAACAAAGGCTTCGAAGTCATCGAGGCCAGGTGGCTGTTCAACACTCCTGTGGAAAAGATCCATGTGGTAGTCCATCCGGAATCCGTGATCCACTCCATGGTCGAATTCGAGGACGGGGCGGTAATCGCCCAGATGGCCTCCCCAGACATGCGGGAACCTATCCAGTTCGCCATCGGTTTCCCTGAAAGGCTGCCCTTGGGCAACAAGAAACTGGATTTCGCCGCTCTTGGGACCCTTTCTTTCTATGAACCGGACCTGGACAAATTCCCCGCTCTTGGATTGGCTTTCAAGGCTATTGAAAAAGGTGGGAATATTCCTTGCGCCCTCAACGCCGCCAACGAATCCGCTGTCGCGGCCTATCTGAAAGATAAGATTCCTTTCTACGGTATCTCCGATGTGGTCGGGGAATGTATGGAGAGAATCCATTTTATAGCCGAACCGACCATTGACGACATATTCGAGACCAACAAGCAGGCCCGTTCCATGGCCGACGAGATCATTCTCTCAATGGTGAAAAAAGCCTGACGCGCCATGGATGTTTTGATGAAAATCCTTCAAGTGATCCTGGCACTGTCGGTGCTGATCATAATCCACGAGTTCGGTCATTTCTCTTTCGCCAAGCTATTCGGGATCAGGGTGGAGAAATTCTACCTGTTCTTTGATATTTCCGACAAGAAGCTATTCAGTACCAAGGGACGCTTCTTCACCAAGTTGTTCCCTAAAGCGAAGGACTGGGAGACTGAATATGGCATCGGTTGGCTTCCCCTTGGAGGCTATTGCAAGATAAGCGGAATGATCGATGAGAGCATGGACACAGAGGCTCTCAAGAAGGAACCCCAACCCTGGGAATTCCGCACGAAACCGGCTTGGCAGAGGCTTCTGGTAATGGTCGGCGGCGTTCTGTACAACTTCATATTCGCCATATTGTGTTACATAGCCATCATGGCGATATGGGGCAGTTCATACATCAAGAACGAAGGAAGCAAAATCTACCCCGACGCCCTCGCTATCGATATGGGTTTCAAGGCCGGCGACGAGATCCTGAGGATGGACGATTATGTGCCCGAGAACTTCGGGATGCTCCAGGCGGACCTGGCCCGAAGGAATATTCACAAAGTGGTCGTCCTCAGGGATGGGGACACTGTTGATGTCTATATCGACCACTCGAAGATCGGAGAGGTTCTCAATTCCCCCGGGATGTTCGACCTGGCCGTTCCATTCGTGATAGATTCTGTGATGAGCGGTTCCCCGAATGTCGGTGCGGGGCTTTTGAGAGGTGACCGGATAGTTGCCTTGGACAGCGTCAGCACTCCGTTCATCCAAGACATGAAGGCTTATCTCGCCAATGTGCCCGGCGATTCTGTCACGGCCCACATTCTCCGCGGGGCTGACACCCTCGCTATCCCTGTACTGGTCGACACAGAAGGACGTATTGGGGTATATACCCAAGTACCCTCATACACAACAAAGACATACTCAGTGCTCCAGGCTATTCCCGCCGGGTTCAACCTAACGTTCGAGACCATCGGAGGCTATCTGCGGGATCTCAAGCTCGTGGCATCGCCCAGCACGGAGGCATATAAGTCCGTGGGCAGCTTTATCGCTATAGGTCAAGTGTTTCCGTCCACATGGGACTGGTTCCGCTTCCTTCATATCCTGGCTTTGCTCTCAGTCATGCTCGGCGTTATGAATTTGCTTCCGATCCCAGCTCTGGACGGCGGCCATATAGTCTTCTGCCTTTACGAGATGCTGACCGGGCGCAAGCCGAGCGACAAGTTCCTGGAAGTGGCGCAGATAATTGGCATGATCCTGCTGATGCTGCTGATGATACTGGCCTTCGGGAACGATATCCGCCGTCTGTTCCACTAATTTTTTTCATTGTAATTTCCGTGGAAATGTGTAAATTCGCCTTTCCTTTCGAAGGACGGATTTAACAAATATTTTTTCCATGGGAGGTTTCTTCGGAACTATTTCAAAACGGGAGTGTGCCACCGACCTTTTCTACGGCACAG
>JAEEGF011322725.1_pt1 | contig 121707 bp, 106 predicted proteins | sample 9134171 | NCBI WGS metagenome assembly JAEEGF01 (sample SAMN16246542, study PRJNA631951) | gut metagenome | biome: gut microbiome; feature: rumen; material: AP-attached | host: Bos | place: Iran: Karaj | collected 2018-10
AGGTATCACCATGCTCGTAGGTGGTCGTAACATCTGGCTTATACTCGGAACCATCCTCTTTGACATGATGGACAGTGAGAGTATAGGTTTTCTTGGTGTAAGTATAGGTGATGGTGATGTCACCAGAAACAGTATCAGATTCAGGGCCGGAAGCTGTATAGTTGTAGGCCGTCGTAAGATCCGGAGATGGATGAGTTGTATAAGTGTCACCATACAGAACCGTACTAGTTTCGGTAGTGGCTAATTCATTGCCTTCACTATCTTGATGTCTGACAGTGAGAGTGGCGGTCTTGCGAGTATACACATAAGTAACTTCAACATTGCCGGACATTGTGCCAGACACGCTATCGGCGGTAGTGTAGTAGTAATTTGGCGTAAGTGTAGCGCTCGGGTTGGCGTCCCATTCTTCATCATATTCGTATGTAGTAACAGTATCTTCTTCAAGAGTATCTCCGTTATTATCAATGTGATGGACTGTCACTGTGCCAGTTTTCTTTTTGTAATAATATGTAACTTCTAGATCAGAGGTCATTTCACCAGTAGCAGAATCACCTTCTTTGAGATAATTATCATATTTATCAGAGTTTAGATTGCTTGGGCTAGCGGTATAGGTTTGGCCATGATCATAAGTTGCAGTTACGTCACTGTCGAACTGGCTATTGTCTTCGTACAGATGATGAACCGTGAGTGTATAAGTATTAATTTCCCACTGCGCGTAAACTCCATTGGTTAAGACAGCGCGTGTGCCGTTATAATTATCGACGCCCCACTGAGTACCAATTTCGAAGGTTACACCCGAACCATCGGCTTTACTATTCCAATTAAGTAGGTGATAACCAGTTTTTGAGAAGCCACTTTCTGCTTCCGTCGGCATGGTAACGGCATCGTTTTGCTCTAGGTTAATTACGATATCATCACCAGTGCCACCGTTAGCTTTAAACACGACCTGAGTTGGTTCCGGACTTTCTTCCCAGATAGCAACAAGAGTAATATTATTCTGTTCGTCGGCATTGGAAGATTTTACAACCAAGGTTGAGCCCGGATAATATACTTCCCCATCAAGCAGCCAGCCAGCGAACACTTTCCCTTCTGGAATATTGGATGGCATACCAAGCGTAACCGTGGTTGCTGCATCGGTATAATGATTATCGTCAGTCTCAGTCATAGTGCCAGCATCGGTACTATAACTAATCGTGTATGATTCGCCGGTTAACCAGCGCGCAACAAGACGGATGTCCTCTGTTAACTGCGAGCCAAAGTGGAAGTAGGTGCCATCCTCTTTAATCCAGCCACCAAAGACGTAGCCCTCACGAGTAGGCTTGGCAGGCTGACGGCCGGTGGTGCCGTAGTTAATAGTTTGTGATGGAACCTCTGTACCACCGTTGGAATCAAAGGTAATAGTAACCTTGGTCTTTTGTTCCCACTTAGCATAAAGAATGAGATTCTGGCGCGGCATACCATTATCGAAGTCAAATTCTGTACCAGTAATACACTCTGGAGTCGTGAACCAGCCAGTAAAGACCATCGTATCAATAATTTCGCTAGGGCGAGTTGGCTCGTAGTAATATCCGGCTAAATCTTTATGATAAGCGACATCGGTTATCTGCTGGTCCATTGTATTGTAGTTATAGAAATAGAGCGTATATTCAATTGGGTCATAATAGAAGTTATAAACACTGTAATCGCTGGCGTGCCCCTCGTAGCCACTCGGAGTTTGGCTAAGTAAGTTATATCCGTTTAGTGTCTTGCCAGTAAGATTACTAGTTTGATTATTTAGAACAAATGAATGTTTGGCGGATATTTCATAATTGCCAGTGTTCGGGTTTTTGAGCCAATAATTTGCCTGAGTAGTTCCGCTATTGCTCTGAACGGTGCCTTTAAGATAGAAAGTTGCACCGGCAGAACCATCGGTTAGAATATGAGACGTCGTTAATTCAATATTTTTCGATACGAAGTTTGAGCTGGTTGGATTATTATCTTGAGCGACCCAAGCGTACGAGCGAAGTCCGGTTAAGCCATTGTCTTTTGTAAATATGACGTCTGGAATGGAAGGCCACATGGACGAAATATCTTGGCCCATGCGCGCCTGAAAACTATAACCATCAGCAAAAGCATACTGATTGCCGTTTCCGTCTACAAAATAACCATCAATCAAGCTTGGTGCAACATGAGTATTATTGGAAGAGCTTTGTACATAAGCGTTGCTGCCGCTTGAATTAAGATATGTAAAACGATAGCGACGGTTATATAACGTATCGATTACGAAATTAACTGTATAGACTTTCATCTTTAGATAAACGTTCACGATCGAAGAGCCATCACCATGGATAATTACGCCAGTGTCCGTCTTGTCATATTCGTAATATTTGTATTTATCTTGGCGCAAGAGATTATTGATGGTGGTCTGCGAAACAGTAATAGTGCTGCCGCTTCTACCCGTTAAGTCGCTATAGTCGGCTACAGCATATCTACCTTCTTCGTATGTACCTTCGTCGTCGAGAACTTCGTACCAGTAGATAACGCGGTACGGCGTGTTAGTGTTTGCGGTCCAGTGAGCATATAGTTCTGTATCGGCCGTAATTCTATTATTAAAGTTAAAGCGATTGCCGCCAGTTGCAGAGGTATACCAACCAGCGAAAGTATAGCCGGCACGAATGGGATTACTTGGCTGAGTGACGCGCTCGCCAGATTTTACGTAAGTTGATGGCGTAAGTGAAGCGACGCTTTGATAATCATCATCTTCATCGTTAGCATTAAAGAAGACCCATTTAACGCCACGAATAATTGGGTACAGTTTGATATCCGTCGTGCCAAGAGTAACAGATTGGCCGACGTCACCAGCAATAATTTCCTCATCCGTATAACCAGCTTCGTCCTTGACGGTGGTCCAGGCGCTAATGTAGCGACCAGCGGTCACTTCGAAATAGACATCATTAACAGTGATAACGGCACCTTCGAGTCCTTTTTTAGTAGAGGTAATATTACCCTCGTCGTCATGAAAGATTACACTATAAGTTGGCTCAGAGAAGAGCGCGTCTAGACGGATAGTTTTATCCTCGGTTTCACTGGTCGGAATGGCAACTATTTTATTGTGCCCAGAGAAGACGCGACCACCATCATCGACCCAACCAGAGAAGTATTCCCCATTCTTGGTTGGAACGGCCGGGGCATAGAGAAAATCGCCATTTTTAACAACTTGAGAGCCGACTTTTTCATCGTCGACATAGTATTCATAAGTGTAGCGAGCATATTTTTGCTCGTCGGTATTCGTAGTAGGAACGATGGCAAAAATCGAGAATGATTCAGTAGCGAACGACAACTTATTTGATTCAACGGAAACTGAAGCGTCAATTTTTTCGATATGACCGTTTTCGTTGAGATGAATAATATCGTAGGTGGAGGAAGCTACGTCTTTCTTGAGTTCGATACTAATATTAACATCGTTTAGAGGTTCTACTTCTTCGTCATCTTTATCCCAGAAGGAAATATCTAACACATAAATGTCGGCCGTAGAACGATCCGTCATCATGGAAAGATTTTTTGCGAAACTGCTTTCTATACGCGTAACATGCATAGAAACTTTTTGCTTAAAAGTTCCTTTTGGTGCGCTTGCTATAATACGCGCAGTCTCACTGTTTACCGTCCAACTAGTTTTTGAAAATCTAGACTCATCAAAGATGGCATTTGTTTGGTATATTTTTACGCCACTAAATATGGCGACCAATATCGCAAAAAGAGCAACAAGAATGCCCGTCTTTTTACGATTGCGAATTGACCTCCTGTGCACCGTATAATGCTCCAATATATTTTTACTTATAAAGTATAACATAAACGCTTTGGCGTAGCAAATAAAACATTAGCATTTATATAGGGTATAATATTTGCATGAGAATTTATTTTTCTGGAATTAGTGGCACGGGGATTGGTCCTCTGGCAGAATTTGCCCAAGATGCTGGATTTGAAGTATTTGGATCCGATCTACAGCGTGGCGCAATCAGCGATGAGTTAGACAATCGCCAGATTGATGTGTTTTATGGCAATCAGGATGGAAGCTTTTTGCAGAAAAAATATGCAGAAGGTGATATAGATTGGCTAGTTTATACATCTGCTTTACCAAAAGATCATCCAGAATTGAGACTTGCAAAAGAGCTCGGAATAAAGTGTAGTAAACGTGACGAGTTTTTGGCAGAGGTAATTCGTCAAAAAGGCCTAAAAATGATAGCGGTTGCCGGGACGCATGGTAAAACAACTACCACTTCGATTATCATCTGGACAATGCTGCAATTGGGTATACCGGTTAGTTATCTAGTTGGTTCAACGCTCGGTTGGGCAAAAAGTGGCGTTTATGACGCAAACTCGGAATACTTTATATACGAAGCTGACGAATACGATAAGAACTTCCTTGCTTATCACCCATATATTGCAGCTCTAACTGTCGTAGATTACGACCATCCAGATATTTATCCAACTCAGGAAGATTATAATGCCGCTTTTGCGCAGTTTGAAAGTCAAAGTGAATATGTTGTAAAAAATACAACATTAGACGAAAGGATTACCCTGGTAGGCGAATTGCGCCGTAAAGATGCAAATATTGCCCTAGAAGTGTTACGCAGAGTTACGGATTTCGACGATGGAAAGATTATTGAAGCGATTAATCGCTTCCCGGGCGTTGGAAGAAGGTTTGAAAAAATAGCTAATGGTGCTTATTCCGACTATGGTCATCACCCAGAGGAAATAAAGGCCACCGTTAACATGGCGCGCGAACTGAAACAACGTGATAATTATAGTGGAATAGCCGTGGTTTACCAACCACACCAAAATACACGTCAACACGAAATTCGACATCTATATAAAGATGCATTCCTTGGCGTTGATAAGCTATTTTGGCTACCGACTTATTTGACGCGCGAAAATCCCGACTTATCTATATTGACACCAGCGGAACTTGTTAATGAACTTGATAATCCAAGTATTGCCGAAGCGGCAGAGCTCAATGATGAATTGGCGGCAAAAATTAAAGATTTACTCGCACAAAAATATTTAGTTGTACTAATTACGGCCGGACCAGCCGATACTTGGTTTAGAAATATTCTTCAGTAGGTTGATAAATACCGAGTGCGTCGTCGGATAATTGATCAGCGGAAAAATTATTTTCGTGGGCGCGAAGGCGGCCATTAATTGAGTCGAGCTCGGTTAGGTATTCGTCCAAAACTTCTTGCGTAACTTCGCCTTCGTTGGAAAAATCTTCGTCGCCTTCATCTTCATCATTGTGCTTCTCGCCGTCGGAAATATAGCCCGGGCGGGAACGATCGAGATAAATATCGCCGGAACTGCGATAAAAATATAGGCTAACCGAAGTAGTAATCATTGCAATAGCAATAGCGCCGAAGCCGAGAATCATAAGATTACGGCCACCATGAATTTGGCGCGGTTTTTCTTCTTCCGTTGTCTGCTCCGGCGTAATATCTTTCTTTTCTTCCTCTGACATCACAAATTATTCCTTAAATCTGTAACGGATTCATAATGCAACGAAATAATACTCTTGAGACGCTGCATACTGGCGTCAACATCAGCGCGTTTAGCGCGGACGAGCTCGAGCTGGCGATAGAATTTTTCTGGCTCGTCTTTGCAATTCATATTTAGAAGATTTTCGAACTCTTGCGAATAGCCGATGAAATCATTTTTGAAACGATCGCGCTCGCTCATGAAAGTAGTCTGCTGCTCTGCTAACGAGGCGCTGGCCATGCCGTTTTTCACGAGACGCAAATTAAGATTAAGCATCAGTTTTGAAGCAATAGTCTCATACTGGCTGCCAAGAAAAACACGATTGCGCGCATCGTCTTTTTGAACGCGCTGAAGACGAACTTTTATACTAGAGCAGTTCTGGGAGACGATACCAACTTCTTCCTCGCTGAGCTCGCGATGGTCGATAGCGGTTGCAGATGGAGAAAAAATGAGAATAAGTGCGAAGATAAAAGTTGCGTATTTTATTCCCTTTTGCATATCTTTTATATTAGCACAAAAAGCAGCCGGTTTGGGCGGCTGCTTGAGTTTTATTCTTCCGGTTCGACAATTTTGAGATGACAATCGGAAATCTGATAATCGTCTACCCAAGATGGAGAATTCATCATAAGGTCGACGCCGGAGCCGTTCTTTGGGAAGGCGATAATATCGCGGATATTTTCAGTGTTTTCGAGTACCATGAAGATGCGGTCGATACCAAAGGCACAACCAGCGTGTGGTGGAGCACCAAACTTGAAGGCGCTAAGCATGCCACCAAAGCGAGATTCGACATATTTCTCATCATAACCAAGAATGCCAAAGACTTTGTACATGATTTCTGGATTGAAGTTGCGTACAGCACCCGAGCAAATTTCATAACCGTTCATGACCATATCGTACTGGTCAGCAACGATAGCGAGTTTTTCTTCGGTAGTTTTAGCAGCTTCGAGTGCCTCAATGCCACCTTTTGGCATAGAGAACGGGTTGTGGCCAAAGTCGAGTTTATTGGCGCCGTCATCCCATTCATAGAATGGAAAATCGACAATCCAACAAAGGGCCACTTCATCAGGATTTTTGAGATTGAAATGATCTGCAAAAGCAATGCGAAGTTGGCCAAGAACCTTATTAACTTTTTCGCGTTTATCAGCGCCGAAGAAGACAGCGTCGCCGGATTCGGCACCAGTTTTCTTAGTGATAGCGTCGAGTTCCTTTTCGCTCAAGAATTTAGCAATCGGAGATTTTATACCATCAGGCGTATAGGTTAGGTAAGCAAGGCCGCCAGCGCCAAGCTTGCGAGCCTTTTCAGTAAAATTATCAATCTGAGAACGGCTGAGATCTGCTCCACCCTTTACGCAAATTGCCTTAACACACTCAGCTTTAGCAAAGACACTGAACTGCGTGTTTTTCATATCCTCAGTGAGGTCGATGAGCTCCATACCATAACGAAGATCCGGCTTATCGACACCATATTTTTCCATCGATTCGACATATGGGATGCGGCGAATTTCTGGCGTAACAAGTTTCTTACCAGCAAATTCAGTAGCGAGCTTGACAAGTAATGGCTCCATGGTCTGGCGAACTTCTTCGCCGTCATCCACGAAGGACATTTCGAGGTCGAGCTGATAGAAATCGCCATAGAGACGATCGGCACGAGGATCCTCATCGCGGAAACATGGAGCAATTTGATAGTAGCGCGGCACACCACCAACCATCAAAAGTTGTTTAAACTGCTGTGGAGCCTGCGGCAAAGCATAGAATTGGCCTGGATGGAGACGAGACGGGATGATAAAGTCGCGAGCGCCTTCTGGGGACGAGTTGGCAAGAATTGGCGTGGTAACTTCGATAAAATCATGATCTTCCATATAATCGCGCATAAATTTATAGAATTTGGCGCGACGAGCAAGACGATGTTGCATGCTTGGGCGACGCAAATCGAGATAACGATACTTGAGGCGAAGCTCTTCACTACTCTCCTGACCTTCATCGTGAGTGTTGGTTGGAAGTGGGTCGCAGCGGTTGAGAAGTTTTAGATCATCCACGACAACTTCGATATCGCCAGTTGGGATATTTGGGTTTTCGAGGCCTTCGCCACGTTTACGAACGGTACCAGTGGCGCGAATAACAAATTCATCGCGAAGAGATTCGGCAAGCTTGAATGCGTCTGCCGTATTTGGATCAACCACGAGCTGAATAAGGCCAGTATGGTCGCGCATATCGATGAAAATTAAACCACCGTGATCACGACGGGAATTGACCCAACCAGCAAGCTCGACTTTACCAGATTTGACAGTGAGATCTTTCGCTAATGCTCTCATATAGGTTGCTCCAATTATTTTTATGATTAATAATGACTCGCGCATAGCGAGCCATACTTTATTTAATTATACCATAATTACAGTAAAACTGCGAATTAATAACGGGCATGTTCACGATCGAGGTCGCGAGACTTAATAGTCTGGCGCTTGTCGTACTTTTTCTTACCTTCACCAACAGCAATTGTGAGTTTAATATGGCGCTTGCCGGGATGTAATTCGACCGGAACAATCGTGGAGCCATCAACTTTTGCGCGTTCGAGCGCCATGATTTGCTTGCGCGTAGCGAGCAGCTTAACATCGTCAACTGTATCCGGGCCTAAAGTCATATTTAAAAGATATAATTCGTGATTGCGAATAGTGACGTAAGTTCCCTTTAATTGCGCATGATGATCGCGAATAAGACGAACTTGCGGACCCGTCAAAACCATACCGACATCAAGCTTATCGGAAAGATTATAGTCATAATGAGCACGACGATTAACGACGGCGGCTGGTTTTTTGACTTTTTTCATAATTATTATTTTATCACTTTTTGGTGACTTTTTTGTAGTCGCGACGGATTTTGGCGGTGAGAATTTTATGGTAAGAAAATTCGCAAATACTAAACAATTTTGGCCCCATCAATTTGACCCAAAATACACCAAGGTTCTGCATGGTTTTTTCAAATTTACTATGCCAAGTTGAGGCGTAATGATGAATAGCGCGGGTATTTTCAGTTTGGTGCATCACGCCCGTACTATAATGTTTTGGATTGAAATATTCTGGTGCAAAAACGATAAATTTTCCGTCGTCATAGGTATGAGTTTTGCCGTCGAGTTTGAGGCCGTAAATATCTTCCGCAAAAACCGATGGGCTGTGCACGGTACACATAAAAGTGCTGTTGGAAATTTTCTTTGGCAACAAACCCTGATAGCGACGCAGAACTTTTTTAATCCACGGCGAATGTTTTTTGGCGCCAAAGAATGAAGTAGTAAACCAATATTTTGACTCCCAACAAGCAACGCCATCGTATTGTAATAAATCGTGAAGCGGTGCGAGTAATTCAACGTCAGTATCCATGTAGAAACCGCCCTCTGTATAAATTGCATACATACGAATAATGTCGGCAGCGAGTGCCCAACGATGTTCACGAATAGCTTTGGCAACAAGCGGATATTTTTCTAAATCAATATCCTTTTCGGTCCAGTGGCGAATTTCAAAATCTGGATGTAATTTATGCCAATCTTTGATGTATTTTTGGTCGCTGTCTGGAATTGGCGCAGTGCCGACCCAAACATAATGAATCTTCTTAGGGATAGCCATATCCTCTATTATACCTTAGTAATGGTATAATGATGGGTAATGAAAATCGTGATTTCGACAGATGTTTTCTACCCGATGATAAATGGTGTGGCGGTTTTTTCGAGGAATTTGGCGGCGGGACTTAAAAAACGCGGTCATAAAGTGCTAGTTTTAGCGCCAAGCACAAATGGTGAATTTGGCGTCGAAAAAGACGAAGAAAATGGCGTAACGGTTGTACGTTTGAGTTCGACAAAAATGCATCTTTACCCAGATCAAATTAATAAGGTTCCAGAAAAGAAAGATGTTTTGGGCGTAAAAATTCCACGTTTGGTTTATAAAAATGGCCTAAATGTGAGTTATACGCCATATTCGGAAATTAAAAAAGTTTTAGACGAATTTCAGCCAGATATTATTCATAATCAGACGCCAGGGCCGATTGCGTTAGCAGTTTTTCGTTATGCGAAGAAGCGTAACATTCCGCTCGTTGCAACCGACCATGCCTACCCGGATAATTTAACGCAACAAGTTAAATTGCCAGACTTAGTTAAATCGCCAATCAACAAGGCGATGAATGCATATTTTATTAGTTTTTTGAAACGCAGTGAATATGCAACGATGCCAACTGAGCAGGCAGTAGCAGATTTAATTCCAAAAAATCGCAAACATTTTAAGGTGCCAGTAGAGGCAATCAGTAATGGAATCGATTTATCACGCTTCGCAAAAGGTCGTGCAAATAAAGATATTTACGAGCGTTACGATATTCCGAAAGGAAAGCCAATTGTGCTTTATGTGGGGCGCGTAGACCCTGAAAAAAGTCTCGACATTTTAGTGGATGCGTTTACGGAAGTTCATGAAATAATTCCGGAAGCTCAGCTGGTAATTGTCGGTGATGGTACGGCGCGACCAATGCTCGAAAAAATCGCAGAAGAATCCGGAACAGCAGAAAATGTGCATTTTTTGGGACGAATTGTGGGCGATGATTTACCGCAAATTTACCGCACTGGTACAGTGTTCGCCATTACGTCTAAAACTGAAACGCAAAGTATTGTACTGCTTGAAGCGATGGCAACTGGCCTACCATGCGTAGCAGTGCGTGCCGGCGCCATTCCGGAACTCGTGAAAACATCACGCAATGGCTATTTATGTGAACCAGACGATCCGGATATTGTGGCGAAGTGCATTGTAAATATTTTGGCGAAAGACGAACGCCGCGAAAGAATGTCGAAAGAAAGTTTGAAGATTGTGCGCAAACACGACATCTCCCACACGCTTACGCGCATGGAAGAAATCTATAATAAAGTGCTAGACGAGCACGAAGAAGAATAATTAGGATTCAAGAAAGTTGCGGATAATGTCTGCAGCAAGCTGTGGGGTTTCGTAGTTTATTAAATGGCCACCATCGTCGATACGTTCGGCAATAGCGCCAGTTTCTTGGGCAATTTTTTCAGTATACTTGTATGGCGTAAGTTGGTCGTGTTTGCCAAAACATAATAAAGTCTCTTTTTCGGTCGGAATGATGGTTTGATTTTGCATGGAAAGACGCATATCACCAATAAATGAGTCACGTGAAGCAAAATGTCCCGAATATTCATAATGCAACTCATCGATGCGTTTTTGTTGTTTTTTATCGTAGGTAAATAAGTGCGAGATTACATAGGTCAATGGGCGGCTAGCAAAGAATTTGTATTGTTGTTTTTTGCTCAGAATTAAGAGACCGCCGCGGGCAGCTTTATATAAAAAGTTACTGCGTCTTTGGCTTGATTTTGAACGAAAAACCGGCGACATTAAAACGACTTTGTGTGCAACATCATCTGGATATTTTTCGACAAAATGCGAAACAATCATGGAACCCATAGAGTGGCCAACAATGTATGGTTTTTTGAGTTTGTGCTCTTTAATATAGCCATGAAGCCATTCCGTATACCCATCAAGAGTTTTATTGTCTAGCTCCGGGGCATCGCCCGAACCAGGAATATCTGGCGCAAGAATATCGTATTTATCTTCAAGGCGTGAAGCAACATCGAGCAGACCAAAATGCGAACCGCGAAAACCATGAATAAAGATAATTGTTGGTTTCTTTTTAGTGCGCGGCATCTTGTATCTCCTTTAATAACTCGCGAGCTTCTGCGATAGATTTGGTTTCCATAAAACGGGTGCGAATTTCCGAAGCGCCCGGAAAATTATTAATGTAAATTTTATAGAAATGTTTGAGCGGGTCGTATGGGCTAAGTCCATATTTTTCGTATAAATCGAGGTGATAAGAGAGTAAACTGAACAGCTCGGCTTGAGTGTGTTCGTGCGGCTCTTTTTCAAAACAATATGGATTAGCAAAAACGCCACGACCAATCATGATGCCATCAGCGCCCTGCTCAATGTATTTTTGGCCGTCTTGGCGATTTTTGATATCGCCATTAATAATGAGCTTGGTTTCTGGGGAAATTTCGTTTTTGAGTGCGAGTATTTCTGGAACGAGTTCGGAATGGGCGGCAACTTTGGACATCTCCTTTTTGGTACGAAGGTGCACGGTAAGGGCAGCCGGTTTTTCTTCGAGAATATTCGTGAGCCAGCCACGCCATTCATCTACACGCGTGTAGCCAAGACGAGTTTTGACAGAAACTGGCAGACCGGCAGTTTTGGCGGCACGAATCCCCTCTTTGGCGAGCTCTGGTGTACGAATAAGGCCGGAACCGCCGCCCGTAGCAACGACATGACGGTCTGGGCAACCCATATTAAGGTCGATAGCTTTAAAACCAAGTTCTTTGAGCGCCTGGGCAGTTTCGGCAATCATCTCGGGACGAGTACCCCAAATTTGAGCGACGATTGGTTGCTCTTCTGGTTCATAGCGGAAACGCTCGAGCGCATTATGACGACCTTTTTCACTAGAATAGCTATTTACGTTAGTAAATTCGGTATAGAAAATCTCTGGGCGAACCGCTTTTGCAATAACTTGGCGAAAAGCAATATCCGTGACGCCCTCCATTGGCGCCAGAACAGTAAAACCTTTCTCAAATTGATCCCAGAAATTCATAGTGTATATATTATATAATAAAATTCTTATACTGAAAAGGGCTGTATGTCTAATGCTTATGCTTTCAATTCTATGCGTTTGGTGGTATAATTTCGCCTAAGTACGACTACGCAGGTATAATTCTGAGCGTAGGAAGTGCGGCACATTTTCAATTCTTTTCTCACCGCAGCCCCCAAGGCGCGGAATCAGAATGAAGGAGGGTGAATACCATGAAGAAAAGAATCGCAATTTTTGTTGTGTTGATGATGGTCTTCTGCCTTGCCCTCACGGGCTGCGCGCAAAAGACCGGGAATCAGGAGAGTAACCAGACAGGAAACCAAGCAAGCAGCCAGACCAATACGCCGGAGCCCGCTGAGGACTTCAGCCAGACACCGGAATCTCTGGAAGGAACAGCGTGGATTCTGAAGGGTGAGACCGACCCCGACAGATGCTTAGCTTTCTTCTTCAAAGATGGCGTGGCGACTATCGTGAACGGATCGTTCTATTTCCCCGCCACGTATTACTACGAGAATCACATCTTGCAGACCGACCCAGAAGAAGTTGGGTATGAGGGTGAGGTTAATGGAGCAACGATGTCTCTGACATATTTCCAGGAGCCTTACTATAGCATGACGAGGGTTAATATCGCGGAAGCTTTGCAGTACGCAAGAAATATCAATCCGGAATGTAAAACTCCGTTTGACGATGACTACCCTGGACTCGATTTTGATACGGGCGACAGCGGCATCATGGATGGAAGTAACAATGGTGACGGCGGCAATAACAGCAACACTGATAATTCCAATCCGAGATATGAAGACGGCCAATATGTTTACATTGTAGCCGGAAAGGAAATCAGACTAAGCGTTAATGTTTGGGACTATGTCAAAAATGGCTCCAAATATAAGGTTCTCGATTGGAAAGGTCTTCTCGAATACTATGGCTATACCAGCCCTAACACTACCCATAGCCAGTATATGTCTACTGGAGGATGGAGACGTATCGAAGTTGGATACAGGTACTGGGATAATCATGGCATATCTGGCGTCTTCGCTACATCTATGGATGAAAGTGGGTCTGCTGGTATAAGTGTCAATATCAGACAGAGTAGCGCGGATTATAGCGACGGATACGTCTTCTCGACAGGCGAACAGCTACCTGGAGATATCAACTGCCTGATACTGATGGCTTACACTGCTGAGCAGATGAAGAATAACCCGTCCAGCGATCCATACGCTGAGTTATTCAGCGAGTATAGAGTTTCTAATTCTGGCACTATCGAATATGTAATTCCCTAATCATCAAAAGACACAAAAAGGTGCGCCACACGACGCACCTTTTTTTAATTCTTTTTTATACCGCGAAATTCCTAATTCTGCGTTCTTCGTGGAATAGATTATTTGTAATCGCGACTAGGCCACTGTCTATGATAGAATCGTCTTCTATTTCAATTCTCTCTTCTTCTGGTTCTTCGTAATGGAGTGGATAGTAGCCGCTTGGATCATAATTTGCGATCCATTCCATACCTTCCATGATGTCTAGCAACCCAATAACTTGATCCTTAGTAAGACCAGAGCGGCGAGCAAGAATGCCTTCAAATGAATTATCGATAGGATGTTCCTCGTAGTACTCATCCAAGAAAGCGGTCAGAGAATTTTTCTCTACGAGCCCCATCGACTCTGCTAGACGCTGATCTTCTAGGAAGCGTTGATAATATTTATTTTCACTCCAGTTTGACGTCTCGCTACCTGGGGGAGTTGGGGCATTATTATCGGTAACACACGACTCACCGGAAATATATCCAAAGTTTTGAATCACTTGCGTTTCATTATAGATATCTACCAAACTACCGACGATTGGGACAGCACCAACAATCGAATCACCGACGGTTGACCCAGTAGTACCATTCTTGAAATCAGTAGCGATATTTTGGTCGGCAATACCAAATGGAGATTGGCGCTGACCGCAATAAAGAATATATCGAGCTAACATACTATTCTTCTTAATTGTTGGAACATCCGTACCGCTCTCATCTTCGAAGTTGTCATCGAGTTGGCTGACCTTATATACAACTTCAGCTGGATCTAATGCCATAGTCTTTGTATCTGATATGATAAATGGATTACAGGTTGCGTCGCCGACGGCGCCAATCTCGGCCAAGTCTGGACAATACTTACTCGTATATTCCGCCCATTCATGCGCCTCTACGGCCGAGCTAACGGCGGATGCACCAGGCATAAGCGATGATATAGAACTGCCCACTGTACGCACTAATGACCCGACAGTATCCACTACACCTTTAGATTGAATAGTAATCGGTATTGTTTTTGTGACAAGCTGACCCATAAATGTATATGGAGATGTGTAGTCCATTGGATCTCGATTTCTAGATTCATATGCGGCCGTATCCGCTATGACTCGGTCTCTTTCCATCAAGTATGATGATAGCGACGACTCAGTTGCCAACGAACCTCCTGTATATAGGTGGTTATTGCCTTGTATCATATTACCAGCCGATACTCCCGCCGTACCCAAATCTACGCCTAACACTTCCTTCGAGAATTTACGTGTTAAGATATTTGCGACCCATGGTACAAATGCAGATATGACAAGATTTGTAATAAGCGCCAAAGCAATTGATTTCGCGGCAGCTTTAGCAACGTCAATTAGAATATCTACTACACAGCCAATACCGAACGAAAGAATGCATCCCACGACCTGAATGGTGTCCAGCACGGCGTTAGCAATAGCTGCACCTAACCTCGCGAAACTACAAGCCTTAAAGCCGGCCATAGAACTACCCAGAGCTTTCATAACCCCATTGACAGCATTGCTGATGTTGAATGATTTTATACTCGAATCTTCGCCGTTTGGCACACGCCCCTCGTACATGGCCTTTACATTTTCCGACTCCATCGCGGAGCCAGAGTTATCTTCAGACATAGTTGCAATAGTGCTATTAGAAGAATTTGTATTTGCAACACTGGTATTTGCCACATCGACGCTAGTTATAGATTGAGCTAAAGTCTTTGTATAAGAATCGCCAATTAGGCTAATAGGAGTAGTTTGGCTGGACTCTACCTGAGCCTTTTGGGTGCCTTCAAAAATTGCCATGCCGGTTTTAATTACCTGCGTAGTTTGGTAGGCCATCACAATTAAGTTAATGGCGCCGATAATATCCGTTGCCATACATATTAATGATGCAGCTTGGCTTGCGGCACCAACAATTTTGGCGGCTTTGCCACTTACGAAGCTCTTGGTTTTTTCGTTTACCTCGGCTTCCGATGCATCTTCTGGAATATCAAGATTATCGCTACCCTTATCGCCAACTTCAAGATCGCCTGTTGGCTCACCCTCGTCATCAACGGTCTCCTTATTAGACCTCGTGTCTGATGAACCTTTAATACCACCCGTTTTTGCCTCGTCGGAAATGGTGGTTTTGTACTTTGCGAGGTTTTCTTCGGAGGCGCCGCTTTGCCTATATGCCGCCCAAACACCACGCTTGACACCAAAATAACTCAAAAACTTATTTGCTAGCTTATCGAACCACGAACTAACTGCGCCACGCCAAGTGCGAGCGCCAGAGAAATATGCATCGTGGAAATTCGTATCCTTTTCATAGAAATCGTCAATATATACCCTATTCTCACCACTGGCCATATTGGCGTCTGGAACAATAGTATATTCGACATTGTTTGATGGGTTTGTATATTTCATAACCTGAACACCAGGCGACTCTTCTACGACCGTAATGCCAGATTTAGAGAGTTTAGCCTGCTGTCTTGGAGTTATCTTAAAATAGTCATTGTCGTTGCCGGTAAAAACCTTATAAATCCTGGAATGTTCCTTCGTGTAATCTTTTACAGGATCGCCGAGAATAGTCCCGCGATCGGCAGCATTGGCCTGATAACGATAAAACTGCTTGGTACGCATAGTCGTCGAAGTGCCAATGGAATCAAATTTCATCTGCAACTGAGAAACAAAGCTAAATGGCAGTGTCATTTGGCCAAAGAATGACATTGCGCCAAAGCCAACCACGCCGCAACCAGCAGCAAGAGTCGGCCCAATTGTGCGCATAAAGCGTTTTTTGCGTTTTCTGGTTCTTTCTTCGGCGGAATCTTTACCTCTTATATTACTCAACCAGTTTCCACTGGCGACATCGCTTTCGGACTGGCGAGCCTCTTCGGAACCACCGTCCATACCCATAATCTTTTTGACGTTACCGCCTACACCAGAGGCAAAACTTTCGCCTTTTTTGAGATTAGAAGCTGCATCATCGCGTTTTTTACTCTTATCATTCTTGTCGCGGTCGCCATATTTTTCGTCTTGGCTGGAAGTAACGCGATTAAAAATACCTCTAGAGATGCCATTATCTCCTTCACGATCATCGCTCTTGCGGACTTGCGGAATTCCATTCAAAGTCATGTCTGGCGTTTCGCCATCTTCAGCACGACGATAACCATCCTCTAAATCGTCATCTCTTCTACCACCAAACAAAGCCATATATGTCTAAATTATAGCACAAGCAAAATGGCCGCAATGACATTTTTTGTAAAATAGCATAAACATCTTGATTTTTAAGATAAAAAATGCTTAAATTTTAGTAAGGAGTGCTATATTATGGCTACTAAAAATAAAAAGACAAAAAAATCCTCAAAAAATAATAATACCGGCTCTGTTTTAATTGTGCTGTTGGTGTTTGTTTTGGCGGCCGTAATTGTGTTCGGCACGCTCGCAATTCGCGACCAAATGAAAGAAAAAGATAATACCGAAAATGTTTCGAGTGATATAAATACAGCACCACTTTATACAGAAGACAATAACTCAGACTCTAACGATGGCGCGGCAGTTTATGACGAAAAAGACGCCTATGATGCCTCGCAGAACGATACCGAGGTAGAAAAAGCACCGAATGGCCTAAAAATTGCTAATACCGTGCTGAGCATTAACCAGAACGACAAGATGATTATCTTTAGCGCCCGCGTAACGAATTTCTTGGAGACTGGCGGTAAGTGTAGTTATATTCTAACGAAAGGTACAGAAATGGTAACTTATACCAAGGATGTGCTACCAGATCCAAAGACGACAGTCTGCGAGTCATTAGTATTAGAAAAAAGTAGTTTGAGTGCCGGCGATTGGCAAATAAAGGTCGAGTATAAATCAGAAGATGCGGAGGGTGCGAGTGAGACACAAAGCTTTACGATGTAGCATTATTATTGCGGCAGGATTGTTCTTGGCGGTGTTTTTTGGGCTGGCTTACAAAAATACTCCGGAAACCGATGCTGTAAAAGCGACAGATTTTAAAGCGGGGCGCATTATTGATGATGCGGTGTTTTATAACCCAAACACGATGACGGTGGCGGAAATTCAGGCGCACTTAGATAGATACTCCGCAAATTGCGATATGTGGGGCGAGCAGCCGATTGGCTACGGCCGGAAAATTAATGGCGTGGCGGTAAATCCAAATATATCACGACGCGAATATGCGCGAATGATGCGCGAGGCGGGCCGCACAGATTACCACGATGCACCGTATGTCTGTATTAGTAAGTATTACGAGAATCCAACCACGCACAAGACGAACTTTGAAACAAACGCAGTCGCGGAAGAAGGCATGATTTCGGCGGCGCAGATTATTTATGATGCGGCGCACGCGTACAATATTAATCCGCAAGTTTTGCTTGTGATGCTAAAGAAAGAGTCCTATGTATGGGGCGATACTTGGCCGCTTAAGAACGAATACAACACCGTGATGGGCTATGCTTGCCCAGACAATGCACCATGCGATTCGGTCTATTTTGGTTTTTATAACCAAGTCATGAAGGCGGCCTGGCAGCTGAATTATTACAAAGAGCATATTTATAGCTATGGCTATTATCCGTACATGACAAATAATATTTATTACTCGCCAAATTATTCTTGCGGCACCAAGTCGGTGTATTTGGAAAATATTGCGACCACTTCCCTCTATATTTACACACCATATACGCCAAATGATGCGGCGCTAGCAAACTATCCAGGTGAAGCCTATTGTGGCTCGTACGGCAACCGCAATTTCTTTATGTATTTTAGTGAGTGGTTTGGAAGTACGTATGCAAACACCCCAGAAGTAGAAATAGCTAATTATTATAATTCTTCAGAAGAATTAAAGAATAAGCTCGGTCAGAAAGTTGGCGATCTAAAAGAAAACAAGTCAACAGGCATTTACTGGCAAGAATATGAGAACGGTTTTATCTTGGGTAACAGTATAACTGGTTATTATGAATCGATGGGTGGAATTCGTAGTGTGTGGCAGGCCTCCGGTTTTGAAGGTGGTAAGTATGGTTTTCCTATCAGTAAAATTTTCTATACGGAAAATGGCATTTCGTGGCAAAAATATCAGAATGGCATAATAATTGGATCTGACGAAACTGGATATTATGAATCAAACGCCGGTATTAACGTGGTGTGGCAAAAGAATATTTCGCTCGGGGCTCCATTAACCGACATTATAAATGACTCTAATAATAATCTAACTTACCAGGAATACCAAAATGGCATGGTAATTAGTGGTAACCAAAATAATTATTACGTAACTATCAAAGAGATATTTAATACCTCGTTGAGTCTAAAAGAGGCTGGAACTGATTTAGGAAAAATGACTGCAAATTATGGCAGTAACACCTCGACAGGGATAACTTGGCAATCATACGAAAATGGCCTCATAGTCGGGTCGGCAGATACTGGTTTTTATGAGTCTTCCGGAGAAATACGAAAAATATGGCAAAAGAATGGCTTCGAGGGCGGCGCATTAGGTTTCCCTACTAGCAAAATAATCGAAGACACGACAAATCAGATATTCTATCAGAAATATCAGAATGGCATTATTATCGGCGGTAAGGATAAAGTATATAGGACAATCAGCGGCAAGCTTTATGTGGAGTGGGAAAAGATTAAGGATAAAATCGGCTACCCTATCGATCAAGCTGGGTCAAATGCTAGCACTGGAATCACATGGCAGACATTTCAGAATGGCTTAATAGTGGGATCAAATAAGACTGGTTACTATGAATCGCGCGGTAGCATTCGTAACGCTTGGCAACAATCTGGTTTCGAAAGTGGAAAGCTAGGATTTCCTACCAGTAATATTATTGTCGATGAAGAAAATGATATCTCTTATCAAGAATACCAAGGCGGAATAATAATTCTTACAAAAGAAAACAAAACATTTATTACTAAGAACGAAATATTCAGTAAGTGGCTCAATAATTATAAAAGCGGCTTATCTTTAGGTATGTTTACGGCGAACTATGGAGAAAACAAGTCGACTAATATAGTATGGCAATCATTCCAGAATGGTTTAATTGTTGGTTCTATTAAAACTGGGTTCTTTGAATCGAGAGGCAAAATTCGCTCCGTATGGCAAAAATATAATTTCGAAAGCGGAAAGCTAGGATTTCCTACCAGCGACATAATATCCAACACCGAAAAGAATATTACATATCAAAAATACCAAGGCGGAATTATTGTCAGCGCCGGCGGTAAAGAATATATCACTACTTCTGGTATTTTGGATGCGTGGCTAGACAACGACCTCGGTGTATTTATGGATAATTACGGCGAAAACAAAGAAACTGGGATCTCATGGCAGGCATTTCAAAATGGTCTTATAGTTGGGTCAAATAAAACTGGCTTCTTTGAATCGAGAGGCAAAATACGAGATTTTTGGCAGAAGAAAGGTTTTGAGAGTGGACAACTCGGATTTCCGCTTAGCAACATAACGACCGATGGTAATAATACTGTTCGCCAGAAGTACCAAGGTGGTACGGTCGTGTGTTCAACATCTTGTACGATAGAATAAAAAAGAGACGCGATTAAGCGTCTTTTTTATGCTTTTCTTGCTATAATGCGTTTTATTTTTCTTTCAGCGCCACCAATTATATGGCTGAGCTCAAACATGTAATAACTATCGTGATTCAGTATTGCCCTAATTGATCGTTTATCTTCTGGCCTAAATAAATCGTAGCTAAAATCCTTATCATTCTTTAAGTCTGCGAAAATTCTTTTTAGATGTCCGAAGTATTCTTTTTTATATTTTCTTTCGATGCGATAAAAGAAATTTATATTAGTCCATAAGGCATGCACATAGAACGATTCTTTGAGCGATTCATAATAGCCACTTTTCTTAATTATCTGAAGTCCAGTTTCCGTGTTTTTACACATCAATAATAGCTTCTTGCCGCGTGAGCTAGTCGAGTTTCCTTGCTTAGGCTCATTGCGCCAATGCACAAACGGTTTCTTGACCACGGAAATACGTTTCGCCTTGCACATTACCTCTATCATGAATGGGAAATCTTGATAAGACGCTCCGGCCGTGTCTGGAATTTTAATCTTCTTTATAAAACTAGCGCGATATACGGAAGACCAAATTGATGCATGGAACCCGATAATAATCGGCCATTCAGTTACATGAAATACGCCTTCTGGAGCTAGACGAAGATCAATTTTGTCAGAGCTAGCAAAAATTCTATTCTGTTTTTCCTTACTTAAGCTAGGGTTATAAAAATAAAATAGCCCTTTAGTGATGTCTGTGTTATTTTTCTTTGCATTATTGTATAACGACTCATACATATCCGCTTCTATAAAATCGTCCGATTCTATGATGCCGATATATTCACCACTCGCCAAATCTATGCCTTTATTTACTGCAGCGCTGTAGCCTTGATTTTTTTGATGAACTGGAATTATGCGATGATCTGCTTTAGCATATTCGTCTATTATAGCCCCGCAGTTGTCCGGAGAACCATCATCAACAAGGATTATCTCAATATCTTTGAGAGTTTGATTAAGGATACTATCTACGCACTCTTTTAGATAGCGTTCTACGTTATATATTGGTACGACTATTGAAACTTTTGGTTTCTTTTTTGCCATTTTTCCCCTTTATATACCTAAATACTTTTTCCAGAATTCTTCAGATGTAAGTATTGTTTTTGCATTCGCATATTCAGAAGCAATCGCGGCCTTATTCTTTTTATATTCTTTTGTCGCTTTCTTAAAACGTTTCATTAATTCGCTGAAACGTTTCTTGTCTTTTGTTCTATATACCCCGCTCATTTCGTGCGGGTTAACCGCTAATAATTTATTTTTTAATACGATTCCATGCAATTGGAAAAATTCATCAAAGCTGATTAATGCTATTTCGTCACGCTCTAAGAATTTTGGACATAATCTTTGGCCATTCCATGTAATCTTTGTAATAATTCTTTCTTTCAATGATGGCGGGATGTAATTATATAAATCATTAGTGTCATAATACGTGCCACCCGTGACTTCGTCTAGTGGAATTAGCTTATCATTTAATTTGAAGTTTTCGTTGGTATTCTTCTCGCCGTCAATTTTCTCAATAAAATCTGGGCCTTTTAAGTAATCTTCAAGTGCACGTACTATTAATTCTGCAGCATTATAGTTAAACCTAAGAAGCTCAACTTTAAATGCATTGCGCATTCCATTAACTATATTAATATCAGGAATAACGCCCGAAGTTGATTGCATAATGAGCCAATTGCGGTATTTTTGATATAAATCAAAAGTCGCATTATATTTTGCAGAAAAGCCCATATGCCAAACGCAAATGCCATTCATAGTGATAATATTAGCGTTGCATCTCAGAGAATACTCACAATCGTCGCCACGAATAAATAGTGGTAAAGGAAGGCCATTCTTTTTAATAATGCTCATCGGAATACAACAGTACCACCATGCCGAATACGTGTTGTGTTGATTATCAATTATTCTTTCGTTTTCAAGATTATCTTCAATTTTCTCGTGATTTAGTTCTTTTTTAAGTGGCTTAAATGAACACCCCACACCGCTGTTGATAATTGTCCCAATATCTTCATGTTGCTTGGAGGGATCTTCGTAAAATAGCATGGCACCACTAATGAAAGAATTTCGGTATTCTGCCTTCAACAACCTCAAGAGACAATATGTGCGTTTAATACTTTCTGGAAGAACAGTAACGTCATCATCCATTAGTAAGACGTGAGTAGGTTGTTTTCTCTGGTGAATTGATTCATACATGCCCCTAGCAAAACCACCAGAACCACCAGAATTTATATTTGAATGTAAAATAATGTTTTTTCCACTAATGTCATTCTTCGATAAAGTTCTGCCATTATCTACGACATGTAAAGTAAAGTTTTTTGCGATCTCGTCGTCGGAGTTAATAATATGCTTTTTAATCAGTTCGACATTTTTCTTTATAAAATCTTCTTTTTTATGGGTGGTGGTAGCTAGCGATAAATTAACATACTGCATGTCTTTGGCATTAATGGCTAGATAATAGTTACCGCCATATATTTCACAATTGCCTAATGCTGTTATTTGAACTCCGACCATTTGCTGATCATTTTCTGGAAACTCATATTCTATTGTTTGTCTTTTTGAACCTGTATATTTTTTTTCGGCAAAAATAGTTCTAGTGACATTATACAAATCTTTCTTATACCCCAAGAATGTCACTTTAACATCTCCAGAGATATCTAATTTTATTGTAACGCGTCCGCAATTCGTATATGTCTTCCATTTACGATAGGAACACGCATTAATATAGGTCGTTAAATCAATCGTTTGTGCCTTTTTTAGTTTTAGGCTATTTTTTTCATAGTCAATAATGCCGCTGTCGCCACGATAAAATAACGCCCTACAGCTTAAATGTTTTTCTTCTTCTGGAAAAATTATAGACTGAATTTTATATGAGGTTAACGCCATAGTCGCTTAGATGCCTGTTTAATTGTTTGTTTTATGCCATTATCCTTAACATATTTGACACCTTTAGTAACTAGGCTATCGCTTCGTTTTGAGTTGCTATTGGCCATGTTTTTCTCCAGAAATCTTAGACGGTTTTCAATTTCAATCATTCTGTCATTGCAAATAGCAATCGGAAAAGGTAATTTTAGAAAGTCTGTATAGCATTTACGTAAATCATCTATCATGTCCCTACACTCATTTCTCTGAGAGCAGAAGAATAAATGAACCATAGGAATAGATAAATCGGCCCATATGACTTTATTGTATTTTAGGCAATAGGCTTGAAGTAGATGCTCATCGTCATTGCATCTTGGACCTTTAGGTTCAACTGGCGACAGCTCATTCAACCATAAATTTTTTTCGAACAAAAGGCAATTAATCGAGTAGCGCTCTTTATTGTTGACTGGTTCAGTTTTTAGCTTAGAAGCAAAATTTACATACCACTGTGGTTTCATTGTGGTCTTTTCGTGTAACCATCTCGCAATGTATGGATAACACCAAATAGTACCATTGGCGCCAGAGTAGATTTCTTCTTTTGGTAATATTCTGTGTGGGCCAAATGGATAATCAAAATCTGGACCAACATAATGCTTTCTTGCTATTTTCGAGAAATACTCATCCGATAATAGTTTCGAATTTTCTATGATTTTCTTAAACCCATAAGGATTGTTATTTACTAGTGAAGTTGCATATGCAAACTTATCACCATATGTTTCTTTCCCCTCTATAAAACATTTACAGAGTTTATTAATCCAGTCTTCGGTCAAAACCATGACATCATCATCTAATTTAATAATGTAGTCATATTTTTCAAAGCGCTTGCTTCCAAATAGTGTTTTCAGCGACTTAAATGGAATGTCTGGTTTAATGTCGTCAACCACGAAAATTGATTCTGGATATAGATGATGATATCGTTTTGCTACTTCATAAGTTCTTTCGCAATCATAAGTACCACGGCCATTCTGTAATATATAAATATCTACGCCAGATTCGGCGGAAAATTTCGCATGAGTAGCAAGTGCCAATTCAAGACTTTCATAGTCTGCATAGGCAAGAATAACAATCGCTAGTTTTTTCTTTAATTCTGCTATTTTCTTATCCATAATCCTAATACTCCTACTCATCAATAAATGTAATGCCACATTCTTTAATCTTTATTTCTTTCTTCATGTGCGTGAAGTAGAAGCCATACAGTATTTCAGCAAGGTATCCTATTGTTCTCTTCCCGTTTACGGAATATAACGATGAGTCTATATGTTTATCAACTTCAAAAAGGATATTAAATAGCCACTTGCAATAATTCTTAGCGATATCCGGTTTAGCAATGAAGATTTGATACATTAGTTTATTTGGAGAATTTAAGTATTCTTCGAATTCGTCGGCTATTTCTGGGTGCATTTTTTTGACTATTTCTTCAAGCTTTACTAAATCACCAACATGAACGCCAGGAATTTTGCGGACCCAATCTTCATAAGGAGACGAAATATTCATAGCAGCTAGATCGGTCGTATATGGGATAATACAGTCATAATCCTGCAGTATCGATAAAATCCTGTCCTCATTGAGGTCTATTTTTTCATAGAAGCTATTATTGATTGTTTTAAAATGGACACATTTATAGACTCTCTTTTCAAAATCGTCTTTAGCATGATCGAAATAATCGTTCAAAATGAATTGCCTTCTGTATTGGAAGAATCCAACATATGCTAATTTATTAAAGTCGACGTTTTTCCAGGCCCAATACAAGACGGAACATTCATTGAATTCATTATTGCGAGCGGAAATATTATCGCCCGTATCATCACCGATAATATTTTCCAAAGATGAGCCACTTTTATTAGCTGAGTTGCTATCTTTATTTTCTTTATGACAGGATCTACCCGCATGCACGGGCACAATAAAATCCCTATCCAACATTATGAATGGTTTATGATATGCTACAAATATTTTTCCTTTTGTATCGCGTTCCGCCATCTAGCCAATACACTCCTCAATTAATTGCCTGAAATTTTTATAAATAGGCTGTATTTTAACTATTATTTGATTCTTAAGATATATTATACTATAAATATGGCTAAACTCTCTATATTGGTCCCAATCTACAATGTTGAGCAATACTTACCGCAATGCTTAGACAGCTTATGCGCACAGACATTAAAAAGTCTGGAAATTATTTGTATTAATGATGGGTCAACTGATGCTTCGGGCGCAATTTTGGATGAATACGCTAAAAACAATTCTAATATTGTAGTGATCAATAAAAAGAATTCCGGCTATGGTGACAGCATGAACCGCGGCCTTGAGGCTGCAACTGGCGAATATATCGGTATTGTGGAGTCTGATGATTTTATCGATGCCGAGGCTTTTGAAAAACTGTATGAGCTTGCCAAGAAAACCGACGCAGATATTGTAAAGGCAAATTATTATTACCATTCCGAAAAAGGCGATGAGCTTCATGAAGTTGTACGCGAACAAAAATTGCGCAGGCCAATGACAATTTCGGACGATTATAAAATACTGCTGGAAGAACCTGGAATATGGTCAGCAATTTATCGCCGAGAATTCCTCAACGAAAAGAAAATTCGCTTCCGCCCTACCCCGGGCGCATCATACCAAGACACAGGTTTTTATTTTAAGACTATGTGCGCCGCAGAAAAGATTGTTTATACGCGTGACGCGTTTTTACACTACCGCGTAGATAACGCCAATTCGAGCGTAAAGAGTCTTGAGAAGATTAACTATGTCGTGGAAGAATATGCGGATATTGAGAAGTTTATTAAAGATTTAAGTATCTCTGATGAGGTATGTTATACCATTCAAGCAGCAAAGTTTGGCGCGTACCATTGGAATTTACAACGGTTACCAAAAGAACTTGCACAAGAATTTACTAATACGATTAAGACAGAATTTGGCGCAGCTCAAAAAGATGGGTTGCTCCATCGCGAATATTTTCCAAAAAAGTACTGGCTGGCGCTGAAAATGATTTTAAAAACTTCCACCAAGACATCTGCTAAAGTTTTGCAACTGCGGAAAAAGCTACGAAGGCATTAATTATCTATCTTTACATGTTAAGATAGATATATGAGAGAGATAAAAGATTACGATTATATCGTGGCTGGTGCCGGTATTTTTGGCGCTATCGTAGCGGAGCGCTTGGCAAGCCATGGTAATGCAGTTTTGGTCGTCGAAAAACGCGATCATATTGCGGGCAATATTTATAGCTACACCGATGAAGAAACTGGAATTGAGATTCATAAATACGGGTCACATATTTTCCATACCGAGCTAGACGAGGTGTGGGATTATATTACGCGCTTTATGGAGTTTAATGATTATACACATACTGTAGATACGCGCTACCAAGGCAAGCTATACCCAATGCCGATTAATCTTGATACGATTAACCTACTATATGGCACCGATATGGATGCCGACGAGGCAGAAAAATTCGTTGCCGAAGAAGCCGCAAAGACCGGCATTAAAGACCCAAAGAATTTTGAAGAAAAAGGTCTGTCGCTAGTTGGCGAAAAGCTTTATACGGCATTTTTGAAGGGTTACACCGAAAAACAGTGGAATACTTCTGCAACTAATCTCTCGGCAGAAATCTTAAAGCGTATTCCAGTACGTTTTTCTCATGATAATCGCTACTTTATTACAGCAAAGCACCAAGGTATTCCAAAAGATGGTTATACCAAGATGGTAAAGAATATTCTTGATCATGATTTGATTGAAGTGCGCACGAATACATCTTTTCAAGATATCGAAGACCAAATTAAGCCAGAAGCAACGGTGATTTATTGTGGGCAGGTAGATCAATTGATGGATTATTCCTTAGGTGTATTGCCATGGCGCAGTTTGCGCTTCGAAGAAGTGCGCACTGAGGATACTTTAGGCGAGGCGGTAATTAATGAAGCCGACCCAAGTGTGCCATATACACGTTCGCATGATTACAAATATTACCAGATTCATCAGCCAGAAGTAGTAAACCAAAAAGCTTGTTATATTTGTCGCGAATATCCAGCCGACTTTGAAAAAGGTGGTGAAGTTTACTATCCGGTCAACAACGATGAGAGCGAAGCTTTATATCAAAAATATGTGGCTGCCGTCAAAGAAAAATATCCAAATATGGTTCTGGGCGGGCGCTTGGGCGCTTATCGTTACTGGGATATGGATATTGCAATTAAGAACGCATTGGATTTGGCGGAAACTCTAATCTGATTTTAAGATGCCGGTATAGTATACTATATATATCATGGCAAAAATTTTGGACGGAAAAACAATATTAGTGACTGGTGGGACTGGCTCTTTTGGTCATCATTTTGTAGATTATGTTTTAGCAAACTACAAACCTAAAAAAATAATTATTTACTCGCGCGACGAGTTCAAACAATGGCAAATGTCAGATAAATATCGTGACCATAAAGATGTTCTGCGCTTCTTCATTGGCGATGTAAGGGATCTTCCTAGACTGAAACGCGCATTATCTGGTGTTGATTATGTTATTCATGCCGCCGCACTTAAACAAGTCCCAGCATGCGAATATAACCCAAATGAAGCTATAAAGACTAATATTATCGGCGCCATGAATGTTATTGAGGCCTGCCTTGATATGGGCGTAAAAAAGACTGTTGCTTTATCAACCGACAAATCAGTCCACCCTATAAATTTATATGGTGGCACTAAGTTCGTTTCCGATAAACTCTTTTGTGCGGCAAATGCATACTCCGGAAAAGACGGTACCATCTTTTCGTGTGTACGTTACGGCAATGTCGCTGGCAGTAGAGGTTCCGTCATTCCTTTCTTTAAACAAATAATTGAAAAAGGCGGAAAAGAATTGCCTATTACCGATTTAAGAATGACTCGCTTTTGGATTAATCTTAATCAAGGTGTAGAACTGGTCATTAAAGCACTTGAAGATTCACGTGGCGGAGAGGTTTTTATATCTAAAATCCCATCTTTTAAGATTACGGATTTAGCAGAAGCAATGGCGCCGAATCTTAAAATTAAAGAAGTCGGCATTCGTGAAGGCGAAAAGTTGCATGAGGTAATGATTACTCCAGAAGATGCATCAAGAACTTACGAATATAAAAAGAATTTCATTATTTATCCAAACTATGATTGGTATGATGCTGAAAAGAATATCATTCCTGGCGGAAAGTTGGTGAAACCCGGTTTTGAATATAGTTCCGGGAACAATAAGCAGTGGCTTTCGGTTAAACAATTACGCGAGAGATTAAAGACCGATTTGGATAATCATTAGTATGAAAGAATTAGCTATTACTGGCGGAGAACCAGTCAGAAAGACAAAAATTAGCTATGGGAGACAATGGATCGATGAGTCGGATATTCAGGCCGTTTGCGACACATTAAAATCTGATTATTTAACTTGCGGTCCAAAAACAGCCGAAGCAGAAAAAACCTTGGCTAATTATTGCGGCGCAAAATATGCAGTTCTATTAAACAGCGATACTTCCGCCCTACACTGCGCCTGTATAGCGGCTGGCGTTGGTCCCGATGATGAGGTAATCACTACCCCTATAACGTTTGCAGCTTCCGCAAATTGTGCTTTGTATTGCGGAGCAAAACCAGTTTTCGCAGATATTAATCCGGATACATATAATATAGACCCGGCCGAAATAGAGAAAAAAATTACCAAAAAGACTAAAGCCGTAGTTGTCGTTGATTATACTGGACAAGTTGTAGAAATGAACGAAATTCGTAAAATCTGCGATAAATATAATTTAGTACTTATCGAAGATGCGGCTCACTCCATTGGGTCAACTTACAATGGCAAAAAAGTCGGCAATTTATCTGCAGATATGACATGCTTTAGTTTCCATCCAGTAAAAACTATTACTTCCTGTGAAGGCGGTGCTGTCGTTACAAATGATAAAGAGCTCTATAAAAAAGTTATATTGGCGCATGCGCATGGCATTAATCATGATGTCGATGAACTCGATAAAGCCCATCAAGATGAGCCCTGGTATTATGAAATGCAAACGATTGGTTATAACTATAGAATTACCGATGTGCAGGCCGCATTACTTATGAGTCAGCTCAAAAAATTAGACATGTTTGCAAATAAGCGTAAAGAAATCGTTCAAAAATATAACGATGCCTTTAAGAACGTCCCTGAGTTAATACTGCAAAAAACAATACCAGAATCAGATACGGTTAGACATTTATATGTCATACAGTTAAATCTAGAGAAATTAAGATGTGATCGCCTACAATTCTTTAATGCGATGTTGGCAGAAGGAATTGGTTGTCAGATCCATTACATTCCAGTCTACTGGTTCCCATATTATAAAAAACTGGGGTATAAAAAGGGACTTTGCTCTAATGCGGAAAAACTATATGAACGAATTATAAGCATTCCGCTATATCCAAAAATGACCGATAAAGATGTGAACGATGTCATAAAAGCAGTAAAAAAGGTAATAAATTACTATAAAAAATAATTCGCGAGGTAAATAATGTCATCAATCGCTATAATTACGGCAAGGGGCGGAAGCAAAAGAATACCGAGAAAAAATATTAAGGAATTCTGCGGTAAACCAATCATAGCCTACGGAATAAAAGCGGCGATTGATAGTAAGATTTTTGACGAGGTAATGGTCTCTACCGATGACGAAGAAATTGCGAATGTTGCGAGGAGATATGGCGCAAAAGTTCCATTTTATCGTAGTCCGAAAAATAGTGACGATTTTGCAACTACAGCAGATGTATTAAATGAAGTTCTAGAAAAATACAAAACAGATTTGAAAAAACAGTTTGATTTCTTTGCCTGTATTTACCCGACCGCACCATTCGTTACATCTAATAAATTAAAGGAGGCTTATTCTCTACTCTCTGAGTCTAAAGCCGACTCAATTATATCAGTGACTAAATATGGCTTTCCTCCACAAAGATCTATTGTAATAAAAGACGGTCGCATTAAATATCAGTATCCTAAATATGCAAAGTTCAGGAGTCAAGATTTAGAGCCGATTTTTCACGATTGCGGGCAATTTTATATTTGCAGAACATCAGCGTTCGTAAAAAACAATTCAATAATTACAGATAATACTACGGCCTACGAAATACCCGAAGAAGAAGTTCAAGATATCGATAATATATCTGATTGGATTCTAGCAGAGATAAAATATAAAGCTATTCATAATAAGGATTAAGATGTTTAAACTTCAAAAAATTATAAAAAATGGCGGTGTTTATGTAATTGCGGAAATGAGCGCAAATCATGGCGGAAAGATTGAAAATGCACTCGAGATTGTTCGGAGAGTCACAGAAGCGGGAGCCGATTGCTTAAAAATTCAGACATATACAGCAGATAGCATAACAATTGATTGTAACGCTAGTGATTTTATTATTAAAGGCGGCTTATGGGATGGCTACAAATTATACGATTTATATAAAGACGCCGGTACGCCATATGAATGGCAGGCGCAAATCAAAAAGGAATGCGACGAGTGTGGAATAGATTTTCTATCTACGCCGTTTGATCCAAATGCAGTCGACTTCCTAGAGTCTATTGGGTGCGAAGCATATAAAATAGCAAGTTTTGAACTCGTGGATATTCCGTTAATTGAATATGCGGCAGCAAAACAAAAACCTATGATAATGTCTTGTGGCATGGCATCAGAAGACGAAATACGAGATGCGGTTGATGCCTGTTTGAGGCAAAAAAATAATAGAGTCTATCTATTAAAATGCTGTAGCGAATATCCTGCAAATTGGGATAATATGCATTTAGCAAACATTCCGGACATGATGAAAAAATATGGTGTTACCGTAGGTTTATCTGATCATAGCGCCGGTAGTATTGCTGCTATTGTTGCGACAGGACTAGGAGCGAGAATAATAGAAAAACATGTTATGCTCGATGGCGTTGAAAGTGCTGATAGTAAATTTAGCATGCCGATTGATGAGTTTGGCGATATGGTTAAAGAAATCCGAGCTGCAAACAAAATTATTGGCAAGGTGCATTATGGTCCAACTCCAGGAGAGATGAGTAACGTTCCACTTCGCCGCAGTTTATTCGCCATAAAAGATATCAAAAAAGGCGAAATAATTACGAACGAAAACGTGCGTAGTATTCGCCCAGGTTCAGGAATAGCGCCAAAATACCTTAGCAATATGCTAGGGAAAAAAGCTAGTTCTTTGATTAAAAAAGGGACGCCTATTTCAATGAATATTTATAAAAATTTAAAATGAAGATTACAAAACCAATAAATAGCGAACGATTATTATTCAGGGAAATAGATCTCACTGATACCGAGGCGATTGTTGCATGGCGTTCAAATCCGGAAGTATATCAATTTTTTAAGAATCCCATAAAACTCGACCGTGAGCAGCACATAAAGTGGTTTAATGCTTCGTATCAAAAAAATGATGCAAGAATTGATTTTATGGCGTTAGATTCGGACGGAAATAGAGTTGGGGTATTTGGAATAATAATCAGTGGGGATTCCGCTGAAATAAATTATTTAGTATCTCCAAAACAACAACGTAAAGGCTATGCAACCGAGGGAGTGTTACGAATAATTCAGTATGCGTCGAATACGCACCACGTCAAAACATTTCAAGCCGAAATACATAAAGATAATATTGCATCCATTAATCTTGCCAAGAAAATAGGCTTTAAATTATCGCGCACACACGATAGTTTTGAAATATATAAATATATGATTCCAGAAATGGTGTATTTTCGCGTTGATGGAAATTCCGTAATTGGTCTTGGACATGTTATGCGTTGTATTTCTATTGCTGAAGCAGCTAAGAAGTATGGATGTGATTCGACTTTTATTATTTCCGACGAAAGTAGTAAAGATATAATAACGTCTTATGGTTTTAAAACGCTAATTTTGGGTACAAATTGGAAAAAACTAGATGAAGAAATACCAATAATTCAAAAAATAATCCGCAAAAGGCAAATTAAAAATTTACTGATTGATAGTTATTTAATAACGAGTAATTACATCGACTCGCTTCCTTGCCATACGATGTATATTGATGATTTTGTAAATAATGTATTTCCGGTTAATGCCCTAATATGTTATGCGGCGTATTGGGAACAATTAAAAATAAAATCAAAGTATAAAAAAGCCGAATTATTGCTTGGGCCATCTTATACACCGTTGCGTAAGGAATTTACAAATGTTGGTAAAAAAGTAATCAATAAGAATATTCAAAGAGTGCTACTTCTTTCGGGTGGCACAAACCCGGATAGTATTATTGAAAGAATCAGTAAAATATTAGTGAACAATACGGATTTTTTAATTACGATAGCGTGCGGATCTTTCTCAAATACATACTCGAAGCTATATGATTTATATAAAGACAATTGGAGGGTAAATATCATAAATTCTACAACGGATATGCTCTCTTTAATGAAGGATGCCGATTTAGCTATAACCGCGGGTGGTACAACAATGTATGAATTATGCGTATGCGGAACTCCAGCCATTTCATATTCTGTAGCAGTTAACCAATTAGGAAATGTAAGATATTTTAATGAAAATGGCTATATTTCATATATTGGCGATTCAAAAAATCAAGAACTTGAGCAAAACTTAATTAGGGCTATTTCTAGCTATTCTAACCGAGAAATTAGACTAGAAAAATCTCATAGAATGCAGACGCTTGTAGATGGTTTTGGCGCCCATAGAATTGTTAAAATTATGATAAAATTAAGCCAGTAGATAAATAAGAAAAGGTAAGAAATGGGCCTACGCTCGATTGTGGGGAGAAAAATAAAAAGGGTCGGGCAAATATTTGGCGTGTCTGAAATAATAAACGCCCAAAATGACACTACCGCGCGTTTAAATACTTATTCTGATGATTTTTGGGGCCGTGCTTATCCATATATAAAGTTTTACTATTACAATGAATTAGCAAAGAGCATTCATCCACTTTTGTTTGAAAAATATCGAAATTGTAATAAGGGTAAAAAAGTAGTAATTGTCGCCTGTGGTCCAACGGTCGATAAATATAAGCCAATTAAGGGTGCTAAGCATATAGCAATCAATCGATCGTTCCTAATAAAGAATATAAAATTTGATTATTTATTCATGCATGACAGCATTATGGTGAAAAAATATAAAAAACAACTTAAAAAATATAAGGCCGATAAGTTCGTTGCTTTCGCAACGAGTCAATATAACTCGGAGCATTTTAATATGAGCAGCGAGCAAGTCAGTAGTATTGGCGCAAAACGATTTATTATATCTGACACAAATCTACCAGATACTGCGGGCGGTCAATTTGATGTTATTCAGCCAGATATTGCAAATGGGATGATTATGGATCGAGGCGGAGGTACTGTCTTCTCCGCTCTTCAATTTGCTTTATTTACTGGTCCAAAAAAGATATATCTAGTTGGCTGCGATTGTACGACCCAAGGTTATTTTGAAAAAGCTGAAAAGGGCGCAAAACAGGTCTTATTAGAAAAAACCGAATATTTATGGCACGAAGTAAAAGCATTCGCTGACCAATATTATCCGAATACTAAAATAATCTCTGTCAATCCTGTTACTCTACGCGGTTTGTTCACTGATTTAGACCAGTAAATTATCGTCGTTTTATTATTTTATTTATTTTTAGCCAAGCCTGCACACTTCGTGAATTAATAATAATGTTGAGGTTTTTGTTTTCATTTTTTAGATTGTAGTTTTCTTTTATTAGGGCTTCTTTTTGGAAATTATTTCGCCACTGCTCAAAGTCTATCATTACCAATGTCAACAGGCTTTTAGTCGCAGCAATAAACGACTTAGAAAATACTGTATTTTTTGTCTTTGCGCCCTGAGCTTTCTTAAATAACTCCGGAATTATATTAGATATAACAAAAGTCTTCTGGAAATCCTTTTGTTGCTCTGTGTAATAAGCAGCCGCTTTATCATAATTATCTATAATATCTTCAACAATTTCCTCTGGTGTTTTATCATGAAAACCACGACCGGAAAAATTTTTGCGCATGGCTTTCTGGAAGTTCTTCGAACTTAAATAACCAGGTCCACCGAATGAGCCATAAATATACACTGGTGTGCCAGAAACCAAACAGTATTGCACAGTTTTGCCGATAGTAATAACTAAGTCGTACTTGGATATTATTTTTTCAGATATTAATTCGTAGCGGTCACCAAGATAGCCGAGATAATCGATAATTATTCCCTGCCGATTTAATAATGGTTTTATGTCGCGGAGTTCGCCACACGGAAAATTGGAAACCACTAATACTTTTCGAGGAATTTTTGGAAGTTTTTCGCGCTTTATAAGATATTCTTCTGGCGCAGGGTTCCGACAATAATCGGTTGGTGGCATTTTTTCGAAGAATTTTTTATTAAACTCTAGCGCTTCTTCGGAAACAAACAATGACAATGACGATAGCTCTTCTTCGAATTGGTAAATATACGGCATCTCGTCAGCGCAATAATCTTGCGCGGACATATGCATGAAGATAAATTTTGGTGCATGTTTTATCTTTTCGGCATCGCCCAATTCTTCTAACAGACTAATTGGAAAAGTCTGCGAGTTTATCCAAACGATGTCAAAATCTTTTAAATGATATTTTGGATTACTGCGCGCAATATCAACATGGATTTTTTTGGCATCAAAATATTGCTTAATTGGATAATCAAAAACATTCGTATAGACTGTAACTTTATCGCCGCGATTTTGAAGATATTCAGCTAGTTCTAATGCCACATTTGTAGCACCGTTAATTTCATATAAGAAAGGGTGAGTAATTAAAACTCTTAGGCCCATAGGTTTTCGTAGGCTTTGGCTACCTTTGCTGGGTCGCCTTCGCAAGCGATTTTTCCGTTTTCTATTAAGATAGCACGGCTACAGAACTTACGAACATTTTCCATAGAGTGCGTAACTAGAATGATGGTTTGCTTGTTGTCGCGGAGTTTTTCGAAGTAATCATTGCACTTCTTTTGGAAGGCAGCATCGCCGACAGCTAGAACTTCGTCAAGCACAAGAATATCACCGCGAGCGCGAATTGCAATCGAAAATGCAAGGCGGACCTGCATACCGGAAGAATAATTCTTGAGTTTTTGATCCATAAATTCTTCGAGTTCGGCAAATTTGACGATTTCGTCATACATTTCGTCAACTTCTTTGTTTGAAAAGCCAAGCAAAGCGCCGTTTAGATAGATGTTTTCGCGGCCAGTTAGTTCAGGATTGAAGCCAACACCAAGCTCGATAAATGGAATAAGCGTACCATAAACATCCACTTCCCCCTTGTCTGGTACGTAGATACCCGAAAGGACCTTAAGGAGCGTAGATTTACCGGAACCGTTGCGGCCAATAATGCCAAGGAATTCGCCTTTTTTGACTTCGAAATCGAGGCCGCGCAGGACCTGTTGGCGTTTGTAACCTTTAATACCTTTGAGGCGGTTAAAGATGGCCTGTTTGAGACCCCAGGCGCGCTCGGTTGGGAGTTTAAAGCTCTTGTGAAGGCCTTTGACGCGAATTGCAACATCGCCACCGTGCTCGGCAAGCATGACTTTTGACATATTAGACCTCCTCCGCAAAGTATTTACATTTCTTGCGGAAATAGATGGCGCCAGCAAAGAATACTACAACCACTAAAACAACTGGGATCATTTTGCTCCACCAAGAGCCTTCATAATTCCAAGTCGTAATTGTAGTGTTAGTAATAAGATTGTAACGGACATCCTGAATTACCTGCGCGATTGGATTTAATAATACGATGCGAGCCGCCAAAACGCTGTAGTTGGCTACCATCGAAACTGGATAGATGATTGGTGCACAATAGAATAAGGCTTGAATCATAACTTCCCAAATAGATGCGATATCGCGGTATTTAACGTTGATAGAACCAAGCAAGAAAGCAATACCAAGGGCAAGTGCGTAAATCTCAATAATTGAGACTGGCACGAGTAACCAGGTCCAAGTTGGAGTGACGCCATTAATGAGCGCGAATATTACTAAGACACAGATATTAATAAGAAGATTAATCACTGCCGTGGAGGTGGTAGAAATAGTAATAATCCACTTTGGAAAACTCAATTTGCGGATAAGATCGCCGCGCATAACGATAGACTGAATACCCATATTGGTACACTCTGTAAAGAAGTTCCAAAAGATAGTACCACAAAGCAGGTAAACTGGATAATGCGGAATATCTGCACCAAAGCGAAGAATCTTACTAAACACCACATAGAGAATCAAAAATAGGAGCATCGGGCGTAAAACCGCCCAAAGATAACCTAAAACTGACCCCTGATAGCGAAGTTTGAAATCCGTCTTACTGAGCTCTTTTAAGAGCACACGATTACGACGGTTAAACACCTGAGGCATATTACTCATATATGCTCTATTTTACCATAACTAGAGTGCCCTAGCACTGGTATAATAGCCCTATGGTATCGATAATAATTCCTTTCTTTAATACAGGGGAATCTTGCGCGGAGCTCGTAAAACAACTCCTTAATAATAAAGTGCGCGATTTGGAGATTATTTGTGTCGACGATAATTCGACTGATGACAGCCTAAAAAAGGTACGTGAAGTCGCCAAGAAAGATAAGCGCGTAAAGGTGCTGCACCAGGAGGAAAACCACGGCACCGCAACATCGCGCAACCGAGGTTTAGAAGAAGCAACTGGAGATTATGTAGTTTTTTTGGACTCCGACGACGATGTGGCAGACTTATTCTTATCTAAGATGCTCGAGGCAATTTCTGAAGAAGATACTTGTTTGGCGGTTTGTGGGATTCGCCAGAACTATTTGCACTCAAATAAGATCGTGGATAAATTTACCGAGCCAGCTTCTGAACGTCGCGATGGCGAAAAATGGGAGGAATATATTTTGCGCCTAATGGTAGAAGATGCGCATCTTTATTCCTGTGTAAACAAGATTTATGATGCGGAAATTATCAAGCGCGGAAAAGTGCATTTCGATGAGAAGTTAGATTTTGCGGAAGATACGAAGTTTGTTTTGGATTACCTAAAGGCAGCCGGCGATAGTGGGATAAACTTCGTGCCGGACCCACTTTATACCTACAATTATGGAACGTTGACATCCGTTGTATCTGAATCTTCCCTACGCTGGGAGAATTGGGAAAAGAATTTTGCGGATATAAAAGTATTCGTAGGGCGTAATCCATCTAAGTATGCACAAAAATTATTAAAAAAATTATATTTGCGTTTTAAGATTTCGCATGCGTTAGCAGTGGCGCGCTCAAAAAAGAGTCTCCGCGAGAAAATTCGTTGCGAAAACCCTTTTGTGTTGCTTGGTGCAAAAATTATTGTTTTGATTCGTGGCTAATAAAGTTTAGCGTATCTTTCATGGCATCATCAATAGTGAGCTCGGTTTGCCAACTGAGCTCTGCTTTGGCTTTGGCAGGATTAGCCCAGAACTCTGGAAGATCGCCAGCACGACGTGCGACGACTTCGTATGGGAGTTCTTTACCACTAGCCTTCTCAAAAGCAGCGATGATTTCCATGACAGAATTTGGCTCGCCTGAGCCGAGATTAAAGATAGAAACGCCTGGCTGCATATGGTCGAGCATGGCCATATGACCTTTGGCGAGGTCTACGACATGAATATAATCGCGGCGGCAGGTACCATCTTTGGTTGGATAATCGTTGCCATAGACGCCGAGTTTCTCGCGTTGACCACGTGCAACTTGCATTACGATTGGCATGAGATTGTTCGGAATGCCATTTGGATCTTCACCAAGTAGGCCAGATGGATGGGCACCGATTGGGTTGAAGTAGCGTAATAAGGCAACCTGGAACTCTGGGTCGGCCGTGCAGAGATCTTTCATGATTTCTTCAATGAAATACTTCGTGCGGCCATATGGATTTGATAGTTGGCCACCAGTGGTCATGGTTTCAATGTATTCAGGCGATTCTTGAATACCATAAACTGTGGCGGAGCTAGAAAAGATAATCTTTTTGACGCCATGTTCTTGCATAGACTGAAGAAGATTGACGGTACCATCGACGTTATTTTTGTAGTATTCGAGTGGTTTTTGGACAGACTCGCCGACAGCCTTAAGGCCAGCAAAGTGAATAACAGAATCGTACTTAGTGTTTGCAAAAATATCGTCGAGCGCGGCGCGGTCGAGTAAATCTGCCTTGTAGAACTTTGGCTTTTTACCCGTTATTTGCTCGATGCGATCGAGGACTTCAATTTTACTATTAAATAAATTGTCGAGGATTTCGACTTCGTAGCCGGCGTTAAGAAGTTCTACGACAGTGTGCGAGCCGATATACCCCGTTCCCCCTGTTACTAAAATCTTACCGTTCATATATATAAGTATAATGGTTTGATATAATCTAAACAAATGAAAGTAGCGATTGTTTGTGATTGGCTGACGAATGTGGGTGGTGCTGAAAAGGTGTTATTGGCGATACACGAAATGTATCCTGATGCACCGATTTATACGTCCCAATATAACCCAAAAGGAATAGATTGGTTTAAAGATGCGGATGTGCGCACGGGATATTTGCAACATTTTCCGAAAAAAATCCGACGTTTGATTCCGATGTTGCGCCAGCATTATTTTGATAATTTGGATTTATCCGAATATGATTTGGTGATTTCCGTGACTGGTGCGGAGGCAAAATCAATCAAATGCGGCACCAAGACGACACATATTTGTTATTGCCATGTGCCAACGCAATATTATTGGCAAATGTATGACGATTATGTAAAAAATCCGGGCTTTGGGATTTTAAATCCAGTGGTGCGCTTCTTCTTTAAGCGCTTTGTGAAGCCGTTAAAAAATGCGGATTATTATGCCGCGCAACGACCAGATTATTTCGTAACGATTTCTTCTTATGCGGCAAATATGATTAAGCGATATTATAAGCGTGAAGCGACTGTAATTGCGCCGCCAGTAGACACGGATAAGTTTCCTGTTGTAAAAAATACAACAAGAGATGGTTTTATTAACTTCTCGCGCCAGGTATCATGGAAACGCCAAGATTTGGCAATAAAAGCCTGCATTAAGGCTGGCAAGAAACTGACTGTAATCGGCGAAGGGCCAGAACATGAGAATTTAATTAAAGCCGCAGATGGTTCAGATTTAATTCGTTTTTTGCCGTTCATGAGTACGGAAGATTTAGCGAGGGAACTCTGGCACGCGGAAGCTTTTCTCTTCCCAAGTATGGAGCCGTTTGGGATAGCACCAGTTGAGGCACTCTCGGCTGGTTGCCCGGTAATTGCGTACGCCAAGGGTGGCGCAAAAGATTATGTAATTAATAAGAAAAATGGGCTTTTGTTTGGGAAGCAAACTGTGGATTCACTAGCGCAAGCTTTAAAGGATTTTGAAAAGTTAAAGTTGGATCAGGATTTTATCGCGAAGAGTGCGCAAGAATATGACGTGGAAAACTTTAAGAAAAAGTTAAAGAAGTTTATCGATGAAAAGGTCGCCAAGTAAAACTGAGAGCCTATTAGTCTACCTATTACCAATTGTAGTGTTCTTTTCTTATTATCCGGTTTTGAGACTTGGCGCGAATGATTCGATGAATTTTGAGTTGTCTTTGCCGCTGATTTGGCTGGCAATTTTTGGCTGTATTAGCATGTTTAAGATGCCGGCGATTTTAACCCATTATGGAGTAAAAAAATCTGTTCTAATTCTGCTTTTCCCAGTATTCGCCGTGCTATCTATCTTTTGGTCGGCCAACCCATTGCGCGGCGTACTGACGGCGGGGATTATGTGGCTAATTTTCATGAGCGTGGTAAATATTATTAATATTAAGTTTGAAAAAGATTATCTGAAGCGCGTTTTGAGCGTTTATATGGCGATGGGCGTGCTGGTTTCGATAATTTGTATCGTGCAGTGCTTTGCGGATGTTTTAGGCGCAAATACAGAACTTTCATTACTCTGCCCTGGCTGCGTCTATACTGTGCTAGGTTTTCCACATCCAAATGGTCTAGCGATCGAGCCGCAATTTATGGGCAATTTATTGATTGCACCAGCGTTAATATCTCTGCTAGTTTTATATAATGCCATAAAAGACGAAGTTAGCAAGCAAACATTGTTCGGTTATGCTGGCTTGTCAATTTTCTTAATTATGACGTTATATATATGTTTCTCGCGTGGGGCTTTATATGCGTTTGGAATTGCGGGAGCTGTAATGGGGATAGTCCTACTGATCCGTGACAAATCTAAACGCGCATTTTGGCTGCTAGTGCCGGTGATTATTGGTTGTTTTTGTGGATTATTCTTGCAAGGTTTATGGGCAGAAATGTCGCCAACATCGGAGAATTTTGCGCAAGGTATTCAGCGATCAATTCATCAGATTACACTTGGAAAAGTGGATTTGCGCGAACAAGTTCCCGCCGAAGGTGAGCAATCGACTTTTTCGGGATACATTGAGGAGTCGACTAATGTTCGGCTTAACCTGAATGAAATTGCTTTTGGAACTTGGAGCGCAAATAATAAATACCTTGGGGTAGGAATTGGTGGCGCTGGAGTCGCCATGAGTAGTTACTCTGAAGAAATAGGTAGCAAAGAAATCGTTCAAAATGAATATGTAAATATATTATTAGAGCTTGGGGTAGTTGGAATTATCTTTTTAATTATTCTTATCGTTATAATTTGTAAAAATATGTACAAATTAAAAGGTGGCGTATTACTAGTTCCGATAATTACCGCCTATGTAATAACACTTTGTTTCTTCTCTGGTTTTCCGAATGTATTACATATATATCTTATGACCCCTATCTTGTACTGGGTGGGTCAAAAGCGCCTACTGTGTTAAAATAGTGTAATGAATAAGTCTATTGATGGACTTCAACGGAGAACAACTGGTGGGCGTGGAAATGCGAGTGGACGGAGCCGCGCTACAACTAGCTCTGTGATGAAGCGCCGAACAACTGCGAAAAAGACCGCCGCTAAACAGCTTGGTATTACTGATTCTAATGCTGAACTCCGAGCTATGATTGCTGAAGGTGAAAAACTCGAGCGTCTAAATAAAGCTGAAAAAGAGTCTATCACTGAAGTTGAAGATGAATTCGAAAATAAAGAAGCCGTAAAGGAATTTTTGAGCGAAGTGAAAGATGTAGATCCGACCGACCTCGTAGAAGTATCCCAAGATGAAAAAACTAAAGGTTGGTCAAAAAAGAAGAAAGATAAGAAAGCCAAGATTAAAAAACCAAAAACCGGTAAGAAAAAACGCCATATTGTTAGATGGATTATTCTTCTCGTTATTTTAGGCTTATTAATCGGTGGTGGTTTATGGCTGTATCATTATTTGAATGATTTCGTGAATCAGGTTACTGATGGCGGAAATATTGTAAATGTACTCTTCTCCGATCCAGACACTCCACTCGAAAAAGATGAGAATGGTCGCACAAATATTCTCGTGTTTGGTACTGAGGGTTACAAGATGGATGACCCAAATTGGGATGGCGGTTATCTGACAGACTCAATGTTAATGCTGAGTATTGATCAAGAAACTGGCGACATGAAGGCAGTTAGCTTACCGCGTGACCTTAAGAGTAGTACTTGTACTTCTACTGGTAAGATTAATGAGGTTTTCTGGTGTAAATACTTGAAGGTTAATAAAAAATCTACCGACGAAGAAAAGCGTAAATATGAGGAAGAAGGCGCCTTGGCGCTCGAGGCTGTGTTTGAGCAGGTGTTTGGCGTAGATATTCAGTATCACGTACACGCAAACTGGCAAGCATTGATTCAGATTGTGGATGCGCTTGGCGGTATTGATGTGGTATTCCTTTACGGAAATCAAACTTGGGATGGCCCAGAAACCACTATTGTTACTACCGATAAGCGCGGTCTAGCGGATGGTAAACGCAATAAATATCATATTCAGTTCCCGAACGGCGAAGTCGTACACCTTAATGGTGAACAAGCGCTTGGTGTAGCCCGTGCCCGTAATGCTTACGGTGGTTATGGTGCCGGAAATGGCAACTTCTCACGCGAGTATTTTCAACAAAGGATTATTGAGGCGATTGCTAAGAAAGCAAAGAACTCTAAGCTCGATCTTGCTAAAGTAATGGCAATTAAATCTGCGGTAGGCGATAACCTACGCACTAACTTTAAAGACACCGAGATTAAGACAATCGTGAAACTTGGCACTAATCTTGACTTCTCTGGCCTAGAGACGATTTCACTTTATGATACCGTTGATAAGCCACGCGCTTTACTGACGACTGCTAATATTAATGGTATTTCTTATGTGGTTCCAACTAGAGGTGTGGGTAATTATTCCGATATTCATACTTATATGAAGCGTAAGTTGAGTGGTGAAGCCTTCACTTCCGAGATGGCAAAAGTAGTGGTATTGAACGGCACTTCCGCTTATGGAATTGCAGCTAACGAGAAAACTTATCTTGAAGGTAAAGGATATATTATTTCTGAGACTGGAAACGCACCAAGTGGCCTAGGTGGCTTTGATGGCGTAAAAGTGTATCAAGTTACAGCCAATAAACCAAAGACCGCTGAGGCGCTTCTGAAGCTCTATGACGTCGACTTAATTACTGAGCTCCCTGAGGCTCTGTCGAGCTATTCCTGCGACTTTATCGTAATAGTTGGGAATGGATTCTCCCACGGCGAATAATCGATTCTAGCGCCTTTTAAGCCCCTCTCTTCGAGGGGCTTTTTATTAGTTTAAAGAACAATATTATAGTTATTTATTCTTCTTTTGTGACTAGTCCACGTAGATTGGTGGGTCACAAAGGTAGTTAAAAATATGGTATGACATTGGGAACTAGGAAGTTTTCCCACTTTTTGAGCGGTGGTTTTGCACAGATGTAATGTTTTGGAATATTTGCAATTTTCGTGAAATATTATAGATACTCTGTTATGTTGTAGTTGAAATGGTTAAAATTTAGTGATTTTGTTGTGGAAAACAAAAAAACACCCCTTTCGAGGTGCTCCTTTGTATTATTATATCTCTTTCTTAACAATATGGAGGCGACGTTCGCGACCTTCGCCAGTGGAGAATGTTTCAATATCGGAATAATCACTGGCGTAACGGTGGACAACACGACGATCAGCGGCATTGAGGTCGAGAATCTTCTCATGACCACTACGGCGGACTTCAGAAATCCACTTCTCTGCCTGGTGCTCGATTTTGTCGGCACGCTGGCGCTTATAATCGGCAATATCTATATTTACACGGGTAACCTCAGCGTTGCGAGCAATAAGAGTCATCATAAGGACATGCTGAAGAGCGCGAAGGTTATTGGCGTTTTTACCAATAAGAAGCGAATTCATGCTAGTAGATGGAATTGAGAGCTGAATTACATCATCCTCGATAGTTGAATAAACCGCAACATTGATACCAAAGAAAGACAAGAGGTCCTCGAGGTATTTTGCCGCAAAGCGGATTGATTCATCGGTGTTCATATATTATCTCCTTTTCTTTTTATCCGATGCCTTAATGCGGGTGATGTGGGTTTTTTCGTTTTTATTTTTCTTATCTGACGCATAATGCGTGGATTTTGGTTCTTCAATAATTTCTGCCTCTTGGATCTTCTTCGTAGCCTCACGAAGCTCCTTAAGGACGCTCTTATCGGCAGATTCTTCCATCTTCTCGAGATTGCGACCGAGGATAATCTTTTGGAGGAAGACTGTAATACCGGTATTTAATAGATAATAAAGAACGATGGCGCCAGGAAGCGTAAACATAATGAAGAACATCATAACTGGCATCATATAAGTCATTTGCGACTGCGACATAGCATTTATTTCGTCTTGAGAGATATCTTTACCTTCCGCAGCCTCTTTCATCATCTGGCGGAAACCACGCTTCTTTTGACCTTTCTTACGAGTTACATCCTGCTGACGCGCCATAATAAACTGGGTGGCGGCGCTAGCGACAGCAAAGAGGAAAATAATTAAATTACTAACAGAAAACTCATGGAAAAGCTCACTTGGACGAGTAGAGAGATCAACTAAACCAAAGAGTTTTGGCTCAAATTCATATTTGGCATTTTCGGCATTTTTCTCGTAAGCACGGAAATATTCATTCTGCTGACTAATAAGAGTATTAATATTATTGAGTGGGCGCACGAACGGATAGGCGGAATGTTCCACAGAATAAGTAATGTCTTTTTTATTTGTACAGGTATTTATCGGGACATTATAATCATCATTTACAGCGCAAGGACGGACGGAAACGTTAATCGCCGTAAAGAGTGCAATAAAGATTGGGAACTGAATTAAAAGCGTAAGAACGGAGTTAAATGGTTTAATATTATTCTTTTTATAAAGATCCATCATTTGGAGTGATTCCATTTGACGGTTTCCTTTACAATTTTTCTTTATCTCAGCTAGCTCTGGCTGGATTTTGCGCATCATCTTAGTCTGATTAATTTGGCGCTTCATGAGTGGCCAAGTGAGCAGCTTAATTAAGATAGTGAATAAGATAATAGCAAGACCAAAGTCGCCAACTACACTATAGATCAAAAAGAGGATGTTTACGATCGGACGCACAATAATCATATCTAGAAAACTAAACATATAACTCCTCTACACTAATAAGATAATTATAATATATTCGCCTCTTGGAGTAAATTATGAACAAGGGTGCGAATCTCTTTAAAATCCGAATCAAGAATATCTTTTGAATAAACAATAAAAATACAGTCTACCGGCTTCTGAATTTTTGGAAGCTCGGCGCGAATCGCTTCATACATGCGACGACGAATACGATTGCGCCCTACGGCAGACTTTAATATTTTTTTACTAACTACAACAGCGTAGCGTTGATGATTGCGAGTATTATCCGCAAAAACTAATGAGATTTTAGAACCCCGAATAGTTTTACCATTTTGGTAAGTGTATCGAACACCACCCCTGGAATGAAAACGGAATTTCTTCGCAATCATTCGATTAGGCCGTTAAACGTGCACGACCTTTAATGCGACGACGAGCAAGAACCTTGCGGCCATTTACAGTAGAATTACGCTTGCGGAAACCATGCTCAACTTTGCGTTGGCGTTTGTGTGGTTGATAAGTACGTTTTGGCATAAGTTATTTCCTGACTTTATAATTATTGTTTTATTAAAAGAATTATGTCTATTATACTGATTTTTTACACATTTTTCAAGGGTTTTTCCACATGCGCACTTCTCTGTTTTGGCTCTGGTTGGGGAAAAATCTTATCTGTTAGCATAAAAATATATTAGAAAATATTATTTTCATCTACAAAAACCTGTGGAAAAGTCATATAATTATCTCAATAGAAGGAGGTTGGAAATGCCCAACGAGTGGCAGACAGTGCTGGATGAGTTGAAAACCCGTGTAACCGACATGGCTTTTGAGACCTATTTTAAAAACCTCAAATTTGTCACAAATGAGGATGGGAATCTTGTTTTAGCGGCCAAAAATTTGTTTGTTAAAGCAAATATGGAGGGTAAATATAATAAAATTCTCAAAGATGCGCTTCAGGCTGGTGGTATCGAATATGCCACGATGGAAATTATTATTGATGATACAAAAAATAAAACTACCGTTAAGCGCGCAGTTGAAGTATTACCAATAGAAACTCCAGTAGTAAAAACTGGCTCTAATTATACGCGCCCAGTAGTGTCAATTAATAAACCTGTTTCTAAAAATAATTCCGAATCTGGGTTAAACCCAAATTATCGTTTCGATAATTATATTGTTGGTAGTAATAATGATCTTGCTGTAAGTGCGGCACATGCAATTGTGGAAAATCCTGGCATGCGTTATAACCCATATTTCCTTTATGGTGGCTCTGGTTTAGGTAAAACACATTTAATTCAAGCTATCGGAAATGAGATTTTAGCCCAACATCCAGAAATGAAAGTGCTTTATGTGACGATTGAGCAATTTTATCATGAATTCGTTGAGGCGATGCGTAAAAAACTTGATGGCTTTACGGAAAAATACCGCAAAGTTGATGTCTTGATTGTGGATGATTTCCAATATATTGAAGGTAAGGATAAATCTCAGGTAGAGTTTTTTCACACTTTCAATGATCTACACCAGCGCGGTAAGCAGATTATAGTTAGTAGTGATAGATTACCAAATCAGATTGCGACTGTTGATCAACGTCTAGCCTCCCGTCTAATGATGGGTGTACCAGTAGATATTCAGTTCCCTGATTTTGAAACACGCTGTGCAATTGTAAAGGCTAAAGCAGAACTGTTGAATGCTGAAATCGGTGATAATGCAGTGGAATTTTTAGCTAAGAATATTCAAACCAATATCCGCGACTTGGAAGGACAGTTAAATTCAATTCTTTTACTTTCAGAAATGCGTGGTATTTCGCCAGATGATTTAATTTCGGAAGGATTAATCAACTCACCAAGCGAAAATACGAAGCGACGCTCTATTTCGCCAAAACAAGTAGTGGATAAGGTTGCAAAATATTATAATCTTAATTCTAAAGATTTATATGGTACGAGCCGTGTAAAAGATATAAAATCGGCACGTCAAATTGCAATGTATCTTATGAAAGATCAGCTTGGACTTAGTACAGTTAAAATCGGAAACGAATTTAGTAAAGACCACACTACTATTATGCATGGTATAAAAGTTGTGGAAAAATCTCTAAAAACAGATTTTAACCTTCGTTCACAGATTAGCGATCTGCGGGAGAAAATCTATGCAAATTAGTGGAAAAAATGTGCAAAATACGTGGAAGAAAAATGTGCAAAAAACTCTAGTTTTGAGTTTTACTCAAAATTTAGAGAAATCCACAAAAGTTTTACAGAAATTTATCGACAAGTTTTACACTATTAATTTATTTATTTCTTATCTGTTAAAGATAAGTTTTACACCTTTTCCACATAGAACTACTATAACTACTACTATTTTTAATAATAAGGAAGGAAACTTCTAAAGGAGGAAAAATGGAGATAGAAGTTTTACAAGACAGACTTGCAAAGGCATTAAGTGTAGTAAGTCGAGTTGCAGCGAGTACAAAAGTTGGTTTACCAATTTTAAGTAATGTACTCTTAAGAGCTGAAGAAAAACAACTTACCTTAACAGCGACCAATATGGAACTTGCAACAGTTGAGTATGTAAATGCAAAAGCAAAGAAAAATGGAACTATTACCGTACCAGCAAAACTTTTAGCAGAGTTTGTTTCTAATCTTCCAAAAGAACCAGTTACTTTAAAAACAAACGGTGATAAATTAACGATTTCGGCTGGAAAATATAAATCAACAATTAATGGTATTTTGGCGGATGATTTTCCAGAATTACCGAAAATTAATGAAAAAGAGGCGGTTACTTTTAAGATAGGTGTGGATATCTTTAAGGAAGCTGTTAATCAAGTTATTATTGCAGCAAGTAACGATACTACGCGCCCAGCTTTGACTGGTGTGTATTTTAATACATTTGAAGGTTCGTTGTATATTGCGGCAACAGATGGTTATCGTTTAGCGGATCGTAAATTTGTTGATAAAGTTAAGAGCGAGATAAAAGCGATTGTGCCACGCGATGCTTTACAGGAAGTTTTACGTTCTATTGCAGATAGTATGGACGAGATTGAGGTGTTGATTACTGATACGCAGGTTCGATTCCGTATGGGTGAAATTGAAATAACTTCTAAATTAATCGATGCAAGCTTTCCTGATTATCGCCAGTTGATTCCAAAAACTTCCGATTCGGATATTTTATTAGATAAGGCGGAGTTGATTCGGATGACGAAGGTTGCTGCGTTATTTGCGCGTGAAAGTGGTGGATCAATTACTTGTGAAGCAAATAAAGATGAAAATAATTTTTCCGTGAGTGCGGTAGCAAGCGAGCTTGGTGAAAATACAGCTGCGATGGAGGCGGAAGGCATTAAAACCGATGGAAAAGTTGCACTTAACTCGCGATATCTACTTGATGCATTAAATTCTACAATTGAAGGTAAGATTATCTTTGGTTTAAGTGGAAAACTCGCGCCGGTTGTGATTAGAAATCAGAAGAGTCAAGATTATACGCATATTATTATGCCGCTTAAAAGTTAATGAATATTGTTCAAAAAGTTAGTTTAAGAAATTTTCGCTGCCATAGTGAGTTTGAGTTGGATTGTAATCGCCCAACGACGTTGATTATTGGCGAAAACGGCAGTGGAAAAACCTCGATTTTAGAAGCGATTTATTTAGCTTTACGCGGAAAAAGCTTTAAGGCTGTGGATAAAGAAATTCTTAAAAATGAGGCGGAGTTTTTTCGGGCGAAAATAGATTTGATTGATGCGCAAAAAATAATAATTCGTTATGATGGGCGCAAAAAAGAATTTGAAATTGATGGTAGAAAAAGTTTACGATTACCGAAGAAAAATCGTTATCCAGTAGTGTTATTTGAACCTGATAATATTTATTTAATTAAATCTTCCCCGTCGCGGCGACGTGATTATTTTGATGAATTATTCAAACAAATTGACGATAATTATGGGATTGCGTTGTCGAAATATAATAAAGCCCTAAAACAGCGAAATGATTTATTAAAAGTAGAAAATGTTTCGGCAGATGATTTCTTTTCATGGGATATAATGTGCGCGAATTATGGCGCGGAAATTATTAAAAAACGTGTTAAATATTTACAAATAATAAATGAAAGCCTAACTGAAACTTATCAAAATATCGCGAAAAATAATGATAATTGTAAAATTGAATATTTTGGTGATATTTGTGACGAAAATAAGTATCTGAAAATCTTGCAAAATAATTTTCAGAAGGATTTATATTTAGGTCACACGACTTTTGGTCCACACCGCGATGATTATGAATTTATTTTTAATAATAAAAAGGCTGACGGATCTGCATCACGTGGCGAGATGCGTTGTATAATTTTGGCACTAAAATTTATAGAATCGAAAATATTGGAAGATGCGACCGGAAAGAAACCGGTTGTATTATTGGATGATATATTTTCTGAGCTAGATGATGAGCGGCAAAAACATTTAATAAGTAATTTTAAAAACTATCAGATGATTATTACGAGTACGGCTGTGCCTGAAGAAATGCGAGTGGATAAAGAGCTTTAGTTACCTTTATAACGCCAAACACGATAATTGCCACGACCAATTGAGTCAACTAAGCGGACGCCGTTACTAAGTTCGCCGGAGTGATCACCATAAGAAGCCTGAGCGGTCATGGCTTTACCATCTTTTTCCACATACATCTTAATGTGTCCAGGAACTGTTAATACATCGCCTGGGCGTAAGAATGATGTGTCGTTTGGATTAGTATATTTTATTTCTTCCCACTTAGGAGATTTTTCGAGATATGGAATATTGGTACCCTGGACGCCACAACAAGCAAAATCTGGGTCAACTCCGGAATAACGTGCGACCGTAGAAACAAAAACATCGCAGCTGGAACCGCCAGGCATAATACCATCGAGACCAACTTGCGTATAGGCGCGACGATAATTATCGGTTGGCGTCATAGTGCCGACGTGTGGGTCACCAACAGGCCAAGCAAGATCAAGCGCAGTTTGGTTAAGATTCATATTTCCGGCGCCAGAAATACCAGTACTACAGCCATTTACACTCGCCGTGCCGCCGAGGACTTGATAAATAATAAAGGCACCATAATGTTGGTTGGCTGGGTATTCGAGCGGGCCGTGATCTTGTTTAATTTGACCCCAAGTAGTTTTATTGTGATTTGGGTCGCGTTGTTGATCGGCACGGTTCATAACATATGGTGAACCTTCACCATTATTGGCTTCTTTTTCGCTAAAACCTAAATCGCGAGCTTGCTGGATATATTTTTGAGCTTTGCCATTATATGTAAAGAAGAAACGTTTTACGTCATCGCTATTTTTAAAATTAATACCACTAGAATAAATTTTTAATTCGGCTGCAATAGCATCTTTACCCATTTGGACGAATTGCTCGTCGGTAACTTCTATGCCAGCTTCATATTGTTTAGTAATAACTTGGAAGATACCATTACTACATTGCCCATTATTACAAAGCGGGTCATGGCTCGTGGTACGCGATAAACCATTTTCGAGATAATGGATAGTGGCCATAATTTGCCATGGAATTTGAGTTCCTTCGACGATTTTTTCATAGAGTGGTTTATATTGGTTTATTTTCGACATTTGATCATCGGAAAGAATTTGGTTACCTTCATAATCTTTATTGGAGCCGGAAAGATATTGTTGACCACTACTTGAACCACTACCACTACCGCGACGACTGCCGGTACCAGAAATAGTAGTACCATGGAATTGATCGTACCATTTTTGCGCATCGGTAGCGCGATTCATATGATGTTCAATTTGAGGATTTTGTGGAATTTCGACATGTTCGAGGAAGAATTTTGCAGAATCATAAACGGATTGTTGATTAAAAATACCAGAGTAACTTTTATGACTATTTAATTCGTCATAAAGGAAGGTTAACTCAAGTGAGTAGATTTGGTCAGCGACTTGATCACCAACAGCCTCAATGAAACAATCGCCGTTGCAGCCATAAATACTGCCGTTTTTCATACTATATTGTTCTGGAGAATTAAAGAATTTAAGTAGATCTGGCGCTTGTTCTTTAATGTAGTTATACATATTAATACGGCGGCCAAATGACCATTGAATGAGACCAAGGCCATAGGCTTTTTCGGAATTACCACCAAGATCCATTGGCCAATATTTACGATATTGGCTGCCCTCATGTTGGACTGGGTTAAAGGAGTTACTCTCATGTTGCATGTTGCCCATAATGCCGGCGGTTTGTTCGTCAGTAAAGCCAAGCGAAGTAAGGCCGGACCAGACTTTTTCGGCGGCAGTTGTACCCTTAATAACAGCGCGGCCAGAAACACAAGAAGTGTTAAGTGCGTCGTAAATTACTTCGACATATAAATCGCGAGCGGCATTATCTGCAGGATGTACGGTCATAGAATCCATATTGGCATGTTCGGCGGCAGCTTTGGCAGCCCAGTCGGCAACGATAATATTTTCGTTTGTCTCGGCATTTTTCTTAAATAATTCATTATTTTGGTTGTAGCCTTTTTGATATTGTGCGGCAGTACCATAGTTGGTTACTAAGACGATTTTGCGATTGTTGCCGACTATTTTAACGAGGTCATCGATATCTTTTTGAGAAAGTCCATCAACATTATTAGAGCCAAGCTCAAAAAGCACGGTGCTTTTTAGTGTAGTTTGGCGAGCGATTTCAAGACCTTGCGACCAGTTGCGACTAACTACGGCATCATAACTATTTTCTGGAAGATGATCAAATTTTGCTTTCATCTTCTCTTTTGTGGATTCGTCAGCGAGAATAGAGTCGCCAATGATAGTTAAATCAGAACCATCATTAGATGAGCAGACTTTTTCGTCACTATCACACTTCCCGCTTGGATTGTAATAATATATACCGTTGCGGTTGTAATAATCAAGAATACTTGAATCTGGCATATCGGCGGCAAAAGCTGGTTGGCAAATCATGAGCCAAGCGAAAAACATCGAAATAATAGTTTTTAGAGTGTTTTTCATATGAGATAGTTCCGTTTATCGATAAAGATTGGCTCGGATTTAGTAATAACTGTGGAATAGTCTGGAATAATATTTTCTTCGAAATGGATTTTTTCTGGTTCAGAAACTTCCACGAAACTATAACGTTCGGATGGGTCATAATTTGCAATTTCGGTGGAGTAGCGAGTGTATTCCATTAGGAAAGCGACATCATTTTTAGTGAGACCAGAAATACGTGCGAGCGTACCTTCGAAGGAAGTGTCGATTGGATGGGCTGCTTCATAGTTTGCTTCGTAAGCGAGGACTGGGTTGCTACCGCCGGTCTCCTCTTCCATACCGCCAATAATGCGCATATCTTCGATGTAGCGTTGGTAATATTTAAATTCACTATCCCAGCGTGAGTTGCTGGAAGTATTCATACAAATATCGCCGGTGGCCCATGGTTCGTTAGCGACATCCTCGGCGGCATTAACAATGTCAAGAATATCATTTACGTACGGAATATTATTTACGACGATACCGAAGTCGGTTTGGAGAGCGTTAAGAATATTGGCATCTTTTACGAACCAAGGTGAATTGCGGTTTTTACAGAAATTAATAAATTTTGCGAGCTCGGAGCCTTCTTTAATATTGCCGTTACTATCGAGATTTCTTGAAACGACAGACTCGTAAGTTGGGTCGTCTGGTTTAATATCAATAGTGGAATAGTCGGAAGTGACAATTGGAAGACCATACATATCACAAGCGGCGTTAGAATTGCCGCGACATTCGGAATAATTGGAGGTGTACATTAATTCTTCGTCGGCGGCGGAAGAAGCTGGAGTGAGTTTGCGAATAGCGGTTGCAGTAATGTTATTAAATGAACTAACGGCACTTACAATATTACTGGAATAAGCCATGTAGGAAAACTTAGACAATAATGAGCCCATAAAAGTATTAGTACTAGTGATATCGAATGGGCTACGATTAAGGCGGTCAACTTCAGCTTCCTGAGCGAGCGCTAAAGTAGTTTTACGATTTTGGGTTTTAACCGCTTCAGTATCGGAAGGCATATAAGCGCTACCTTGAGTTGCGAGTGAGAAATTGGCAGTAGCGGCGCCCTGAGAGAATAATTCGCCGGCTGGAATACCAGTATAAGTTTCAAAAATGTTGCTTGCGAAAATCTTGGCGACATAAGGAATAATAGCGCTAACGATAGCGGCGACAACGCCAGTAATCACGACACCACCAATAGTTTTTGCGATCATACTAACGGCGAAAGTTGCGAGTTTACCGCCAGGAACGCCAGCAGAAGCAAGTGAAACGATAGCGCTAGCGGCCATGACACCAGAACAGACAACGTTTGTAGCTCCGGTACTGATAGCAATAGTGGTTGCGGCTTTAGTAATGTTGTCAAATGAATATGGAGCGGTTTCACTGGCTGGGGATTTAGTGTTTCCCATGATGAGTTTAGAACCAGTGGATTCGAGCATGGAACCGGTGACGTTTTTAGTCTGTTGTTTACCATCGGAATTAACGTAGTCGACTTTAGTAGTGTATTGCGAGGTCATAAAGTTGAGAGTCTCATTAATAGCGGATTGATCGCCTTCGCCAGCCATAGTTTTGCTGATTGGCTCCATGAGACTTAAGAAGTATGCGATGGATTGATAGATTTGATAGGCAGAAACCGCAACGGCGGCAAGGTTGGCGATACGAAGCGCGGAACAGACTGGTACTCCGACGGAGGAGACTTTAGCGGCGATACTATTAACCATTGAGCGCGCTTTAACTTCTGGTGTGTCGCCATCGACATTCTTGGTACTAACTTCTTCGGATTTATCGAGATACTCTTCCTGAGTTTCTTCGTCTACGCCATGCCGAATAGTACTTACAGAACCATCGGCACCAACGACATAATCGGAGACAGTTTGTTTAAATTCGACCGTGTCTACGTCGGTGTCGCCAGTAGATTTATAATCGTCAAAAATGTCACGCGTGGCGCCTTTTTGGTCATAGTATTTCATTGAGACATCATCGAAGAAGCCGGCTATGCGACCACGCTTAGCTTCATAGTAGGATTCGCGGAAGTTTGCATTGGACGCAAAAGCATCCTGGAAGTGGCTAGCATCTATAATTTCGTTATCATATTTCAGAACAGTAGAATTACCAAAGATGGCCTGGCCGGAAACAAATTCGCCACTGGAATTAAGATGGCCAACTTCGATACCTTTACTCTTGAGACGGCTTTGCATGTATGGCGTAAAAGTAGTGTATTTGGTGGTGAAGTTGCTGATTTTGATTTGACCACCACCATCAAGCATATAAGACATAATGCGAGCGTTGCGGAAATTATAAGAACTAAACTGCACATCAGTGGCGTTGGTGTAGAGCGATGATAGATGCGGGCCGAGCATGGATTGAGCACCGTAAAAGAAAGCTCCACCACCAAGAAGAAGGCTTGTAATAATAGCGATTGGGCCAGTTTTCTTTAGGAAACCGCGTTTGCCGCCATTTTTACCGTTTTTCCCTTTAACGGAATTAATGAAGTTATTAGATTTTTGGTTCTGTTCGGAAGATTTTGCGCTCTGGGTCGCATTTTCGCGCACGAGAGTACGGCCACCACGAGAATTAGTCCTAATCGAATCCTGGGAGCTAACGTTAGATTTATCGCTAGCACCCTGCTCTGCCTCGGAAAGCTCTTGACGAGCGATGTATCCTGGGCGAATATCAGCACTCTCCATATTATTATATGGATCATGCTCACCGCGGTAGCGGCCGCTGTTTGGTGTGGAGACCATAGATGTTTATATTTTATAATATTTAGCTGAAAAATGCAAAAAATCTCCGGGGTTTTCGGAGATTCTTTGCAAGTAATGTATATACTATTATTATAGCACACTCGTGCTAAAAAGTCAATACTCTACTCTCTAGCGAGCACCTTCTTTAGCGGCTGGGTTAGTCGTAATGAGACTTTCCTCGGTTTCTGATGCAATAATTTGAATATGGACGTGGTTTTGACCGGCAAAGAAGAGACCTTGCCCGACTGGGAAGTTACTGAGGCGCTTGCGCTCCTCATCGGTGAGCTTAAAGACATCAGATAGAACATCGACAGCGGAGCTAGACTGTTTGAGAAGTAGCTGCATGGATGAGTTTGCCACGATAGCGCGACCCATCTTAGATGACATAAAGTCCTCAACGTCCTGTGTAATAGTGGTAAGACCAAGATAATACTTACGAGCACGCTTAGCGAGGCTAAAGAGGAAGTTTGCGGAATCTTCGTACTTCATGAGCTGCCAGGCCTCATCGACGAGGAGGAGGCGCTTGCGTTGATCGGCGCGAGTGATGTTCCAAATATGCGATAGGACGATATACATAGCCACTGGGCGGAGCTCATCCTCGAGGTCGCGAATATTAAATACGACCATCTGGTTATTAATATCGATGTTTGATTGCTGGGAGAAAATACCGGCGAAGGTACCCGTAGTGTATTTGCGGAGACGCTGAGCAAGGCTTGGACCAGTACCACCCATGTGAAGCAAGGTATCGAACAAGTTAATAATAGTTGGTGGAGTGGAATTATGTGTAAGTGGATCGTTAGTGATACCAGCACGAGCATAAGTATCAATGAGTGCCTGGTCGAGATCGGCTTCCTCATTTGGGGTAAGGATAGCACCACCGCCAGTGGCACTACCGAGCATTAAGCGGAAGAGACCGTGGAGTGTAACGAGGTTTGAACGTAGTGCGTCGTTGGCATCTTCGGCGTCGACAACCTTTGGCAAATCGAATGGGTTAATACGAACATCAGAGTTAAGACTGAGGCGGATATAGGCACCACCAACGGCGTCGCAAAGCTTCTGATACTCGTTTTCTGGGTCGATAATAAGAACTTCGGTACCCACCATCATGGAACGAAGAGCCTCAAGCTTGACAGTAAATGATTTACCTGCACCAGACTTCGCGAAGACAACCATGTTGGCGTTTTCTAGTGAGAAGCGGTCGAAGATAACAAGACCGTTGTTGTGCATATTAATGCCGTAGAGAATACCTTTCTCCTGAGTAAGGTCGGCCGAAGTGAATGGGAAGCTGGTAGAAATAGCGCCAGTGTTCATGTTGCGGCGAATCTGAAGTTGGTCAGTACATTGTGGCATAGTGGTATTCATGCCCTGCTCTTGCTGAGAGCTAGCGACTTTACTGAAGACCATTTGCTGGCCGAAGATAGTTTCAATTTTGTGCTGTACGAACTGAAGCTCATCGAGGGAGTCGGCGTAAATAGTGACATAAAGGCCATAGCGGAAGAATTTCTCGGCACCAACCTGGAGCTGATCGCGGAGTTCCTCGGCATCGGAGATAGCAGCTTCGAGCTCTGGGTCACGGACTTTACCCTTCTCACTGTTGATATTCATACTCGCTTCGAGCTGAGTTACCTTCTTGGAGAGGTTCTTCATAATGACGCCGGTATCGACCGGGTAAATATACATGGAAATATCGATAACTTCGTCAATATTAATAATAGAACTGAGCCAGCCGGTATAAAGCGTGCGCGGATAGCCATAAACATAGATAGTGCGGCCGTATTTAGTACCAAGACGGAAATAGTCGGAGTGAATTTCGATACTGGATGGCGAAATAAGATCGCGCAAGGTTGTAATACCGGTTTCGAACGCTTTCTGAATCTCGACTTCTTCTTGAAGTTGAGCTTGCGCGGCAATATCTGCGGCGCTGAGTTGTTGCTGTTTCTTTGCCATTAGTTAGTTCCCTCCGGCTTGTCGCCTTTTCTGACATAAAGATGTGCGAGCTTATTGAAGTCACCAAGTGGTTCGCGGACAGCGGTATCTGGGTTATTGAAGTTGTAGTAAAGCTGACCGAGCTCCTTGGTGTTTAAGCGAACGGAATGAATACCGATTGAGAAGAGACCGGAAATAACGGCTTCGACGCGGTTGTTAATTTCTGTAACGGCCTTATCGTAAGTATCACGATTAATACGGGTAATAGCTGGAGCTTTATTTTTACTGAAAGTTGCGAAGAGGTTTTTAGTCTGCTCAACGGCTTTCTCTGCTTCGGAAGTTGTGTAATATGGAATAGCAATAAAGAAGGACTTATCCATAATGTTTGCTTCCTGACTTAAGATATCGATGAAGTTAATATAGTCATCCATGAGGATGCCGAGAAGCATATTATCATTGTTGCGACGGAGTTCGGAAAGGCGCTCGATGTATGGGCCGATATCCACACGTTGGGAGCGAATTAAGATTTGAACGCGGAAGTTTAAGGAGTTTAAGAAGTTTTGATAGGAGTATTCGACGGCCTCGCGTTCGGTTTCGGACATGAGGTCGAAGTTGATAGATTTACATGCAACGACGGCACGGAAAGAGCCGTCTTTCATAATTACCATTGAGTCACGTAGCTCAGAAATAAGCAGCGTAGCTTGTGTAGAATTTGGGTTTTCTTTAACTTGTGGCTGAACGGCTGGTTGCTGTCCAGGTGCGGCTTGGCTTGTAATAATGGCGCCAGGCTGCATTGTTTGTTGCCCCGTAGGGGTTCCAGTGAATTGTGGTTGTCCCGTCATCGGCTGCGCGCCACCCATCATTTGTGGGTTTTGCTGCATCGGGAATCCTTGTTGATTTGGTTGCACGTTTACTCCTTAATGTAATGATACATAAACTTCATTATCTTGCTTATCATTGATACGTTTTGCCTGTTGGGCAATAGTTTCAATCGAGAAATCGGAATTATTTGCGAGATCAATTATATCTTGGCTCGGAGTGGTTTGCGAAGTTTGGTCGACGCGACCAGTATCTTCTTCGTCGTCTTTGCCAAGGCGGGCGGCGACGTCGGCTGGAATATATTCGGTAGAGGGTTTTTCTTCTTCGGCGATTTGCTCGACAACGTCGTCTGGAAGAGGTAGATCAGGCTTGATAATATTATCGTTTGCAGAAACTGATTCTTCGGCGAGCGGGTTAGTGTTTTGTTCGGTTGTGAGGCTGGCTCCTGCGGACGGATCTGGAGTGGTGCCAGGTAGTGGTGGGAGATTATTTAGCTCGGCCTGGATTGATTCAAGTGTTGGGCCAGTAGTTGGCGTAGCCGCTGCTACACCGACGGCAACTGGTGCTGCTTGCATAGCATTAGTGACGAAATTCGGTGGTGGAAGATTTGGAGCAGTTTGCGCGACAGGAGTAGGTTGCGAATATTGAGGTAGTGGCGTAACTGGTGCAACTGGCGCAGCTGGCTCGGCGGCAGCAATAACATCATTGTAATCCACTTTTGGTGGAGTTGGGCCAGTTGAAATAGTATGGCTAATAGTAGTGTTTTGCGATACTTGGGCGCTATTCTTTGCGATTGCGTCACGCATTTGATTTACGAGTTCGGCATGGTGAGTATCGACAGTTTGTTGGAAATTCTGTTGGCTAAAGGCAGCATATTGAGTTTCAAAGATATCTTTGGTGGCGTTTGCTTCAGCAATAACGTCTTCCCTAATGCCATTAGTACTACCACCTTTAATAGCGTAGCCTTCGGTATCGACAATATCAGCAAGGAAGGAAAGGCGATGCATTGCTTCGTCTTGGTTAAGATCCTTAAGGTGAATTTCGTCGGTTTTCTTTGGTGCTGTAATTACGATAGTTGATTCTGGTTCGCCTGGTTCCCAAATGCGGTTATGTGGCTTCATGTAATAAGAAATAACGGCGGAAAGATAAGTCTCCATTGGCTGATCTTTCTTGAGTGGGAGTGCAAGTGCTAATAGAAATAAGACGAATGGCAACGGAAGAATAACTAAAAGTGGAAAGACTCGAAAAAGAAGGACTGCAACGGCAATCAAAGCGGCAGCAATCAAAAGGTATATAAACTGCCGAAAACTAAAAGGTCCGAGGAGTTTATCGTCGGCCTCAACATCTTGAGGGACCTTATACTGAGCCATACTTATATAATAGCATAAACGCAATATATTTTGGGCTCAATATAAGGTTATTTTTTGCGAAATTAGTCGAGGCTAATGTCGAGCATTTCGCGGATAGACTTGTTCATAGAGTTGCGCTGGTTGATAGCGCTTGGCTTGTTAAGAGCGACGCGCTCTTTATCGAAGGCTTCGAAGAGCTCGCGGCTGACGCGCATGGTCTGTCCATCGACAGTGCGTTCAACGTATTCGTCTGGGTGAATAGCGAGCAAGGCAGCGTTCATATCCATAATAGTAGAGCTCTTGGAGGTGACAAGCTGGTTAGCAACCATGTTGTTGACATAGCTCATAATCTGGTTGTGGATAATGTCTTGATGCGACATAAAGAAGTCACTCTGACGATCGGCGCCACGTTTGAAGCCACCGGTTAAGAGGGCGTTCAAAGTGCCAAGCTGTTCACCATCCATCTGGCCAGACACGGCGGCGGAGCGAATGTATTTTTCTGGGAATAGTAATGGGAAGGTAGTGTTGCCTTCTCTATCGTGCGAGAGCGGAATAGTACCATCTTGGATGAGCTTGAGCATTTCCTTGTAAACGGTGCGGTCCTGTGAAGCGAGCGGTGCCCAGCTGGTAAGGTCGGTAAAGATTTGGGTGAGATTTGCCTTACGAAGCGCATCGTGATCTCTATCAGTTGGAAGATCTTGACCAGACAAGAAGCTGCGCATATCGATGTATGGCGTAACGCCATCATTGGTAGCGCTCATACCGCGGCGAATCATATTCGCCTTAGACCAAGCCCACATATAAATGTTGTCATGCTTGAGACTGAGGCCAGTATCGGCCATAGCTTTCTGCATTGCGAAATCGTCGGCGAATTCGGCGGAATGGTCAACCATGGTGCGAATAATATCACCGTGGTCACCACGCTTAGCCATAATTAAGGTTGCAGCAGAAGCGGAGTTGTAGTCGCCGGTGCGAATAGCATCTTCGAGCTGATGCATAATACCTGGGCCAGCTGGCATATCATCGTAGAGTTCCATATAGTTACTCTTGGCTATAGCATCAACTTTGTGGCTATCGGTAATGGCATCAGAAAGTGTGGCGTTGATAGATTTTTGGATAGCGCGCTGCTGAGCTGGATCATTGGAACTATTTGGAATATTGAAGGCGGTAGTAATTTGGCGATGTATTTGGGAATGCTCATCACGGGCGCCTTCACGGATGCGTTCGGCACGGCTACGAGTATTGTCGAGGTCGACTGTACGCTGACGGACACGATTAATCATTGCGTCGTCGACATTACGAATAAGATTAGTGTTAATGGTTTCGATGCGATGGAGGTCGCGGGTGCGAACGCGAGCATCGGTACCATCGCTGGCAAAACCTTCATCGAAGTCAATATTAGTCTGGGTAATAACATTGTCAGCCTCGAGGTTGCGTTGCATGTTATAGTAGCGATTTAGGCCGCGACGGCTGAGTTGTCCCCTACCGGTGTACATGCTACGGTTGTAGTTTGCCATGCGTTGTTTGTGGCCAGCCGCAAGAGCTTCCTCGGTATCGAGACGGCGGTTGAGTTTGCGCTGTTCAAGATATTGGGCTAGGCGAGTAGACGGGAGATAGCTGTTGCTGGCGAGCTGACGTTGTTTAGCAAGCATACGGCGTTCGTCGGCGTAGCGGTGAGTCATACCCTGGAGTGGAGCACCCGTGCGGCGGATGAATCCGTCGACACGACCAAGGATAGTGCCAGACATGCGCATGAGTGGAATTGACATAAAGAGTGGTAAGACCTGAACAGCGATACCAAGAACGACACCGAGCCAGTTGGTAGCGGAGGTAATCATGACGAGACCAGCGAGCTGAGAGGCGCCGTAGAGGAAACTAAACATTGGGTAGAAGATAATCATGCGCATAAAGAGCTGGTACCACTTTTGGAACCACTTCTCTGTGTTTGGTAAGAGATAAGCCACAAATGCGAGTGGTGAAATCATAATAAGAAGGAGGATAAGGGCTTGGCGGGCGGCCATAGTAACAACCGCAGAAATAATAGCAATAGCGCCAGACAAGATGACTGGGATTAAGAGCCAGAGTAAGCCTGCCCAACCACCAGAGACGGCGAGAGCACCAACTGTACCGATAGTGCCAACGCCCAAGATAGTAGCAACAATGCCGGCGACAGATGTGTCGGCGGCGGCTTGGCTGATAGTACTATTTGCGATGGCGTCGGCTTCAATCTTCTCAAAGACGCCACGGAGTGACATACCGACGATGTTACTAACATCTACGGCGAGGATACAGATAACGAAGCTTAAGTTAACGAGAATAGCGGCAATAATAATACGTGGAAGTGTGCGTTTAATACCATAATTATTGATGCCGAAGCCGGTGAGCTGAGAATAAATAATGACGAGGAAGAAGATAATAAAGATAACGTTAGTGATATTACGGAGGTAACGCCAAACAACGTGAATTGGAGCATCGTCCTCGAGAGAAACTGGGTTTACTTTAATGAGATTTTCGAGGACATCATAGGCGCCATCAATAACGTTAGCTAGGAAACTAGTACCAGGACAGATGAGCCAGCCAATACCGCCGACCTGATCGTAACAGGTGCTGCTATCTTCAGTAGAAGTGTCGTTATCATCCTTCTCTTCTTCGGGTTGGGGTGTAGGGGTCGCAAAGGTAGTTAGGACGGTCTGAGTGGAGACGGATGTTGAAATTGAAGTAACAGGGGTAGTTTCTTGGGCCGTAGCAAAAACTGGGCCGTTAAGGGTAAATAGGCTGATTACGGCCGCTATAAGGGATATGGTAAAGTTTCGCACACTCTTGCCCATAGCTATTGTATTATATCACACATAAGCTTTTTAGTCAAGTATAATAATAGGGATTTTAACCTAAAAGTATATCTTGCTTATGATATAATTTTATATAAAGAATCGTTCATGATTTTTCAAGGTTTGTTATTATATAACTATATGAAAACCAAGATAAGAAATATATTTGTTATTCTAGCCGCTAGTTTAGCCTTGGTTTTAAATGTCGGTTTTGCTCCAATAAGCTACGCTTCTTCTGCTACTACGCAACTTGCCGAGGCGGAAGAGGGTGAATGTACTTCTCTATTACCGAGTTCGTGGTGTAGTAAAGATAATGGCGATGGTATTTTTGAAATTATTCACATGGTGGTACGGATTTTGGTTGCTGGCGTAGGTGTAGTTGGCACAATTGGTATTATTTGGTGTGGTTTTATTATCTTATCGGCGCGCGATAATGAGGCTCAGGTAGCGCAGGCAAAACGTCGCCTGATTGATATAGTTATAGGTATAGCAATATTTGGTTTGGCAGGATTATTAGTCGAGTTATTCTTGCCAGGCGGAGAAACAGCAGGATTCTTTTGATAAATAATAATATAAGGATATATTAATGAAAAAACTACAATTACTACTAGCGGCCTTCATAGCATCGATTGCAGTGTCGGCAGCCGTTATTCCGGCAAATACTTATGCCGCGGGGTGCAACACGGGTGGACATGTACTTGGCTTAAGGGCTTGGTATGATGGTATCGCGACGGGCGATCCGTGCGAGGTTCCGAGTGACGCATTTAAGGGCGAAGATAATATTCGTAAAAATGCTTGGCTTGTCGTATTAAACCTTGTGAGTATGGTGTTGGGTATTGTAGGTTATCTTTCGATTTGTTTCGTAATTTGGGGCGGTTTCCAATATATGCTGGCAAATGGCGATCCTGGCAAAGTTGCACGTGGTAAGAAGACGATTATGAATTCGCTGATTGGCTTAGCAATTTGTATGCTCTCCTCTACGATTAGTGGTATGGTTTCTGATATTGTGGCAGAAGGTGCGGCGAATGGTAATATCTTTACGACAGCAATGAATCACGCCTTTACATGGGCAGCGATTATTGCAGTGATTGTGATTGTGATTGGTGGCATTCAATATACTACGAGTGCCGGTAATCCTGGCGCTGTTCAGAAAGCAAAACAGACGATTATGTATGCCGCAATTGGTTTAGCTATCTCACTGATGGCGGTAGCAATCGTAAATACGGTAGCAGGAGCATTATAGAATGAACAAGATTAAAATAGCATTTATTGGACTAATGGTGGCAGCTTGCAGTTTTATTAGTATGCCGGCATTTGCATCGAGTAGTACAGTCGATTGTCCGGCAGATTTGCCGAACCGCGATATTATTTGCGGTAAAGGTACGGAAAACGACTTGATGTCTAAGGTTGGTAGTGTGCTAACCGTGATTTATGGTTTGATTGGTATTCTGGCGGTCGTGATGATTGTGGTTGGTGGTGTAAAATATATGACTTCCCAGGGCGATCCTGGTAAGATTCAGTCTGCTAAGAATACTATTATGTATGCCATAATCGGCTTAGTAGTTACGCTAGCTGCTTTTGCAATTACGAACCTAATCTTAAGTGCGTTAAGCTAATAGGAGGAGAATGAAAACACTAATAGCATCAATCGAAAGTCAAATTAGTCAGGCCGGTGCGGGTACTGGCGCACAAACCGATGCAAGTAGTACGGTTACTACGGCTTTAAATGTGGTTTTTGGTATTATCGGCGTAGTTGGCGTGGTGATGATTGTTTTGGGCGGCGTATCCTATATTACGTCTCAAGGTGATCCTGGCAAGATTCAGAAAGGAAAGAACACTATATTATATGGCGTAATTGGTATCATCGTTGCTCTGCTCGCCTTTGCAATTGTAAACTTTGTAATTAAGGCATTGTAATTATTTGTATTATTTCAAAATAGTTATGTTAAAATAAAGTTAAGGTTTTCGAATGTTAATAAAAGGAGAACAAATGAAAGCAAATAAAATTATTAAAGGTGCAGTCGCGTCTGTATTTGCCGCTTTGGTGATTACGGCGGGTACTTTCGCAGCCATCAAGGACTGCGTAGGTAGTGGTAAGACTTATCCAAACCTTAGTACATCCAAGACTGGTGATTACACAGTTAAGTGTGTAACTGTTAAGGAAGGTACTGGCAAATCTGCAAAGAATGTAACCATTTATGGTAAGAGCTCTGCTGACTGTGCTCAAGCCGGTTCTCTTGCATCCGATCCAGATAGCTGTAATGGTAATGACCTCAACACGATGATCCGCACTATCATCAATGGTGTTATCTTCGTCGTAGGTATGGTTGCTGTAGTTATGATTATTCTTGGTGGTGTTAACTACGCTACTTCTCAGGGTGATCCTGGTAAGGTTAAGAAAGGTAAGGATACGATTATGTATGGCATTATCGGTCTCGTAATTGCGATTCTCGCCTTTGCGATCATCAACTTCATTATTGGTATGCTCGGTACGAGCTAATCTAATAGATTTTAGGAACACCCCCGCAAGGGGGTGTTTTTTATTAGCATAATAAAGCCAAATATGTTATGTTTATTATAGATAAGGAGATAATATAAAAAATGATTAAAGAATTATTCGGAAACGCTGCAAGCAACGCTTTGAGCGGTTTGACTGAAGTTAACAGTGGTGTTGGCGCTGAAACCGATTTAACTAAGATGATTGGTGTTATCTTGAGCGCTGTTTATGGTGTAATTGGTATTGTAGCCGTTGTCATGATTATCCTTGGTGGCGTTAACTATGCTACTTCCCAAGGTGATCCTGGCAAGGTTAAGAAAGGTAAGGATACGATTATGTATGGCGTAATTGGCCTCGTAATTGTTATCTTGGCTTTCGCGATTACAAACTTCGTAATTAATATGCTTGTAGCCTAATAAAAAAGAGCCTTCGGGCTCTTTTTTGATGGTAACAAAAATCCACGGCTGAACCGTGGATTTTTACTCAGCTATAATTAGTTGATCATGATGCGCTTTGGCGCTTCGGTCTTTTCCTTCTCGAAGGAGATAGTAAGGACACCATCTTTGAGGACGGCTTCTACGCCATCTTCTTTGACCTGTACTGGCAAAGCAATAGTGCGGCTGAATTCGCCCCAGTAGCATTCCTGAATATGCCATTGAGTGGCTTTGTCGTCTTCCCCGCCGTTGAGAACGCCAGAGATGGTAAGGATGTTGTCGGAAATAGAAACATCGAGATCTTTGCGCTCAATACCAGCAGTACGAGCTTTAATGATAAGTTTGTCGGCAGTTTCGTAAACGTCGACAGCTAACTGACCCGGGAGATTATCTGCATCTTCATCCCAACCGTTGTCATCATCGACGTAATCTTCTTCTGCGGCTGCTTCTGGAGTGTTGTCAGGAGTTTCCACCGGTTCCTCTTCTGCAACTATACCAGAATTGTCGCCCTCTAAAAAGGCGGCAGTGAGCTCATCGTCTAAGCTCATTTCGTCTTGTTTGCGAGCCATAAATTTATTTTCCTCCACTAAATTACACTCTTAAGCTTTATTATATGGAGGTTATTCTCTAAAATCAAGAAAAATGGAGGAAATGTTGTGAAAAATACAATAATTATGCAGATTCCGGAAATTTTTTGTCCGCATTTCTGTATTTCTTGTGCAAAAGTTGGTGGAATACTGTGCAATTGTTGTAAAAAATACATTATTTCCCTGCACGAGCCGCGTTGTATAAGCTGTGGTAATTGATTAAAAAACGAGCATTGCGAGGATTGTATTCTCCCCTTTAATAAGCAATTATGTGTTGGGATGCGCGAGGGCGTATTGAAAACTTTAATTAGTGTTTATAAATATCGATCCATACGGGCTTGTGCGGATGTTCTGGCGGATTTAATGGTTGAAATTCTGGATGATGACGTTTATAAAATTGTTCCATTGCCTACTATTGAAAGGCATATAAGAGAGCGTGGTTTTGATCATATAGGGTTGCTTGCGCGGAAAATAGAGCGACGTAGCTCTTCGAGGGTTAGTCCTGTATTACGGCGCGGCAATAAAGCCGTACAAGTGGGTGCAAACGAGAAGGTGCGCAAAAAACAGGCTGAATCCGCCTATATAGTTAAAGATAATATCGACACGGAAGCGAACTATTTGCTTTTGGATGACGTTTGGACTACCGGAAGTAGTATGCTCGCAGCCTGTAATAAACTGCGAGCATATGGGTGTCAAAAGATAAGTATTGCCGTATTGGCGAAAAGTGGATAAGTATTAAACGGTTGGTTGACCGCCAACTGCGGTGATAACGAAGTTGACGATTGCGTAAGAAAGAATCGCGATAATCAAACCGATGATAGCGTACATAATGGTATTTTTGGCATCAGTGACCTTCTTGCTGTCGCCAGCGGAGATGACATAACGAATGCCACCAATAATTAGCATAACAACAGAGATAATGCCAACAGCATAAAGGACGGTATTGGTAAGTTTTGTAAAGACGCCATCGACACCGATGAGATTCTCTGGCATACCGTTTCCACGAGCGGCTTCGGCGCCGGCCATGGCAGGGTTTTCGTAATTATTAATTGTCGCCATTGCGCGACCAGCCAAAATAGTGACGGTTGCTGCTGCGCCCGTTAGGATCTGGCCTGCTTTTTTGAAAGTATGTTTCATTTTATTAATTACTTATCCTTAGAGTTAGATTGATTATACCGCAAAAGTTTAAAAAAATCAAGTCCCGCCCTATCTGTATTTAGAGACGATAAAATCGTTGATTTCTTTATTGGTTGCCATGCGAGGGCCATGAGTGCCAAATATGAAGTAAGTATTGTAACCCCAATAATTATTGGACTCGTAATACTCCTCTCCTTTGTATTTACCTCGGTAGACTACGCCGTCTACTATGCCGCAATAACGCGCATAACTATTCACTAGGTCAATATGCCACATTTTCTACTCTTATTATATATTATTTTTCAGGTAAAATGTGATAAAATAATCTGTATTGGAGGGTTACCCAAGTGGCTGAAGGGGACGGTTTGCTAAATCGTTAGACTGGCGAAAGCTGGTGCGAGAGTTCGAATCTCTCACCCTCCGCCAAAAGATACTCACATAAGTGGGTATTTTTTGTATTTTCTTGCAAAAAAGATGTTACAATAAGCTTATGGCAAAGACTATGGTTAATTGGGAGGCTCGCGAATATATTGAGCGGAAAAAGAATTCTGTTTGGTATGTCGGTTTCGCTCTCGCAGTGATTGCATTGATTGCAATCGCGATTTTATTGCAGGATTGGCTTTTTATTCCGGCGATTGTACTGGCTGCAATTGCTCTGATGATTTACGTAATGCGTCCGCCGCGTATGTTGCACTACTCTCTTGACGAGAAGGGCCTTACGGAGGGTAATAATTTACATCTATATTCCGATTACAAATCTTTCGGCGTTTTAAATGATGGTGGACATTACTCAATTGTTTTAGTGCCAAAGAAACGTTTTGGTTTAAGGTTAAGAGTTTATTTCCCAGAGACTGAGGGCGAACAAATTGTAGATGTCTTTGGTGATCATTTACCAATGGAAGAAGTAAAACTTGATTTAGTTGATAAAATTGTTCGTTGGTTGAGAATTTAGCATAAGCGTGTTATTATAAAAATAATAGATTAGATAATTATAAAAGGTGGGCAAAATGGACCAAGCAAATGGCAATGGCGCAACTCAAGATGAGTTGCAACAAGCAATCAATAGTATTACAAATGGCGGAGGAGCTGCAGCAGGTGCAGATCCAGTAGCCGAAATTACAAATAAGGTAGCAGCGGAAGGTGGCGCATCTGATAATGTATTGCCTCCAGCACCAGCACCAAGCGTGCCGGCTGCCCCAGCTATGCCAAATACTATTGATGGTATTCCTGTAGAGACGAAGGCTATGTATGGTGATCCAGATCTTGATAAAGTCAAATCAATGGCTTTGAGTGATCTTCGCCCGATTCTTGAGAAGGTGGATATTGCACCAGACAAGAAATTCATGATTTATAAAGATATTATTGAACTTACTGAAGATAAGGCTTGCATCGAACCGGCCTATAACTCTGCTCGTAAGATTGAAGACGAGAAAACTAAGGGTGAGGCATTGGTTTATATCGTTGAATGTATCGACAAGCTCGGCATTCAGATGAATATCAGCACCGACCAGCAATAGACAAATCTAATCTAGGAAAATACCACCACTCCTCCGGTGGTATTTTTGCATGGAAAAACCGCCCCGGGTTGGGGCGGACGATGGTTGACGAGTCGAAAGATTGATTAGAGCGGGATGCGGCCACGGCCACCACAGATGCTGCAACGTTGGGGTTGCATGGTTAAAGTGTTGGTGGGGCTATGGTTGTCGATGCCGCTGCCATTACAGTAGGGGCAAACACGGTCATTGAGCCGACTTTTGTCGGATTTGCATGTGGGTTTTTCGCCCGTGTGTCTGGTTTTGCTGCGAATCGATTCGAGAATGGATGATAACTTCATTCCACTACCTCCCTTTCGAACTCAAAAGAACTCTCGCGATGTGGAGCTTGGTTATTATAACATCGTTTTTGAATGTAAGCAATAGGGTTAAGCATGAGTATTTTGGTATAATAATTACAGATAATTATGAGGTCAAAAAATGGATAACGATGAGTTACTTCTTGAGGATGATAAAAAGTTATTAGAGGAACAACTTGAGGAAATCGAAAAAAGTAACAGTGATGACGTTGAAATAGCTAAGGATACTGTTGATGAAGCTGAGGTGCCGGCCGATGTTTCGGCTGAAGAAATTCCTACCGAGCCCCCTGTTGAAGAGCACACCGAAGTCGAAGGGTCGGTTGAAGCTGCCGATGTGAGTCCAGCTGCTGAAGAGGTGCAAGTACCGACTAATTCTACGTCAGATGATGAAGTTAAACCGTCTGAAAAGAAATCAAAAAAGCCTTTAATTATCGTATTGTTGATTGCCCTGCTCGTTTTGTTGGGGAGTAGTATTGCAGTATTTATCCTCTTGAATAAAGAACCAGATGACTCAGATGTTGTAGTAATAGATGAACCAGAAGTTCTAGACTTGACGATGAGTAATAGCCTAAGTGACTTTGATCTTTTCTTATTGAAGAGTGCGGACGAAAAAGAGGATGATGAGAACATCGTTTATAGTCCACTCTCGATTAAATATGCGCTTGGAATGCTAAAAGAAGGTGCCGGCGGAACTTCTAAGAATGAAATTACTAAGGTAATGGCCGATTATGAAATAAAGAAATATGAGAATAACGATCATCGTTCATTAGCGAACGCTTTCTTTGTGAACGAAAGTAAAAAAGATGAAGTATTGGATAGCTACATTGATGGTTTAAAGACAAACTATGATGCGAATATTGTGTCGGATAAGTTTGAAAACGCCAAAACCATAAATGATTGGGTTGAAAAGAATACGTTGGGCATAATCAAGAATTTCTTACAGGACGAGCAAGTTGAAGGCCGGGACTTCGTACTCGTGAATGCTTTAGCAATAGATATGGCATGGAAAAATATGATTCAATGCTCTTTAGACACAAATAATAAAGACGATATTCCTTGCCTAGATTACGAAGTTGATTATGCGCATGAAAAATATGCCGATTCGGTAGGTCTAGCTAATTTAAATGGGAATTCTATATCTTTCGGCAGCGATGAGAATAATAAGGAAGATGTTCAGGGTTTAGCGATAGGTGCAAGTATAAATAGGTATGATATCGTTAGTACGCTCGGTAGTGATACGATTCGAAGCACGGTTGAAGCTGATTATCGAAAATGGTTGAAGTCAGACGAAGCAAAGAACGTTATTGAAAATGCCAAACAGAATGGCAGCGACATTACTTCTGAAGAAGAAATTAAATCATTCCTTGATAAATATATGACCGAAATTGCAAAGAGCTATAAGAGCGTAGATTATTCGACTGACTATCAGTTTTATGTTGACGATGACACTAAAGTATTTGCGAAGGATTTGCGCGAATATGACGGTAACACTCTGCAGTATGTCGCAATAATGCCAACGGAAACCGAGCTTGGCGAATACATAAAGAACCTAAAAGCAGAAGAAGTTGGTACTTTAATTAACAACTTAAAGGAAATCAAAGAAGAAAACTTTACTGACGGTGTTATTACTCAGATTAAAGGGCGCATACCGGTCTTTAAATATGATTACGGGTTCGATGATCTTATTCCAGACATGAAAAAGATAGGAATTAGTGAAATTTTCTCTGAGGATGCTAATCTTTCTGGTATGTTTGAGAATGGCGGTGATTATATTGATCTATTTACACAGAAGTCTGATATTGAATTTTCGAACTTAGGTATAAGGGCGGCCGCCGCAACGGCTATAGGCGGAAAAGGAAGTGGCACTCCTTATGATTATTCGTGGGATGTCCCAATTGAGACGATTGATTTAACCTTTGATAAGCCGTTTATTTATCTAATCCGTGATAAGGATACTGGCGAGATTTGGTTCACCGGTGCAATCTACGAACCAACTCCAGTTGAGTAATATATAAAAACACCCCCTTGTGGGGGTGTTTTTTGTGTGAGGTTTTGGATTAGGAGATGTTTTAGTACATTCCGCCCATACCGGCACCGGCGGCCGCGTTGTCTTCTTTTTCTGGAAGTTCAACGATGAGTGCACCCATAGTAATTGTGGTCGCAGCAATACTGACAGCGTTTTGGACAGCTTCGCGAGTAACGCGAGCTGGATCAATAACACCCTCTTTCTTAAGGTCGATGAGACCTTTCTCTGGGGCCATAACATTAATGCCCTGCCCGTCTTTAGCGGATTCTACTTGGGCTAAGAGAGCCTGGCTGTTGAGGCCGGCATTTTCCATAATTTGAGTGAATGGAGTTTTGAGCGCATTCTTGAGGATGGTTGCACCAGCGTTGTCATCTTTGAGCTTCTTACTAAGGTTAACAAGCGTAACACCACCGCCCGGAACGATGCCTTCGTCGAGGGCAGCCTTAGTGGCAGCAACGGCGTCGTCGACGCGATATTTTTTCTCGTCGATTTCGGTTTCGGTAGCACCACCGACTTTAATAACGGCGACGCGGCCTTTGAGTGCAGCTGCGCGCTTATTAAACTCGCCAGTTTCGTAATCGGAGGTGGAAGCTTCGGCCTGCGCCTCGATTTGAGCGATACGAGCTTTAACTTCGGATTGCTTCCCTGCACCCTTAATAATGGTGGTTTCGTCCTTGGTGGCAATGATCTTATGGGCAGAACCGAGGACTTCGAGACCGGAATTTTCGAGACTCATGCCCTTATCTGTGGAAACTACTGTAGCGCCAGTTAGTACGGCGATATCTTCCATGATTTCCTTGCGGCGATCACCGAAAGCTGGAGCTTTAAGAACGAGCGTATTAAATACACCTTTGAGTTTATTGAGAACGAGGACGCTGAGTGCTTCACCTTCGACTTCTTCGGCGATAATAACAAGATCTTTGCGACCGGTTTGAGCCATTTTTTCGAGGAAAGGAACAATATCATTGACGGCGGAGATTTTCTTATCGGTGATAAGAATTTCTGGTTTATCGAAGGTGGCTTCTTGGCGATTTGGATCAGTTACAAAGAATGCAGAAGCAAAACCTTTATCATAAGTGAAACCTTCAGTGATTTCAGACTGCATTTCGAGGCCTTGGCCTTGTTCGACGGTAACGACGCCATCTTTACCGATTTTTTCGATAACATCGGCGATAAGTTTACCGATTTCGGCATCGCCAGCGGAAATGGTGGCAACTTCAGCGATCTTTTTACTATCGCCATCGATTTTTTCGGCGGTCTTGTTGATGCCTTTAATGATTTCGGCGCCAGCGGCTTCAATGCCCTTGCGGAGATCCATCGGATTGTGGCCAGCTGCAATGAGCTTATTGGCCTCTGCAATAATGTTGTAAGTAAGAACAGTTACGGTAGTGGTACCATCACCGGCGACCTTATTAAGTTTTTGTGCGGCGGTCTTGATGAGCTTAGCGCCCATTTCATAACCGAGCGTTTCGTCATCTTCTTTGCCAAGATCAATAGCTTCGGCGACGGTTACACCATCATGAGTAATAGTTGGTGCGCCATAGCTTTTCTCTATAACGACATTGCGGCCTTTTGGGCCAAAAGTGACCTTGACGGCGTCATAAAGTGCCTTAGCGCCACTGAGAACTTTCTCGCGGGCTTCGGCATCATAAAATACTTTCTTTGCCATTAGTTAACTCCTTATAGCGTGGCAAGAATATCTTCTTCTTTAATAATGAGATATTCTTCCCCATTTACTTTAACTTCTGTAGCGGAATATTCGCGATAGAGGATGCGATCGCCTTTTTTGACGTTTTTTACGTCTGGGCCAGTAGATTCAATGATTGCAGTATTTTGCTTCTCTTTTGCTTCGCCAAGTAAGATACCGGAAGCGGTTTGATCGAGAGCGGCATCTTTCTTTGCAACGACACGGTCGGCAAGAGGTTTAATTGCCATGTTTTCCTCCTAATATTTTGGTATAAAACAAGTGTAGCGCGGCGTTTTAGCACTGTCAAGCGCCGAGTGCTAGTTTTACCTAGAACTGCTCCGATTAAGCTTATGGTATATAATATTTTTATGGAAGATATAAAAAAGAGATTGCTCCATGATGCTGGTGGTGGGGCCGGCATAGTTATGACTTTAGTGGTAGTTTTGCTGTTTGGAGTATTAGGAATTTGGTTAGCCTTAACCGACGAGGAATCGTCAACGTGGTGGATTCTTTCAGTGATATTTATTGCGATTGCCGCATATTGTGTTTACAAATTAGCAACGCCACAGAAAAATAAAATATTCCGAAAATACGAGAGTGTAGATAAAGTTGCGGCGATGATAAATGAATTATTGTCGTCTGAAAAGATATATGAGGATAAATATCTGATGATTTCGGATAAATATATTATGTCGATGAAGGATAGTACGACTATTCGAAAACTAAGCGATATCCTGGCGGCATATCCATATACGCAATCTTATAATTTTGTACCTGTGGCGGGGGGATTACGTCTAGTTGATAAATGGGGCGATATAATTAGTATTCCCTCTGGAATTTCTACTGCAAAGGCGCGCGACGTAATGGAGCGAATTGCGCCGATTTGTCCAAAGATTGCACTTGGTTATAACGCAGCAACTCTAAAATATATTAAAGATAATAAAATTAAATTATCGAAAGGATAATATGGCGACCAAAAAAGCGGTGGCAAAAAAAGAAAATAAAAAAGACTGGAAGCCGATAATTATTTATGCTGCTTTACAGATAGCGGCGATTTTTATAGGTAGTTTTGCATCTGGCGTAAAAGCTGGGATAGATGCCGCGAACTCAAATACTCCATTAGAGGAAATGAATATCGAGGTCGACACTGGCTTAGTGACGGCAATATCTATAGCGATAACTGGAATTATATTTGTTATTTTCTGCATTATGTATAGGAAAAAGATTGCAGAAGATTTTAGGCGCATGAAGAAAAAACAGTGGTTGTTTGTGGGTGGTATGACGGCGTTGCTGCTAGTGATTAATTTTGGACTGACGGCCCTATTTGAAGCTCTAGGTGTCGAAATGACTAATCAATCGTCGATTACGGAATCGATGGGGCAAGCTTTATTTTTAACGGTATTAGGTACGGTTGTATTTGCTCCAGTGGTAGAAGAGTTGGTATTTAGGTATTCTCTCGATTCGGTTATTAAGAATAGAGTTGTATTTATTGTAGTTTCGTCATTGATATTTGGCTTAATGCACGGAATTGGCGTAGTGACGATTCTTTATGTTATTCTCGGTTTGTTCTTTGCGATGTGCTATCTTAAGACCGATAAAAATATCGTTGCTTCGATGACAATTCACTTCATTAATAATCTTATTGGTGTAATTGGCATTATCTTGAGCTTACCTCATTAATATCCGATAAATGTTATTATAGTTATATGATGTGGAGGAGAATGGGACGCCAGATTGGTGTTTTTGTGAAGACTTATTATAAACCGTTTCTGTTTTTGTTGGCGTTGAATCTGATAGCGTTAATCACTATCCTGCGCGACCATTATACTTTTACGGATGATTTATATCGGGCAATTTATGGCGACGCCTGGATATTTGATTTTAATCGTTATGCATCGAGTATATTGAGCTATATCTTGCACCAGAGCTTTAAGTTGTTTGACATCTCGCCGATTCCGCAGATTGTGGCTATGATGTTTATGGCGGCGACGAGCATGATGTTGGTGAAGCTGTTCGTGGGCGATCCGAAGAGTGTTAAAAAGTCTTTTTGGCCACTTTTGATGGCGAGTTTTATAACATTATGTCCTTTTATGATAAATGCGTGGATGTATGAATTTGATGCGCCATGCATGGCGATGGCTATTTTTGTAAGCGTTCTTCCATATGTATTATTTTGGGACAAAATACACTGGTCGGATTTAATGAAAGGTAATTTTAAAAGTATTCTGAAGTTCGTGTTGAAGTTGCTAGTGATTTTAGTTTGTGTGCTGGCAATGTGGATGAGTTTTCAGGCGGCCGGTGGTGTATTCTTGGCGATTGGGCTAGCATTGTTGGTAAAGGATAGACTGGATAAAAAGAAACATAATTATTTCCAAACAATTTTATTTATTTTCTCTTATTTTGCAGTGTCGGCGCTCGTTTATTTCTTAGTTAAGGATGGCAAGTTTTATAGGAATATTTCGACTTTTGCGATTTCAGATATGTTTAATGGCATAATGAGTAATTTGGCATTGATTTTGAAATGCGCAATAGATTCTTTGCGTACTTGGTGGATGATATTGTTGGCGATAATTGGACTAGCAATGATAGTGCTTGTGGGTAAACAAAGAAAAAGTTGGCATGCGGGGGCGATGATGTTTATGTTCTTGCCGATTGTAGCGGTCGTAGGGATTGGCCCGTATATTGCGTTGGTTGATTTCCCAGTGAATGGACGTTCGATGATGGGATTTTGCTTGGCGTTATCGTTATTTATGTTGATATGTTGGTCGGTAATTTCGAAGAAAAAGATGAAATTTAGATGGCTAATATATGTGCCGGTGGTTCTTTTGCTTTATGGTTTTATGACTTTTTCGTGGAGTTTTGGAAATGCATTAGCAAGTCAATATGAGCACGATACGATACGCGTGACGATGATTTCGAAGGATTTAGCGGAAATATATACAACGAGTGCTGCGTATGGTAACCATTCATTTAGAATTACGGGTAGTGGCGGATTTTCGGCGGTCATGACCGAGCATTTTAGGATTTTCCCAGCGGCAAAGTATGTGTTCTTTATTGCGCAGGAAGGGGTGAATAGCGATGCTCTAGGCCATTATCGTCTTTTTGATTACAGCGATATTAATACTAGTTGGGTAAGCGATTGGTTTAATGCGGACTATGATTGCTCGAAGGGTGAGTATGAGGTACTGCGCGATAATTATTACTACACGATTCGCGAAAGTAAGGAAAAAATAAATGAGCGTAATTTGGTTTGTATTGATATGAAAGAACAGGCGCGACCAGCTTACTATGGTACGATTACGCCGATATTTACACCGATACTCAATAAATAAGGTAATATAAAGATATGAGCATTAAAGAGAAAATTCCTTTTTATGATAGTTTAGTAATTCCTTATCATGTTGGTAAAGCGGCATTTTGGGGAGTAAAATACGGATTTCCGGCTAAGAAATTGACCGTAATTGGCGTGACGGGTACAAACGGAAAAACGACAACTTCGTTTATGATTTGGAAGATGTTGAATGAGGCTGGACATAAAACTGGCGTGATGACGACGGTTGGTTGGGGCGTAAATGACATCCATGAGCAGATGGAACATATGACGACGGTCGATTCAAAATTGTTAAATGAGCGCATTAAAACAATTGTGAACTCGGGAGCGGAATACTTAGTGTTAGAATTAACGAGTCATGCCCTGTCGCAACATCGTGATTTGGGCGTACCGATTGATATTGCCGTGATGACGAATGTGACGCATGAGCATTTGGATTACCATCGTACTTTTGAGCGCTATCGTGATGCAAAACGAAAATTGTTTAAGCAGGCGCGCTATGGTGTGATTAATGCGGACGATCCGTCGGCAAAGTTCTTTGAAACGGACATTAAGGAATATACGACTTATGGTATTAAGGGCGGTAAGCTGAAAGCTTCGAAGGTGAAATTGATGCCGGATGGAGTTGAGTACTATATCCCGTCTGAGAATTTAAAGATTAAAACGCGTATAGCTGGTCAATTTAATGTTTCTAATTCCCTGGCCTGCGTGGCGGTCGGCAAGCGCCTTGGCTTAACTGATGAAGAGATTGCAAAAGGTATTTACGCTTTGCGCGAGGTTGAAGGCCGGATGGTGAAAATTGACCGTGGCCAAGATTTTACAGCAATTATGGATTATGCGCATACGCCGGATGCTTTTGAAAAGCTGTTACCAGACATGAAGAAAGCGACGAAAGGGCGTTTGATTGTGATGTTTGGGTCAGCGGGCGGTCGCCGTGATCCTTCGAAGCGCAAACCGATGGGTGAAATCGCAGGTAAATATGCAGATATTGTGATGCTGACCGAAGAAGACGACCGAGACACGCCATCGATGGATATTCTTGAGATGATCGCAGAGGGTGCGCGCGAACAAGGTAAAAAAGACGATAAAGATTTGTTTATGATTGTGGATCGCCCTACGGCAATTTTGGAGTGCTGCAAGATGGCTAAAAAAGGTGATACGGTGCTCTTCCTTGGTAAGGGCAACGAGAAGACGATTGAGCGCGCGGATGGCGCACATGATTATTACGAGCAAGATGAGATTGAAAAGGCGCTCAAACAGGTGTTAAAGAAGAAATAATATTCAAGAAACAACATGACGCCTGAGCACCATGATTGACTTTTTGTGCTATCTGTGATATAATATATAGAGTTCTAGCTGCTTTTTGCGGCAAAATATGAGAACTGAGAAGGGTGGTGCTCTTTATGAGTGAAAAAGCGAGTCCGGTGGCGGACTTCTATCTCGATCGCAACAGCGGAGTGTATCACTTCAGCTTTGAGAGCGAGGAGAACTGGGGACGCAGGTCCCTTGAGAACATTTTGGCGGATGTCGCCAAATATCTGCGTGGTCAAACGTGGATAAAGACGCAGCGTGCACATATGGTGGTGATTGGGGTCGATTCCCATGGCGACCATTATGTGCTGAACAACCCGGAGATTTGGGCATTGGAAGAGCTGGCGGATGAGTTCGATGGACTTTATCGTCCGATTGCCAAGCGCATCAATAATCGTCGCGTCAAGAAGGTCGTTGTGTTCAATATGGTCATGCATGGCCGTGAGGCGAAGATTCTGGAGGCGAATGTGAACCCGCCAGAAACAACACATGGTTACTGCGATCTGTATCCGGAGATGATGAGCCTGAATACGCAGGAACTGGACGCCATGATGACTGAGTTGCTGGATCTGCACATGCTGAACATGGCGCATGAACCGTCGATCAAGTGGTTGCGCAGCAAATACAGAGACTGATTTTTCACTACAAAAAAGCGTCGGCTTGGGGGTGCCGGCGCTATTTTTATGCTTTTAACTAATCCAAAGGCTGACGCAGCGGATGTATCCCCCGCCCTCTTTGAGCTCGGTAACGTCTGGAGTTAGACAGATGAAACCACGCGACTCAAGCTCTTTTTGGAGTTTTGGAGCCTTATTTGACATGATGACATCGCGGCCAGTGCTAACGAGATTGTTAGCAAAGCCTTTGGTGCACTCATCGAAATCAACTTTGATTTTATCGAGGTCGGTGATGGCTTCGATTTTTTGATTGGACTCTTCGTCGAGTGCATCTGGGCAATAGGCGATGGTATGTTCGTCGATGACGGAAATGGCGAGGTCGAGGTCGTACCAGAAACTATCGGCGTGGTTGGTGAATGGATTAATGTGTTCGGTGCCATCTTCGTTGAGTTGTGGTTTGGCATGAACTTGAATAAGTTTGAGGCCGAGGGTTTCGGCGGCAAACTGTTGGGCTTCGGGATCAGAACGATAACCACGACCACCGAATAAATAATTTCCGCAGCGAAGTGAATCGCCTTGTCCAGAAAATAGATAATTGCCAGGAACGTCAATGCATTTGATGCCAAGATTTTCGAGACATTTGCGGGCGTAGGCTTCTTCGGCTTTGCGAGCTTCTGGCAGACGTGCCATTACGGCAACGCCGTCTTTTACGAGCGCCCAGTTGGCGGTGTAAACGCCGTCTTGGCAATCTTTTGGTGGGTCAACTTTGATAATATCGATGCCGGCCTCTTTGAAGCATTCGAGAATGCTGGCATGTTCAGCCATGGCCTTTTTAACGTCAATGCCCTTACTGGTGTAGTATGGGTTAATCTCGTAGGTGTCTGCAAAATAGTCGGCACCAGAAACTAGTAGTCTTTGGTTAATCATGGTTGTCCTTATTTTGTGTTAGGTTCGTAATCAGCGATTCCGTCTACGATGGTATCTTTATCAAAATCTAATGCAAAACCAGCAAGGGCGGCGGCAGCCATATAGTGGGTGGCTTCTTCGCCGGTGGCATAACTAGCTAAATCGAACTTTTGGCCACTATAAGTGACATTGGCTTCGACGGCGGTTGGATAAAGTTTGAAGCGATTAATACAAAGATCGGCATCGGCGCTGTGGCCATAAGTAAAGGTTGCAGTCTTGGTTGGATACTTGGCAAAAAGGTCGTAATTAGCATCGTCGCGGTTAAGAATACTGAAATATGGTTGAGTATTGAAAAGAATGGCTTTGGCTTCTTCTGGATTGGTGGATGGCAAGATTGTAGAAGGAGTTTTTGGCTCAGTGTTGTCGGTAATAATAGCAATATGGATTGGTAAGCCGTAGAAGAAATGATTGGCGAGGCCGTTGCTGTCGATGGAAATGACGGCATGGTCTGCGCCGGTGCGCCAAATCTTGTAGAGCTGCTTATAAAGGTCGGAAGTGGATTTTGGATCGATAATCAAGCCAGTTTTAGCATCGCGATTTTTGAGAATATTCTGAAGAAAATGTGCGGTAATATCGCGGCCTTTGTCGCCGGTAACGGCAATAATTTTGATGTCTTTAGCTGGATCGCTGTAATAAGTTGCAAAAAACTTTGCTTTGGCTTTTTGGAGTTTTGGTTTGATTCCGGATTTCTTCTTCTCTGCCATGATAAAAATAGTATACCATCTCTTGACTAAATGTGCTATAATATGCTCCATCACGCGGAAAGAGATGGAAGCGCGATGATCTTTTAATCTTTGACGGTGGACAAGTACTTACATCTAGTGGGTACTATCCACATATGTGCCCGTAGCTCAGTTGGATAGAGCGTCAGCTTGCGGAGCTGAAGGTCGTACGTTCGAATCGTATCGGGCATACCATATTTCGAATCAAAACTCGCCCATCTGGGCGTTTTTTGTTGGTTTTTGTACAATATTATTTGAAGGAGATTTTTATGAGTGGTGAAAAGAAATTTATTCCGGGGACGAATCCGGCATGGGGGCGCGAAGTGCCAGATGGCTACGATAATTCATTAGTAGATAAGGCCGGAAATAATTATGATAATGGCTGGAATTTTGATGAAAAGGATGACGAAGAAGATGAGTCCGAGCCAAAGAAGAATGGTTGGGACGAGTTGGCGGAAGGGCCAAAACAGTAGAATCTACAAAAAATAGACCGATCGGTCTTTTTTGTGGCGGAAGCGAGAGGATTCGAACCTCCGAGACCTTTCGGCCCACACGATTTCGAGTCGTGCGCCTTCAACCACTCGGCCACGCTTCCTCTATCATTTTATCATAAAAAACGTCTCAGAGAGCCTTAGAATGCGCCAGAAAGGCATTTTTTGGATGGGTTATAGTTCGATGATACGATGGCCGGAAACGTATTCGATGCGCGTAGGGCCGTGCTGACGGATAAGAGTCTGTTCGTCTGGGTAGGTGTGGCCGTGCAATAAGACTTGCGGTGGTTTTTTCTCGATATAATCTAGGAGCGCATCAAAACCCTGATGGGCGATTTCTGCCTCGTCGTTAATGCCGCGCGGCGGACAATGGGTAATAAAGATATCAACTTGGGGGTAGTTGGCAAGAATTTGCCAGCATTCATCCTGGGTGCACATGATTGCGGCGGGATTGGACTTATAGCGAACGCAGCCTTGAAGGCCGGCGAAAGATTTACCCTGGTATTGCCAAGTAGCGGTGTGCATATTCATGATGCCAATTTCGTCCATATAATTGCCACTGCAGTGGTTTCCGTAAACGCCGATTTTTGGAATATGTTTGATTTGTTCTAGGGGTAAAAGGTCTTCCCTGGCAAAATCTCCTAATGAAATAACGATTTCAATGTTTTCGTCATAGATGGTCTGAACGAGATCGATTTTTGGTCTGCGGTCGGCAAGAACAAGCGCTTTCATGTTCTTAGTTTAACATGCGGGATTTTGTATAATAGAGAAAAAGGAGTTGTGATGGCGAGTATTTTTACGAAAATTATCAATGGCGAAATTCCCTGCTATAAGATTTATGAAGACGAGAAGACTTTTGCGTTTTTGGATATAAATCCAGAGGTTAAAGGTCATACTTTGGTGGTGCCAAAAGCCGAGGTAGATAAGATTTACGAGCTCGAGGAAGAAGATTGGAATGCACTTTGGGCTTCGGTGAAGAAGATTGCGAAGCACATGGAAGAAGTGACAGGTCGTCGGATTGTAATGAAGGTGGTTGGAACTGATGTGCCGCATGCGCATGTACACCTTTCCCCGATTGATGAAACCTGGGAGTATGGCAAAACTCTATCTTTGCGCGAAGATGAGTTTAAGGCGATTCGCGATAAGTTGGCTTTCTAAGATAAGCATTATTGACTTTTTTGCAAAACTATGATATAATCCTGTTCGTTGCCGGAGTCTTTTTTCGAAGGGGGTGAAAAAGATGACGAAGTTTGTTTTTGATGACAACGAACTGAAGAAAAAACGCTACGCTTTTACCGACAACGATCGTAGCGCATTTGAGGATGCCGAGGTCGGCTCCGAAAAGAAGATTGTCGTTGGGAACGAACAAGGTGACAATGTTGAAATGACGTTTCGCGTCACGCGAAACGTGCACCTTGGTAAGAGACAGCATTGGCTGTATGGTTGCCTTTTGGGTGTGCCGGTTGGCGAGTATCGCCAGATTGAAATTAAACTCTATGATAGAGAACCGCACCTTGATTCTATTGAGGTATTCCTGCAGGCTCCGCCGTCTCTGATGCAAAAACTCCGCTAGCTGTTATCGAGGCTGGCGGAGTTATTCTTTTTTAGACTGAATGTGGGGGAACGGGCGGACGGCGGTGGATGTCGTCCATTACGGCAAGATATGAATTCTTTGGAGCTGGTTTATGCTCATCTGGTGGGACGAATTGTACGCCCTGCTCCATAATGTGTTCTTGCCATTTTTCATCATCGTAATGAGACGGCATTGGCATGATGATGTGGCCGGCGTCCCATTCTTTACGCATGGTTTTGATTTCTTTAGCTAACTGACGTGAACGGTTGCCTGGTTCTTCGGCGAGATTAATGAATTCTCCGAGGACAAAGGCGCCGAATTTTTGGGCACGAGTTTTTGGATTTGGGCGTTCTTCGTAACGTTTAGCAAATGAAGCCTCGTTAACGTCGCCGATACCGCGGCCAACGTGGGTATGGGCGTCATACCAAACTGGTACGCCGCGCATTTGGCGCTCGTCGCTGTACGGATGTTTTTGGAAACCGGCTTCCCAAAAAGTGTAGCCATTGACGCTGCTGGCTTCTGGGATGGCTTGTGAGACGAGGTATTTAGCAATGGCAAGTGTGGAGCCACTGCGAGATACTTCGTCAACGATGGTAATGTTTTTACCTTCGAGACCAGTAGGGGTGTTCATGATTTCTTCAGCGTCTTCAGTTTCGATGCCGCCTGGGATGTAGAGGGCTCGGATACGAGCGAGATCTTCCCTGGTGACGTTTTCTTTACGGAAATCGCCAAAGGTGGCTACGCGAGATGAGCCGTCGCCATCGCGGATATACTCGTTGGCCTCGATTGGAGTATCGGTACGAGCGAACCATTCTTTGCGGTCGATGGCGAGATATGAGTGTTTTGGACGTTCTTTTTCTGAAAAACTATTCCAGAAAGTGTTAACGAGCCAGCTAACCGGCCTGGCGGATTTGTCGAGATAGATGACATGGTCGGCGGCGGGGATTTTCTCACTGCGGAAACCACAATCTTCGCCGGCAATAACAGCGATAGTATCGGCGGTAGCAGCAACAAAGCGGCCCATTGTTTCGTCTAGTGGGAGGGTTCTAGCCTTATCGCCCCAATTTGGGCCGAGCTCGGATTGTTGAGAAAAGATTGGAAAATCTTCCGGGTTGACGTGATAGCGTTTGGCGGGATCAGCTTTGAGCTCTGCTTCGGTGTATTGGACGGGGTCTTCTGGAAAGCGTGGGCCTTCGAGGTTCCACTCGGTTTCATTGACGTTAGTTGATGGGGCTTTTTCGTGATCTCGCATTTTTTTGTTTTTGGTTAGATATAAGGTGAATATAGCATAAACGGGATAAAAAGTCAAGAGGTAGAATCAAAAAGTCACCCAGTTTTATGGGGTGGCTCTTGGTTTTAAATATGCTCGAGTTCTGCGCGCATCTTCTTGAGAAGTTCGCGCTTTTCTAGAAGTGACTGGCGAGTCTCTTCAACAAGCTCTTTTGGCGCCTTGGTGACGTAATTTGGACTATCGAGACGTTTTTCGAGAGTCATGATCTCTTGATTCATCTTGAGAACGCGATCTTCGAGGTTATGCTTGTATTTCTCATGGATATCTTTAGGGATGTCGATGTAGATGTTGTGATTGTGAACAGCGAGATGAAGGCCCCTTGCGTCTTCGAGGTTAATCTTTGGTACGCATGGAGCTTTGGTGAGATGTTGAATCAATAACTGGTTGTCGTACATGAGCGGATCGTCGTGGAAGGCGATTGGGTAATTGCCGGAACCTGGAATGCTCTGATAGTGACTACGAATATTAGTGATAATCTCGATGAGTTCGGAGAAATCGTCGGACTTTTGCTGGTTATATTCGTATGGTTTTGGCCATTCCTGGGAAATGAGCATACCTTCGGTCCAATCAAGTGTTTGCCAGATGGTTTCAGTGACAAATGGCGCAAATGGGTGAAGCATCTTGATAATTTGCTCGAGAGTGGACTTGAGAAGGTTAGTATTCTTCCAGAGTTTTTCGGTTTCGATAAACCAGTCGGCGTACTTGTTCCAGATGAGATCGTAGATTAAATCGCCAGCTTCGGCAAAGCGATAGTGATCGAGAAGCTTCTGTAGCTCTGTGCTAGTGCGGTTAATCTGTTCGAGAATCCAATCTTCGCCGAAATTCTTAACTTCGATTTCGTTGGATTTGGTAGGATTTTTCTCAACGATGTCTTGAACGAGACGAGAAATGTTCCAAACTTTGTTACAGAGGTTGCGGCTGGCCATGACTTTGCTTGTGCTGAAAGCCTGGTTGATACCAGCGGAACGACTGGCGATAAGGCCGAGACGAAGCGCATCGGAACCATATTTGGCGACGATCTCGATTGGGTTGATGACGTTACCTTTAGATTTGGACATCTTTTGGCCCTTTTCGTCGAGGACCATGCCATGCATGTAGACATCTTTAAATGGAATATCGTCGGTAACATAGAGGCCGAGCATAATCATGCGACCAACCCACTGGAATAAGAGGTCAGCACCGGTTTCCATAACAGAGGTAGGATAATGCTCTGGGCGATCACTAGTTGTGATGTATGGCCATTGTCCGGAGCTAAACCAAGTATCAAAAGTATCGTTATCGCGGCGGTAAGTTTTGCCATCCCTTTCGATGGTTGGTTGGCTAACATTCGTATCGTAAATCCAATCTGTTGGATCGTTGATGTTTACGAATGCTGGAATTGGAATACCCCAAGGAATCTGACGAGAAATGTTCCAATCTTTGATTTTACTAAGGTAGTTGATGAGGACTTGCTTTTTGCTAGCAGGGTGGAATTTAATCTTCCCTTCTTCAAGTACCTTAATGGCGCGCTCAGCGAGCGGTTTTACGTCAATGAACCACTGTTCCTTGAGGAGTGGCTCGATAACCGTGTCACACTTATAGCAATGACCAACAGCGTGAGTGATATCCTCTTCTCCGCGTAAGAGATCATTGTTTTTGAGTGCCTCGAGAACCTTGATGCGGGCTTGCTGAGTGGTAAGACCTTCGTAGTTGAAGCCGGCATTCTTGTTCATCTTGCCGTCATAACCGATAACGGTGATTTTTGGAAGATTATGGCGTTGTCCTACTTCGAAGTCATCCTGATCGTGAGCTGGTGTAATTTTTACAACACCTGTTCCGTACTCCATGTCGGCATGTTCGTCGGCGATAACTGGGATTTCTCTATCTGTTAGAGGAAGTTTCAACATTGAACCGACGATGTCTTTGTAGCGTTTGTCGTTTGGATTTACTGCGACTGCCGTATCTCCTAAGAGAGTTTCCGGACGAGTTGTTGAAACGACAAGTTCGCTGATTCCATTTTTTGGCTCTACGAGTGGGTAAGCGATTTGCCAGAGCTTGCCCCGCTCTTCCTTATGAGTAACCTCAATATCCGCGAAGGCGGTTTGGTGCTTTGTACAATAATTGACGAGTTTCTCACCTCTATAGATGAGTTTATCGTCCCAAAGCTTCTTGAATGTGCCGTAAACGGTGTCAATAACTTTTGGATCGAGTGTAAAAGTCAGGCTTGACCAGTCACAAGATGCGCCGAGAGCACGGATTTGCAATTCCATGTTGCCGCGCTGCTCATATACGAAGCTCCAGACTTGGTTATAGAGGTCGTCACGAGTGAAATCGAAGCGGGTCTTCCCTTCCGCTTCGAGTTTGCGCTCATATACGACCCAAGTTTCAAAGCCGGCGTGATCGGCACCCGGAATATACCAGGCGTTTTGGCCTTTCATGCGATGGTAACGGATTAAGATATCTTGTAATGCAATTGTTAGTCCGTGGCCAATATGAAGATTACCGTTTGCATTCGGAGGTGGCATGACGATTGTGTAGGGATCTTTCCCCTTGTCGTCAGATGGCTTGAATGCGCCGGATTTTTCCCAGAGTGCGTATACGTCTGGCTCGTATTGGTTCGGCTCATAGGTTTTACTAAATTTCATAGATTTATTATAGCATGAGACGCTTAGAATTACCCCTATTAGTGAAGATTTTGTTGTTCTCTGCTGATAATAGTAGATTTTCCACGTGAAAAACCAAAAACACCATCAAAATTTCACGTGGAAATTGACGGTATCCAATAATTATTTCCTAATTGTACGTTACACCCTTACGTTCAACGTCCCAAACGCAATTACTTCGTTTGTTAAATCTATTTTATATTAACGCGGCATGCTAAGTCAAGAGGATGTAAAGAAACAGATAGAAGAATAATTTTGGTTTGGTGTTTTCTCCGGAATTGTGGATAATAATAGTTAAGATGGCTTTTATCCGGAAATTTAAGACGGGAAGTGGGGCAACGGGCGTTCAAGTTTGCTGGAAGCAGAATGGGGAAGTCGTGAAGACGGTTCATATTGGTTCTGCGAATAGTGAATATGGTCTCGAAAAACTCTTAAAAAAGGCGCAAAAAGTGATGGACGAGGGAAAAACTCCGCTTTTTGACCTTGATCAGTTTGATAAAAATTAATAATTTTTATTTTTTATAGATAGTGTCAAGTCTTGACAAGATTTTTTTATTTTTTTGCCGCGTTAATTTTTTGGTTTTTTATGCGTTTTTTACATTTTTTTGTGGATTTTTTGAATTTTTTCTTAAAAAATCCGCCTTTTTGACGGATTTTATGCTATTTTTGGATATTTTTTGCTTATTTTTGCGATTTTTTCGGCTTGTCAAGGGAGTTTTCCACAGTTTGCTTGTAGTTTTCCACATGGTTTTGCACAGGATATAAAATATTGATGATTTTTTTGGTTTCAACCGTGCTGAGATTTGTCGGTAGGCAAATAACACGTGGGTGCATTGCTTCGGCGACTGGGGACATCTTTGGATTATAGAAATAGAAGCGATTATCTGTTGGGCCAGGATAGAGGAGTGGAGAATACCAGCGTCGGATGAAGTATCCAGAGGATGCTAAAGCGTTATATGCTTCTGTGGCACGATGTGAATCTTCGAAAACGACAGGGAAGGCCAAAAGTGGCTCTTTTTTCTCTGAAATTATATGAAAGTAAGATGCTGATTTGAGATATTTTTGGTATATTTCCGTGTTCTGCTCGCGACGACGATAGTCTGCTGGCAGGGAAGGGATATTTTTGAGGATTACCTGGCAAGCGTAATCTGTTATTGCATACGATTCGGCTTGGGTGGCGTCTTGTTCGATTGGGGTGACGGCCGGTTCGAAAGTCTTAGTTTTTAGTAAGAAGTTGCGGAGGCCGTTTTTCATAATATTTGGAACGCGCTGGAGAACGGCGTTTTGAGTGCGATAAGCGCGAATTTTTAGATCAAGCGCGCGTGGTGCCTCTGGAAGATTAATCAAATTATGAACAATTGCTTCGTAGAGTTTTGGGTTGGTTTTCTTGAGGCGCGGATTGACATAAATTGCGCCGCCAAACTTGGTGTTTTGTAACACCTTTTCGACACCAAAAGAGTGGATGGAGATATCTGCGATCGGCCGACTCTTATTATCAAGTGCCATGCGGGCAAGACAATGGGCGGAATCTTCGACTAGGATAATGCCTTCTTCTTTGCAAGTTTTTTCAATAGACTGAATTTCTTGGTTAATAATGCCAAGCGTATGCTGGACGATGATAGCGCGAGTATGCTTGCGGATATGCTTATTGGCATCGGTGATTGAGAGAGTAGTGGGGTCAATATCGGCATAGACTGGCTTAAGATCGGCGACAAGTATAGGGTTAACAGAGGTGATGCAGGTATATGGGGTAGTAATAACATCGCCAGGGCCAAGAGTGTTGCGAATGGTTTTAAAAACGGTCGCCATGCCGTAGCGGGCTTTGAGACACAAAAACCAATCGTTTGCGTCGGTATTGGAATACTTAGCGAGCTTTTCGCGCACGGCCAAGTTGGACTCACTCAAATTCATTGGTTTTATTATACCGCGTTGAACTAAGTTTTTAAACTTACTGAGCAAATTTAACGGATAGTAGAGCGTGGGGAAATATCAAGTTGGTATGGGTCGGTAGCTTGCTCGCCGGATTGAATGGAATAATAGGCGGCAGAAGCGACCATGGCGCCGTTATCGGTGCTAAATTTTGGTTCTGGGAAGAAAACTTGATGGGTTTCGGAGAAGTTTTTTGTGATTTCGTCGCGAAGGAGTTGGTTGGCGCTAACACCACCAGCGAGAAGGATAGATTTTGCAGGATGAGTTTCGGAGGCGGTTTTAAGTTTTTTGACTAAAATATCAACTGCGGTAGCTTGAAAACTGGCGGCAAAATCGGTAATTTGTTGCTGGCTAAGTAATTTTTGGAGCTCGTAAGATGGGGTAGTAATAGGGAGGTTAAGCTCTTTTTGGACGGTGCGGAGAACGGCGGTTTTGAGGCCACTAAAAGAGAAATCTAGGCCATCGACTTTTGGAATTGGAAGATGATATCGTTTGGCGTTGCCACTTTGAGCAGCGTTAGCAATGGCCGGACCACCAGGGTAGGGGAGACCGAGAATTTTGGCTACTTTATCGAAGCATTCGCCAATAGCGTCGTCGCGGGTAGTACCAATAATTTCAAAGTGATCGTGGCGCTCCATGTAAATGATTTGAGTGTGACCGCCAGAGATGACTGCGGCAAGGAGCGGAAATTCTGGCTGATAGCCACTAAGCCAGTTGGCATAGATGTGGGATTTAAGATGGTGGGTAGGATAGAAGGGTTTATTATGTAGGATTGCGAGGGTGCGGGCAGCTAAGGTGCCGGCTAAGAGGGAACCAACGAGACCGGGAGTGTGGGTGACAGCAATAGCATCGATATCATCGATAGTGAGATTAGCGTCCCTGAAAGCCTTGTTTAACACCGGATTAATGGCTTCTATATGGGAGCGAGCGGCAATTTCGGGAATGACGCCGCCATATTCGGCGTGAATATCGATTTGGGAAACGACGACATTCGACAAAATGTTTGCCCCATCTTCAACGATGGCGGCGGCAGTTTCGTCGCAGGAGGATTCGATTCCCAAGATTTTCATTTTGGATATTATAACATTTTTTAGTCTTCTTAGCTACCACCGAAAAGCACGATGTCGAGTAGGCCCGTCTTTACGGGCTACTCGCATCTTGTACTCGGCAGCGGCCTCCGTAAGGCTTTCCGGAAGTAGCTAAGAAGTCTAAAAAGAAAAAATTATCCAAAAAATCATTCAGGTGGTTATATGCATGAGCGTAATGTGATATGATTAACATAAGGATAAATATATTCAAGAGAGGTCAAATATTTTTATGGAAAATGTTGAACAGTTTGTCGATCAACTTATCGATGAAAAAGGGTTGGGCGTTGAAGGCGACGTTCGTACTGAATTGAAAATGGATATGATGGAGCGTTTGCTTGATCAGATTGATCGCGCTGCCATTAATGCTTTACCAGAAGATAAGGCGATTGAGCTTGCGGATAAGCTCGACGACGAAAACTTTACTGATGAGCAAGTTGCCGAATATATGCGCAATAGTGGTCTTGATTTGGAAAAAATTGCATTAGAAACGATGTTGCAATTCCGTTTACTCTATCTTGGTGGAAACGCAAATGTCGATGTCGATGCGATGCGTGAAGAGGCTAAGGAAGCGGAATAATCTGGAGAACAAATAAATGAGTGAAGAAAAGCGTTCAAACCACGAGGCCCAAGACCAAGAGCAAGGGCAGAAGTGGGATCAGGATTGGCCGCCATTTCGGGCCTCCGATCATAAGGAAGACACTGGCGACGCTCCAGACGAATCAGATGCCTATCGCGCCAAAATGGAGGCGATGGCAGAACGTGGCGATGACCACAATCCTCTCTTAGATAATCTTGAAAATGGTACGCCTCTTGAGGGCGAAAGCGAACGTGCTCAAACCTCTTATCACGTTGACTACCATCCGAAACAAAAAGGTGAAGATAATGCCAAATATAGCCGTCGTTCGGCTTGGGAAAGAATGGTCCGCGAGAAATCAGAAGAATTTCCACGTCTACGCGGCAAAGAGGCTGGACATCCAGACGAATCGGACGAGACGGATGAAGAATGGTATGCGCGTGTTGGTATTCCTTCATTTGAAGATTTCATGAAGGGTGAAGATGCGGCTGATGAAGGTGAAGCGGGCGGTGAAAAATCCGTGCGTGAGGCTTGGGCAGAAATGTCGAGCGACGAAAAGAAGAAATTCGTGCGCGAGCATCCGCGCAATCCTGGTGAAAAGACTGAAGAATGGGCACGTCGCATTGGCTTATTAGAAGACGATGGTGAATCTGGTTCTGACGATGTCGATGGTGAAGAAGGTTCAGACGATGGCGGTGCTGAAGGCGATATTGAGGACGACGTTGAAGATGTCGAAGATGGCGGCGATGCTGACGCTGAGGATGACACTGAAGATGGCGCTGAGGACCATGAGGATAAGGAATTCGACCGCGAGAAAGCGTTAAGCGTGCTAGGTGGTCGCGAAGCGCGTGATTGGCTTGATGGACGCTATACGGCTGAAGAAATTGACGCAATGAGCGACGAAGAACTCAAGGCGTTATATCAGGAATATCTCGATTCTCTGAAAGATGATACTGAAGATGAAGAAGATAAAGAACGTAAAGAGCACGAGAGGCTTCTGGGTATTATTGGTGGTAGAGAGTTCAGTGATTGGCTCGATGGCCGTTATACGGCTGAAGAGCTAATGAATATGTCTAACGAAGAGCTACAACGTCTGATTGACGAATTTTATGCTTCTCACGGTGAGGGCGAAGAAGAGGAAGAAGGCGAAGAAGAGGGTGGTGAAGAAGAGCCACGCGAAGTCGATGATCCACTGGTAGCCGTCGCCTTAAACCGCGAGAAAGATGCACGCGATGCGGCGCATGATATTGCGAAGCATATGCTAGAAAAGAACAAAGTTGAGCGCGGATTCATCTATCGTGCGGTGTTTGGCACAATGTTCCGTGAGGCGACAATTCAGCATTATGAAAAGAAAGCTTACGAAATGATCATGGGTAAGCAAAGAGGGGAGTCTTCGACTTTGTCTGATATGGATTGGGCAACGAAGGCTGGTCTTGAAACTTTTGTCCAGGCGCATGTACGTGGTCTAGAAGAAGAAATGATTCATGGTGATGCGGGTGAAAAGATGGATACTTATGGCCTAGGCAAAGATGAAGAAGGTCATGATGTTGTGACGCACTACTGGGTTGATGAAAATGGCCAGCGTCACGAAGAGAGAGTTGAGAACGACAGTCCTGAAGGTAAAGCGACGATTACGATGCATGATGCAATTGCAGAATATGCGCGTACGGGCGATAAAAAGGCCTTCCAGGATGCGATTGCAACTTTGAACCAGGAACTCGCGCAAGCTGGCGGCAATCCAGATGCCTTGATGGCGGATAACTATATGGCGGTTGCTGAGGCGGCGCGTGATCGTGCTGAACATGGCAAGTCTATTGAGGATGTGATGGATGGATTCCGCTTCATCAATGGTGAAGCGCGCACGAATATCCGTACGGAAGCACATCGCGATGCTTTGGATAGAATTACGAACAGATTGGCGAATTCGGCACTTGGTAAATTCTTACCACCTGAAGCAATTGGCGCTGCGGCAAGTGCCGCGGTCTTCTTCGGTAAGACGCCAGTTCGTGCCGCATTGGTTGCGGCTGGTACGGCTGTAGTTGGTGCAGCGGCTGGTGCAGCGATAGTGCCAGTAGTAATAGGTGCCGGTATGGCGGGCGTAACGGCTGCACTGAAAGAGCGTAGTCGTGTCACGGGTGATCGCGCAACACAAGCGCGCGACTTGGCACGTGGTAATGAACCTAGCGATGCGATAGTACCAACGAGCGGTAAGCGCCGTGTAATTAGGGCTGCCGAGAAGGCGAAGCGTTATGGTGAGCAAATGGCCGAGGTCCAATACGATACCTATAATGCAACAGAACTTACGACTACCTTGACTGAGGCTGTTGAGTCTGGTGATGCTGATAGAATTACGCAAGCCTTTGCTCAGGCTGATACGCTCGTAAAAATGAGCGATAGACGTGGTATCGATTTGATTGATTACGGAACTGGCAAGAAGGGCGAAGTTGCAGATGCGGATACGATTTCGGATGCACGTATGCAACTTGATATTGCACGCGCTCAGGCCAAAGCGAAGTTGCGCGAACTTGGCGTTGAAGATGTAACGGCGCATGTTGCTGATGCGGTGGAGCATGTAACGGAGGCGCTTGAAAACGATATTAGTGCAAAGGATAAGGCCTTTAGAAGCCTACGTCGTCGCCGTGCGGCCGCGCAAGGCTTGAAGTCGGCAGTGGTTGCTGGCGCTTTCTCAATTGGCATTCAGGAAGTAACAGCCTTTGCTGACACTAGCCAAGTTGGTCTAGTTGAAACTGGCGTAAACCAAGCCGCACGTAATGTAATTGGGCATGAGCTGACGCAGAATGCCGATGATGCAAGAAATACTTTCTTGGCAGGCTTAGTTGGCTTGAAGCAAGTTACGCATATGGATGCGATTTTGCATCAAGGTGCTGAACTTACGGACGCAGAACGTGCACAGTTTGAAAATGATCCGAACTGCACGGTAATACGCGGTGCTGATAAAGTTACAACAACGACCGAGACCGTATCGACGGATGAAGCTTTGGAGGGAATTCCGGATGGCTATCGTTCGAACTGGCTTGGTAATGGCACGAAGGGCTCAGATGGTAACGAGTTAAGAGGTTACTATAGCTCTGATCGTGGTGTCTATACGCACTTGACCGGTAAATCATGGGGCGGTGGCCAAACCATTGAGACATCGGGCTTAACTAGCAACGATGTTGGCTTCGTCGTAAAGATAGGCGGCGTAACGAAGTTTGTTCCTGCAACGGGTGCGAATGGTGATTTTGCGCCAGATTTGACTGGTCAGCCGCAATGGTTTGCTGATGCGATCAATGGTCGTCATTTCGATAACATTTCTTGTGTCTACAATAATGGTATTGATGCTAGTGGTGCAGTAATGGGTAGCTCATTCTGGACCTTCTCTGGCGATGGTAATATACCTAACATGGTTACATCAACGGTCGAGACGACGGTTCCAACTTGGGATGTCGTGCAACACGTCACTGAGTCGGTTGAACGCGGTGTAGCGGCACCACTCTTTATTCCGGGTGTTGTTTCGAGAGTTGATTTACCACCTTTGAGCCGTACTGCGGCGCCAAAGCCTGAAAATATTGGTGGTGAACCAAGGACACATATGGAAACGCCGAGTGATTCTGATAGAAGCGAGGGTGGCGATGGCGGTTCAGACGGAACTCCGACACCTCGCGGTGAGACTCCGGCGAGTGCTGAAGAAAGTGAAGATGATAGCGAGATTGATATGGGGCCATTCGACGATAGCTTTGGTGGTAGTCGTGGCGGTGAAGCTGGTGCTTCAGCAGAGGATTCGGCCGAAGATACCGAAGAGCCAGAGGAAGCTCCTGAAGCCGGTGCTTCAGATGAGGAGGCAGCCCCAGATTCAACCGATGATGCTGAAAGCGGCGAAGCTTCACCATCAGATTTTGAGCCGGTCCACTTTGATTCGGAAACGACTACAATCGATTTAAGTGATGACGAGTTGAAGGATAGGGCTAGGAAAGCTGGCAAGACTTTGACTGATTATGACTTAGAGCAGTTAAAACATACGATTGAGCAATGGAATGCGGCTGATCCAATTTATCGCTCGAGAGCATTGGATGGCAGGCGGAAAGTTGATCATCGTACGATGGCCGATTATGGTCCAATGATGACGAACACCCTGGCACCGATGCTAGCGGAATATGGTTTAGCAGTACAAGAAGAAGATATCGAGCCAGCGGCAGCCGAAGAGGCTGGAGGGGGCGAAGAACCTGGCGAAGATATGGAAATGGACATGGCAGCCTAACCGAAAAAATATCTCCCTGATGGGAGATATTTTTTTGTTGTCTTTTTAGCGATAGAATTTGAGGCTAGTGATTGGATCTTTGCTGGCGGCTTTGATGGCTGGATAAATACCGAAGATTACGCCAACGACGATAGAGACGGCGCCGGTGATACCGAGAATTTCCCAAGAAATGTGTGGTGCAAATGGAGTGATGAGCGAGATAAGGAAGGCAAAGATATAGCCGAGAGCAAAGCCCATGAGTGAACCAAGGATGCTGAGAATAATGGACTCAAAGAGGAATTGAAGTAGAATATTACCGCTAGAAGCACCAACGGCTTTACGAATACCGATTTCACGGGTGCGCTCAGAAACAGAGACGAGCATGATGTTCATAATGCCAACGCCGCCTACGATGAGCGAGATAGATGCAACTAAAGTAAGCATACTGGAAACTATGGAGAGAAGAGAACCGGCCGGATGGAGATTGGTTTCACCCGTAATAAGTTCGAAGCTTTCGTCGCCGCGTTTCGATTCGGAAAGATTTTTCTTAATGGTTTCGACAGTGCTGGAAACTGCATCGGTAGTGTCAGTACGTACATTAATTTGCTGAATCTGGATAGACGACTCAAAAGTGCTAGCGAACTTTATATTGATAAGAATAGAGTTGTCTAAATCGACACCATTGAAGTTAATTGGGTCATTTACTTCGTCGAGGACGCCGATGACCATAAATTGTTGGCCGTTGTAATTGAAAGTTTTGGTAATAGCTTCGGTACCACCAAACATATTCATGGCAATGTTGTAACCGATGACGGCGACATTTTCGCGCAAGCTATAATCGAGAAATTGTCCATTTTTGATATGTAAAGATTGGATTTTTTGAAAGTCGGCATTAGTTGCAATAACCGGGATGCCTTGGTGGATACGATCTCCGATGGTAATAGCGGAGTTGGAAATTGCAATTGGGGCGACGGCGGAAACCGTGTTAACCTTTTTAATAGTGTCGACGTCGTCTAGGGTAAGATTAGACTTGACGTATTGGTTATTGGAAGTGAGTTCGTCAATGATATTGTCCGTAACTGATTTGCTAGTTGCCGGGCGAACGAGAATTAAGTTGGCGTACTCTTTGTTACTGCTCGTACTAATGAGACGATCGATGCCGCCAGTTAAGGAAAGAATGAGTACGATAGATGCGACGCCGATAGCAATGCCGAGAGCGGATAGGAAAGTGCGACCGCGATTGCGACGGAGGCTGTCGACGGCGAGATGGAAGTGTGTATTAAGTAGTAAAGCCATGACTAGGACTCCTTTTCTTTCTTTTTAGTTTTTGGTTTCGGCGCCTTGGATTTTGCCTTGTCGAGGATTTTACTGACACGGCTGCGCTTTTTGGCGGTTTTCTTCTCGGACTTTTCTTCTGAGACCTCGATTTTCTTCATACGTGGGCGAACCTCTACCTTTTCTTCTGGTTCCTCCGGTTCTTCTTCGACTTTTGGCTTGGCGGTTTTTTCGACGGTAACGTTTTTGCCGCTAACGACGACTTTGGTTTTAGAGTCGACTTCGAGCTCAACTGGGCGCTTCTTGGAAAGAATGCGGACGGAAATCTTTTCTGGGTCACCTGGTTTTGGAAGGTCTTGATCGGCGACGGTCTTAATATCTGTATCAATTTCGCCATCGAGCATATTAATGACGCGGGTGGCATAAGTTGTAAGGGCAGGGTTGTGAGTAACCATAATAATGGTGTTGCCAAGAGAGTGAATTTCTTGAAGCTCTTCCATAATAATGTGGCTGCTGCGACTATCAAGGTTGCCGGTTGGCTCGTCGGCGAGAATAATACTTGGATTGGCTATTAAGCTGCGGGCGATAGCGACACGCTGCTGCTGACCGCCGGAAAGCTGATAAGGCATATAATATTCGCGCTCGCGAAGATGAAAATGTTCGAGAATATTGTCTGCCATTTTGAGGCGGCGGGTTTTGCGGTAGCCGGAATAAATAAGTGGAAGGGAAACGTTTTCGATAACGCTGAGATTTGGAATTAAGTTGAAGCTCTGGAAAATGAAGCCGATTTCTTTGGCGCGAAAATGCGCCTTTTTGCGGGCAGAAATGCGTTCGACATTTTTGCCGGCGAGCTTATATTCGCCAGAGGTAGCCTTGTCTAGGAGGCCAATTATGTTAAGCAAAGTGGTTTTACCACAGCCGGATGGGCCCATGATCATGATAAATTCACCGCGCTTAACCGTTAGGTCAAAATTATGTAGAGCGTACGACTCCGCGTCGCCGAGCCCATAACGCTTCGAGATGGCATTGAGCTCGATAATAGTTTCATTTTCTTGATTCGGCATAACTACATGTAATTATACCTTGCCGGAGAGGTTTTTAAAAATGATAATGTTTGCAAAATAGGAAAAAGGCCGGGACGGACCCGGCCTTTTGGTTATCGCTGATTTTCGGTGATAAACAGTTTTGCCAACTCGTAGGAATTCTTGGCAGGATATTTTGCGTGCAGAAGCGCGCAGAGCTTGTCGATATTGTCTTTGCCCTGGATGGCGTTACAGCTGTAAGTACCATCTTTATCCTTCGTTAAGACAGCTACGATGGAGCTGTGCTTGAGATTATAGGCGAGACGATCGGCATTCATCCAGTCAGGACCGCCGAAGGTTCTTACCGTAGTGTTCTTTTCCTCACTCCCCAGGATGGTATCCAGGAGAAGTTTTTCGGAGGCAGCGGTCGGTGCGCGGCCGTTCTCCGTGAGGAAGAAAATCCAGCGAACATTGTTCATGATGATTCACCCCCTGAATCTTTGAATTAGTACGCTACACCATTAGCTTCGCACCAGTCCCAGTATTGGTCCTGGCCGATATTGATGATGCTTTGTAGTTTTTTGCCGAAGGCTTCGACGATGTTGATAAGCCAGTTGCCGATGAACTTGTCGTCAGCGCCATCGATGCCGATGACTAAAACTGGTTTTTCGAACTTCGTGTAGCCTCTATGGCTGTTGCCGGTGCGTACGCCGAAACGTACTTTTGTGCCGCAGAACAGTTCGATGCTCTGGGGAAGCACTTCGGTGTGGTCTTTTCCCGCGAAATTGTAAGTAAAATCGCAGGGAACGCCCCACATGTAGGCGTCGGTTCCCGCAAATTTGTCGGCGGAGGTCCCGGACGTGCAGACAAAACCCTTAGGGTCGCCTTTTGCCTTGAACCAGTCGCTGCAAGTGCAGATAAGCTCGTCTTCGAGCTCGATGCCTAAACCTTGGAATAACTCGATTGAGTTGTTAGTATACCTTTTGGCCATTTTGGTTCCTCCTCATCTTCGGTCGATTAATCGCAAAACGAGGCCTTCCCGCAGGCCAAGATCAGCGATTTTAAGGTGCGTTATTAGGACTTTTGACAGAGTCAGTTGGATTAAAGTCCTAATGCTTTCATTATAGCACACTTTTCTTAAAAAGTCAAGAGGTATAAGGGGTGGATGCGGTGATGACAGAAGGCGAAAAATATGATAAGATAAAGGGAGCTGGAGAGGTGTCCGAGTGGTTGAAGGAGCACGCTTGGAAAGCGTGTAGCCTCGCAAGGGGCTCGCAGGTTCGAATCCTGTTCTCTCCGCCAAAAAATCCCGTATCTCGGCGTTTTTTCTTTCTTGCTCGTCCATAAGACGCGCTTCGAAAGAAGAAAACACCAATCTACGGGATTTTTTATGTTCCGAGGCTTGGCTCGTTCCGCAGGTTTTTGAATCTTATGATAAAATATATACATAAGAATTTCCGGTGAGGAGGAAAATGAATCCGCAAGATAATAATTCACCATCGAATGATGGCGGCGAGCAAAATGGCACGCCGAATATTGACGGCTTTGGTGGGCCAAATATCTCATACGAAAATTACAAAGAAACACCTGCTCCAGCAGCGCCGGCACCGGTGCAACCGGCGATTAATGTCGTAAACGCGAATGGCGTAATTAGTGGCCGAAAAATGGTTGATTACCTCTGGCAGAGAATTGCTTATTGTGCGCTAGCTTTTTCGGTGGTTTTATTGATTGGTTTGATTATTACTGTAGTGTTGGTAGGAGATGCAAACACTGAACGCGTAAAGATGGAGGCAGCAAAAACTTCTGCAGAGCACAACACGCAAGGTCTTTATGATGTCTTGGGCGTAAATTCTCAAGAAGATGCTGTTAAGGCACTCACGAAAGAATCGGAGATGATTGATGGCGGAGATTTACTGAAAATTGATACTCTATTAACAAATAAGTATGGCGCGGGTTATGTGATTGATTTTGCGGATTCTAATCTTAACTTTGTGCGCATGAGTAATGTCTTTAAAGTTGTAAGCGTAGGTGTGGCGCAGCCAACCGGAACGATTCGCGTGATTCTTTATGGCCGTATCGCTAGTGGTGAATGGAAATTGGGTGGATTTGACTCGAAGAACACGGTTGATCCATGCGCGAACTCTTCGGATGAAGAAAAGGAAGCAATTGCTGGTATCTTTACCTGTGGTGAGCCGATGGAAGAAGAGGAAGACGACGATTCTTCGGCGAACACGAAGAAAGATAACAGCAAAGACGACGACAAAAAAGAGGGTGACGAAGATAAAACGAAAACCGGAGAGTAAAAGATGCTCGAAGGTGCCCTTAGTCTGATTATTAGCGCGGAAGTTGAACGCGCTAATCTTGAGGCGCAGAAAAAAGCAGATTCATACTATACCGTAAATGTGCCAGTTAGTAGTTATAAGTACAATATTACTTATGACGTGAGCTACCGTGGCGATGTTAAGGCGAATAAAGCTGAGTTCGCGAAGCTTGTTGATGAGATTTTGAATGACGAACGTGGTTGGAAGCGCGCAGGTGTTAAATTTACGCGCGTGGAGAGTGGCGGGCGTTTACATATGGTGCTGGCGAGTGGTGCAGAAGTGCGAGCGGCAGCGCCGTACGATAATGGTTGCTCGGCGTTATTAAGTTGTACTGTGAAACCGTATGTATTAATCAATGACGATAGATGGTTGTATGCTACTGATAGTTACAATGAGCTTGGTGTTAGTCTGTTGAGTTATCGTCAGATGGTCGTAAATCATGAAGTCGGGCATTTCTTGGGGCATGGACATATTTCGCAGTGTGAAACCGCGGCTGGTCCAGCGCCAATAATGTTGCAGCAATCGACGGGGTTACGTGGTTGCACGCCGAATTCATGGCCGTTGCCGAGTGAGTTATGGGTGAAGGGGATTTAGCATGAAGCATTTGAAAGAAGAGAAGAAAAAAAAGACCTTATCACGCGGCGCGAAGATTGCAATTTGTGTTGTGGCTGGGGTTTTGGCGGCGGTGGGAGTCTGCACGGCGCTGTGGTTGACGAATCGTGTGACTGGCTATCGTGAAGCGAAAAATTACACGAGCGAGATTCTGAGCACGAAGGCGGCCGTAGAAGAATTTCTTGATGCGAAGGTGGGCGAAGAAGGAATTTCAGACGAAAATAAGAAAAGTTTTGCTGATTATTCCGATGCAGTGAAAAAGAGCTCGGATTATTTAGAGAGTTTGGGCGCGACCGGCGTATTGAAAAATGAGACCGTAAATGAAAAATACGAAACAGCTAAAAAGGATTTAGAAAAACTGGTGCGCGTGAAGGATGTTGAGTCCAAACTAATGGAGATTTTGGAGGATGGCGAAATTTCTGAGGAAGAATTGACAACGCTAAAGGATTTGAAGAGTGATTATTTAACGAAGATGGCGGAAGACTTGGCGGAGTATCGAGCGAAAGTTGCAGGATTTAATGAAAAATATGCCGATTTGAAAGGTGTAAAAAAGGCTGATCTCGATAATGATTATGCGGCTTTGGTGGCGGCGGGAGATGAGTTGAAAAAGAAATATGCCGAAATTAAGATGGACGATGTTTTAGGAATGTCAAGAGATGACATTTTGCGCTTCTATGGCACAATAGAAGAGTTAGATAATTATTTGGCCGAAAAGATTTAAGATATGAAACGCTTAGTGATTGTTTATAATCCGCGCAGCTCACATTATGGTCGCGTGCAGAGAGACGTGTTGACGCCTGCTCGAAAACTGAAAGGCTGGATGATTGGTAAGTTTGAGGTGGCAGATACGGATGTGGACGATAATTCGCATCGTCTAGCAAAGGTATTCCGAGATGATGACCTAGTTATCGCGGCAGGCGGTGATGGCACGGCAACGATTGCAATTAATGGTATTATGCTGTCCGGCGCGAAAAATGTGCGAATTGGCGTGCTTGGCTTTGGAAATTTTAATGACACAGCGCGCAGTTTTGGCAACTTGAAGTTTGAAGAAATAATTAAGGGCGACGCAAAAGAAGTGTGGCCGCTTGAATGTAAAATAAACCGCGAACATTGGCGCTATGGGATGTGCTATTTTACGATTGGTATGTTTGCAGAGGCGTGTGCGATTTTCGACCATCCAAAAACTCGTAAAGCTTTGCAGAGTGGACGCAAGCGTACCTATTTTAGTCTCGGTTTACTGATTCGATGGTGGTTGAAACAGCACCGCAAGAAATGGTTACCGCGATTTGTGTTAGGTAATTCATCGGATGAATATATTGAATGCCAGGGCGCATCGGATTATATGGCGGTAAATGGTAAAACGGTGGCGAAGCTAATGCGGGGCGGAAAATTTTATCTTCAGAAGGAGTCATTCCTGAGCTTTAATGGTAAGATGTCGAAGTTCTTTAGATTGGCTGGAATGATGATTTGTAGTGTGTTCCGCCGAATTCCGGGGACGGAAAGTGATTATGATTGCCTCGTATTCCCGAAGCCGGCTAAAATAATGATGCAGGCCGAAGGGGAGTATAAAAAGCTTGAGAATGTGGAACTAGTAGAGATTTCCAAATCTAAGAAGCCGCTTCTGGCCATCATGAAATAACTATGGATGTTGTTGGTAGAGCAGAATATAAGCTTGAGAATGCGCTGAGAGCATTTCAGATTAATTTACACGGGAAAACCGTACTGGATATTGGCTCGTCGACGGGCGGTTTTACCGAGATGGCGCTTCGCGTTGGAGCGGTCAAGGTGATTGCGGTCGAAAAAGGTACAAACCAAATGAAGGCGCCACTACGTTTTGATGAACGGGTGGAACTGCATGAAAAAACGGATATTTTTGAATTTAGCTGTGATGCGCCGGATGTGATTTTGGCGGATGTGAGTTTCGTGAGCCTAGTGAAAGTGTTAGACTATGCGCGCGATAATTTGTCCGATGCGCATACGGAGTTTATTGTGATGCTAAAGCCGCAGTTTGAGGCGAAGCCATGGCAGTTGAATAAAGGTGTAATTAAGAATAATAAGATGCGTCGCGAGATTATTGCGGATTTTGAAGCGAAGATTCGGAAAAATGGATTCGTGATTTTGGGGAAGAGAGATAATGAGTTGGCGGGGCGCTTCGGGAATGTTGAACGGTTTTATTATCTAAAAATAGCAAAATAAAAATATATCCTCTAATGAGGATATATTTTTTAATCTTTGACGGGTTTATTCGGACTCGGCTTTAGCAATAACTGCTTCGCCGAATTTCTCGTTTTCTTGTTCTGGAGTTTCAGCAGCTCCCGCAACTAATTCATAGGTTGCGAAATCGTTTGCACTTAAGATGTAACGATTAGTCTTGGAAATAGTTTCAAGAGTTGCGTCATCACAAACGGCGCAGAAATAACATTCTTCGTCGCCATTTTGGTCGCCACCCCAAGGAGCTTGGATGACAACTTTTTTACCCGTTGGATTTTTAATGATACGTGCTTTACCTTTGGCGCGGTAGCGACCCGGTTCGTCGGTAGCTTCGTAACGTTTTTTAAATGTCTCATCGGGAACAGGGTAATTATTAGCGCGATCGCCAGGTTGTTGGAGTGGGTTTGTGACAATCCATTCGCCTGGAACGACTGGGCGCGTGTCCTCGATTGCCGCTTCACGACTTTCGCCTTCACCGCGCATGACCCATGTTGTGATCATGTATTGTTGATGCTCTTCGTCGTAGGCTACATCAAGATGGGCATAGTCGCCAGCCTCAAGACCGGTTTCGGTGACTTGAATGGCGCTAACCACCTTTTTCTTAATGTAATATTCAGCAGTTTGAAAACGCTCAGTATACTCTGGCTCGGTCAAATCGACACGAATTTCCTTTGTCTCGGTGTGGATATTTTCGTCACTACCGGTTTCGGCATCAGAAGCACCACTAGTAGTACCGATTGTTTTTATTTTCTCGCTCATTTTTTCTCCGTTTTTGTTTTATATCAAAGAATGATACCCAATAAGTCCATTATATCAAAAAACTTATGTTTTGTCAAGGGGTGGCGAGCAGTTACTATCCCGTTCTATAGCTAAAACGTAATAGTCTAGGATAGTAACTACTCGCTACTTTGCAACTAAATACGGTTTTCTAAAAGAGTGGTATCTTCCATTAGATAAAAGGGAAACATGGTAAAATATGAGCATGGCTACGGAGGAAAAGTTAAAACCGAGTGATTATGTGCATCTACATAATCACACACATTATTCTTTGCTTGATGGTTTGACGAAGATTGACGAACTTGTTGGATTTGTGAAGGATAGTGGCATGGAAGCGGTGGCCGTGACGGACCACGGTACGATGTCGGGTTTAATTGACCTCTATAAAACTTGTAAAGATGCGGAAGTAAAGCCGATTTTGGGGCTTGAAGCTTATGTGGCGGCGCGTCGCCTGGAGGATCGCGATCCGGCTTATGATAAGGAGCGCTTTCATATTACCTTGCTCGCAATGAACGATAAAGGATTTGAGAATCTTTGTCGAATGATGACGATTGCAGAAACAGAAGGTAAATATTATAAACCGCGTATTGATCATCGAGTAATGGAAGAATACAACGAGGGTATTATTTGTTTGTCAGGCTGTATGGGTTCGGAAATCTCGATGGCGATTCGGAATGATGACTTAAAAAAGGCGCGCGAGTTGATTGACTGGTACGCGAAGACCTTTGATGGGCGGTTTTATCTTGAGATGCAGGATCATGGCCATCCAGATTCGACGACGCATAATCCAGAGCAACAAAAGGTAAACGAAGCTTTGATGAAGCTGTCGAAAGAGACGGGCTTGGACTTGGTGGTAACTTGTGATGCTCACTATTTGAAGAAAGAGGACCAAGATGCGCACGAAGTTCTGTTGTGTGTTGGTACCGGTAGTAACATCTCAGACGAAAAGCGTATGTCTTTGAAAGACTTCGATTTACATGTGATTCCGCCTGAAGAAATTATTAGACACTGGGAGAAGACCTGTCCGGAAGCAGTTCGTAATACGAAGAAAATTGCGGATCGCTGCAATGTAGAGATTCAATTGGGGCGAATTTTGATTCCAAAGTACCCGATTGATACTGGCGAGACTGAGAAGGAATATTTGGATCGCATAGTTTTTCAGGGCCTAGCGGAGCGCTTTGGATATTTATCGAAGGAAGAAGCGGCCAAGAAAACGGTGGCAGAAATTCGGCCATTACTCTCTAAAGAGATTTTGGAACGCATTGATTATGAACTGGCGACCGTCGATAAGATGGGGTATAACGGCTACTTCTTGATTGTGCAGGACTTTATCAACTGGGGTAAGGGTCAAGGTATTATTTATGGTCCAGGACGCGGTTCGGCGGCTGGTTCGTTGCTGGCTTACGCAATCCATATTACAGATTTAAATCCGCTAGAATACGACTTGCTATTTGAGCGTTTCTTGAATCCAGATCGCATTTCGATGCCGGATATCGATACGGATATTCAAGATAATCGCCGCGATGAAGTAATTGAGTACTGTACGCAGAAATACGGTAAAGGTCGCGTGAGTAACATTGTGACCTTTGGTAAGATGATGGCGAAGAACGCCGTGCGCGATGTGGCGCGTGTTTTGGAGGTGCCATATGCGGAAGCGGATAGGATTGCGAAGCTGGTGCCGGATCCAGTGATGGGGCATCACGTGAAGCTGAAAGATGCAATTGTAAATGAGCCAGATTTGAAAAAAGAATATGAGACGAATCCGACTGCGAAGGAAGTGATTGATTTTGCGATGAAGCTAGAGGGAACGATTCGCTCACATGGCGTGCACGCTTGTGGCGTGGTAATTGCACCGGATGATTTAGTGAAATTTATGCCGTTAGAGGTTTCCGCAAAAGGGCCACTGGCGACGCAATATCCGGGCCCACAAGTTGAGGAACTAGGTTTGCTCAAGATGGACTTTTTGGGTCTATCAAACTTGTCGGTGATTCAGCAGGCTTTGCGCATTATTAAGAAGGTACATGGCAAAGTCATTAATATGGGCGAGTTGCCGCTAGACGACGATAAAGTTTATGAGTTATTCCGCAGAGGTGATACGACGGGCGTATTTCAGTTTGAATCGGCGGGCATGAAACGATATTTGCGCGAGTTGCAGCCGACGGCGTTTGACGACTTAATCGCTATGAATGCCTTGTATCGTCCGGGTCCAATGCAGTTTATTGAGAGCTTCATTAAACGTAAACATGGCGAAGAGCCAATTACGTATTTACATCCTGGTCTAGAAAATTCCCTAAAGAATACCTATGGCATTTTGATTTATCAGGAACAGTTCATGCAGGCGTCTAAGGAATGGTGCGGCTTTACGGGCGGCCAGGCGGATACTTTGCGTAAGGCGGTCGGTAAGAAAAAAGTTGATCTCATGAACATGATGAAGCCGCTATTTATTAAGGGTGCGGTGGAAGTCGGTGGCGCTACGGAGGAGATTGCGGAGACGTTCTGGAGCCAGCTGCTTGACTTCGCTAACTATTGTTTCAATAAGAGTCATGCTGCGTGCTATGCCTTAGTGGCATACTGGACGGCTTATCTGAAAACTTATTATCCAGAAGCCTTTATGGCGGCGTTGATGACAGCGGATATGCGCTGGACGGAACGTTTGGCGATTGAAATGACAGAATGCAAGCGTATGGGAATCCAGGTATTAGGCCCAGATATAAACGAATCCTACGCGGACTTTGCGACGGTAGGTAAATCAAAAACGATTCGTTTTGGCTTAGCAGCAATTAAGGGTATGGGGAAGGCACTGGCTGAAGAAGTGATTGATGAGCGTGATAAAAACGGTAAATTTAAGTCAGTATGTGATTTTTCGAAACGTGTGTCTGGAGTGAAGTTTAATAAGAAGAGCTGGGAATCAGTGATTAAGACTGGTGGTTTTGATAGCTTTGCGGATCGTTCGGATTTATTATTCAACTTGGACAAAATTCAGGCTTATGGCAACAAGATGCAAAAAGATGCCGCAAATGGCCAGACGGATTTGTTTGGTGCGATGGGTACGGCTGCAGAGGTGCCAGAAGTAGAAATTGCGCCGGCGCCAACGAAGTACTCCGACAAGGAACAGTTGATGTGGGAACGCGACTTAATGGGCTTGTATATCTCGGCGCATCCGCTTGATAAATATGATACTTATTTCGAAGAGCAGACGATGCCGATTCGCGAGATTACGCCAGCGATTGATGGTGCGAGTGTAATTGTGGGCGGCATAATTACAAATGTGCGTTCGTTAATTACGAAGAGCGGTTCAAAAATGGCCTTCGTAAAGATAGAAGATAAGATGTCTGAGATTGAGGTGATTGTCTTCCCGAAGACCTTCGAGGAAGTGGGGGCGAAGTTGGTGCAGGATGCCGTCGTAAAGGTGACTGGCAGGGTTAATGCGTCGGATAGGGATGGCAATAAGACCGACGAGGCGAAGATAAATGCTGAAACGATTGATGTGATAACAGACGAAGAATTGGATAATTACCAGTCGACGGGTGCGAAACTGAAAACTCCGACAAAAGGCGTATCGCAAAAGAAATCACGCGGGAAAGTGGCGGCGACAGGTGTTGCGGATGGTAATGGGGGTGGTTATCGCAAGGGTGGTCAAGATAAGCCCGCGACGCATTTTAGAACGACGGAAAGCGATGTAAATGCGCAGCCAATTAAGCCGAAGAAGATTTACTTGCGGATTTTGGACGGAAGCGATAAGGATGCGCTCATAAAAATTAAACAGAGCTGTAGTGTTTATCCTGGACTTTCGGAAGTGATTTTGGTAATTGGCGACGATAAAAAAGCGATGCGGATGCCATTCCGTTGTGAACCGGAAGAGACTTTGATAAAGGAGCTGAATGAAATAATCGGCGAAGAAAACGTCGTCGTAAAATAGATAACAAAAAATCTCCCCTGGGGGAGATTTTTGTTTTTAGATAAGTTTAAACTTGCTTGGCTTATCGTTATAGAGGTTGTCGTAGATACTTGGATGACCGATTTTGTTTGCGGCATCTACAACTTCATCTATATTATCGGTAATACGGTAGATTTTGCGATCTTCGCCGTTGATGGTTTTCATCGGTTGCATCTTAGTGGCAAAGAAATGGTCAAGTGGTTTCCAGAAAGATTTACCAATGAGGAACATCGGCATTTTTGGCATTTTGTTTTCTTGCATAAGAATAAGAATTTCGGAAAACTCATCAAGTGTGCCAAAACCACCAGGGAAGAAGACATAAACTTTAGAGCTCATAGTGAGCATGACTTTGCGGGCGAAGAAATAATGAAACTCCATTTCATCGGTGACGTAGGGATTAATATGTTGCTCGTGGGCGAGCTGAATATTGAGTCCAATACTGCGACCGCCGGCTTCGTAGGCGCCTTTGTTGGCAGCTTCCATGATACTTGGGCCGCCGCCAGTAATGACCGGATGGCCGTTTTGGGCAAGTTTGTAACCAAGCTGTTCGGCGAGTTTACACCATTTACCATTCATTGGTAGGCGGGCGGAACCGAAAATTGAGACACCTTGAGAATAAGTGCGAATTTTGGCGAGGCCTTGCTCGAGGTCTTTAGCATAGCGTAGAGAACGCTCAACATCCTCGGTATTAAGTTTGTTTTGGGCTATTTGATCAAGCCAGTTGGTAACGGAATCGTCCATTAACGTATCTCCTGTATAGGCATGGTATGTAATTTTGTATTTTGATTAATAATTCCAGCTTTGCTACCAATTTTTTGGACCACCGAAGTGGAATTAGCGGAAGCAAAGATAAGAGAATCCTTAAATGATTTGCCGTTGGCGTAGGCGGCGAGAAAACCTGAGCCAAAAGCATCGCCAGCGCCGGTGGAATCTTTAACGCGAACATCTTCATAAATGCCGATGCGATAAACTTCGTTTTGGTCAGTGGCAATAGCGCCCTGGTTGCTGTCAGTGATGATTGCGGCTGGAACATAATTGCGAAGGCGGCCAATTAATTCAGTTAGAGAAGTGCCTTCGACAATCATCTTAGACTCCTTTTTGTTTACAAGTAAAACATCAACATCGGATAAGAGGCCAAGTAATTTGCGGCGGTACTGAAGCTCGAGATTGCCCGGGTTGAACATAATTTTAGCGCCAAGAGACTTTGCTTTAGTAAAGAATTGATCGAGCATATCCATATTGCCGCGAAAAGTAGTAACGTAAATCCAATCTGGATGGATAGTGTCTAAGTCATCCGGATTTAGCAAGTCAAATTTCGCTGATGCGCCACGGCAGGTGAGGATAGTGCGTTCGCCGGATGGGGCTAATAATAAGACAGAATAGCCGGTTTGAGCACGGTCAGTGTAGGTAACGTAGCTTGAATCAATACCTTCGTCGTCGAAAGAATTAATAATTGCAGTGCCCGCTGGGTCATTAGAAATACAGCCCATGAAAATAGACTCATGGCCGTTGCGAGCAAAAGTAGTGGCAGCGTTTGAGGCGCCACCGCCAGTGCTAAACTGAATCTTATCAATATCTACTTTAGTGCCAAGCTCGAGCTGATTAAAGAAGCCACGCGAGTTGGTGCCAAAATCGTCATGGTCAACAAGATAAACGTCTTGCAAAGCAGCGCCGATACTAACGATGCGCGCCATTAAATAATATCCTCATTTTCGGTTTCGGCATTGAGCTTCTTGAAGACATCTTCTGGATCTTCTGCCTTTTCGATGGCGCTTCCGACATTAATCACGGTTACGCCGGCATGGGTAATAAGGCGGGCATTTTCGAGATTAGCGCCACCATCCCAGCCGATTTCGATGCCTTTATGAATTTCGTCAATGAGGGCAACTTTTTCTAGTAGTAATAAATTAGCTTCGCCGCCATATTCGCCGAGGTTGCCAGAGAAGATAAGAGCGTGATCGGCCGCTTTGAGAATCGTTTTAATGGAGCCTGGATAGACACCTTTAACGATAGCGACGCCAACTTTCATGCCGTTTTGCTTAAGAGTATCAAAGATTGGCAATAAATCTTCACGAGCTTCGGCGTGAAAAATGACCATATTCGGATGTAATTTAAGAAGATCTTGGAGATGTTTTGATGGTTCGGCGGTCATCATATGAATATCAACCGTCCAGCCTTTTGGCCACCAGACGGCAGATTCATGAAGAGTAGTGTTATTAGTAAGAGTGCCGTCGGAGACGTCAATATGGACGCGCTTTGCGAAAGGGTAGTAGCGCTTAATAATTTCTTTATACTCAGTTGGGTTTGCGCTGAGAACGCTTGGAGCGATTACTGTAATTGCCATATTAATCCTCGTCTAATTTGCGACAACGGCGTTGATATTTTTCTTCTTGGATAGGTTTCGTATCCATGAAGGCGTTGATAATTTCTGCGTAATTATGCGTGTTCTCGTCTGCGGAAATGCAGAGAACATTGGCGTTATTGTGGCCGCGAGCTTCCATGGCCTCGATGGCGGAATCACAGATGGCGGCACGAACGCCTTTATAGCGGTTGGCCTGCATTGCCATGCCTTGGCCAGAGCCGCAAAGTAAGATGCCAAAATCGGTGTCATCGGTATTTGATGTCATAGCGATGGCAACTTTTTTGGCGTAGTCATTAAAATCGTCCTCGGCGTCGTAGGAGTTGGCGCCAAAATCGGTAAATGGAATCTGGCGGCCCTGGAGCCAGCTAATGATTTCATCTTTTAATTGGTAGCCGCGATGATCGGCGCCGAGGTAGACATGCATATTAGAATTGGCCCTCTTGATGTTCTTGGCCCATCTTGCCAAGATCTACGGTTAGTTCTACGAGACGATTACTATAGCCCCATTCATTGTCGTACCAAGCGACGACTTTGATGAGATTGCCACCGATAACATCGGTAAGCTTTAGGTCGACAATAGAAGAGTGGGAGTTGCCGCGATAATCAATAGAAACGAGCTCTTCTTCGGTAGCGTCGAGGATGCCTTGATAATAAGGATCAGCGGCGGCTTTCTTGAACAGCTCATTAATCTCTTCGACGGAGGTGTCACGCTTAGTGACGGCGGTAATATCCGAAAGGGAAACTACTGGGGTAGGAACGCGAACGGAAAGACCATTAAACTTGCCTTGAAGAGTAGGAATAGTAAGAGCAGCGGCTTTGCTAGCGCCGGTGGTCGTTGGGACGATGTTTTCGGCAGCAGAGCGAGCCTCGCGAATATCCTTAGCTGGAGCATCTTGGAGTTTCTGGCTAGCGGTATAACTGTGAACCGTAGTCATCATGGCCTTTTCAATACCAATGTTATCTTCGAGAACCTTCATGACTGGCGCAATACAGTTGGTGGTGCAGGAAGCGTTGGAAATAATTTCGTCGTCATAGCTAACCTGATCTTCGTTTACGCCGAGAACGATGGTCTTAGCACCTTCACCCTTAGCTGGGGCAGAAATGACAACCTTGCGAGCGCCAGCATTGATATGAGCGCGAGCGGCGGCTGGATCGGTGAAGAAACCGGTAGATTCGATCACTACATCAATGCCAAGGTCACGCCATGGAAGATTGGCTGGGTCCTTTTCGGCGAAGACGCGGATAGCTTTGCCATTAACGATAATATTTTGATCGTCGGACTTAACGTCGGCAGAGTAGATGCCATAGTTAGAGTCGTATTTTAGAAGATGCGCAAGAGTTTTGGCATCTGTAAGGTCGTTGATAGCGACCACTTCGACATCGTTGCGGTCGAAGGCAATCTTGAATGCATTGCGGCCAATACGTCCGAAGCCGTTAATAGCAATTCTTACCATTGAGTTTTCTCCTAATAGTTATTAGATGGTACTTATGCTTATTATACCATATAGGTTGTGCTATGATAGTGGAAAGGCCCGATTTTGGGCGCAAAAATTGAAAGGAGTGAAATGGCAGATTTTAACCAAGTACTTGAACCTGGAGATTACAAAAACGGCGAGATTAATGTCGTAATTGAGATTCCAACTGGTAGTAATCATAAAATTGAATGGGATCGTAAGCGTGCTTGCTTTATGCTCGATCGCATTGAACCAATGGCATTTGCAAAGCCTTGCAACTATGGCTTTATTCCGCAAACGCTCGATGAAGATGGTGATGAGCTCGATGTGCTTGTAATTACCGATCAGCCTCTAACCACTGGTATTTATGTGAAAGCCCGCATTCTTGGTGTTATGAAATTCGAGGATGATGGGGAAGTAGATGACAAGATTATCGCGGTAGTCGATGATGATCGTAATAATGGCGATGCAATCAAGACGCTCGAAGATTTACCGAAGCGCACGATTGAACAAATTGAGTTCCACTTTAATCATTACAAGGATTTGAAGAAGCCGGGCACAACCCATGTGAAAGGTTTCTTTGGCCTTGAAGAGGCTCAGAAGGTTATCGAAGACGCAATTAAGCGCTTCTAAAACTCAATAGATACAAAAAACATCTTTCTTATGGGGAGATGTTTTTTGTAATTTGAACAAATTATTTGCTCAAATTACTTATGCATATCAATACTGGATATGCTAAAATGAAAGAAAAGTAAGGAGGATTTCCATGGGCTTTATTAAAGCTTTTACGGGCGCTCTCAGTGGCAGCTTTGCCAACCAGTGGCTCGAATATATGGCACCACCAGCCTCGATGCGCGATCACGTATTGTTGGCACGTGCTACACCTGTAAAGGTTAACGGAAGTGAAAATAATGATGGCGAGGAGAACGCCAGCGTCATTTCCGATGGTAGCAAGTTTATGGTACCAGAAGGCACTTGTTTGATTACGGTAGAGAATGGTGGTATTACTGCCGTTATCGCTGAACCAGGTGGTTATACTTATACTACTCAAAATGTTCCAGAAGCTAAAAGCATGTTTGCTGGTGATGGCTTCTTTGCCTCGACCTTTGGTCAGAGCTGGAACCAGTTTAAATTTGGTGGTCAACCAGGTAACCAACAGCAAGCTTACTATGTAAACTTGAAAGATGTAGCTGGTCTTCGCTATGGTACGCAAAATGTGATTCGCTATAAGGATAGTAACTATCGTGGTTTGATGCTTTCCGTAACGAGCAATGGTACTTACACAATTAAGGTCGTAGATCCGATTCTCTTATTTAAGAATTTAGTACCTGTTGATATTGTATCCGGTCAGGGCCGTGGTATTTTCGAGCTTGGCGGTGAAGGCGATACTGGTGGTGTAGAAGATTCGCTCTTCTCGGGCTTTGTAGGCTCCTTAGCGGCAGCACTCTCCGCTTATACTAAGGGCGGTAAGTCAATCGACGATATCCAGGGCGGTACGGTTGAGTTCGCCAAGAATGTTAACGAAGCTGTTGAGGCTAACTTCCAATGGGGTACTAAGTATGGTCTCGAAGTTGTAAACGTACAACCACTTGGTCTCGACTGGGACGAAAAGTCTGCACAAATGGTCGAACAATTCAACGCAACGATGCTCTCTGGTATGGCACAAGCTCAGACTATGGGTATGGTTGGCGAAGAAATGGCCAAAGATGGTGGCCGCATTGGTGCCGCTTACTCTCAGGCTACGATTGCTCGTGGCTTCGAAGCTGCTGGCAACAACCAAGGTGGCAATGGTGGTACTACTGGTATGTTTGGTATGGGTATGGCCATCAATCAGATGGGTGGCGCAGGAAGCCTGACGACTCCTATTGGTGGTGGCGAAGCTGCCACTCCAGCCGCCGCTCCAGCTCCAGCTGCTCCGGCTGCACCAGCTGAACAAGCTGCTGCTCCAGCAGAACCAGCTGCTCCAGAAACACCAGCAGAACCAGAAACTCCAGCCGCTGCTTAGTCGAGGAATTCGATTTTAATGGCTGAAAAGCTAAAAGATGGTCTACATCGCTGCCCGCATTGCGGGTCTAGCGATGTAGCGCTGGACGCAAAAGAAGGAAAGCTTAAATGCGCTTATTGTAAGACACTTTTTGAGGCAAAAAGTGCGAATGAGTATGGTGGTGTCGAAGGGATGAAAGGAGAAACGCGCGGGGCGGGTGCGGAAGATATTATTCCTGGCGATGACATCGTAAAAACATTTAAGTGTCCTTCTTGTGGCGCCGAAGTCGTAATAAATACAGACGAGGCAACCGATGCCAGTTGTCACTGGTGTCGTCATATTTTTACTATCAATGAAGCAGTATCGAATGGCGCAGTTCCGGATTTAGTCTTACCGTTTAAGATTACAAAAGAAGAGGCGATAGAAAAAGTCCGAAAATGCATCAGCGGTCGGAGTGAAAATATAGCGCCAGGATTTATAGATGAGCTAGATGAGCGTGGCATCGATGGTGTTTATTTCCCATTTATGATTGTGGACGTAAACGCGCGTATGGAAATGCGTGGGCAAGCCGAGATAAACCTGGATAAGAATAAAGTTACGCCACCATGGCGAATAGAAACTTATGAAATTGAGCGTAATTTTACGCTTTTAGTAGATGATTTAACGGTAGAATCATCGGCTGCGCGCCTTAATCAAGATACGTATATTAATTCAAATAATATTATTAATGCAATTTTGCCGTTCGATACAGAGAACGCGGCGGCCTGGGATGCAAATTATCTGAGAGGCTTTTCGAGTGAGAAGCGTAATGTGAGCGTTAATAGCCTTAAAGAGGTTGTGGCATTACAATCTGGGGACATTGGACGACGTAAAGCTAAAGAGACGACTGTTCAGTACGATCGTGGGGTACGTTGGGAAAAAGAACACCTAGGTATTAAGGGCACGAAATGGAAGTCAGCTTATTTGCCGGTTTGGCTGTATAGCTATCATACGAAGTTTGCAGGTGATCCACGAATTTATTATGTAGCCGTAAATGCACGTACGGGTGAGACCGTCGGTTGTTTGCCATTGGCGACGGGAAATGGTCATTACGTAGAGACGGAAAATATTTCACGACATCGTCACGAAATAGAAACTAATGCAAAAATTGAAGAGTTAACTCAAAAGGATGATTTAACATCATCGAGCGGAACATCATATAGTAAAGAGGTTTATAAGCGTAATGATAATCGGGTGATTGGTGCTCTATCGACTGGACGCAACGAAATGTTGGCTGTCGAGAAAAATCGTTTTCAGACGGGTAGTAATTATACGCATGCCAAACACGATAGTTCGAATGGCTCAGGCTTAGCTGGCATTATTATCTTTATCGTAGTTCTATTGTTGATATTGCTTTTTGCTGGGGGTGGTTCTGGCGGAGGTGGCGGTTCGTCGAGCTATGATTCTGGATGGGACTATGATTATGGCTCCAGCTATGATTATGATTATGATTATGATTGGGGTGGCTCTGATTACGATTTTGATTATGATTCAGGTGGCTTTGATTATAGCTACGATTATTAAAAGGGAGGAATAATGGCGATAAAGAATGATAAGAATGGCGCAAATCGATGTCCAAAATGCGGTGCTACCGATATAGAGCTTGATATTAATAGCGGCAAGCTAAAGTGTAAATATTGTCGCACTTTATTTGACGATCAAAGTGCTAATGCCTATGGCGGCGTTGAGGATTTGACGGATGAGATTATAGGTGAGGGCGCGACTAATATTATTCCAGACGAAAACACGATTTTAACCTTAAAGTGTCCGGCCTGTGGCGCAGAAGTTGTGATTAATACCGATGAAGTGACGAGTGCACGCTGTCACTGGTGCCGTCATGTCCTATCCGTTAATGAAAAAATGCCGAATGGTGCTGTTCCAGATTTAGTCTTGCCATTTAAGACAAAGAAAGAAGAAGCCGAAGCGAAAATTCATGAATTTGTGGGAAAAAGGCAGTTTTTTGCGCATCCAAAATTTAAGGCGGAATTTAAAACCGATAATATTTTGGGCGCGTACTTGCCTTATATGGTCGTAGATGTAAATGCGCACGCAGAGATGTCCGGTGAGGCGGAGCATCTGGTGCGACAATATACTGTCGGATCGGGTAATTCTCGTAGGGTTAAATATGATGCAGATGCTTATGATGTGTCGCGCGAATTTGATTTATTTGTCGATGATTTAACCGTAGAGGCGTCGTCTGATAAGCTAAATCAAGACCTAAAGACGAATACGAACAATGTAATTAATGCAATCATGCCGTTTGATACGGAAAATTGCGTTGGCTGGAACCCGGCTTATTTACGCGGCTTCTCGAGTGAAAAAAGAGATGCAAATATCGATCTTTTGAAGCCGGTGATGCAAGCGCAGGTGGGCGATGTAGCGCGCTATAAAGTTAAGGAAAGCATGACTTTCTATAATCGTGGCGCAAAATGGACAAATGAAAAAGTCGATATTAAAGGTACGAAATGGAAATCGGCGTATCTGCCAGTCTGGTTGTATAGCTATTACCAAGAGGATAAAAAGCTATTGCATTATGTGGCAGTAAATGCGCGAACCGGTGCGGTGATGGGGAGCGTACCGATAAATAAGACTAAGTTAAGGATTATATCTGGAATTATTGAAGTTATCGGTATTTTCCTCGGTTTTCAGTGGATAAGATTTTGGCTTGGTGTGGATACGGATGACGATAATCCATGGCTATTTGGCTTAGCCGGTTTGACTCCTGGTTTCATCTTTTATTGGATTAAGATGAGCAAATATCGCAATATGGATAAGCGTCATAAGCACGAAGCGAATACTAAATCCGAGATTAAGAATCTTAAGAAGTCTGATAATTTGCGTGAACATAGGAAAGGCTTGTCGAATTCTCGTATTATTGGCCAGAACGATAGTGTTATTAAGGGGACGATTGCTACTAATGGTAAAGAAATGATGGGCGAAAAAATGGCTAATTATTTAGGAATAGACCGCATGTTTGGGTCGAAGCCAGAAGATAAGCCGGTGGGACAAAACAATGACAATAAAAAATAGTATAGAAAGATGCCCGAACTGCGGTGGCTCGGATGTCGTGCTAAGCCAAAAGCTAGGGAAATTGCAATGTAGGTATTGCCGTAGCGTTTTTGAGCCTGAATTAGGAAACGAACGTGACAATGTGTTATTGCTCAAAGGTAAAATTGTTGGCAAAGGTGCCGAGAAAATCATCGATGAAAAAGTAATGGTGACACTTAAGTGTTCAGCTTGCGGGTCTGAGGTGTCTATTAATACTTCTGAGGCTTTGACGGCAAGATGTCCTTGGTGTCGTAATACGCTGTCGATTAACGATAAATTGCCGAATGGGGCAGTGCCTGATATGATTTTGCCATTTAAATTGTCGCGTAGGGTAGCACATCGTTTGATGAATAAATTTGTGCAGGATCATAGAACTTTATGTAAGCAGGAGTTTACGGATCAGTTTAGCGAGGAAAATTTAATGGGCGTTTATTTGCCATATATGGTAGTAGATATGAATGTCCATGCGGAGATGGCTGGCGTTGGGGAACATCAGACGCGAAGATATATGGTTGGTTCTGGTGATGATGCTGAGTGGCGTTATGATGCAGACATATATAATGTGGGGCGAAAATTTGAATTAATTGTTGATGATTTAACGATAGAGGCGTCCGCTGATAAACTTAATCAAGATATATCGGTTAACACAAATAATATTGTCAGCGCAATTATGCCATTTGATACGCAAAATGCTGTAAAATGGGACGCGCGCTATACGACGGGGTTTGCCTTTGAAAAACGTGATGTCGACATCAAAGAGCTAGATAAAATAGTAAAATTACAAGTTGAAGATATTATGCGGTATAGGATGCGCGATTGGATTTCATTCTATGATCGTGGCGTCCGTTGGGATAGGATGCAGCTTGAGCAGAAGGGCGTGAAGTGGAAAACGGCATATCTGCCAGTTTGGCTGTATAGTTACTTGGATAAGAAAAAAGACGGAAGCGCGGTCCTACATTATGTGGCTGTGAATGGACGAACGGGCGAATTAGTCGGCAGTGTGCCGGTAGAAAAGAATAAAGTATGGCATTGGGTAGGGGTAGTTCCAACAGTATGTGTTAGCATGGCAATTATACTGAAAATTATCTCGTTAGCAATTGATGGCTTCATTAGTCTATCGTATCTTCAGATGTTATTATCTATAGCGGCATTTTTTTGGGCTTTAATTGCTGGAGTTATAGTGGCGGTAAAATCTAACGAATACAAGAATAAGACGGCGCGACATATGCATGAAAAGGATACTGCCGCGGCGATAAAAAATGTCGTGGAGGAAGATTTTTATGCTTCGGCAGTCCATGGTTCAAGATATTCGCAGATGTACGATAGGAATGATTATAAAATAAAAGGAATACGAACCCGAAATGGTAGAGTGCAAGTGCGCGATAATCAATCTTCTAATCCTTTAATGATTATTGTTATCTTTATGATTGCGATGTTTGTTTTTCCGATTGTGTTCTTTATTTTTATATTGATGCTCATATAATTGTCATAAAACAGATGTTATACTTAAGGGTATGAAACTATATAATACCCTGACTCGTAGAGTCGAAGAATTTAACCCCATCAATCCAAAAAGGGTAAAAGTCTATACTTGTGGACCAACGGTATATAGTTTTGCCCATATTGGGAATTTTACTTGTTATATTTATTGGGATCTACTTGTACGAACGCTACGACTGAATGGTTGGTTGGTAGATCGTGTTCTGAATATTACGGATGTGGGCCATCTTGCTTCTGACGCCGATGATGGCGAAGATAAGATGGAAAAAGGCGCAAAACGTGATGGTAAGACGGTTTGGGAAGTCGCGGAAATGTATATGAACGACTATCTAAATAATTTTCGGGCATTGAATATGGTGGAGCCGACAGATATTTGCCGTGCGACTGACTATATTAAAGAGGATATAGCGCTTGTTAATGAATTGGACAAGAAGGGCTTTCTGTACGATACGACAGATGGTTTGTATTTTGATACTTCGAAGTTTCCGACCTATGCCGATTTTGCGCGGCTAGATTTAGAACATTTGAAGGCGGGCGCGCGCGTGGAGTTTAGTTCAGAGAAACGGAATCCGTCAGATTTTGCAGTTTGGAAATGGGTCCGCGATGGTGAAGATCATGCAATGCAGTGGGAATATCGTGGACGAATGGGGTATCCGGGATGGCATCTTGAGTGCTCGACGATAATTCATGAGAAACTCGGAGAGCCAATTGATATTCATTGCGGTGGCATTGATCACATTCCGGTACATCATACGAATGAGATTGCGCAAACTGAGGGCGCGTTCGGCAAAAAGATGTCTAATTTTTGGTTACATAATAACTTTATTACGATTGAGGGGCAGAAAATCTCGAAATCACTTGGTAATGTATATATGTTTCATGATTTGGCCGAGAAAGGTTACTCATATATGGATTATAAGATGTGGGTTTTGCAGGGCCATTTCCAGAGTGAGCGTAATTTTTCATTCGAAGATATTGCGGCAGCAAAACAGCGCCTGCTGAATTATCGTAATTTTGCGGCGTTGCGTTGGCAGAAAGACGCTACTGATCTGGATGAGGTCCGTGATGCTATTAAGACGCAATTGGATAATAATTTAAATTCTGCAGGAGCTTTTGCGGAATTGGATAAGTCTATTAGTAAAAATGTACCAGATGATGCGTTTGTGAAGTTCTTGGATGATGCTTTTGGCCTTGCAATAGAAGAGACTACGCCAGATATATCAGATGAATTGAAGCAAAAAATAAGTGACAGAATTCAGGCTAAAAAAGATAAAGATTACGCAAAAGCGGACGCTTTGCGTGATGAGATTGAAGCTAAGGGTATTACGTTACTCGACGGAGCAGATGGAGTAATCTGGCAATACGCTAAATAAAAAATATCCCCCGAGAGGGGGTATTTTTTAATAGCTATTTATTCGCAATGATTTTCTTTTCGTCGATTTTCTTCTTCGGCGGCTCAATATTACTGCCGTTAATTTTACCATCATCCATTAAATCTGCACCGTATTCTTCAATGAGAACTTTAATACAACCAGCAATTGGGATGGAGATAATAGCGCCGGCAAGACCAAAGGTGTATACGCCAATCGTGACGGCCGACAGAATGACGAGCGCTGGTAGGTTCATACCCTTACCCTGGATTTTTGGCGAAATAATATTTGATTCGATTTGGAGATAAACGATTGTATAAATAAGGAAAGCGATGCCGGCCCACATGGCATTGAAGCCAAGGAGCAGAGCAACAATAGCGCCACCAATGAAGCTACCGAACATAGGAATTAAGCAAAAGACGCCCGTAATGAGGCCGAATGGGAATGCGAGCCCGGGGGCGATTCCGAAGATTAGGCAGATAATAAATACGGAGACCGTCGTACAGGCGGCATTGATTAATGCGACCGTGACGGCGCTTGAAACATAGGTAGAAACCGTTTCGGCGAGGCGGCTAACGACACGCTGTGCGCGCTTGGTATTTTTTGTTTTTCCGAAGACGTTCCAGAATTTTTTAACTAAGGCTGGCCCCTCGGTAAGCATAAAGAATGCAAGGACGAGCGCAAGAATCAATACCGCAAAGAAGCTACCGATTGAGCTGATTGAGTCGCTGAGTACAGTACCAAAATCGCCGACCATATTTTTCGAAAAGCCCTCGACGACCTGGTTTATTTGATCTTGAAGATTTGCAATACCGAGGGAGTTGCCAATCTTATTAATAAGACCAATATTGCCAGTTGCATCGTCGACTAGTGACGGAAGGCTGCTAAAAAACTTAATTGATTCGTTTGTGACTGTCGGAATAACGATTGCAGCAAAGGTTATAATGAAGCCCACAACGAGAATATAAGATAAAGCGATAGAAAAGTTACGGCTTTTACTTGGGAAAATATTTGCAAATTTTTTGATTAGCGGGGAGATTGCAAGCGCAAAGAAAAGTGCCGCAAAAATGATTGATAAGCCGAAACTGGCTTTATATAAAAGGTAGCCCGCAAACGCAAAACCAATAATTACTAGCCAAAAGCGAATAAAGGTCTTGGTGTCAATTTGGACCTTAGTTGTAGTGCTCATGTTTTAATTATAGCAAATAATCAATAGTAATACCCAGCCATGAAGTCGGCCATGTATTTATCGAAGGAATCATCAAGAATAGATTCGCGGATACGGTCGCAAATGTGAACGACAAAGTGTTCATTATGGATGCTGGCAAGTGTCTTGCCGGTAATTTCGTCGACTTTATAGAGATGATGCAAGTAAGCGGCAGTATAGTTTTGGCATAAATAACAATCGCAATCTGGATCAAGTGGTTCAAACAGCTCGCGATATTTGGCATTTTTGATATTAATGCGTCCATGCGGGGTATAAAGTGCGCCATTGCGAGCTTGGCGGGTCGGGGCGACGCAATCAAAAGTGTCACAGCCATACATGGCGCCAATAAATAGGTCGCGCGGTTCGGAGCCCATGCCAAGTAGATGACGCGGCTTGTCGTTTGGCAGGATTTCGTTAGTGAGTTTAATAATATTAGCGGTTTCGTCAGTCTCGGTAGTGTAGAGCGAGCCGATACCATAGCCATCAACTGGTTGTTTTGCCATTAGTTCGGCGGATTCGCGGCGAAGATCTTCAAATAAGCCACCCTGAACAACCGCGTATAGGAACTGCTGAGGCTTATTGTTGCTGCGGGCTTCTTCAGACAGACGTTGGTGTTCTGCTATGTTGCGAGGTAGCCAATCATGTGTGCGTTTCATGGACAGGCGGACTTTTTCTTTATCATTGGAATCTATGGCTTGGTCGAAGGCCATGTGGATATCGGCGCCAATCTTCCATTGAGCTTGCATAGAGATTTCTGGATTCATGCGGATTTTATCGCCGTTGATATGAGATTTAAAAGTGACGCCATCGTGATCAATTTTGGCATCGGTAAGAGAAAGCATCTGGAAGCCGCCGGAATCAGTGAAAGTTGGGCCGTGCCAACCAGTAAATTCTGCTAGGCCGCCTGCCTTTTCGATTAAGTCTGGCCCAGGGGCGAGGATAAGATGATAGGTGTTAGCAAGAATGCCTTGGGAGCCAAGTTCGCGCATTTGCTGACAGGTGATAGCTTTGACGGCTGCACGTGTAGCGGCACCAATGAAGGCTGGAGTTTTAATGTCTCCGTGGGGTGTATGAATAATACCGGCTCGCATGAGACCAGTTTGCTTAGTAATATCAAATACTAATTCGGACATATTGGCTATATTTTAACAAAAATACAATTATCTTTGCATCATAAGCGGTTTGTTTTATAATAAAAGTATTATTATGGCGTGTGCGAAACTGAAAGAAGTACGATGGATTATTTTGTCATTATTAATGGCTGCTACCATCGGTCTTTTTGGAAATTCCGCTGTTTATGCAGCTGGTGTTTTAATTGTCGATGATGCTGCGATAGTGGAGAAATCAGATTCGGTCGAGGGCGGAATATCTACATTCGGCGACTCTGGAATCGAACAAGAATTAACATTCCATAAAGTTCAGGACGGTGTTACTTATAACTTAAAAATTCTAAATACAGATTCTAAAGATTATACGATTAACGATATTTTGGTCGAAAATGACAATGACTATATAAACTATGAACTAGATGATGATTATGATGGCGAAGTAATTGACGCCTCAGGAGAGCTTGATATTATTTTGCGTGCGGAATATACAAACAGATTAGAGAATCTTACGCAACGTGACCAGGATTCATCTGTAAAACTAATAATAAAATACTCGGTGCCTGAAGATGAAATTGTTAATCCGGGAACCTGGGATAGTTTTAAGAGTATATTAGTTATCGCTTTCCTGTTCTGTGCAGGTTTGGCTGTGGCATTGATTTTTAATAAGAGAAGAAAAATATTCGGATCCGCAATTCTTGTGGTTGCTATGATGGTTTCTATACCGGTTGTAGTGAATGCATCCGATACTTTTGAGGAAATAATTATTAATAGTACTTATCATCTAAATGATCGTGTAATAGTGAGTATATTTGATGGTACAAATACGAGTGAGCAGATAATAGACTATGGTGGCTCGATATCTGCCCCTGATAATCCGAGCAAAGAAGGGTACACATTTGATGGTTGGATTTCGAATGGTGAGCCATTTGACTTCGGTACCTCAATTAATAGCGATTTGACGCTTGAGGCGACTTTTACGCCGAATACGGACACTTTGTATAAAGTTTTACATAAAAAAATGAAAGTGAATGGCGAAGATTATGATGATCCTGAAATAGAGGAGAAGAGGGGGACGACGGGCATGGATGTTACGCCGGAAGTTCGGACTTACGAGCATTATGTCTCTCCGCAAGTGCAGACAAAAACCATTACCGGTGATGGAAAGATGGAGATTGAATATTTGTATGCCAGGGAACAGCACAAACTAACTTTGGTTGATGCCGAATATATTGATAGTAGTTTTGAAAGCAAGGATTATTACTATGGAACAATAATTACTCTGAAAGCTAAAGAGCGAGAGGGTTTTGTGTTCAAAAAGTGGAGTAATGACAATACGTCAGATGAAATTAGCTTCGAAATGGAGGGCGACATCGAGATTGGCCCGATTTACGAAGAAATACTACATACTGCGTTTGAGTTTAATGGTGCGTGTAGATTTAATGGGCCAAATATGAATATTTCGGGTGATGGCTGCGAACAATACTCTAATAATACGTATATCGATACGGGGGTTGGCTTATTTAGTGAAGGCGACTACAGAAAAGATTTCTTAATCAGTTTTAATATTGATGAACTTGACCCATCTAATCTAGTTTACCGGGCGACTCTATTTAACGCTACTTTGGAAGACGAAAGTAGGCAATGGCCGGGAATTGTTTTGCGGCGAGATAATAACACTAACAATTTCGTTCTTGGCTCAAATGTAGTGAAAGACGGCGTGAAGTTATCGAATAAAAAGATTTATATTCCAATGGCCGGCGTGACGCAGATAGCTTTGATACGGAAAAATATGAACTTTTGCTATCAAATTAATAATGGCGCACCTATATTCGTGAATAACTTTAATGACCACAATGAGTTCTTTGAGCTGACATCTTGGGTTGGAGCATCAGTGGAAGATGGCGTACCGATTAGACATTTTACGGGCGTGCTATCTGATATAAAAATTCAAATAGGTGCCGACGTAGACGATACTTTGACTTGTGAATAAAACTAATAAATCAACATAGAATCGCCGTAGCTCAGTAGCTTGTAGCCCGTTTGCGTGGCGTGTTCGTAAGCCGGTTTTAAATGATTCCATCCGGCGAATGCGGCAGTCAGCATGAGGACTGTAGATTTTGGCGCATGGAAATTTGTGACGAGAGCGTCGATAGTCTGGAATTTAAAGCCTGGATAAATAAAAATATTATCTTCGCCTTCAGTTTTGCCGGTTTTTGCCCAAAATTCAAGAGTACGGGTAACGGTGGTGCCGACCGCGACAACGCGATGTCCAGCGGCCTTAGTGGACTCAATGGCCTTTATGGTTTCTGTTGGGATATGGAACCATTCGGAATGCATATGATGCTCTTCGACGTTGTCGGTGCGAATTGGAAGGAAAGTACCGAGGCCGACATGAAGAGTAAGATATTGAATTTGAACGCCTTTTTCTCGGAGTTTTTGCATAAGAGATTTGGTCATATTGAGACTGGCGGTAGGAGCGGCGGCGGAGCCAAGCTGTTTTGCCCAAACGGTTTGGTAACGTTTAATATCGTCCGCATCGGCATCGCGATGAAGATATGGTGGAAGTGGAACATTGCCATAGTCGGCGACGATTTTAGTGATGTCGCGGCTGGAAGTAATAGTAGCGGTGCCGTTGCCGAGAATTTCTTTAATAGTGATAGTGTCAGTGGTTCTGGAATCGTCGTTGATATTTTTGACGGTAAGTATATCACCAGAGTGAAGTTTGCCGCGGTACATAACATGGTCGATTTCGCTATCATGTTTCTCTAGGACGACTAATTCTCGAGGCCGACCGTCTGGTAACTCAGTAAAAACACGTGAGCGCATAACACGAGTATCGTTTAAAATAATTAAGTCTCCAGGTTCGAGAAAATCGGCTAGATCAGCGTAATGGGAGTCAGTTATTTGGCCAGATTTGCGATTTAAAACGAGCAAGCGAGTAGTACCGCGTACTTTTGGCGGACGTTTGGCGATACATTTTTCGGGTAAATTGTAATTATAATCGGAAACTAGCATGTTTATTTATTATATAATTTTTTCCGATTTTTTGCAAAAGTTAGTTGTTGGTATAGATGTGATTTTGATCGAGAATAGTGCGAACACTTTTTACGATACGAATAAATAGATCGGCATCTGGATGCGGAATATCACCATATTGGCCAATATTAAAAGCCACAACTCGGGTGGACTTGATGCCGTCGGAGAAGAAGAAATCAAATTGATTCCCATCTGCAATGTCATTTGCTTCGAGCTGGCGAATATCGAAAATACGAGGATTGCGAGAATACAGTTCGATAATCTGATTAATGTCAGATTCTTGGAGAGTGGAAGTAATCTTTTTTCCGTCGCGGATTATAGTAACATTATTGGCTGGAGTGTTTTCGATAGTAATTCGTAGGATAACATTATCGAATTCAGTTAAAGATGGTCCATGAAAAGCAGGGGAAATTTCATAGTTAAAAATAATCATATTTTTATTATATATCTTTTCAGTTTTTAAAGCTTTTTTAAGG
>JAEEGF010288197.1_pt1 | contig 121031 bp, 90 predicted proteins | sample 9134171 | NCBI WGS metagenome assembly JAEEGF01 (sample SAMN16246542, study PRJNA631951) | gut metagenome | biome: gut microbiome; feature: rumen; material: AP-attached | host: Bos | place: Iran: Karaj | collected 2018-10
AAAGGGTGAGGATATGGACACGATACTCGGACTTGAGTATGGCGCAGATGATTATATCACTAAGCCTTTCAATATCCTTGAGGTTAAGGCACGTATCAAGGCTATCCTCAGACGTAATTCAAAGAACGACGTTATGAGAAGTACAAAGGATAACGTTATCGAGAAGAAGGGGCTCCGCCTTGAGCTTGACAGCAGAAGAGTCTTCATCGACGGCAAGGAGGCAAGCCTTACAGCCAAGGAATTCGACCTCGTTCTCCTTCTTATCTCAAATCCAAATAAGGTTTATTCCAGAGATGAGCTTCTGAAGACCATCTGGGGTGCTTCATATCCGGGCGACGCAAGAACCGTTGATGTTCACGTCAGACGTCTCAGAGAGAAGATCGAGACTCAGCCGGCCGACCCGAAATACATCCACACAAAGTGGGGCGTAGGCTATTATTTCGCCGACTAATCCAACCTAGGTTTATACTTAAATTACTCAGAGCTACATGATCATTCATGTGGCTCTTTTTTATACCTCGCAGGCAGGTGAGCATCACGAGGTTTTATAATACTAATTGATATTATCTGTAATTTAATATATAATCTAGCTATCTATGTGTGGCGAAATAGGTGCGTAAACGATGTCAAAGCTTTCGAGACTAAAAAAGAAGACCGTTGACGAAATATATTCAGAGGTATTGCATAAAAGGGATATGATGTTCAAGATAGACATCAACTCCTGGACCGCCCAGGGTATTTCCGTGAGGAAGGAGAATATCAAGGACACCCTCTGCTTATTTCTGATGCCTGTAGATAACTTTAACGGCACCTATATTTATTATATTTACGACAGTGATTACAGCTATCCGATAAATCGTGACGAGTTTGATTTTGCAGCATATCTTGCGAAGGAAACAGGCATGTGCGTATGCCTTCCGATGTATCCGCTGGCTCCTGAGAAGAGGGTTGGCGATGTATTTAACAGTCTGACAGCTGTTTACGACCATCTGCTGCATAAGAAGAATGTAACAAATATCATCCTGGCAGGTACCGGAGTCGGTGCGGGACTGGCGATGTCGCTTACACTTGAAGCCTGGAAGACCGGATTCAGGGCACCGGACAAGCTTATCCTTCTTTCACCGGAGCTGGACGCTGAATTCTTTGATAAGAAGCTTGAGAATACACTGCTGTCGCAGTATTATGGTGACGGCATATATTTCAGCGAAGCAAAGAAGGAATATATCAATAAATACTGGGTTGGAGAATATGCGGCGCGTACCGAATATACGAGTCCGATATACGAGGATATCCGCGATCTCTGCAAGCATCTGATAATCATCTCCGGTACGGAGGATATCTTCAACTGCTATGCCAGAGAGCTGGCCGACAAGGCTGAGAATGCTGGCCTCGATGTGAGCTTCTTCGAGTTTCCGAGGATGCATCACAAGTTCTTCCACGATGATCTTCTGGATGAGGCGCAGCATGCACGCAAGGTAATAATCGATCTTATCACTGACAGTAATGAGAGGATCATCAACCAGTACATGTATGAGGTTAAGGAGAGAGGTGAGATCTCCAAGAAGTATCCCGAGATATTTAATGACAGGGAAGCTACAAAATACCTTGTTAATAACCGTATATCCTACGAGAAATATAAAAAGAACAGTGATTATATAAACCTGGTCAAGGCCGCTACCTATAAGAGCTTTGACGATGAGGTGAGAAAGTTCATCCTTCAGTATCCGAACGGAACGATAGTGTATCTTGGCTGCAGCCTTGATACCATGTTTAAGAGGATGGACAACGGCAGGGTTAACTGGTACAATCTCGATACGCCGGGAATGATATCAATCAGAAGGCTGTATACGAGAGACGGCGAGAGAGAACACACGATAGTTAAGTCCATCGACGATATGAGCTGGCTCGACGACATCAAATGTGATATCGGTTTCGGACTGCTCTTTGTCTGCAGAGACTTCTTCCAATATAAGAATTCGAAAGAGGTCAGCAGCTTTATAGATAAGCTCTACCACAGGTTCCAGGGGGCGCAGATAGTATTTAATGCGCCGAATCATATGGCGATGATAGCAAATAACCGCTACAGCAAGAGGAACGATGTGGATTATAAAAAATACAGGCTTCACATCAAGGATCCTGTACGTGACATATCGCTCTGGAATGTGGCCTACGAAGTGATCAACTCTTCATCGGTATTTAATCATATCAATCCTTCAAAGAAGTGGAGGACCTCCATGAGGATGAAGTTCAGGATCAATTCCATCACGGAGAGTAACAAGATCATCCGACTGAGGATGGGAGCGGAACGCTATCAGGTATTCCGCGACGGTCATCTTATCAAAGTATAAGCTGGGCGGTCTGAATAATAATGAAACAAAGGCCGGACAAGTTTTATCAGCCGGTTTTAAAGATAATAGGGAGGACAGAAATGGAAAAAAAGATCATGCTTGGTAATCAGGCAATCGCAAGAGGAGCTTATGAAGCGGGTGTCAAGGTTTCCTCTGCTTATCCGGGTACGCCAAGTACGGAAGTAAGTGAGTATCTGGTAAAATACGAAGGAGTTTATGCTGAGTGGGCACCTAATGAAAAGGTTGCAACAGAGGTTGCTGTCGGCGCTTCTATGTCAGGCGTAAGAGCTATGTGTGCTATGAAGCACGTTGGTGTTAATGTTGCGGCTGACCCACTTTATTCAGTATCTTATGTTGGAGCAAACGGCGGACTCGTTATGATAGCCGCAGATGATCCGGGACTTTACAGCTCACAGAATGAGCAGGATACAAGACGTGTTGCAAGAGCAGCGTGCGTTCCTGTTATCGAGCCTTCTGATTCAGAGGAAGCAAGGTATTTCACAAAGAGAGCCTTTGAGATATCTGAGGAGTATGATACACCGGTCATCGTTCGTACAACCACAAGACTTGCACATTCTCAGGGACTTGTAAATCTTGAGGATAGAGTAGAACCTGAAGACAAACCATACGAGAGAAATCCTGCGAAGTTTGTCATGATGCCGGGTAATGCAAAGGGCAGACATCTGGTTGTTGAGGCACGTACAAATCGTCTCATCGAGGATGCATGCACTATCGATATAAATAAGGTTACTTATAACGATACAAAGATCGGTGTTATCACAAGCGGTATTCCTTACCAGTATGTTAAGGAGGTGCTTCCAAATGCATCCATCCTTAAGCTTGGCCTCGTAAATCCGCTTCCGAAAAAGCTTATCGAGGAGTTTGCTTCAAAGGTTGAGACTCTTTATATCGTAGAAGAGCTTGAGCCTGTTATCGAGGAACAGGTTAAGTCATGGGGCATCAAGTGTATCGGTAAGGAAATATTTACTATCCAGGGTGAATACAGTGCTAACCTTCTTCGCGAGGCTATCCTTGGTGAGAAGGTAGAGGCAGATGCAGCAGCGGCTGTTCCTATGAGACCTCCTATCCTTTGTCCGGGATGCCCACACAGAGCTACATTCTCTGTTCTGAAGAAGCTTAAGATCCACGCTTCAGGCGATATCGGATGCTACACACTTGGAGCTGTTGCACCGCTTAATGTTGTTGATACAACACTTTGTATGGGTGCAAGTATTTCAATGCTTCATGGTATGGAGAAGGCGAAGGGCAGCGACTACGTTAAGAACTGGGTTGCAGTCATCGGTGATTCAACCTTCATGCATACAGGTGTTAACTCACTTATGAATATGGCTTATAACAAGGCTACAGGAACTGTCATCATCCTTGATAACTCAACAACAGGTATGACAGGCCATCAGGATAATCCTGCCACAGGCAAGACTCTCAGCGGTGAGACAACACTTGCCATCGACCTTGTTAAGATCTGCCAGGCAATGAATATCAATCATATTGAGGTTGTTGATCCATACGACCTTGAGAAGTTTGAGGAGGTTGTTAAGACTGAGGTTGCAAGAGATGAGCTTTCGGTAATCATCGCTCAGTCACCATGTGCACTCCTTAAGGAATATGTTCCACAGGGTAAGTGCTACGTTGATCCTGAAAAGTGCAAGAAGTGCGGTAAGTGCCTCCAGGCCGGTTGTCCAGCTATCAAGAAGGACAAGGAGACCGGATGCGCGGTTATAGATGATACTATGTGCAATGGCTGCGGACTCTGTATGAAGAATTGTCCGTTTGATGCTATTTCACTTAAGAAGAGAGGTGAGTAATATGGCAGTAAAGAATATAATGATAGTCGGTGTAGGCGGACAGGGAACACTTCTTACAAGCCGTATTCTCGGTGGACTTGCTCTCGGAGCAGGCTATGATGTAAAGCTTTCTGAGGTTCATGGAATGGCTCAGAGAGGCGGTAGTGTTGTAACTTATGTTAGATATGGCGAGGATGTTGCAGCGCCGATCGTAGAAGAGGGCTGCGCAGACGTTCTTATCGCATTTGAGAGACTTGAGGCTAAGCGTTATGCACACTTCCTTAAGAAGGACGGCGTTATCATCGTTAACGATCAGCGTATCGATCCGATGCCTGTTATCACAGGTGCTGCAGAGTATCCTGAAGGCATCATCGAAGAGCTTTCTTCAAAATACAAGGTTTATTCAATCGATGCCATGGAGAAGGCAAAGGAGATCGGTAATACAAGAACCTTCAACGTTATCGTTCTCGGTATGGCTGCAAAGCATATGGATTATACAGTAGAGCAGTGGAAAGAGGTTATCAGAAATACAGTTCCTGCAAAGACTGTAGACATCAACCTTAAGGCTTTCCATGCAGGATATGAGATGTAGGTAATTGAAAAAACGGTATAAGCATGATTTCATGATCGGACGATAATGATCATGTGTTTATAAGTAAAAGAACACCTCCGGGGCGTATATGACAACCTCCGGAGGCATTCTTTTTATATTCGCAAAAAGTAATCGGTTTTAACGGAGCCTACTGAGGTTTCTTAATCTCAACCTTTTTAGGCTCAATCTTTGCAACTGCCTGAGCGTTTGCGGCAGGTGCATCAGGATCCTTAAGCTTGTTGCGTGATTCAAGCTGCCTAATGTTATTTCTGGCATTCTGCCTGAACTCGCTGTTTAGGTAATCGTCTTTAGCAGGATACTTTTTCATCTCATCGTAGCGATCGACCGCCTTCATGAGATCCTTCATGGTATCATTCAGCTTGTTACATTTATCAAGCTGATCGGTGATCTTATCACGAAGCTTTACGGCGTATTTGTATTTCTGTACATTTGGATCCTGCTCTAATATCTTAAGCTCGCCCTCAGCTATCTTAAGCTTTTCTGCATCGCCTTCTTTTTTATAGAGGTCGATCTCGGCCTTACACATCTGATAATCCATAACAAGCTCGGAATTCTCCTGAAGGTAGTTGTTCGCGGCATCAAGTGCAGTTGTCAGAGTCTTCTTGTAAGAAGAGTAATCCTTTCCTTTTTCGTATGGTATGATGAAGCCGACAACATTATTGTCATCGTTTCGAAGCTCGATATTTCCTATTGACGAAATAAAACGAGGATTCTTCTTTTTCGGGTCGAAAAACTTCTCGGCTGTTGCAATGACATTCTCAAATGTTCCGGCTTTTTTGATATTTTTCTTATCAAAATCCTTATACAGCTTCTTGAAGCCTGCGAGAGAATCATAGAGACTTCCCGGACTGCGGTCAAGACGTGCTCTTGTAAGGTCACAGGCGATTTCTGTGCACTTTCTGCTGTCGTTTTCCATAGCATTGGCTACGGATTTGAATCTGTCACCGATGGCGAAGGTAAGGAGACCGAAGGTATTGCTTTTTGAATGCTTGGAAACGTTAACATGTGCAAGCTGTTCGTTTACATAATATTTACCCATATCTTCGTCAGGAACTATACGAGGCATGTCCTTGTCAAGGAAGCCCGGCTCGGTTCCTTCGTAGGCCTTTTCGCAGCGTGCTATCTGTTTCTGGGCTTCTATGAAAACATTCTTCATGTTCTTTATCTCGGCATCGTTAAGATCATATCCCTGCAGGAGGACTTCGTAAGCTTCAGGCTTCATGGCTTTTACAGCGTCTGCCATCGACTTAGGGATGATCCTGAGATCCTTGAACAGGGTTCCAAAGCCTAAAGAATGAGCATCCTTTCTTGAAGAGCAGGAAGTATCATTATCTATTCCCTGAAGAGCAATAAGTTTACCCTTTTTATCGAATTGATATAAATAATTAGCATTATGCCTGTCTGTATTCAGTATGAGATAATCAAGGAACTGCAGCATAGCAACGTTCTTTACAAATCCCGGATTCTCCTCCATGGACATATGTGTAAAGTTGTTAAAAGCGCTGTTTGATCCAACGTTTTTCATATCTATACCCTTTGCAGGCATCATCATAACTCCGGTCTTAACGGTCTTCTTGCCATTCTCCATGGCTTCAATCTTCATCTTCTCAGAGAAGGCAAGGACATCGGAGCAGCCGAGAACCTCTGCGAGGGCACTGGCCAGTGCATTTCTCTTGCCGAGAGCAGCACCCCGGTCGATGCCACGGCCTTTATTTATTCTGTCAGCTAACTGATGCTTAAGATACAGGCCTGTATATTCTATATATGCGTTGAGCCTTGTTTCGTTATCTCCGATAGCAGTGATGGTCTTCGCACCTGTATTTGTGGCATGCTCGCAGTTAAGATATTTTTCCTTAAGATCTATTGCTGCATCTATGACGCTGTTTTCCGTACACATAGCGTCGCCTTCATTTCTTAAGATCTTGTCATAGCTTGTACCGATGAAAGCGTGAACATTTGCGTTTGCAGGAAAGCTCTTTATGAAATCGGCTTCCTGAGGATATTTTGCAAGAAGATAATTGATGATATCCTTCTCGGCATCCTCACTGATCAGAGAATCCGGATCAACACCCGGGTTATGGGCTGTATCCTTCTTATCCGGATCGTAAACCTTATTAGGAGTAAAATACCCTGTTACGACATCGCCCTTTGAGGCACCTTCAACAGGCTCGTCATCAATCTTAAAGTCAATCTTATATCTGATACTCTGGCCGGCACCTGATTTACTCAGCTCTGCCATATCGGTATCATGAAGCTTAACAACTCTAGTTCTCGAAGCATCGAAGAACTCACTAACAGTCATGAGGTTTGTTTTTCTCTCTTTGGCCTTGTCCAGTTTATTCTTGTATTTATGAAGAGCAGTATAGTCCTTGGAGAACTTCTTCATCATCTTCTTATACATTTCGGCCTGCTCAGGGTTATTCTTTACTTTATCATGTTCGGCCTTCATTTCAACAGCTGCCTCGGCATAGAGGGAGATGAGTTCCTTTGCATCATCGGAGGTAAGGAGCTTATCCTCGGTCTTATAGGTGTTGATCTTATCAGACAGCTGCTTTATGGCTGATGCTTCATTTCTGTCCTTACTGAGACTGCTGAGCTGATCGGCTCTCTTAGCAGCGCGCTTACGCTTCTCCATATGATCCTCATAGCTGTAGCCGTTTGGATAAGCAGTGTATTTTTCTACGGCATTTGGAAGGTACTCGTCCACACTCGGATCAGCCTTACTGATGACCTGAGCGTCGTCGCGAAGTCTTGTTTCAAGAACCTCGAGATATGAGAGCAGCTCCTTTGAATTGCTGGACTTTATATATTCCTTCTTGAAGCGAGTGAGTCCGTTAAGAAGAGAATTGTAAATATTTGAATAATAGCTCTTTTTGATATTGTTAAAGATTTCTTGATGACCGGCACTGTTTTTCTCGTAAATCTTCTTGGAAATACTGTTTATATCGTCGATAAGGCCGGAAACAAAATTGATCCCGTTGTCGCCGTTAAGAAGATTCTCAGCAACCTCCGGATTCAGGTTTTCCTTGTTATCTTCTATATGTGAAACAATCTTCTGGATCAGTTTTTCAGACTTCATTATCTGCAATTTATTTGATGGCATGAAACACACTCCTTTCGTATTTTCTTCTCTAGGCTACATGTTAACATCTGATACATAACAAAAGCGCAACAAAGCAATAATAACAAGCCATGCACTAACAGGACAGAGGTTGCAGCTAGGATGCTTGCATACCAAGCTGTGACTTCTGTTCTGTTAGTATACGGCGCCTATGGCGACGGTTCTTGATGTACTTGTACATCAAGAACAGAGCATGGCGAAACATAAGCGCGCCATGCATGGCGAAAAAGCAGCAAATACTTTATTGCATTAACGTATTAACATGGTATATAATTGAAGTCGATGTGGTGAGAGGTTTGAGCGCCACAGGAACTAATAATATATGGGGAGAAAAGAAAATGCCTATTACAGATTTACTCGAAAGAAATGCCAGGGAGCTTGGCGACGAGATAGCTCTTGTCGAAGTAAACCCGGCAATCAAAGAGAAGAGAAGAGTTACATGGAAGGAATATGAGCTCATGCAGCCGTCAGAGGCTGAGCCATACAGAAGAGAGATAACCTGGAGCGTATTTAACGAGAAGGCAAACCGTTTCGCAAATCTTCTTCTTTCAAGGGGTATCAAGAAGAATGATAAGGTTGGTATCCTTCTTATGAACTGCCTTGAATGGCTGCCGATTTATTTTGGTGTTCTTAAGACAGGTGCGATCGCGGTGCCTTTCAATTTCAGATATACTGCGGACGAGATCGAATACTGCGCAAAGCTTGCAGAGGTTGATATACTTATCTTCGGACCAGAGTTTATCGGAAGAATGGAGTCGATCGCTGACAAAATCTCTAAGAAGGTAAGCCTTCTTTATGTAGGAGAGGGATGCCCTTCATTCGCAGAGGATTACACAGCACTTACAGTAAACTGCAGCAGTGTATCGCCTGACATCACACTTACAGACGATGACTATGCAGCAATATATTTTTCATCTGGAACAACAGGTTTCCCTAAGGCTATACTTCATAAGCACAGAAGTCTGTCGCATTCCGCAAAGGTTGAGCAGGCTCATCACGGACAGACTCATGATGATGTATTCTTATGCATTCCGCCGCTTTATCATACAGGCGCTAAGATGCATTGGTTCGGAAGCCTTATCTCAGGAAGCAAGGCGGTTCTTCTTAAGGGTACAAAGCCTGAGTTCGTTCTTGATGCGGTAAGCCGCGAGCACTGTACGATAGTATGGCTGCTTGTTCCATGGGCTCAGGATATACTTATCGCCCTTGAGAGCGGTCAGCTGAAGAAGGAAGATTACGAGCTTGATCAGTGGAGACTTATGCATATTGGTGCACAGCCTGTTCCTGCAAGCCTTATTTCGAGATGGAAGAAGATATTCCCTAACCATCAGTATGATACAAACTACGGACTTTCAGAGTCTATCGGTCCGGGCTGCGTTCACCTTGGCGTTGAAAATATCCATAAGGTTGGCGCTATCGGAGTTCCGGGTTACGGCTGGGAGACCAAGATCGTTGACGAGAACAGAAATGAAGTTGCAAAGGGCGAGGTCGGAGAACTTGCTGTTAAGGGTCCTGGAGTTATGGAGTGCTACTACCATAATAAGAAGGCTACAGACGAGTGTCTGAAGGACGGATGGCTCTTTACCGGAGATATGGCTAAGCTTGATGAGGACGGTTTCATCTGGCTTGTAGACCGCAAGAAGGATGTTATCATAAGCGGTGGCGAAAATATCTATCCTGTTCAGATTGAAGACTTCATGATGAAGAATGAGAAGATCCAGGACGTTGCAGTCATCGGTATCGGCGATCCAAGACTCGGTGAGATCTCAGCTGCCATCGTTCAGCTTAAGGCCGGTAAGATGGCTACGGAAGAGGAGATCAATGAGTTCTGCCTCGACCTTCCAAGATATAAGAGGCCACGTAAGATCATCTTCGCAGATGTACCTAGAAATGCAACAGGTAAGATCGAGAAGCCGAAGCTTCGTGAGATGTACGGAACCGTAAATCTTGTTGCTGAAGAAAACAATAGTTAATAAATTAAGCCGCAGCTCGTGAGGGCTGCGGTCTGTTTTTGAGAAAAAATAAGCTCGTATCTATGCTCACGTAAGTATATTTAAAATACATTGCCGCTGAGTATATATACGAGCTTTTAGTTTTAGAAAATAATCTGCAGGAGCCACTGGAGGTTGCCGAGTATGATGCTCTGAGCTACGAGCAGGATGCAGAGTGCGATGTGTATCTTTCTGCCGTTTACGACCATTCCGATAAATTCTCGGATAAGCGCGTTCGGCCAGAAATACCACTTGGTCTTTGCACCGACTCCGTCAGCATTCATACCGACTGAAGCAGCGAGGATACCGCTTCGGTAAACATGGTAATTGGTGGTCGCAAAGATCATCTTTGAATCAGGATTATCCTTGTCGATTATGGCCTTGGAGTATTTCATGTTCTGATATGTATTTTCGGAGCGGGTCTCAGGAAGGATATGATCCTCGGGGATACCCTGCTCGAGAAGATACCGCTTTATAGCCTCACCCTCAGGCATACATTCGTCCGGTCCCTGTCCGCCGGAAGGAACGAATATGGCTGCCTTACCGGTTTCAGCAAGCTGCTTCTTATAGAAAGCAATCGCTGCATCGGCTCTGCCGCGAAGCAGAGGAAAGAGCGTTCCGTCGTCGCGGATACCGCAGCCGAGGATGATGATATGATCCTTATCGAGCTTCGGTTTATGGCGGCCTGCAATCTGGCAGAGGATAAAGGTTGCCAGAAGATTACATTCAAAATAAACAAAAAGCGATGCAACTATATTTCGTGTTATCATTTTCGCGGTGCTGCCCACAGCAATATCAAGGGAAGGTGTTGAACCTTTTATGAGCAGGATGATCAGTATCAGCCCGCCAAGAAGCATAAAGCTTATTACGAAGCCGAGGAGATTGGTGAAGCTCTTGCCTTCTTTCTTTATCAGCTTGATATTGCTTGAGGAGATAAAGACAGAGAAGATCAGCAGGAACGGCGTTGAGAAAAGTGCAATTACGGACAGAACGTAGCCTGTGCAAAGGAACATTACTATACCGTTACGCTTATGCGGATCGATCACGCTTTCTATTGCGAAGGGAAGGAGAGCCATGGACTGAAGCGAAAAATACATGAACAGTCCGAGTGACAGGATAGTTTCATAAGAAAAGTATCGCTTCCTTTTACTCTGGATAAAATGTATCAGCATCAGTATTGCGAAGACCGTAAATACGATGGTGACTGCAATAAAGAGATACTGGTAGCCGTTAAAATTCAAAGTGTTAGAGGTGTATAGTATGCCGCTCTTCGTTTTTGTGACGGAAGACCAGAAGGCGTCGGAAATACTATGATCTTCGGCATGAACAGCATGGATGGCGACATCCGTTTCTCCGGAGGATATACCTTCAAGTCTGATAAGATAATACTCGCCGCTCTTTTTATAGGCTGTCATCTTAACTATATCGTCTTCAGTGCATTCGATATAAAAATCACTGTATTCGATACTGCCCTGGGATGCTACGGCAATATCAAGAGTTCTTGCCATTGGATGTATGATGCGGACCACAACCGTAAGAAATACAGCCGATATGATAACAGCTATGATGATTATTATTGAAAATGAATGATTCCTCTTCATAAATAAATACAATCCCTTGGTATTTTATAGTAAAACCTCTCTGAATAATGCTTATTCTAACATAACGCAGATCAAAAATCTATTTTATGACATGTAAAAATGACGAAAAATACCACTGTATAACACGGGTTTCCGTCATTATTTATAGCATATCTTGTATAATATTAACAAAAATGGCAAAATATACGATTTTATAGTGATATTTCACAAAAACATATTGCATTTTTATGGAAAAGTGATACAATAAACTACAGTAAATACTTAGTTGTTCATGTTCGGAACATGTTAGAAGGCTAAGTTACATGTGGGGGCTTTATGCAGAATGGAAACTACAGGAGATTCTTGTGGTTTCTTTTTCTTTTATTAACAAAATTTAACCAATTATTGATATTTTAATACTTGGATAAGAGGGCGATAAATAGTATTATATACTTGTTATGATCAGAGCAGAAAACCTTGTAAAAACCTTTATAAAAAACGAGAAGAAGAATAAAAAGACCGAATTCAATGCGGTGGACGGAATATCGCTTGAGGTCGGTAAGGGTGAGATTGTCGGGATACTTGGGCCGAACGGTGCGGGAAAGACGACACTTCTTCGTATGCTCTCAAGTCTGATGAAGCCAACCTCGGGAAGAGTTTTGGTAAGTCTGGGCGAGAATATTGATGCTGGTGATCAGATAGACAAGGCGATAGATAAAAATAGAGCTGTTGGGCCGGGTAATGATAAGAATGATATTAACGGTGCTGGAAGTGATTCGTCAAGAATCATAACTGACCCGGTTGAGCTTAGAAGCCATATAGGCTATCATTCCGGAAATACAAAGCTCTACGGCAGGCTTTCCACAAGAGAGATGCTTTCTATGTTCGGCGCCATCTACGGGCTTTCTAAGGAAGTGATAGAGGAGAGGATCAGGAGTATTTCCGATGTCCTTAATATGGACAGCTTTATCGATAACAGGATAGAAAAGCTTTCAACCGGTCAGACACAAAGGGCAGCCATAGCAAGATGCCTTATTCATGACCCGGAAATATATATATTTGACGAACCGACTCTTGGTCTCGACATCATAAGCAGTGCTGCGATCACAAAGTTTATGAAGGGCGAGAAGGACAGGGGAAGGACTGTCATCTATTCGACACATTACATGGAGGAGGCAGAATACCTCTGCGACAGGATAATCATGATTAACAGAGGTAAGATCATCTGCAATCTCACTCCGGACGAACTTAAGATAGACACCGGCACTGACAATATGCGTGACGCCTTCAACGTGATAGTTGAAAGAGAGGAGCTGGACCATGAAGAAGTATAACAAAAAGGTCGTAAAAACTCTCTTCAAGAAGGAAATACTTGATGTTATCCGTGATAAGAAGACAGTCATAATGATGCTGGTCATTCCGGTCATTCTTTATCCGCTTATATTTGTTGTTGCACTGGGCATCATGTCATCGGTGCAGAGCAGCCTTAAGACCAGAACCTACAATATAGCCATCGAAACTAAGCTGGACGAAGGCCAATTCTATGATTATGTCCTGAAGCAGGCTTATTCTGTTGAGAAGGAAAGAGAGAAGGGTACGACCGAAAGCGGTAGCGGCACATCCGAGAGCACAGAGAAAACAACTGAAGAGAAGGAAGAAAAATACCGTATCAATTTTGTTGATGCATATTCTATAGAGGATTTCAAGACGGCCATGCAGGAGGAAACTCTGGACGTTTACGTCGAGGTTGTTCCGGACGAGGGCGATGAGAATGAGGAGGGTAAGGAAGGCAGAGTAAGATATGTCATCTATTATCTTTCATCATCGACGAATTCTAATTATGCTTCCGATATCATATTTGACTTTGTAGAAAAGATGAATCAGGAAATGTCGAAGGACAGGATAAGTGATGCGGGACTTGATGTTGAGCTGACACTCAATCCTATAAGCTACAGCTATAAAAATGTGGCATCCGGAAAGCAGTCTATGGGAAGTATGCTTGGTTCCGTGCTTCCGTTCCTGCTGATAATAAGTCTTCTTATGGGTACCATGTATCCGGCAATCGATACAACAGCCGGCGAGAAGGAGAGAGGAACTCTTGAGACTCTGCTGACACTGCCTATAACCAACAGGCAGATGATCATGGGCAAGTTCCTGACGGTTGCGATGATCGGTATTATTTCCGCTTTGCTGAATATTCTTTCCATGGGCGGTATAGCAATATATATCGTCAAGATAATGAAGAGCTACGGCGGGGTTAAGATGAACGATGTCGCTCTGTCGGAGTTTGTTCCGGCGATACTTGTAGGTATACTGGCGATACTTGCATTTTCGCTTTTCATCAGTGCGGTCACCATGTGTGTGACCTCCTTCGCGAAGAGCTACAAGGAAGCAAATAATTACATCACTCCGCTTATGCTGGCAGTGCTTTTTATAGGTTATATCGGTTTCATCCCGAACGTTTCGCTTGAAGGTGGAATGGCACTTGTTCCGGTGGCAAATATCTGCCTTCTGATCAAGAACCTTCTGATATTCAAGGTAACCCTTGAGTCGGTTGCGGTTGTTCTTATCAGTAATGTGCTTTACGCATTCCTGGCTATCCTTCTCCTCAGCAGGATATACGACAGTGAGTCGGTGCTCTTCAATGATGGAAGAGGCGGACTGCAGCTTTTCGAGAAGAGAAGCAACCTGAAGAAGGGCGGTGTTCCAACCTTTTCGGATGCTTGGTTCGTACTGCTTTTCGTTATCGTGCTGGTCATCTATCTTGGAGGAATCCTTCAGTCTGAATACGGTGTTTACGGTGTTGCAGGAACCCAGCTGATAATCCTTTCAATTCCGCTTGTTATGGCTATTTATACGAAGAAGGATCTGAAGAAGACTTATAGCTTACGAAAGCCGAAGGCTGTTCCGGCATTGGGTGCATGCATCTTCATACTGGGAATCATCTCAGTTGGTATAGTCATCACATCGATCGTCAGCAGTATTTTCAAGGAAAGCTCAGAGGCTTCCTATGAGTCACTGAAGGATATCATGGATAATGGTTTCGTGATAACTCTTCTGATAGTGGCACTGCTCCCTGCAATATGCGAGGAGATGATGTTCAGAGGTTATATTTTTGCGGCTGTACGTGAAAAATACAGGCCGGTAGTGGCAATGATCTTCGTTGCTGTATGCTTCGGACTGTATCATATGAGTATTTCGAGACTTTTCGTTACCGGACTTTTAGGCTTTGGTCTCTGTATGTCCACCTATTATACAAAGAGTATCTTCCCGGGCATGCTGATGCATTTCATAAATAACAGTTATTCGGTAATAGCTTATTATTATCCGAAGGCGATAGAGAAGGTGCTTCCGATACTTGCGGTTGAGAAGCTTTCGGTTAAGTCGGCTGTGATCATCGCGGTGTTCGGAATAACGATGCTTGTGGCCGGATATATGATACTCAGGATGAGTAAAAAGAAGGAAGAAGCGGCGGGAGCGTAACGGAAGAACTCTTAAAATAAATAAAACAGGTATTTCAAGGATAGTATTATGGAAAATAGAAATGTCAGAAAAAGATTATTGGTCCTCACGATGTGGAGTGTATTTTTAACAATCATAGTGATCGCTGAATCGATAGCGCTTGTTGTATTCGGCAAGAAGCTTTACAGAGTGTCTGAGGGCTGGGGAAGAGCACTTCACTTAGAGGAGATGGGCGAGATAGAGCTTGGAGAGTCCGAGATACCGGAGCTTGTGTTAAATAACTACATCAGGTTCCTGAAGCAGTCATACATCCTTTTTGGAGAATATCCTGACTGCGAATATTATAAGATCAGCGATAAGATCGCAAGGAATGATTTTGATTATATTAATGAGTTTAAATACATCGATAACGGAACGACAAACTTCCTTTACCGTATAAAGAATGATGAGAAGGTTTCGAAGATTGCGATAGATGTTTCCGAGCATCAGTCGGAAATAGACTGGGTGAAGGTCAAAGCAGCGGGAGTTGATACTGCAATCGTCAGAGTAGGCTACAGAGGCTACGGTGAGGGTGGAACCCTGAATGCTGATACAATGTATGCAACTCATGTTGATGGTGCGAAGAAGGCGGGAGTGAAGACCGCAGCGTATTTCTTCTCAGAGGCTGTAAATGCGGAGGAAGGCGTGGAAGAGGCGCAGCTTGCACTTAAGCTTATCAAGGGTCACGAGCCAAGTGAGAAGATCATAGTTATAGATACGGAATACGTTTACACAGATGATTATGTTCGCGCAAATGAGATTGAAATAGAGGACAGAACTGCAGCCGTGAAGGCTTTCTGCGATACAGTAAGAGAGGCAGGCTACACACCGATGATCTATGCAAGCTACGGCTGGTTCATCCGTAATCTCGACCTTGATCAGCTTTATGATATAGAATTCTGGCTTGCGGATTACGACGATGTTGAATATATGGATTTCCCTTATGTTATAACAGGCTGGCAGTACAGCCCATCCGGAAGCTGTCCGGGTGTTGAAGGGGAAGTTGATGTGAACGTCTGGTTCCGCTAGTACGGACGAAGTGATACTATTATATGAATCCACGTAAGCACGGCTGATATGTTTCAGACAAACGTATCCTTGTAACTCCGGCCGATAATTGCTATAATGTCCGTTGGTTAAAGCGTAAATACTATGATCCGGGTGTCCCGGATAAATACAAACAGAGAATAGATAGAGGTTGACTATGTCAGAGAAAAAAACAGCAAGATTTTATGCAACTCTCTTCGGTACGAAGGTGATGATCAGAGGCCTGAAGCTTGTGGGCAAGAATGCTACGCATGTCCCGGGAAATAAGGCTGTAAAGATGTGCCCTGATTTCCTGAAGCAGATAGATAAGCCTGAGGTGGTGATCGGTATCACCGGAACAAACGGCAAGACGACTGTTTCGAATCTTATCGATGATGTTCTTGCGGATACAAAGCTCCCGTTTATCGATAACAGATTCGGCGGAAATATCGAGTCGGGCGTCGTTTCTGCCTTTGTAAAGAACTCCACTTTGAAGGGAAAGATGAAGAAGCAGTATGCAGTGCTTGAGCTTGATGAGAGAATGACCACAAGAGTATTTCCGTATGTTAAGCCGAAGATACTTGCTGTTACCAACCTTTTCAGAGATTCCTACAGAAGAAATGCACATTCGGAGTATATCTTCGACATACTTAACGAAACTATCCCGAAGGAGACAAGACTGGTGCTTAACGGCGAGGATCCGCTCAGCAGCCACCTTGCAGCAGGAAATAAGAGGGTGTATTTCGGTATCGAGGACAGATCCGTTTACATGAATGAAAGTGATAATATCATTCAGGATATGACGGCCTGCCCTGAGTGCGGCACGAAGCTGAAATATGAATATATCAGATACAATCACATCGGTAAGGCTAAGTGCCCGAACTGTGATTTTGCCTCTCCGGAGGAGTTTGATTATGCGGTTGAGAAGATCGATGCCGAGAACAGAAGGCTTTATCTAAGAACACCTAAGGGCAAGTTCGATATAAAGCTTCTCGGCGATAACATAACAGATGTTTACAATCAGATAACTGCAGTTGCAGTGCTTATGGAGTTCAAGGTTTCCGTTAAGAGGATCACCGAGTCCTTCGAGAAGATGGAGATCGCCAAGAGCCGATACGAGGAGCTTCTGATTAACGGTAAGCATATAATTGCTAACGTTGCTAAGGGTCAGAACCCTGTTGCCTGCTCAAGAGTCTGCGATTTCATAAGAAAAGAAGAGGGCGACAAGGCAGTTATCCTTACCATAGATGATTATTTCGATCGTAAGGAGACCAGCGAAAATATCGCCTGGTTCTTCGATACTGATTTTGAGTTCCTGAATGAGGACAGTGTAAAGCAGATAGTTGTCGGCGGAAGAAGACATAACGATCTTAAGCTGAGACTTCTTCTTGCAGGCATCCCTGAGGAGAAGATCGCCTGCATAGAGGATGATGTGAAGACAGCTGATCTGGTGGATCTTACAAAGTCGGATAAGGTTTATATACTTTATGATGTATTTACGACTGAGCACTTTGCTAAGCCGATACAGAAGAGACTTGCTGAGAGGGCAGAGGCCGGCGAGTTTGCTGTAGCCCGTGAATTTGAAAAATACCTGCATACAGGTTTTGACAACTTTGAAGCGAAGAAGTCATCTGCAAACGCTTCGGCAGTAGCTACTAAGGATGAGAAGAAGGGCGTCGGCAAGGTGATTGAGGTTCTCTTCCCTGAATTCTGTAACCTTTTCGGAGACAGCAGTAATATCAAGTATCTTAAAGCCTGCCTTCCGGATACAGAGTTTAAGCTTACTGCCTTTACTGAGGAACCTTACTTTGCAAAGAATAAGCCGGATCTTATTTATCTCGGTGCCATGACTGAGCGTAAGCAGGAGATGGTTGCCGGAAAGCTTATGCAGTATAAGGACAGACTGGCAGAGCTTCGTGATGCCGGCACAGCTATGCTCTTTACTTCTAACGCAGTTGAGATACTTGGAAAATACATAGAGAAGGATGATGGAAGTCGTATAGACTGCCTCGGACTTTATGATTTTTCTGCAAAGCGCAGCATGATGAACCGTAAGAACAGCCTTGTGAGAGGCTTCTATAAGGATACAGAGCTTGTTGGTTTTAAGACACAGTTCTCGGAGGCAACAGATCCTCCGAAGAATAAGGCTTTCTTCAAGGTCGATAAAGGCATGGGAATGAGTAATGACAGTACCCTTGAAGGTATACATGATAAGAACCTCTTCGCAACTTATCTTGTTGGACCGTTCCTGGTACTTAACCCGGACTTCACAAAGAGCTTTATCAGAGACTGTCTCAAAGTTGAGGGCGGCGGTCTGGCATACGAGAAGGAAATCTACGACGCTTACAGAGTAAGAGTTAAAGAATTCCATGATCCAAAATGTCAGTATTGATTTATTTGAAATATAAGTCTATACTATAGCTGTTGGATTTTAGCTTACACAAAATATAGCGTATTAACATTATCCGAACATCGATAGGTTGTGTCGGCGTTTTGGATAAGATGAAAGGATGAAAAAAATGAACGATATTCAGGTCTTTGAAACCTATGAATCAGAGGTAAGATCATACTGCAGAGTATTCTCATCAGAGCTTGCAACCGCTAAGGGTGCGATCATCAAGGATGTAGATGATAAGGAATATATTGATTTCTTCTGCGGAGCGGGAGCTCTTAACTATGGTCATAACAATCCGGAGATAAAGGCAGAGGTAATGAAGTATCTTGAGAGTGATGGAATCCTTCATGCTCTTGATATGTATACCAAGCCGAAGTCTGATTTCATCAGATATTTTGAGGAGAATATCCTTAAGCCAAGAGGACTTGATTATAAGATCCAGTTCCCTGGGCCAACAGGAACAAATGCAGTTGAGGCTGCTCTTAAGCTTGCTAGAAAGGTTAAGAAGAGAAGCAATATCTGGTGCTTCATGGGCTGCTTCCATGGTATGACAACAGGTGCACTTTCTCTTACAACAGAGCGTGAGGCAAGACAGGGCGCAGGCATTCCGCTTGAGAACGTGACTCATATCCCTGCACCATATATGTTCCCTGAGCTTGATGTCCTTAAGTACATGCAGACAATGATCGATGACGATCACACAGGTATCGAATATCCTGCAGCGCTCATTATGGAGACTGTTCAGGCAGAGGGCGGTATCAGAGTATTTTCAAATGAGTTCCTTCAGGGTGTCAGAGCATTCTGCGACAAGAATGATATCCTTCTCATTATCGATGACATCCAGGTTGGCTGCGGACGTACAGGCCACTTCTTCTCATTCGAGAGAGCAGGAATACAGCCTGATATCTTCGTACTCAGTAAGTCGATCGGTGGTCTCGGACTTCCATTCGCACTTACACTCTTCAAGCCTGAGCTTGATATCTGGGCACCTGGTGAGCATAACGGAACCTTCAGGGGAAACCAGCTTGCTATCGTTGCTGCAAAGGCGGCAGCAGAGTATTATAATAAATATGCTCTTGATAAGGAAACACAGAGAAAGAGCAAGATCATAGAGGACTTCCTCAAGACTGAGATAGAGCCGCTTAAGGCTGAGTTTGAGACCCGTGGTATCGGATTCATCTGGGGTATCGATGTTCATGATGAGGCTCTTGCAAAGCAGATATCTGTTGAAGCTTACAAGAGAGGCGTTATCATCGAGAGAGCCGGCAGAAAGAACGAAGTAGTTAAGATCATGCCACCGCTTGTCATCGATGACGAAACCCTTAATAAGGGACTTAATATTATCAAGGATGTTGTTACAAGTCTTGTGTAATAATAATAAAAAATGCTCGGACAGCTGTCCGAGCTTTTTTTATAAAAGACTAGTTTGTATATTTCTTAACGATAAGACTTGCGTTCTGTCCGCCGAAACCGAAAGCATTGCACATTGCTGTATTTACAACGCTCTTTCTGCTCTGATTTGGTACGAAATCCAGATCACACTCAGGATCGGCAGTTATCTGATTAAGAGTAGGAGGGAGGATGTCTTCCTCAACTGCCTTGATGCATGCGATAGTCTCTGTAACACCGCCGGCACCCATCAGATGTCCTGTTGCACCCTTTGTGGAAGAAACAGCAAGCTTATATGCATGATCTCCGAAGAGAGTCTTGATAGCCTTAACCTCGATAACATCTCCCTTAGGAGTAGATGTTCCGTGTGCGTTGATGTAGTCGATATCCTCAGGCTTAAGACCTGCAGTCTTAAGAGAATGCTCCATACAGAAGATAGCGCCTATTCCATCCGGATGAGGGCTTGTTACATGGAAGCCGTCAGTACTGTTTGCATAGCCGATAAGTTCAGCGTGGATCTTGGCGTTTCTTGCCTTGGCAATACTTTCCTTCTCGAGGATAACAGCGCCGCCGCCTTCACCCATAACGAAACCGTTTCTGTCAGCGTCGAAAGGACGACTTGCAGTTGCAGGGTCATCGTTTCTCTGTGAAAGAGCATGCGTTCCTGAAAGACCGAGGATGGTGAGAGGGCATGTGGCTGCCTCGCCGCCGACACAGATAACTGCATCACAAAGGTCCTCCTTAAGTAGCATAGCGCCCATTGAAATTGTATCAAGTCCTGATGAACATGCTGTTGAGATAGTGTAGCTTGGTCCGTGAAGTCCCTTCGCGATAGCTATCTGCGCAGCGCCTATATTTCCGATTATCTTAGTGATGAAACGCGGATTGGTCTTTGGATGTTCTCCGCTTGTAATACCGTCCTGGGTATCTGAAACATTTGTTATACCTGCAAATACAGTACCAAATACGATACCTATTCTTTCCGGTGCGATGACAGGAGTCTCGGCAGCAGTATCGATACCGGCATCCTTCATAGCTTCATCAGCGGCAACAAATCCATACTGCATGAAAGGCTCCATCTCTCTGGCAAGCTTTCTGTCCATATACTTGGCAGCGTCGAAATCCTTAACCATAGCAGCAATCTTTACAGGAAGATCGGTGGTATCAAAGCTTGTTATTTCAGCAACTCCGGTCTTACCTTCAACAAGTGCATTCCAGTAATTATCAACGCCGATTCCTACAGGTGTAACGGCACCCATACCGGTAATGACTATCTTCTCGTTATTCATTTTTTCCATTTTTAGTTTCTTCCTTGTTCCAGTCGTTTTCTTTGATCTCTGAGCGGCGTATCTTACCGCTTGATGTCTTCGGCAATGTCTTCACGAATTCAACAATCTTAGGTCTCTTGTATGAGGCCATGTTGTTACGGAGGAACTTCATGATCTCTTTCTTCAGAGAATCAGATGCTTCGATACCGTCCGCAAGGACGATGGAAGCTTTGATCGCCTGACCTCTTATCTTGTCAGGAACCGACGTGACTGCGCACTCTAAAACATAAGGCAGTTTCATGATCTCGTTCTCGATTTCGAAAGGTCCAACTCTGAATCCGGCAGACTTGATTATGTCGTCAACCCTACCAACATACCACAAATAATTATCTTTGTCTACATAAGCCGTATCTCCGGTGTGATAGTAGCCGTCGTGCCATACCGAAGCAGTCTTCTCATCGTCAAGGTAATAACCGAGGAAAAGGCCGAGAGGAAGAGTGTCGGATGTCTTCACAACGATCTCTCCAACCTCACCGACTGCACAAGGCGTTCCGTCAGGTTTTACAACTGATATATCGTACTGTGGACTTGCCTTGCCCATAGAACCCGGACGAGGATCCATACCTGCAAGAGTACCGACTGTGAGAGTCGTCTCTGTCTGTCCGAAGCCTTCCATAATCTTAAGACCGGTGGCATTATAGAACCTGCTGTAGATCTCCGGATTGAGTGCCTCGCCGGCAGTGGTAACATTCTTCAGATTCGAAAGATTGTAGCTGCCGAGGTCGGTGTGCACCAGAACTCTGTAAACAGTCGGAGGAGCACAGAAGGTAGTGATCTTGTATTTCTCGAGCATCGCAAGGATCTCCTTGGCGAAGAACTCGTCATAATCATAGGTAAATATAGTAGCTTCGCAGAGCCACTGTCCGTAGAGCTTGCCCCACATAGCCTTGCCCCAGCCTGTATCGCTTATGGCAAAATGAATACCATCCGGATCAACCTGATGCCAATACTTGGCTGTCACATAGTGTCCGAGAGGGTAGGTGTAGGAGTGAGCTGCTATCTTAGGATAAGAAGTAGTTCCCGAAGTGAAGAACATAAGCATAGGATCGCTTCCACCGGCAGCATTTGCAGGACGCTTAAACTCTCTTGAGAAATATCTTATCTCCCTGTTGTAGCTGTTCCAGCCTGTACGAACGCCGCCTACAAGAACCTTTGCGGTAACGCCTTCGTATGAGCGGAGCGCTTTATCGATCTCTTTACTTACATCGCCGTCAGCAGTTGAGATGACTGCGGTGATCTGTGCGGCGCGGAAACGATATTCGAAATCCTTTCTTACAAGAAGGAAGGAAGCCGGTATAGCTATCGCACCTATCTTATGAAGAGCGAGGATGGTGAACCAGAACTGATAGTGCCTCTTTAAGACAACAAGCACGCGGTCGCCCTTCTTGATCCCGAGGTATGAAAGATAATTTGCGGTACGGGAAGAGTATTCCATCATATCCTTAAAGGTGATCTTTCTTTCTCTGCCTTCCTTAGAGATGTGGAGCATGGCAGTCTTGGTCGGTTTGGTCACGCCAAGCTGATCGACAATATCGAAGGCAAAATTAAAGCTTTCGATATCATGAAAGTCGATCTTCTGAAGAACCCCTTTTTCATCTTTCGCGCAGGAGATAAATCTTCCTGCAATTCCCTCCTCGGGAATTAGTTGTTTTTCTGACATATTAAAACTCCTATATTTTCCGTCATTTCTTGATAGTAATGGTTTTTGATGTAATTACATGTAGTTTTCAATACTACATACATAACCAACTTTATCATAAACTTTATTTCCGGACATGTCAACCATGACGAGCCATTCTTTATAAATAATGACCAAATTGCTTTGAAAAATTAAGTTGACAAATAGTCATTTCTTACTATAATTGTGGATAGTTAAAATATTTTAATTAAAAATATTTAACTGTTCAAAACAATTTATTTTTTAAATGAAAAGGAGAAAAAGAAGATGTTTGAAGAGGTTAAGAGCGTTATTATCGATGTACTTGGAGTTAGCGAGGATGAGGTTACACCTGAAGCAAGCCTTACAGATGATCTCGGAGCAGATTCTCTTGACGCTGTAGAAATCGGTAACAGCATCGAGGAGAAGACAGGTGTTGCTATTTCTGATGAGGATCTTCCTACACTTAAGACTGTTCAGGATATCGTTGACTACGTAGAAGCTCATAAATAATTATTTTCAAGTAAAATAATAAGATTGCTAAATGGAGCGTTAAAATGGGTTTATTTGGAAGAAAGATTAATGAAAGATTCTCGGACACCCCTGAGGGTTCTGAGAACAGCACCGGTATGAGGGACAAGCTGTTCAGACATAAGAGGGCCGGTGATTCAGATGGAGCGGTTAATCTTGAAGCTGCTATTTCTGAGGTGAGTTATGCTCCGGAGAAATACACTTCCACAACTTCCGAAGCCGATAAAACGACTACCGTAACATGCAGCGGATGTAATGAAGAGATTCCGATCATGACCATGAGACGGAATCTCTATGTATGTCCGAAATGCGGTAAGCACCTTAAGGTGTCGGCAAGAAGAAGAATGAGGAATATTGTGGATCCGGGTACCTTCAGAAAGCTGAAGACGGATATTCCTTTTGTTAATCCTCTCGATTATCCTGAATATGAGGAGAAGATCACAAGTCTTAAGGATAAGACAGGTCTTGATGAGGGCGTTCTTTCGGGCGTCGGTGAGATCGAGGGAGAGAAGGCTGTTATAGCTGTCATGGGAAGTGAGTTCCTTATGGGCAGTATGGGTATAGCAGTCGGAGAAATGATCACGAATACATTTGAGGTGGCTGATAAGCTGAAGCTTCCTCTTATTATATTTACAGCCAGCGGCGGAGCTCGTATGCAGGAGGGTATACTTTCCCTTATGCAGATGGCGAAGACTAGTGCCGCTGCAAAAAGATTCAGTGAGCACGGCGGACTTTATATCTCGTGCCTTACACATCCGACAACAGGTGGTGTAAGTGCGAGCTTCGCAACACTTGCTGATATCACACTTGCCGAGCCGGATGCACTTATCGGCTTTGCAGGTCCAAGAGTAATCGAGCAGACAATAGGCCAGAAGCTTCCGGAAGGTTTCCAGCGTGCTGAGTACCTTGAAGAGCATGGCTTTGTTGACCAGATCGTTGCAAGACAGGATATGAGAGCGGTTCTCGCTCACATCCTCAGACTGCATTCGAAGAAGAGGAGGGGAAAATGATCAGAGAGATCGACGAAAAACTCACCGATATCGAGGCTGCCCTTCAGACTGAAACGGATGCGGACAAGCTGAGCGAGCTGAAGAAGGAGAAGAAAGTGCTTGAGGCACAGTCTGCAAACCTCTCGGCTCATGACAGGGTATTTCTGGCAAGACACAGAAAGAGACCTAAGGTCGATGATTACATCAACGCACTTTTCGATGATTTCTTCGAGGAGAGAGGAGATTATCTCGGTAAGAACGACAAGAGTATTTACGGAGGTATCGCACTTTTCCATGATATTCCTGTGACTGTCATCGGACACCGCAAGGGTAAGAATATCACCGAGAGTATGGAATACAATTTCGGTATGCCTGAGCCGGAAGGCTATCGTAAGGCGCTGCGCCTTATGAAGCAGGCAGAGAAGTTTAACAGACCGATAATCACATTTATCGATACACCGGGTGCTTATCCGGGACTTGAAGCAGAGCAGCACGGACAGAGCCAGGCTATCTCACAGAACCTTGCTGAGATGAGTGCTCTGAAGGTTCCTGTAATCGCTATCGTAACAGGCGAAGGTTCCAGTGGCGGCGCGCTTGCGCTTGGCGTTGCAAACCGCGTATACATGCTTGAAAATGCTGTATATTCAGTGCTTTCACCTGAAGGCTTCGCATCTATCCTCTGGAAGGATTCCGCAAGAAGCGCAGAGGCCTGCGAGCTTATGAAGCTTACAGCTCAGGATCTTCTCGGCTTCGGTGTTATCGACGGTATCATACCTGAACCTCCATGCGGAGCACATCACGATCCTGACATGGTATACAAGGCTATCGACCATATGATAGTTTCTGAGTTCAATAAGCTGAAGAAGCTTTCGAGCGCAGAGTATGCAAAACAGAGATATGAGAAGTTCAGATATATAGACAAGAAGGTTCTTGACGGCGCGCAGTAATGGCCGCGACATAAAGAACGTATTTATTAGGAAAGAATAAGACAAGTCCCGCCGGTTTTTTCCTGCGGGATTATCTTATGAACAGACGATTAGGAGAAAAGATATGTTGAATGAAATGCTTGGCACAAAATACCCTATCATTCAGGGTGGTATGGCAAATATCGCAACAGGTAAGTTCGCAGCTGTCGTTTCAAATGCAGGTGGTCTCGGTCTTATCGCGACCGGCGGCCTTGATGCAGGAAAGCTGGAGAAGGAGATCGCTGATGCAAGAAAGGCTACAGATAAGCCTTTCGGCGTAAATCTTATGCTCATGAATCCTGATGCGGATAATATTGCTGACCTTCTCTACAGGGAGAAGATAAGCCTTATCACAACAGGCGCGGGTATGCCGGGTAAATATATGGAGAAGTGGAAGGAAGCAGGCTCAAAGGTCATTCCTGTAGTTGCTTCAACAGCACTTGCCCAGAGAGTAGAGAAACAGGGCGCCGATGCGGTTATCGCAGAGGGCGGCGAGAGCGGCGGACATGTAGGTGACATGACAACCATGGCTCTTGTTCCTCAGGTAATCGACAGCGTAAATATTCCTGTTATCGCAGCAGGCGGTATCGCAGACGGAAGACAGTTCGCTGCAGCACTTGCACTTGGTGCGGTTGGTATCCAGATTGGTACATGCCTCCTTGTAAGTGAGGAGTGCCCTATTCATGATAATTATAAGCAGGCTCTCATTAAAGCTAAGGACAATTCCACAGTTGTTACAGGACGTTCACTTGATGCTCCAGTAAGAATCCTGAAGAATAAGATGGCAAGAGATTATCTTAAGCTTGAGAAGGAAGCTGCTTCAAGAGATGAGCTTGAGAAGATCACTCTCGGCGGACTGAGACGTGCCGTATTTGACGGTGATATGAATACAGGTTCAGTCATGACAGGTCAGGTATGCGGACAGCTTACAGAGATCAGAACTGTTGCCGAGATCCTCGACAGCCTTATGGATGGCTGCAGGAAAGAGCTCGACAGGATGAAGAATATCAGCCTGTAAACTCAGCCTAAAATACAGTGGTGGCACCATACGAGCAGCCATCGCGGAATATGAGGAAAAACAATGAAAATAGGTTTTTTATACGCCGGACAGGGTAGTCAGGCAGTGGGTATGGGAAGTGACCTGTACGAAAAATATCCTGAATTCAAGGAAGTTATGGATAACGTAAAGCTTTCCTTTGATGTTAAGGATATCTGCTTTAACGGACCTGCCGAGGTGCTTAATGAAACAAAATATACACAGCCTTGTATGGTAGCTTTCGCAGTTGGCGTTACTAAGATACTTGCAAATAAGGGGATCAGACCTTCAATGGCAGCCGGACTCAGTCTTGGCGAGTATTCGGCACTGAATGCTGCAGGAGTTCTCTCTGATGAGCAGGTTGTCGAGCTTGTTGCCTTTAGAGGCGAAGCAATGCAGGAAGCTGTAAAGGGAAGAGACTGTAAGATGATCGCAGTTCTCGGACTTGAGAGAGATAAGATCTACGAAGGCTGCAAGATAGTTGCAGAGGAGTTTAAGGATAAGGAACTGAGTGTTGCCGAGCCTGCAAACTTCAACTGCCCTGGACAGATAACAGTTTCAGGTGATGCAGAGCCTGTTGACAGAGCTGCAGAGGTATTTAAGGAGCTGGGTGCCAAGAGATGCGTTGCCGTTAAGGTAAGCGGACCTTTCCACACCTCACTTATGAAGCCTGCAGGAGATAAGCTCCGCGAGAGATTTAAGAGTGAGAGCTTCGGCGAGATGCAGATTCCTGTAATATTCAACGCCCTCGGAACAGAGAAGCCGGCTGATGCAGGCATCGCTGAGCTTCTTGAGAAGCAGGTACAGAGCAGCGTATTTTTCGAGGATACTATCAGATATATGGCAGATAACGGTGTAGATACATTCGTTGAGATAGGACCTGGTAAGACACTCAGTAAGTTTGTTGCGAAGACACTTCCTGATGCAGTCTGCTACAATGTTGAGAAGGCTGAGGATGTTGACGCGCTTGTAGAGGCACTTGCCTAATAAAGTATAAAGCATCTACGTTCTTATCTAAATAAACCCCGACAGGGCACTGAGAGGAAAAAGTTTATGGATTTAAAGGGTAAAACAGCCGTTGTAACAGGCGGAAGCAGAGGTATCGGAAGAGCCATCTGCGTTAAACTTGCTAAGGAAGGCGCAAATATAGTTACCTGCTACGCAAACAGCAGCGCGGCAGCGGAGGAGACAGTTAAGCTCTGTCAGGAGTACGGCGTAACAGCTATTGCGATTAAGGCAGACATCTCCGTAAAGGAGGATATCGACAATCTTCTTGCAGAGGCGCTGAAGATAACAGGTACCATAGAGATACTTGTAAACAATGCGGGCATCACAAGAGATAAGCTCCTTATCAGTATGAAGGATGAGGACTTTGACGATGTAATAAATACAAACCTTAAGGGAACATTTTATGCGATGAGAGCGGCTTCTAAGCTTATGATGAAGAAGCGCTACGGACGTATCGTTAACATCAGCAGTGTTGTTGGTGTTTACGGAAATGCAGGTCAGATCAATTATGCGGCAAGTAAGGCCGGTGTGATCGGAATGACCAAATCACTTGCCAAGGAGCTTGGCGGCAGGGGAATAACCTGCAATGCTGTTGCACCGGGCTTTATTTCCACCGATATGACAGCCGTTCTTTCGGATGATGTTAAGGAAAAGCTTGCCGCAAATATCGCTCTTAAGAGAATAGGTGAGCCTGAGGATGTAGCAAATGTTGTTGCATTCCTTGCATCCGATGATTCGTCTTACGTAACAGGACAGGTCATCGAGGTTTCCGGAGGAATGAATTAATATAAAGGAAGGATATTTATATGAGAAGAGTAGTAATCACAGGAATGGGTACTATCAATCCAATCGGCAACAATCTTGATGAGACTTGGGAGAATATCAAGAAGGGTGTATGCGGTGTTGACTTTATTAAGCAGCTCGATACAACCGAGTTTAAGGTTAAGATAGGCGCCGAGGTTAAGGATTACGAGCCTGAAAAGTTCCTTGACAGGAAAGAGGTTAGACGCCTTGACAGATATACCCAGTTTGCAATCATAGCTTTTAGGGAGGCTATGAAGGAAAACGGACTTGATATGGAGAAGGAGGATCCATACAGATGTGGAACTATCATCTCCAGCGGTATCGGAGGACTCAAAACTATCGAGGCTGAGCACGTTAAGGGACAGGCAAGAGGCTTCGACAAGATATCTCCATACTTTATACCGATGAGTATAGCAAATATTGCTGCAGGTGAGATCGCTATCGCAACAGGCTTTAAGGGAGTCTGTGAGAGTATCGTTACTGCATGTGCCAGTGGCAGCAATGCTGTAGGTGAAGCTTTCCACTATATCCGCGACGATTATGCTGATGTTATGATCTGCGGCGGTTCGGAGGCTTGTATCTCAAATCTTGGATTCGGCGGTTTCGTAGCTATGAAGGCACTTAATTCCGGCAATGATCCAAAGCGTGCTTCTATTCCTTTCGATGCGGAAAGAGGCGGCTTCGTTATGGCAGAGGGTTCAGGTGTTCTCCTTATCGAGGAACTTGAGCATGCTAAGGCAAGAGGCGCAAAGATCTACGCTGAGATAGTAGGCTACGGCGCAACCTGCGATGCACATCATATTACAGCTCCTGATCCAACAGGTATGGGCGCTGCAAATTGTATGATCAAGGCAGTTAAGGATGCAGGAATCAAGCCTGAGCAGGTTGATTACATCAACGCTCACGGTACTTCAACACGTCTTAACGATGCAGGCGAGACCAAGGCTATCAAGATCGCTTTCGGCGATCATGCTAAGGAGCTTATGGTCAGCTCAACAAAGTCAATGACAGGACACCTTCTCGGAGGTAGTGGTGCACTTGAGGCAATCATCTGTGCTAAGGCTCTTCAGGACGGTTATGTTCCTGCAACTATAAATTATCAGGTTCCTGATCCGGAGTGCGATCTCGACATCGTACCAAACGAGGGAAGAAACGTTGATATCAAGTACGCTGCTTCGAATTCGCTGGGATTCGGCGGACACAATGCATGTCTTGTATTAAAGAAGTGGGAAGAAGAGTAATAGGTTAAAAGACTAAACAGGAGACATAAATAAATGGAACTTTCATCTAATGAGATACAGAAGATATTACCGCACAGATACCCTATGCAGCTCGTAGACAAGATCGTGGATTACGAGCCGGGCGTATTTGCTGAAGGTATCAAATGCGTAACTGTTAATGAGCAGTTTTTCTGCGGACACTTCCCTGAAGAGCATGTTATGCCGGGAGTTCTTATTGTTGAAGCTATCGCACAGACAGGCGCTGTCTGTATATTATCGATGCCTGAGAATGAAGGAAAGATAGCCTTCTTTGGTGCTATAAAGAGTGCCAGATTCAAGAGACAGGTTAAACCGGGCGATGTTCTTGTTGTTAGGACAGAGATAACCTCTATGAGAGGACCTGTAGGCTTCGGAAAAGGTGTTGCTACTGTTGATGGGAAGGTAGCTGCTACTGCGGAGATATCTTTTGTGATCGGAAATAAGGAGTAATATGTCAAATCCATTATCAGAGGTTTATGGCAAGTTCAGATTGCATTATTACAGAGATGTATTTAACCGTATACAGGCGAGGGAGTTATCTCTCTCGGCTGTAGAGGTTTACTGCACCGAGATAATCAGAGCCCTTAACAAACCAACTATAAATGAGTTTGCAAACTTTATAAACATATCATCACCGAACGCGACATATAAGGTGAACTCTCTTATACAGAAGGGTTACGTTACGAAGATTCAGTCTGAGTCGGATAAGAGGGAGTATTATCTGGATGTGACTGATAAGTTTTACAAATACTGGAATCTCAGTGAGAAATACCTTGATATAGTTGAAGACAGACTTGAGGACTGCCTCACAAAGGAGGAGTTCGATACCTTTAACAATATTCTGAAGAAGATCAGTAATGAGCTGATGCCTGAGGTTGGAATCCCAAGCTCTGACGACAGCGAGAGAAGCTGAGGAAAGTGTTGTATTATCATCTATAAAGTAATATAATAAATAGAAAGATAAAAGGATGGATCATTACAATCCATCCTTTTACATTAGTGAAGGTTAAAAGTATTTATATGATTAAAGAAGATTAGGGAAATCTCCTTTAACAGGGGGCTATTTAAGTTTGTAGCCTCATAATAATGCATATTTGATCTTTAGTCTACAAAAAAAGTGCACTTAATATCAAATTTATGACTTTTTTAAAAATAATTAGAAAAAATGGTGGACTATGGCAAAAATAGTGGATGAATGGACAGATATTCTGTTCCAAAAACGTGAAAATGAAGAAAAACATCCGGGCTTTGAACGAGAGATGCGATTCTATGATCTTGTGGCAGAGGGTCGTATCAAGGATATGCAGGAGTTTCGTAAGGATGCGCCGCCTTCTGACGCAAAGGAAAGGGGCGTTCTTTCTGATGATCCTCTGCGCAACTGTATCTATCATATGATAGCGATGACAACGATGATCTCAAGAACCTGTATCAGCCATGGTATAGAGCCGGAGCTGGCCTATGAAATGAGCGATGTTTATATCAGGCGTGCAGATAAGGCGAAGAAGGTTGAAGAGGTAAGTGCCATCAGGGAAGAGATGATACTTGGTTTCGCCAACGAGATGAATAAGAGGAAGACGGCACAGATAAAGTCGACGCAGGTTAAGCTCTGCATAGATTATATCACCGATCATCTCCACGATAATATCACGGTTCCGGAGCTTGCGGAGCACGTTGATCTGACAGTCAAATATCTCTCCAAGCTCTTCAAAAAGGAAATGGGATATTCCATAAATGAACATATCAGAAGGCTTAAGGTTGAGGAGGCAAAGAGTCTGCTCAAATATTCCTATAAGTCAAGCCTTGAGATAGCGACGGATCTCGGGTTTACGTCACACAGCTACTTCATAAGTGTATTTAAGAAGGAAACGGGTATGACTCCGAGAGAATACAGGAATGAGAATTTCCGTAAGCTGAGCGAGATGAATAATTAAAAAGCAGGTAACAGTATGAAATTTGAAAATATCGATAAGAAGGAACAGGGCAGATTCATTACAAGATATGACATCACCTATACGATGAATGACGGCAATCAGAAGGTTTATGAGATGATCAGCCGTGATAAGGATATAAAGAGCTTTGATGAGCTTCACGACAGACCGGCGGATGCGGTGGTTCTGATAATGCATAGTGAGGACGGTGAGAGGATACTTATTAATAAGGAATTCCGTCTTGCTCCGGGAGAGTGGGTTTATAATTTTCCGGCAGGACTTATCGATCCGGGTGAGGACTATAAGATGGCGGCCGAAAGAGAGCTGAGAGAAGAGACAGGGCTTAAACTCATCAGTATAGATGATTTCATAGGCGAGAGCTACAGTGCGGTTGGTTTCTCAAATGAAAAGAATGTCTGTGTTGTGGGAAGATGCACCGGCGAGATAACCGGAAGTGATTCAGCAGTTGAAGAGATAGAAGCAGGCTGGTATACTAGGGAAGAAGTAAGAGAGCTTCTTAAGACCGCTCGTTTTGCAGCAAGAACTCAGGCATACTGCTATATGTGGAGCAGAGCATAACAGTTTACATAATATTGGTATTGACAGGACTCTGATGATTGTATTTATTGTGATACAAACATGAAGCAGTCCTGATTAATATATATGTATGAAAAAAGAAGGGTGTGAGAAACATGGAAAAGAAGAAAAACGGAAATCTGAAGTTTCTGATCGCGCTTTTCGTTGTTATCGTAATCATGACAGTGGCTGCATTTGTCACTGATGGTGAGGATGTTACGGAGACAGCCTGGTCGCTGGTTCCGCCACTTATCGCGATAACACTTGCGCTGGTCACAAAGGAGGTTTACAGCTCGCTGTTTATAGGTATCATAAGTGGTGCGCTCCTTTCCACAGGCTTCAATTTCGAGGGAACAGTCAATCATACGTTTAAGGACGGAGTTATTTCGGTATTGTCTGACTCGTACAACGTTGGCATACTTGTATTTCTCGTAATACTCGGTGCGATGGTCCAGCTCATGAATAAGGCGGGCGGATCTGCAGCATTCGGTGAGTGGGCAAGTAAGCATATCAAGACAAGAGTCGGTGCTCAGCTTGCAACCATCGTTCTGGGCGTGCTTATCTTCATCGATGACTATTTCAACTGCCTTACAGTTGGAAGCGTTATGCGACCTGTTACGGATAAGCATCAGGTTTCAAGAGCAAAGCTTGCTTACCTTATCGATGCAACAGCAGCTCCTGTATGTATCATCGCTCCTATTTCATCATGGGCGGCAGCAGTGTCGGGCTTTGTTAAGGGTGAGAACGGACTTAAGCTTTTCATAAGCTCTATCCCTTATAACTATTATGCGATCCTTACCATCATCATGATGGTTTCACTTACCATCTTCAAGGCTGACTTCGGTCCTATGGCAAAGCATGAGAGGAATGCGATCAAGGGTGATATTTATACAACACCTGACAGACCTTTCGAGAACTTTGCACCTGAGAAGCCAAATACAAGAGGTAAGGTTATCGACCTTGTGATTCCTATTGTTTCGCTTATCGTTTGCTGTATCATCGGTATGATCTATACCGGCGGCTTCTTCGATGGCGGTGTAAGCTTTATAGACGCATTTGCAAACAGTGATGCATCAGTAGGACTTGTTTATGGTTCGTTCTTTGCACTTGTAATCACAGTAGTGCTTTATCTTATAAGAAATGTACTTTCCTTCAAGGATTGTATGGATTGTGTACCGGAAGGCTTTAAGGCGATGGTTCCTGCTATCCTTATACTTACCTTCGCATGGTCACTCAAGGCTATGACAGACAGCCTCGGAGCTAAGGAATTCGTTGCAGGACTTATTAGTGATTCGGCAGGAGATTTCATGAACTTCCTTCCTGCTATAATATTCCTGATTGCCTGCTTCCTTTCTTTCGCAACAGGAACTTCATGGGGAACCTTCGGTATCCTTATCCCTATAGTTGTTGATGCTTTCAACGGCCAGGACAGAAGCCTTATGATCATCGCTATCTCAGCCTGCATGGCAGGTGCTGTTTGCGGCGACCACTGCTCACCAATCTCAGATACTACGATCATGGCCTCGGCGGGGGCACAATGCAATCATGTAAATCATGTTTCGACACAGCTGCCATATGCACTTGTTGCGGCTATTGCGTCTGCACTTACCTTCCTCGCAGCCGGTTTCATCAGAACCGCATGGATAAGTCTTATCATCGGTATCGCTATTATGGCGGTATGTATATTTGTCATCAAGACTCTAAGTGACAGAAAGAAGATAGAGTTCAGAGAGGATATTTCGGGAGAAGAAGAGTAAGATCTGGATTCTGCAAAGTGTGAGAGACGGAAGCATTTAGAGAATGAAATGAACTATAACAAGAAATAATTAAAGCTCTGCTATCAAACTTGGTAGCAGGGCTTTTTTGTTGCTCTTTTGTTGCCCTTTGTATGTATAATTAAGATTAGTTATTTTATGTGGATATTTATGTATTGATGCTGCTGATATTTAAAAAGATTATTGGTGCAGTAAAAATACAGATACAGTGGTTACGGATGAAATATAGGAGGTTACGCAAATGCCGGGATTTAAGGAATTGGAATTGTATGAAAAGTTTAACAGCATTACTAAGCTTTCAAGCTATCTGCAGAGGAATATGAGGGAATTCAGTGAAACTTACGCTCCCTATAATGAATATTATCAGGCCTTAAAAAGGCGGCTTGATGTACTTTACGGGGCGAACGACGTGGGGCTGTACAGCAATATGTCGGCAGAGGATATAGAAAACCTGAAGACTATGTTCAGAACCTGCCAGGAGATGTTACTTCATCAGCAGGAGGTAATGCAGCAGTGGGCTGCGGCGAACGGTATCGACCAGAAGGTAATAAACAAGGCCAACGGCTATTTTAATGAAATAAATACAATGATCACGAGAGACAAGAGTATTGTTGATACATTTGATATTAGAGACGGTCTCTCGCTTCCTGCCGCTGTTTACAAGAATTCCTATGAGGTTTCGAATAATCTGCCGGAAAAGGAAGTTAAATTTGCCGAATATCGGATGATAATGAGGACAACTGATACGACTGAGGCTGCGCTGATCGACAAGTATTTAAAGAGTTCACCGGAAAAGGTAGTTAGAGATTGTATCAACCGTATGGAAAAGAATCCGAGGATATATGAGTATGTGTCCATGCCTCAGGATGCTGTTTATGCTATGAATACAGGTGATCCTGCGATAATCAATGAGTATTTGAACTCTCATGCGGATGTGCTTACGCTTTCGCAGAAGACCAGGCTTAATAAACAGCTTGAGGCTATGAAGCTTGCAGATAAGCTGCAAAATGCGGCGGAGTTTTTTATGGAAGCGGAAGATGAGATTGGAGATAAACCAAAGGTATTTCGGCCGAGTGATGCGAAGGAAGCTGATGCCTGCGAGCTGGAAATAGAACAACCTAAGTTTCAGACAAGCAGTCAGGGATGCTGGTCCTGTGGTGCGCAGCTGCTTATTAACAGTAGAGGCAATAAGGAGGTAACCCAGGAGCATGTGCGTGAATACAGGGCGCCTCTTACAAAGCAGCAGATCGACGAGGACAGGAATCTGATCAACAGACAGTATAACTATGACAGTCCTCAGAATCTCATGAACAGAAGTGATGCTATCCTTGCCTATGCTCCGAACAGTATGGTTCATGAGCTTACCATACAGCAGTACCTGAGACCTGAGGAGAAGGCAGGTATATCACCTGAAAGCTATCTTGATAACTCTCTTGAGGTTGTCAAAAAGACTATAAAGCATGCTATAACAGTTGAGCATTCACCGGTTGTATTTCGTAAGCCGGGACATTATATTACGATCATTGGAATCGACGGCGATACAATAAAATATAAGGATAGTCAGAAGAGGCCGGGTAATACACCTAATCAGACTCATACAGCAAATCTGAAGGAGCTTGTTGCCAATCTTCTTATAAATAAAACAGTGAATAGCAGAAGCTCGGTAGAGATGACCTGGGTTTCTGATATCAAGCTTTCTAAAGATGGCAAGACTATCCACGGTATTCCGAGCAAATATACCCAGATGAAGGACGACGGTTCCCTTGTTATGCCTCCTTTTGAGATTCAGATCGCGGCTGATGATGCAAACGCTACCGGTATCAACAAGAAGGGCGTCAGGATATATCGTCCGGGTGGTGATGAAGACAAGATGCTCGGACATAATGAGGAAAGCGTATATTCAGACGGCGGTATCGTTAAGTTCGAGAAGGTTTATATGCCGAAGCAGTTGAATGCTGATTATTTAAAGAAGATGGCGGAAAAAAGGTCTGTTGAGGATGAGGCTCTTCTTGATATTCAGGATAAGGAATACTGGGGTGTAGACCACACGGTTCCGGTTGTACGCCCAGATATTGGTGATAATATTGTTAACGAGAATAATGTTGCTGCACCTGGAAATAATGCAGAGAATGTGGCAGTACAGAACAATAATCCGCCTCAGAATAATGTACAGGATAACGGTGAAAATGAAGCTGACGAACAGTATTATCAGGAACATTACAGCCTCTCTGAGATAAGCACTATACTTGGCAATGCAGCTGAAGAGCTGGATAGTCATAAGATAAGCTTCTCGATCACCGGCCAGTATGAGGATTATGACAATCTGAGCACTGAGCTCCAGGAAATACAGAACCTGGCAGAACTCGGCAGGAAAAGTGCGATTAAAAATGACGGAAGATTCGGACAGAATGAGATGAAACGCATGATGGATCTGATAAACGGTGCCATCACAACTGCAGGCTCATATCTGGATAGTAAATACGAAGATATGATGGACGATCCTTCCCGTAAGACAGATCCTAAGAAGCAGACCAGAGAACAGCCACGTATTAAAGCTGTGATAGGTGCACTTGACAAGCTTATGGATATCAGAAATGTGCTTTCCGGTGGGGCTGATCAGGAGTTAAAGCGTGCTGAGAAAGATGGCATAATAAATAATTATAAGGCTGTTCTGGTAAATGAGGCAGATAAGAAAAAGCAGCAGGAAGCTACCTTTAAAAACAGATCAGTTGATGCGGACCTGATGGAGAGACAGATTACTGAGATTGATGCTCTTATGGGTTTACAGCCGGAATTCTTGGATCAGTTTAAGAGTAAAAACAGGATAAAATATCAGACTGTAAACGGAAATAAAGTATCACTTTTCAGAAAGATCAAACCAATCAATGAGGGCTTTAGTGCTATCGGAACCGATGACAAAAGTCTCGTCCTTTCAAGTAAAGATTTTGCAGCCCTCAGTTTTGCGGCACTGACTACAAGAGATATATATGAAAAGTACGATTCGAAATATAAGGTATGGGATGATAATCCATATCTTGATAAAGAATCAAGATACAGGGTAAATTCCACAAGGGTGGTATTTGGTCTTGCGTCTGAGCTTGATCATGAGATAACAAGAGGTATAGACAATATCGTTGATTCAAGAAACTATACAGCTGATGTTATGAGAAGCTATGAAAATGGCAATAAAGAGCCACTTGCAAAGCTGATAACCGAGGGTATAAAGAATTTCAAGGACATTGCCCTGGGCGGTGATTATGAAATATATACAAACCTGATCGTTTACAGTGAGATGGGACAGCGTATGACAGCCATGCTTGACAGGGATCCGGAGCTGATGAAGCTTGCCACATCCAAGGGAATTACCGGTCAGGATATTGAGCTTATCAGATCCATGGGAACCTTTGGAAGGATAGATGATCTTCGTATTAAAGTATTTAAAATGTTTAGTAATGTGAGGATTGTAAATGATCTGAAGCTTTCGGATACTCAGAAGGAAGAGTATTATACTGATCTGATGATGGGAATACTTATTCAGGAAAATGCAGAAGGTATAGAAGAAGGACTAAGTGATAATCCTGAATATGTAAGGGAAATAAATGAACGTGATAAAAAGGCAGCGGAGATATCTCTTAACGCTCTGACACAATTTGATATTGATATAAAGGAGCATCTGGAAGCAAATTACAGCCAGGCAAGTTTTGGACAGCTGCTGGCGGATCATAACAACCTTAAGAATGCAGCCCTTGCTGAACCTGTCGAAGCTGTCAGGTTTGATAAGCTTGTTGATGCAAATCAAACCTTCAGGATAGCACTAAAAGAATTCTTTACAAATCAGCAGACTCAGTTCAAGCATTATGAAGAAGGACTCGTCAACCGGATGATAGACGAGATAAATGCGGAAGGTATAAAACGTGGATATGACATGAGCCTCCCGGAAAATCATATGTACAGAGTTCCTATCATGATCGATCTGAAGAAGGCTCAGATGGAGGAAAAGAAAAAACAGGCTGAGAAGGGCCAGCTGCCTCAGGAGGAGAGAGAAGGTTTCGCCAGAGAATATGAGGACTTCCAGATATATTCACGAATGGCAAATTCTTCCTTCAAGGGACTGGGACTTTGTAAGGATGTAGAAAGAGTAATGCCGGATGCAGGCGGTGTTATGATGAATTATAAAGGCCATACGGAGAAGATCATAGCTTTAAAATATAAATCGGATAATCCCCTTATGCAGAAAATGTCTGATCCGGGCTTCTATGAGAAGGAAAGACGCCGTATAAAGGACTATCTGAAGGGCTCGGGAATCTCTAAGCTTAAGCCTGCAGACTTTTTCAGGCTGATGAATACCGGACATAAGGAGCAGGGTAAAACCTTTACGACTTCACAGAGAAGGATGCTTTCTGTATATGCATCCCTGAAAGCCTATGAAAAGCTGAAGCCGGCTGAAAAAGATCAGCTTAAATCTCTTTATGCTCCACTTGCAGAGGTAAGAGAGCCAGAGCTTGCTCCTCGGGGACGTAATGCTAAAGAAAGTAAGGCGCTCCTTAACAGAAGAATGATAAGTGCATTTGCAAAGAATGCAGAAAAGGTGATCAGCCAGATCAAGGGAACCTACGGAAAAGGAAAGAGTGATTCCAAGCCTTCAGCTGATATGAAGAAGGTAGCGAACAGTCTGAAGGGCTTCAGGACGGATATGAGCGTAGAGGAGTTCGAGAAGCAGCTTAAGGCTCTTGATGAGGTTGTAGATATTTACGTTGAGAAGAAGGGATTTCCAAGTAAGTCTGACAGAGTTGACAGATTGGAATTTGTCAAGAATCTGAAGATAGATATCGCAGATTATAAAAATGAAGCAGAATCGATCCGAAAAGGAAAAGGCGGTAAGATTCATGATATTCATCTTGGTGAAGTAACAAAGGGAAATACCATCACTGTAAATGATCTGAAGAAAAATCTGCTTAGTTTCACTCATAATATGATGGAGAAGAGTTCAGAAGGAATGCTTCCGATATATCTTTATGATCCGACAATTCCAAGCCAGATCAGAGTAGAGATGCCACCTACACCGAAAGGGGAATTCAAGAAATTTCTTGATGCTATGAAGGATTGGGATAAGCTGAGAAAGCCGGGACCTGATCATAAGCCACCTAAGGTAAGCTTTGATATTATAAAAGAAGTTGTGGAAAGATTAAACACTGCAGCAACCAAATGGCTTTCATCACATGAACCTGCCGGAACAGATTTTGAGCTTGAAAGATATGATTTTGTGAAGACAACCTGGGAGAGTGCGCAGACTGCCTTAAGAAATATCAGATATCTGCAGCCATATATGGATATAGTTACACCTGAAGGAAGGATGGGCAGCCTAAATATATATGATGCAGTAAAAACAATGCCTGAACCATATAAGAATATTACAGCAGTTACGGATACACAGGGTTCTTTATTCTACCCAACAGCTGTTCTGCAATCTTGGAATGATGCAAAACAGCAGCTTGGTCAGGATGAAAATAATTTTCAGAAGAAATATATTAAGGGAGATAAAATAAGAGATCAACTGGCTACAACCTATGCAAATGTGGCTATAGGAATGATTTATAAGTACCCTCTGTACAGACTTGATCTGGAGAACGCTGATCAGGAATCCTTAAATATGAGACCTGTTAATATGGCTGGACAGGCTACAGTGGATATGTTCATAAGGTCAATCGATAAGGTAGACGGATGGGCAGAGCTTTCAAAGAAATATACTGATAGTGATCTTAAGGATGCTTTAAAAGATATATCTAAAGATGTAGCAAAAACCAAGGCTTTCCAGAATGTTGTTAAGGATTCAGCATTATGTGATATCTACGACAATGTTATGGAAGAAGCAAAACGACTTGGCGATGATAAGCAGCTGAAGTCCATGGTCAGTAAGGAAAATGTTGAAAAGATGGTAAAGAAGATACAGAAGGAGAAGAGGGCGCAGAACCAGGCCGGGAATCAGGTTCCGGGGGTATAAACTGCAAAGTTTTGCTGGACGAACTACTTGATGCTCTGATTGTTATCTTTAAGAATGTAATAAAACCGGATGTCGTTATTGGCATCCGGTTTGTTATATTATTTCGTAGTTATTATGCTTTTTCAGATTTGTTTTTTGTTGGCAGTTTCAGCTCTGCGATAAGGATGGCTGTGAACATCAGAACGCATCCGATAAGCTCGCGCGCACTGAGTCCTTCGTGAAGAACAACCCATCCGGAGAGAGCACCAAATACGCTTTCAAGGCACATGATCAGGCTTGCAACGGTTGGGTTAACACCCTTCTGACCGATAACCTGACAGGTGTAGGCAACTCCGTTTGATAGTATTCCTGCGTAGAGGATGGCCGGCAGAGCCTTATAGATAGAACTGAAGGTCGGATGTTCAAAGATATACATGCTTGCTGTTGCAAGAACCGCAACGGTCATGAACATACAGCAGGAAAGCTTTAAGCTGTCAGTTTTCGGAGAGTAGTGATTAACCGACATGATCTGCAATGCGAAGATCACAGAGCAGAGCATTACGAAGCTGTCGCCGAGGGATATTTTAAGCGAACCGCTTATACTCAGAAGATAGAGACCGGCCACGCTGAAAATAACAGCTATCCAGATCTTTGCAGCGGGCTTCTTGCCGATGAATATCGAAAATATAGGTACGATCACAACGTAAAGTGTAGTGATAAAACTGGCTTTTGCTGTGGTCGTATATTCTATTCCGTACTGCTGGCAGAAGCTTGCGAGAAAGAGCAGGGCTCCGCATATTGCACCGGCTTTAAGGTGCAGCCTGCTTACTTTTTTGGTCTTCTCCGGGTTGTAGGCTTCGGGCTTTTTCTTCATAGCCTTTTTATCACGGAAGATGATAAAGGGCAGGAGGAAGAGCGTTCCGATATAGCTCCTGCACGCGAGGAAGGTAAAGGCTGAAACATCCTTGGCACCGATACTCTGTGCAACAAATGTCGTCCCCCAGAAGAAGGCCGCTATGAAAAGGGCGATTACATATTTTGCTGATCCTGATTTTATATTTTCTGACATGGTATTGCTTATATTTATTTTGTCGTATGATCCATGATCATGTTGATATAATGAGTTGCTGACATAGTATTAATAATAAACAGATTATTCTGCTATAAATGAGTGATTATAAGACTATCTCTCCATCTTCCAGATTTCAGAAGAGTATGGTGCGAGAGTAGAGCCGCCTCCGAAATCATGCTTGGTTCCGGTGATAAGTTCATCAGCCATTCCGCAGCCTGCATCAAAGTGAGCGGTGTAAGGCTGGTCGGATGCATTTATTGCAACAAGTATTCTTTCATCCTCGAAGCGTCTCTCGAAGATACACTGATGATTTGTAAGTGCAACGGAACGGAAGGAACCGTAATTAAGTGCCTTGCTGTTCTTCTTGATTTCTGCGAGACGTGAGATATGAGTAGTAAGCTCGTTCCACTGCGGCTCGTCGAAGGATGCACGGAGTGCAGGATCGCCTTCTTCCTTTCTTGCCTGTGCGCCCCATTCGCTTCCGTAATATACACAAGGGATGCCCGGCATACCGAAGCTGAGTGTGTAGATAAGCGGAAGATGAGCAGGATTGTTCAGGATGCTTGCAACACGTGTAACATCGTGATTATCCACGAAGGACAGGAAATGCTTTCCTCTGTACCAGCTCCAGTTTTCAGGCCCGAACTGCTGGATAAGTGTATTTATGATCTCAAACATATTCATGCAGTTAAAGCTTGAGTAGAGACCCTTGTAGCAGGCGTAGTTGGTCGCACTGTGGAGCATTCCGTCATTTACAAACTGGTTGTAGTCGCCGTGAAGAAGCTCGCCGAGGAGCAGGAAGTCAGGGCTTATGGCGTTTGCCTTCTCCCTGAGGCGATGTGTGAAATCTCTGTCAAGGCAGTAGGCAACATCAAGGCGCAGACCGTCGATATGGAAGGTATTTACCCAGAAGTCGATAGCATCGAAGATATGCTGGATAACTGCTTCGTTACGTAAGTTCAGCTTAACAAGGTCGTAGTTGCCTTCCCAACCCTCGTACCAGAGGCCGTCGTTATAGTTAGAGTTTCCGTCGAAGGAGATGTGGAACCAGTCCTTGTAAGGTGAATCCCATCTCTTCTCGAGAACGTCTCTGAAGGCCCAGAATCCACGGCCTACATGGTTAAATACGCCGTCCAGGACAACCTTGATGCCTTCCTTATGAAGCTCGTCACAGAGTGATGCGAAATCCTCATTTGTGCCAAGACGAGTATCAATCTTAAAATAGTCTCTTGTATTATATCCGTGTGTATCAGATTCGAAGACCGGAGAGAAGTAGATGGCATTTATGCCAAGCTTCTTCATATGAGGGATCCAGTCCCTTACCTTCTCGATCCTGTGCTCTAAAACACCGTCATTCTCAAAAGGTGCTCCGCAGAAGCCGAGAGGATAAATCTGATAAAATACGCTTTCTTCATACCACATATTGATCATCTCCTTAACAGGTATTTGTCCGGCTTATTATAACTTTTTTTGGGGGGATTTGCAAATCAGACCCCGGTTTTCGGGAAAATCCCGCGATAAATAACTAGACATATGTTGCGGATTTGTTGCACTTTTTCTGGTACAATAACTTTAGATGGTTAATAGGGGTTTTATGCGCTTTAGCGTAGAAGGATTACTGGAAAAGGATTTTGCGTATGATGTATAAGCTACATGTATTTGTAATACATTTATGTTTAATGAGCTTGCTGCACTGAAAGCGGTCAGATAGAATGATAAAAACAGCTATTGGGAGTGGTCGACCATGTGTAAAGTTTTGGAAGATATGAGGAATGAAGCAGCAAAGTCAGCAGTAGAGAAGAGCAGAGCATGGGCTAACTTCGCCCTTTTTGCGTCCTGTGGCTGCGGGCGCTTGAAACTGAATACTACATTCGAGATGGATAACCGTCGGATTTGACGGGGTTACTATACCATGTCAGGTTCGGCGGTTTTTTGTTATTATAAAAAATAATTTCAAGGAGGATTTTACATGAAGAAAAGAAAAAAATTAGGAAGGAAGCTGCTGAGCTTTTTGCTCACGCTGGCTCTTGTTCTCGGGCTGATGCCGAGGATGAGTTTGACGGTGTATGCGGATGGAGCTTATACGATCAAAGCATATGATAACGATTATCTTTATTTAGATTATGGTGATTTTGCAGTGGTCGATAGTCTGCCGTATGCAACTACCGCTAAAGATCTCATGAAACAAGTAGGAAATAATAGCCTTGGTTCAAAGTACAACATGACTGGTGTAACCCTTGTTTCCGGGTCGTCTGTTACGATCGGCGCTGTGACAGGGACATCAGGAAATTCAGACTATAATGTTGATATTTCCATTACAGGCGAAGGCGAATCTGTCATTCAAGTAACTGCAACCAACGGTTGGGGTCCATACAATATTAAAATTGTAACCACCAGTCCCCACTCTGTTACCTTGACAGGCGGCGCGAATGCAACTCCCAGCGGCGGCGACACGAGCCAGACTGGGCTGAGCGGCGCGATGACCACAGTTACCTATACGGCAAATGACAATTATAACTTTCCTGAAACAAGTGATTACTACAAAACAACAAATGGTATAACTGTTGCCAGAACCAGTGATACAGTAGTGACGGTCTCTGGTACACCCACTGCGGATACAACAGTAACAGTTCCAGGCGCATTGGCAATTATCAGCCAGACAGTGACCTTCAAGGTAGTAAATGGCAAGTGGGATGATGGCAGCGCCAAAGACAAGACCGTGACACTGAGCGGATTGGAAGGCGATACGCTGAAACTGGCGGCAGACCAGATTCCGGCAGTCGGCACGAAGCCGAATGATACCTATAAGGCAGGAAGTTGGGACGTGACGCCGAGCGCGGACACAGAGATCACAGCGGCAACCACCTACACATATACCTATGCGGCAAAAGAAGCATCAGGTGTAACTAAAGTACCGGAAGCCAAGACGCTGACCTACACTGGTTTCGCACAGGAACTTGTGACCGCAGGTGAAGCCACGGGCGGCACAATGCAGTACGCCCTCGGCACCGAGACCGAAGCAATTGAACCATATACCACATCCATCCCTACAGCCACCAAAGCCGGAACCTACTATGTATGGTACAAGGTTGTTGGAAATGAAAACTATAATGACAGTAAACCGGATGTAGTAACGGTAACTATCAGGTCTTCTGTTACGATAACATTTGATTCCAAAGGTGGTTCTGAAGTTGATACTCAGGTGATCGATAAGGGCAGTAAGGCAGAAGAGCCGGAAGAACCTACAAATGGTAAGTTAACTTTCATTGGATGGTTTATCGATCCGACCATAGAAAACTTATATGATTTTGATAATGATAAAATAAATTCATTTGATTTTTCTTCAGCTATCGAGAAAGACACAAAACTCACTGCAGTATGGACTGCATTTGCGAGAGTAAATACAATAGGCACCGGCAAAGTAAATTTTGCTTATGAAGGTGAAGAGAAGGATGATGAGTATGATGATTCGATTATTCTCAGTGCTATACAGGGAATGGCTGATACCTTCATTCTGACTGCGAAGGCTGACGAAGGAAGCAGATTTGTCAAGTGGCAGAAGGTAATAGAAGAGGGTGAAACTGTAGAAGATTCTACGTTTGAAGATTATTCTGAAGACGAGGAGATCACAATTCAGATTACCGAGCCTATTAGTCTTGTGGCTGTATTTGAAGCAATCGATGAAGACGATAAGGAATATTCATCATATGAAAGTGATACTGAGTGGACCAAGGGAAGTGGTAAGACTCTCAAGGTCGGAGCCAAGGGCAGCGAGGATGATGAAGAAACTATAAATCATTTTACCGGAATTAAGTGCAACGGCAAGGAGATAGCAAAGAAATATTACACAGCTAAGAAGGGCAGTGTAATAATCGAGATCGATCCTGAATATCTTGAAACACTTGAGGCCGGAAAGCATGTGCTTACACTCATGTTTGATGATGCTGATGATCTGGATATCGAGTTTACCGTACTGGCTGCAGAAGAGGATGATTCAAAGGATGATACCTCTAAGGATGCAAAGATTGACGTTGATACAGATACAGCTGACACGGGAAAAACAACCGGATCAAATACAGATTCTTCTGCTCAGACCGGTGATAACACACAGATACTACTTGCTTTATTTATTATGATCGATTCAGCACTTGCATTGAATTATCTGATGATAAAGAAGAGAAAAAGCAGGAAGAACTAAAAATTAATGTAATTGATCCCCCGAACTGCTGAGCGATCAGTGGTCCGGGGGATATCTTTTTATATTCTAGCAAATAATAGTGGCAGACCTGTCAACTGAAAAGGTATTGATGTTTATATATAAATAAGTTATTATGATTTCGGAAGTATCTGATAAGGCGGCCAAATAGATACAACGGTTGAGCTTTATTGTTTTGGGGTTAAAAGGAGGTTTATGATGAGTAATGATAAGAATACTTTGACGAGGTTCTTTGCGGGCCTTGCGCTTATGATAGTTGGACTCTTTATTCTATTTAACAGAGTTCACGTAGGTCCTGCCGGCTGGGGAGGCTGGGGAAGATTCTCCATAGGTAGTTTCAGCTTTCCATCAGGGCTTGTTATAGTTCCGTTTATTATAGGTGTTATTTGGATGTTCGGAAGCGGCGGAAATCTTGCTTCAAAGATATTTACGGCGTTCTCTGTACTCCTTATCCTTGCTGCGATCATTATGAATACAACCTTCTGGCTTGACAGAATGACAATGTTCGACTGGATACTTATTCTTGTAATGATCTTTGGCGGCGGCGGAATCGTTGCATCTGTTCTTTTTGGAGACAAGAAGGAAGAGAAGAAGAAAGCTAAGGAAGGCGAGAATGCTGAGCAGCCTGCAGCAGATGTTACACCTTCAAGAATCAAAAATATCGAAGATGAGCTCGCAGCTCTGAAGAGAACTATCGATAATAATAAACCTGAATAAAGAAATGAAGAGTATGACCGCTGACGGTGGATAACGCCGGCAGCGGTTGTTGTATAAAAAAAGAAAAAAGTTCTTGACAATATGTATTTGTCCGTGTTAACCTAGCAAACGATGAACTGCCGTAGACAGCAGGTGCCGCAAGGCGTAATGAGTTTGACTCCCCTGCCGAGGAAAGAATCGTTATTGACTTTGATCAATTATGACTTTTTTATCCCATACGGTTGTATGGGATTTTTCTTTTTCGCGCAGTCATTATTATTCTAATAAGGAGGAAGCGAAAGATATGGCAAAGGTTGATATTAAAGCACCTATTGTTGACGAGATCAAGGCTACTATCGATGGCGCTGCATCAGTTGTACTTGTAGATTACCTCGGTCTTACTGTTGAGCAGGATACGAAGCTTCGTAAGAACCTCAGAGCAGAAGAGATCACATATAAGGTATACAAGAATACACTTATCAAGCGTGCGATCGAAGGAACAGAGTTCGAAAGCCTGTCAAAGGATCTCGAAGGTCCTACAGCTATCGTAGTATCTAAGAAGGATGCAACAGCTCCTGCAAGAGTTATTGCTGATTTTGCCAAGACAGCAAGCAAGCTTGAGCTTAAGTCTGGTGTTGTTGAGGGTACATACTATGATGCAAACGGTATTCAGGCAATCTCTCAGATCCCATCAAGAGAGGTACTTCTTTCAAGACTTCTTGGAAGCTTACAGTCACCAATCGCAAATCTTGCTCGTGTTATCAATCAGGTTGCAGAGCAGAAGGCAGAGGCTTAATCAAAGGCCTTAAACAATCAGAAATACGGGCAGATGACCCGAAAATAATTATTTTAATCGGAGGATAAAAAAATGACTATTGAAGAATTCGTAGCAGAGATTGATAAATTATCAGTTCTTGAGTTAAACGATCTCGTAAAGGCAATCGAGGAGAAGTATGGTGTTTCTGCAGCAGCAGGTGTTGTAGTTGCAGGTCCTGCAGCAGGCGCAGCTCCAGCTGAGGAGAAGGATTCATTCGACGTTGAGCTTACAGATGTAGGTCCAAACAAGATCAAGGTTATCAAGGTTGTTCGTGAGCTTACAGGTCTCGGACTTAAGGAAGCTAAGGACGCTGTAGAGGGCGCTCCAAAGGTACTTAAGGAAGGCGCAGCTAAGGCAGAGGCTGAGGATATGAAGGCTAAGCTTGAGGCTGAGGGAGCTAAGATCACTCTTAAGTAGTTTCAACTTAAATAATGATCAATCTGCGGGTATGTATTCTACGGGATGCATACCCGTTTTCTTTTGGAAAAATACTATCGAGCGGATAACTAAACTAAAAATATATAAATCGGATATAGTTTAATGGTACTTGAAGTTATCTGCCTTTAGTAATAGAATGTATCCATGACTGCGGAGGGCAGCAAGGCAAGCGTTGTAAGCTGTTTAAAGGCTGTCCGACGATAAAACATAGAAAGAAGGAAACGGTAATGAAGAAGATAACCAGACTGGTTACGATTGTTATGGTATTTGCCCTTATGCTTTGCGTTGTAGGCTGTGGCAAGAAGGATGATCCTAATAAGGATGAGAAGACAGAGGCGAAGACAGAAGCTACAACTGAAGCAAAGACAGATGATAAGACTGAGACGGAGGCTACGACAGCAGCTCCAACAGAGACGGAGACTGAGACCACAACAGAAGCTACAACAGAGCTTACATCAGATGTGACTGTAAGAGTTGGCTCACTTAAGGGACCTACTTCTATAGGCCTTGTGAATCTTATGAATAAATCAGATGAGGGGACGACCTCAGGAAAATACACCTTCAAGATTGCTGCTCAGGCTGATGAGATAACAAGTGCTCTCGTTTCAGGAGATCTTGATATCGCGCTTATACCTGCAAATGCAGCTTCAATCCTCTACAACAAGACAGAGGGTAAGGTTACTGTTATTGATATAAATACACTTGGCGTTCTTTACTGCGTAACGGGAGATGAGAGCATCACTTCGGTTGAGGATCTCGCGGGACATACAGTCATCTCTATGGGTCAGGGAACAACACCTGAATATATCCTTAGATACCTTCTTGAAACAGCAGGCGTTAAGGACAGCGATGTTACCTTTGTTTCAGAAGCAACAGAGGCAGCTGCACTTCTTGCAGAGAACCCGGACAGTATTGCAATACTTCCACAGCCTTTCGTAACTGTGGCTACTAAGAAAAATGATAAGCTTAAAGTTGCATTTTCACTTACAGAGGAATGGAACAGGCTTTCAGGCATTAATTCATTTGTAACAGGTGTAACAGTTGTTCGTACAGACTTCCTTAAGGAGAATGAGGACGCAGTTAAACTCTTCATGCAGGAACATAAGGAGAGCGCGGCTGCAGCAACTGCAGATATTGATACAACCGCAGAGAAGGTTGCAGAGCTCGGAATAGTTGAGAAGCCTGAGATAGCTAAGCTTGCAATCCCTGAGTGTAACATCACTTACGTGGATGGAGCTGACATGAAGGCGGCAATCTCTGATTATCTTACAGTGCTTTATAATATGGCACCTGAAGCCGTTGGCGGCAAACTGCCGGCAGATGATTTCTACTATATTCCGTAGCAAAACTGCTCATAGTGATGGCTGTTTTTCAAAAATATTGGCGGAAATATTTGTTTGTTAGCTGTTTGATAGAAACGACTATGAATTGTAAGGAAGACCGGAATGTTTAATAAGGTAAGCATGATAAAAAAAGTAATTATAATTGCATTCTGGCTTCTGGTGTGGGAGCTTGTGTCGGTGCTGATTGAGAATCCCATCCTGATAGCAGGTCCGTATGAAACGGTCAAGGCGCTTATTGGAATGATGGGAGAGAAGGACTTCTGGCTTTCAATAAAGAACTCCTTCTTAAACATAACCGGAGGAATACTGATTGGCTGCGTGAGCGGTGTGCTGCTTGCGTGCCTGTCGGGAAGGTTTTCAATAGTCAGCGAGGTGCTTTCACCATTTGTCAAAGTCATCAAATCGATACCGGTGGTGAGCTTTGTGGTGATAATACTTCTCTGGTGCGGAAATACCCGTCTATCGCTCATCATCTCGGCGCTTATCACATTTCCTATATTTTATCTTTCAATACTTGAGGGGATTAAAGGGACCGATAAGAAGGCACTTGAGATGGCTGCAGTATTTAGGATGAAGCCCCTTTACAGGGTGAAATACATCTATATGCCGTCACTTCGACCAGCGGTATTTAGTGCACTTTCGCTTGCGGTCGGAATGGGCTGGCGAAGCGGTGCGGCGGCAGAGGTTATAGGACAGCCGCTTCTCACCATGGGAAACGGACTCTATCGATCGAAGATATTTCTTGCGACGGACAGGCTGTTTGCCTGGACCTTTATGATAATTCTGGTTTCTGTTATTTCGGAGAAGCTTTTCAGACTTTTGGCGGGTTTACTATATGGTAATAAAAATAGACAGACTGACAAAAATATATAATAAAGAAAATGTTCTGAGTGACTTCTCGGCGGTATTTGAGACCGGCGGAAGATATCTTATTAAGGGAGCTTCGGGCACCGGTAAGACTACACTGCTCAGGCTTATCATGGGACTTGAAGAGCCGAGTGGCGGAACAATCACAGCTGCGTATAATTATAAAGAAACCGGCAAGGAAGCAGGAGCAAATAAAGAATACAGAAAGCAGATAAGAAATATAAAGCTGGGAGCTGTATTTCAGGAGGACAGGCTGTGCGAGGAAGAGAGCGCGGTCATGAATATAAGGATCACGAATCCTGAGATAAGTACTGAGGATATCAGAAAGGAGCTGACGAAGCTTCTTGACTCTGAAGATATTACAAAACCGGCAGGAAAGCTTTCGGGCGGAATGAAGAGAAGGGTCAGTATAGTTCGCGCATGTATGGCTCCGAGAGATATTTATCTTCTGGATGAGCCATTCACGGGACTCGATGCGGAAAATGCACGTAAGTGCGCGGCTTATATTGCCGAAAAAACAGGGGACGGAATACTTATAATCACTACACATCTGGAAGAATATCTTGATATTATTCCAAAGTTGAATATAATAAGTGTTTAAAACATGAGAGCTGGGGGTCACACCTCAGCTCAAAGCGTTATTAAAAGAGGAGTAAATATGTCAATAGGCGGAGGCAGAAAAGTTAATATCGACATGACCAGTGGTCCTATCATGAAGAAGATGATGCTGTTCGCGTTTCCGCTGATGTGTTCAAGCGTGCTTCAGCTTCTTTTTAATGCTGCGGACACGGTTGTAGTCGGACAGTTTGCCGGAAAGCATTCTCTTGCTGCGGTAGGCTCGAACGGTGCACTTATCAACCTTATGACCAACCTTTTTATAGGACTGAGTGTGGGTTCGAATGTACTGATAGCCAAGGCGATAGGTGCAAGAGATAAGGAGCATACGAATAAGCTCGTTCATACTTCTATAGTCATATCGCTTATCGGCGGTTTATTTCTTATGATATTCGGTATCCTTTTTGCAAAGGATATTCTTGTTATAATGAATGCGCCTAAGGAGGTAATCGGCCTTGCGACAACCTACCTGAAAATATATTTTATCGGACTTCCGGCCATGATGGTCTATAACTTCGGAAGTGCGATACTGAGAGCGGTGGGAGATACCAGGAGGCCGCTTTACTTTCTGTCGATAGCAGGTGTTATAAATGTGCTCTTCAACCTGCTTTTCGTTATCGTCTACAAGATGGATGTAGCCGGTGTTGCCTGGGCGACGGTTATATCGCAGGTGATCTCGGCAACACTTATCATGATATGCCTTATGAAAGAAGAGAGCGATATCAGAGTGAACCCGAAGCAGCTCGGGATAGATGGTGATTCCCTTCTGAGGATACTCAGGATAGGTCTGCCGGCGGGACTTCAGGGATCGCTGTTCTCACTTTCAAATGTTGTTATACAGTCATCCATAAATAAGTTCGGCTCAACTGTTCTTGCGGGTAATTCTGCCGCACAGAATCTGGAGGGCTTTGTATATGTATCCATGAATGCCCTGCATCAGGCTACGCTTTCCTTTACGAGCCAGAATATGGGTGCGGGAAGATACGAGAGAGTAGGAAAGATACTGAAGGACGGACTTATACTGGTTGTCATCACAGGAATGGTTCTTGGCGGTCTGATGGTTCTCTTTGGACACCAGCTGCTGCATATTTATTATCCAAAGCAGGATGTTATAAATAAGGGCTTTGAAAGAATCCTGGTTGTCTGCGGAACCTATTATTTCTGCGGCATCATGGATGTAATGGTGGGTTCGATAAGAGGCATGGGCTATTCTGTCATGCCGATGATAGTCTCGCTTATCGGAGCCTGCGGTCTCAGGATAGTATGGCTGAAGACCTTCTTTAAGATGGCTCGTTTCCACAGGCCGTTCTACATCTATATTACATATCCGGTTTCATGGATCATCACGATCGCGGCGCATGTTATATGTTTTTATATTGTGAGTAAAAAGCTGCGAAAGACACCTGAAAAAAGTGCCCGCTAAGGGCGGAAAATCTTGAAAAAAAGCGCAAAATCTGATATTCTGAAAGTGGTTCGAACAGTGTCGTTTTTCTTGGCTTGGGGGTAGAAATGTTCGATAATTCTTTTGCTTTGGGGGTATCGTGTTCTGCGCTTCTTATCTGTATAGTCAATCTGATCTATACATTTATCCAGAAACATACCGATAAAACGCATAATAAGATATTTGTAGCCATTCTGTGCATACTTTCTATCAATGCCATCAATGGTATCATTTCGGGTGCTTATGGCGGTGACGTGACCCGTTCGGATATTTCATTTACGATCACGCAGGTGAGCAGGTATGCTTATTTTGTTACGCATACAGCTCTCTGTCCGTTGTTCTTTTACTATGTATGTAATGTGAGCTTTGTATCCAATCGTATGTCGAGCTTGAAAGCAAAGCTTATATTCATGCCGTTTATTCTTACAGAGCTTATGGCTCTGACCAATCCATTAACTCATCTGGTTTATAAAGTAGACAGTAATCTTAAGTTCCAGCGTCAGTGGGGCGAGATATTTATATATCTTGCGGCGCTGCTGTATTTCGTTCTTGCCTTTGCAGTTTTCAGAACATCGTGGAAGTTTATTTCGGGCAAGAGGAAGCCTGCCATGATATTTCTCTTTATCCTGGTTGCCGTAGGCGTTTTCATGCAGCTTCTTGATAAGAATCTGAAGGTTGAGGTTCTCTTTGAGGCGGTCGGTTTCACCGGCGTTATGCTTTCGGTTGAAAACGAGGACGACAGAATTGACTTCGGAATGGGCTTCTACAACAGAGCGGCTCTGAATCTGGATATCGGCAGCAGCTTCAGGCATAACAGAAAACTCAGTCTTATCATTCTGAAACTCAATAATTATGACCTTATCGACAGACTTATAGGAAATGATGAAACAAATACAATAGCAGATATCATCTCCGGCTATCTGACATCACATGTCAAGCGTTATCATATTTATGTTTCGGAGAAAAATACCTTCGTAATGACTCTATATGATAAGGACAAGGAGAGTGTAGATAAGCTGGCGGAGGAGATCGCGGCAAGGTTTGAGGAACCGTGGGATTATAAAGATTTCAGTGTTCTCTTCAATTCAACGGTCATGGTCGCTGATATCCCGAATCAGATCAAGTCCACCTCGGAGATGTTCTATATGCTTGACAGTCCTGCGCTGGATGATAATGAGAAGAATCTTCTTAAGGATGAGGATCTGAATTTCATCATGAGAAGACGTGCGGTAGAGGATGCGATATCAAGAGGCTTTGCGGAAAACAGCTACGAGGTTTATTACCAGCCGACCTTCCGTATAGACGGTGAGCTTCACGGGGCGGAGGCACTGGTACGTCTCTTTGATAAAAAGCTTGGAAGTCTCTATCCGGATGAATTTATACCGATAGCAGAGCAGAGCGGACTGATAGACGATATTGATGATTTTGTTCTTGAGGAGGTATGCAGATTCCTCGGAACAGGCATCCCGCGAAAATATAATATCGACCATATAAATGTCAATCTTTCTGTTATCCAGTGTATGAGACCGAGATTTGTTGAGACGATAGATGAGATAGTTGAAAGAAACGGCATTGATAAAAAGCTTATCAATTTTGAGATAACCGAGACCATCGCGGCGAGTGACTACGAGACACTCAGCAAGATCATTGAGAGACTGAAGGACGAAGGCTTCATGTTCTCGATGGATGATTACGGAACGGGTTATTCAAATATGAGTGCTGTATTTTCACTTGACCTGGATGTTGTCAAGATCGACAAGAGTATACTCTGGGGAGCAGAGAAGAGCGAACTTGGCATGGTCATCCTTGAAAATACCATCAGGATGATACAGCAGATGAAAAAGAAGATATTGGTTGAAGGCGTTGAGACTGTAGACCATATAAAGCTTCTTAAGAAGCTTCAGGTTGATTACCTGCAGGGCTTCTATTTCTCGAAACCTATAACCAAAGAAGAATTTATTGATTTCATATCGGATCCTTTAAAAAAGGAATTTCACATCGGATCGATATAATCCAGTTCTTTACGAAATCTGGCCGGCGTACTGCCGGTCAGTTTTTTATATGCGGCGGTAAAAGCGCTCTGGGAAGAAAAGCCGAGAGAAAAGGCAATGTCCGAGATCGAATATTGGGATTCGCGGAGCATATTCTGGGCTGTTTTTATCTTGACGGACAGGATGTATGACTTGACAGGTGTGCCGATCTCACGGGCGAAAAGCTTGGAGAAGTAGCTTGGGCTGAGGTTTTCCTTCGCGGCAAGCTCCTCTAGAGTGATCTGCTCGTTGAGGTGGTCGTAAATATAATCTACGGCGTGACGAACGTAGACGGAGTATTTGTTGTTCTTATTCAGCTTTCTCATTCTTTCAGCAAAGTCGATGTGTGCCTGCTCAAGGAGATCGATGACTTTGTCGACTGATTTACATTCATCGGCTGCCTGGATGTAGATATCACTTATGGTGTAGGCTTCGTCGTGAGGCATGCCGGCCTTGATGCAGATGCGCGAAACAACGCCTATGGAAACCACAAAGTGATAGATGCAGTTCCTGAGAGGGTTTTTCGAGAGAGTGCCCTTGCCCTTAAAAAAGTCCTTCTTTATTTCGACAAAGTTTTCCCTTACCTTCTCTACGTTTCCGTTTCTGATATCTTCATATCTTGAAAATTCGTTTCGGATGTCATTTCTGACAAAAGCTTCCTCACGCTGTATATATAATCTGTAAATAAGTTCTTTTCCTGTATCCATAATAAAACCTCAAAATCCTGCCGGCGAAAATGCAGACGGCTGCAAAGTATCGGCGCAGTTATCTGTTTAAAATCAATATTCTAAATCTATAATACAGCAAATAGAATAATCACGCCATAGATTTATAAAAATAAATATATTTTTGATAAAAAACTTAAAATCATACGATTATAATCCGACTAACATGGTTAAAAGCAAATGGGGAACGATTAGAAAGCTAAAGAAGATAGTATTAACTGAAAAGGAAGACATGAATTATGGAAGACAAGAAGATAATCGATTTTACCCAGGGTAATCCCGCAAATCTAATAATCAGGTTTTATATACCTCTGTTTTTTACAAGTCTGCTTCAACAGGTTTACAATTTTGTTGATGTTCTTATAGTCGGAAAGGGTCTTGGAGACAGCGCTTTTGCATCCGTTGGAAATATGAGTTCGCTGTTTTTCCTGATAGTAGGCTTTTCTTTTGGCCTGGCCAACGGCTTCGGCGTGCTGATCGCACAGAGCTTCGGTGCTAAAAGATATGATGAACTGCGCCACAGGGTGGCGGGCACAATTCAGCTGGCCTGCGTTATGGCTGTGCTCCTCACGACAGTCAGCATAGTATTTCTGCCGAATGCCCTCAGACTCCTCAGAACGGATGAGGCATTGATGGCCAACTGCCTTAAGTACGGATATATAATATTCGCAGGACTTTTCACGTCAATATGTTATAATATAAGTGCAGCGATACTCAGGGCTCTTGGGGACAGCAAGACGCCGCTTAAAGCGATAATAACATCATCGATAATCAATCTGGCGCTGGACAGCCTGTTTATATTTGTTTTCAGGATGGGCGTTGAGGGTGCTGCGATCGCAACTGTTATATCTCAGGTTGTTTCTTCGATAGTATGTATCAGAAGGATCAGGCAGATCGAGCTGATCAGGCTTCACAGAGATGATTTTAAAAATGAGAAGAGAGTATATACAGAGCTCTTCGGTAACGGACTTCCAAATGCATTCATGAACTCTATCACAGCTATAGGCTGTATGGTGGTTCAGTTTTTCATCAACGGCTACGGAGTTGCCTATACGACGGCCTACTCAGCCTGTAGCAAATATCTGAACCTGTTCATGAATCCTGCAAGTACCGCCGGTAATGCGATGAGTGCATACTCAAGTCAGAATTACGGTGCGAGAGAATACGGAAGGATCAGAGACGGACTTAAGGTCTGCCTCAGCATCGCGCTTGCGGCATATCTTGTGCTGGGATCACTGATGGTATTTATGCCGGAGTTCCTGGCAAAAATACTTGTGGACGGAGAGGAATCAATCAGGCTTGTGAGTCAGTTCCTTCCAATCTGCGGAGTTTCAATAATCGCGGTTGACTTCCTGTTCGTATTCAGGAGTGGAGTGCAGGGTATGGGAAACCCTGTTGTGCCAATGTGGTCAGGTGCGCTTGAGATGGTTCTGAGAATAACGGTTATCACAACACTGATAGGAAAGATTGGTATAAGAGCAGCTGCGCTTGCAGAGGTAAGCGCATGGACAGGGGCACTGATCGTTAATGTCATAACCTTCTGCAGGATACTTTTACCAAAGCTTAGTAACAATGAGGGGTTTTTAATATTTAAGAAAAAGAGGAGGATTTACTGATGGAGAATTTTAGGTTTTATTCACCGACATGCTTTGTATTTGGAAAGGATAAGGAGAACGAGGCCGGAGCGTATGTTAAAAGCTTTGGCGGATCTAAAATACTTATCCATTACGGCGGCGGAAGTGTTGTAAGGTCAGGACTTCTGGACAGAGTTAAGGCTTCGCTGGATAAAGAGGGCATAGCTTACTGCCTTCTTGGAGGTGTTAAGCCTAATCCGAGAAGCGGACTTGTTTATGAAGGAATAGAGCTCTGCAGGAAGGAAGAGGTTGATTTTATACTCGCTGTGGGTGGTGGAAGTGTTATAGATTCTTCCAAGGCTATAGCTGCAGGTACGATATATGACGGAGATTTCTGGGACTTTTATCAGGGCAAGAAGATAGAGAAGGCTCTCCCTGTAGGAACGGTGCTTACAATAGCGGCTGCCGGAAGCGAGGGCAGTGGTGATTCAGTTATCACCAAGGAAGAAGGAATGTTTAAGAGAGGTGCCGGCAGTGATGCCATCAGACCTAAGTTCAGTATACTTGATCCGGCTCTTACGCAGACTCTGCCTCCTTATCAGACGGCAGCGGGCATCACGGATATCATGGCTCACCTTTACGAAAGATATCTCACAAACAGTGAAGAGGTTGAGGTTACAGATCGTCTTATCGAGGGACTGCTTCTTACAATGATACATGAAGGGCCGAGAGTTATCGCTGATCCGAATAACTATGAAGCAAGGGCAAATATCATGTGGGCAGGAACGGTTGCTCATACAAATCTCTGCGGTGTCGGAAGAAGTCAGGACTGGAACAGTCACAATATCGAGCATGAATTGTCAGCGCTCTATGACTGTGCGCATGGTGCAGGGCTTGCGGTTACCATGCCGGCTGTATTTACCTATCAGATGAATCATAATGTTATGAGATTTGCTCAGGTGGCTGTAAGAGTATGGGGCTGCCAGATGGATTTTGCTCATCCTGAGGTTACAGCAAAGGCGGGCATCGAAGCCTTCAGAAGCTTCCTTATATCTCTTGGAATGCCGAAGAATCTTGAGGAACTGGGTGGTAAGGAAGAGGATATTCCTAAGCTTGTTGAGGTTCTCTGCCACGGTGACGGAAGAAATGGAACGATATCAGGCTTTGTTACACTTGATGAAACAGACTGCGAGAATATCTATAGGATGATGCTGTAAAAACTGCTCTGATGGGATGCATTCAAAAGTTCACAAAATTTTTTAAATTAGTGATTGACACCCTTGACATTTAATGGTATCATTATCATCTGTCATTATGGGTTAATATGGGTTCGTGTGCCTGTATTTCCTATATATAGACACAAAAATAATTCAAGGGGTGAATGCGTCGATGAATAAGTACAGAATGCATCCTATCAAGTCGGGAAGAAGCCAGAGAATGGGATATTCCAGCAAGAAGGAAGTTATTGACATGCCTAACCTTATCGAGGTTCAGGTCAGCTCGTACGAATGGTTCCTTACCGAAGGGCTAAGAGAAGCTTTTGACGATATTTCTCCTATAACTGATTTCACAGGACAGCTCAGTCTGGAGTTTGTTGATTTTCAGTTATGCAGAGATGATATCAAGTACACTATTGAAGAATGCAAGGAGAGAGATGCTACATATGCAGCTCCGCTCAAGGTAAAAGTACGCCTCAATAATCAGGAGACGGAAGAGATCAGCCAGCATGAGATATTCATGGGTGACCTCCCTCTCATGACAGAGACAGGTACATTTGTCATCAATGGAGCTGAGCGTGTTATCGTTAGCCAGTTAGTTCGTTCTCCTGGTATATATTTCGCAATCGGTCACGATAAGATCGGTAAAACACTTTATTCCAGCCAGGTAATTCCTAACAGAGGTGCATGGCTTGAGTATGAAACAGATTCTAATGATGTATTCTATGTACGTGTGGACAGGACCAGAAAGGTTCCTATCACAGTATTCATTCGTTCGCTTGGTATAGGAACAAATGAAGAGATACTTGAGCTTTTCGGCGATGAGCCAAAGCTGCTTGCTTCATTTGAGAAGGATCCTTCAAGAAGCTACGAGGAAGGTCTCCTTGAGCTCTATAAGAAGATCAGACCGGGTGAACCTCTCGCTGTTGAAAGTGCTGAAAGCCTTATCAACAGTATGTTCTTCGATGTCAGAAGATATGATCTGGCAAAGGTCGGAAGATACAAATTCAATAAGAAACTTGCACTTGCTAACCGTATTGACGGATTTATCCTTGCAGAGGATGTTATCGATCCGACAACAGGTGAGTTACTTTTTGCTGCCGGTGAGATCGTAAGCCGTGAGGCTGCTAAGAAGATTCAGGACAGTGCAGTACCTAGCGTAGTTGTACAGACAGAGGAGAAGAACGTTAAGGTTCTTTCAAATATGGCTGTAGATCTTCGCGAGTACGTTGATTTCGATCCTGCTGAGGTTGGCATCAATGAGTATGTTTACTATCCTGCACTTAAGAGACTTCTTGAGGAATATGACGACGCAGATGAACTTAAGGAAGCTATAAGAGCAGCAGTTAACGATCTTGTTCCAAAGCATATTACTAAGGAAGATATACTTGCTTCTATTAACTATAATATGCATCTTGAGTACGGTGTTGGCAGTGATGATGATATCGACCACCTCGGAAACAGACGTATCAGATCAGTCGGAGAACTTCTCCAGAATCAGTATCGTATCGGTCTTTCAAGACTTGAGAGAGTTGTCAGAGAGCGTATGACAACTCAGGATATTGAAACTATTTCACCTCAGTCACTTATAAATATTAAGCCGGTTACAGCTGCAGTTAAGGAGTTCTTCGGTTCATCACAGCTTTCACAGTTCATGGATCAGAATAACCCACTTTCTGAGCTTACACATAAGAGACGTCTTTCAGCACTTGGTCCTGGTGGTCTTTCACGAGACAGAGCCGGATTCGAGGTTCGAGACGTACACTATACACATTACGGAAGAATGTGTCCTATCGAGACACCTGAAGGTCCTAACATCGGTCTTATCAACTCACTTGCTACTTTCGCAAGGATCAATGAGTATGGTTTCATCGAGGCACCTTATCGTGTGGTAGATAAGACAGATCCTGAGAATCCTGTTGTTACGGAAGAGGTTGTATACCTTACTGCGGACGAGGAGGATAACTACCACGTTGCACAGGCTTCCGAGCAGCTCGATGCTGACGGACATTTCGTAAGAAATAACGTAGCAGGACGTTACAGAGAAGAGACAGCAGAGTTCGCTAAAAGCGATATCGATCTTATGGACGTATCTCCTCGTATGGTATTCTCTGTTGCTACATCGATGGTTCCTTTCCTTCAGAACGATGATGCTAACCGTGCCCTCATGGGTTCCAACATGCAGCGTCAGGCAGTTCCGCTTCTCAAAACGGATTCACCTGTCATCGGTACAGGCATGGAGGCTAAGGCGGCTGTTGACTCAGGTGTCTGCATCGTATGTAAGCGTGACGGTGTCGTTGAGCTTTCTTCAAGCGAGAAGATCATCGTTAAGGCTGACGAGGACGGAACACTTGATGAATACAATGTAATCAAGTTTGCAAGAAGTAACCAGGGTAACTGCATGAACCAGCATCCTATCGTTGTTACAGGCGAGAAGGTTAAGAAGGGTGAGGTTATCGCTGACGGTGCTTCAACATATAACGGAGAGCTTGCTCTCGGTAAGAACCCGCTTATCGGTTTCATGACCTGGGAAGGTTACAACTACGAGGATGCGGTACTTCTTTCAGAGAGACTTGTTAAGGAAGATGTTTATACCTCAGTTCATATTGAAGAGTATGAAGCAGAGGCTCGTGATACAAAACTTGGTGCCGAGGAGATCACAAGAGATCTTGCCGGACTTTCTCAGGATGCTCTTAAGGATCTTGATGAGAACGGTATCATCCGTATCGGTGCTGAGGTTCGTGCCGGTGACATCCTTGTAGGTAAGGTTACTCCTAAGGGAGAGACAGAGCTTACAGCAGAGGAGAGACTTCTCAGAGCTATCTTCGGTGAGAAGGCAAGAGAGGTTAGGGATACATCCCTCAGAGTTCCTCACGGTGCATACGGCGTTGTAATGGATACAAAGGTATTTACAAGGGAGAATGGCGATGAGCTTCCTCCTGGAGTAAATAAGTCAGTCAGAGTATATATCGCTCAGAAGAGAAAGATCTCGGTTGGTGATAAGATGGCCGGCCGTCACGGTAACAAGGGTGTCGTTTCAAGAGTGCTTCCTGTAGAGGATATGCCATATCTTCCAAACGGACGTCCGCTTGATATCGTGCTTAATCCTCTCGGCGTTCCTTCACGTATGAATATCGGTCAGGTGCTGGAGCTTCACTTCGGTCTTGCTGCACAGGTACTTGGCTTTAAGGTATCTACACCAATATTTGACGGTGCTAACGAGAAGGACATCAGAGCAGCACTTGTAATGGCAAATGACTACGTAAATACAGAATGGGAAGACTTCGAGGCAAAATACAAGGATAACGTTGATCCTGAGGTTATGCAGTATCTCTATGACAACAGAGATCACAGAGAAGAGTGGAAGGGCGTTCCTATCGATGAGACCGGTAAGGTTACACTTCGTGACGGACGTACAGGTGAGGCATTCCCTGCACCTATTTCTATCGGATACATGCATTATCTTAAGCTTCATCACCTTGTTGATGATAAGATCCATGCTCGTTCAACAGGTCCTTACTCACTCGTTACACAGCAGCCTCTCGGCGGTAAAGCTCAGTTCGGTGGACAGCGTTTCGGTGAGATGGAAGTTTGGGCTCTTGAGGCTTATGGTGCTTCTTATACACTGCAGGAGATCCTTACTGTTAAGTCCGATGACGTAACAGGACGTGTTAAGACATACGAAGCTATCATCAAGGGCGACAACATTCCTGAGCCGGGTATCCCTGAATCATTCAAGGTACTTCTTAAGGAGTTCCAGTCACTTGGTCTGGATGTAAGAGTTCTTAAGGAGGACGGAGAAGAGGTTGAGCTTGGAGAGTCTGTAGATTACGATCAGAATACAAGAAGATTCCTTGAAGGCGATGAGAAGTTCGGCGAGGATCTTGAGTCACAGGGCTACAGCGGAGTTGATGAAGAGGGTGAGCTTACATCACTTTCGGATGACTATACCTCAGATGACTACACTGATGACTACGATGACGACTATTCTGATGACTATTCAGATGACGGCGATTTTTAATGAGAGGAGAATAGTAAGATGGCAGTAATTGAAAATGTAGAGCAGGAACAGCCTATAAATTTTGATGCTATAAGAATTGGACTTGCATCTCCTGATAAGATCAGAGAATGGTCACACGGCGAGGTTAAGAAGCCTGAGACCATTAACTATAGAACACTCAAACCTGAAAAGGACGGTCTCTTCTGCGAGAGAATATTCGGACCTAGCAAGGATTGGGAGTGCCACTGCGGTAAGTATAAGAAGATACGTTTCAAGGGTATCGTCTGCGACCGCTGCGGCGTTGAAGTAACAAAATCATCAGTTAGACGTGAGCGTATGGGCCATATCGAGCTCGCTGCGCCTGTGTCACATATCTGGTATTTTAAGGGTATCCCGAGCAGGATGGGACTTCTTCTCGACCTGTCTCCAAGGATCCTTGAGAGAGTTCTTTACTTTGCATCATACATCGTACTTGATCCGGGTGAAACAGACCTTCATGTTAAGGATGTTCTTACAGAGACAGAGTACAAGGCAAAGGTTGAGCAGTACGGCGTTGGTAAGTTTCGTGTAGGAATGGGCGCTGAGGCTATCAAGGAGCTCCTTTCATCAATAGATCTTGTTGCTGAGGGTGAGGCTCTTCAGGAAGAGCTTGAGACCTCAACAGGTCAGAAGAAGGCTAAGATCATCAAGAAGCTTGAGGTTATCGAGGCATTCAGAAACTCAAACAACAAGCCTGAATGGATGATCATGGACGTGGTTCCTGTTATCCCTCCGGATATCAGACCTATGGTACAGCTTGACGGTGGCAGATTCGCAACATCTGACCTTAATGATCTTTACAGAAGGATCATCAATAGAAATAACAGACTTAAGAGACTTCTTGAGCTCTCAGCTCCTGACATCATCGTCAGAAACGAGAAGAGAATGCTTCAGGAAGCAGTAGATGCACTTATAGATAACGGACGTCGTGGAAGACCTGTTACAGGTCCTGGTAACAGAGCACTCAAGTCTCTGTCAGATATGCTTAAAGGTAAGCAGGGACGTTTCCGTCAGAACCTTCTCGGTAAGCGTGTTGACTATTCAGGTCGTTCGGTTATCGTTGTTGGTCCTGAGCTTAAGATCTATCAGTGCGGTCTCCCTAAGGAGATGGCTATCGAGCTCTTCAAGCCATTCGTTATGAAGGAGCTTACAGCCAAGGGAATCGCTAACAATATCAAGGCAGCCAAGAAGATGGTTGAGAGACTTGAGCCACAGGTTTGGGACATCCTTGAGGATGTCATTAAGGAGCATCCGGTTATGCTTAACCGTGCCCCGACACTTCACAGACTTGGTATTCAGGCATTCGAGCCTATCCTTGTAGAGGGTAAGGCTATCAAGCTTCATCCACTCGTATGTACAGCGTTTAACGCCGACTTCGATGGAGACCAGATGGCTGTTCACCTTCCACTTTCGGTTGAGGCACAGGCTGAGTGCAGATTCCTTCTGCTTTCACCTAACAACCTCCTTAAGCCTTCAGACGGTGGCGTTGTTTCTGTTCCTTCACAGGATATGGTACTTGGTATCTACTACCTGACAAATGACAGATTCAAAGAGACACCTGCTGATGAGAGTGAGATCAAGGGTGAGTTCCTTCTTGATGATGAGAAAGCAAACGTTGAAGCTGTTATCGAGGCAGTTAAGCTTCCTGACAGAGAGAAGAGACTCCGCCTTACAGATATCGTAAGGATCAGAGTTATCAAGAAGCAGACCAAGGATAATACAAGATTCTTCAAGAATATCACATGTAGAGTTCATGATGTTGTAGGTCACTACTTCAAGGATATGAACGCAGCACTTCTTGCATTCGAGAACAAGGATATCACTCTTCAGCAGAAGATATTTGTTCAGAGAAAGGCAGTGCTTGCTGACGGAACAGAGGTTAAGAGTATGGTTCGTACCACACTCGGAAAGCTTCTCTTCAACGAGATCATTCCTCAGGATCTTGGATTTGTTGACAGATCTATCCCTGAGAATGCAAACCTTCCTGAGATCAACTTCCATGTTGGTAAGAAGCAGCTCAAGAAGATCCTTGATAAGTGCATCAATACTCATGGTGCAACAATGACAGCTGAGGTTCTTGATAAGGTTAAGGCTATCGGTTACAAGTATTCTACACTGAGCGGTATCACCGTTTCCGTTGCAGATATGACCGTTCCTGAGTCTAAGCCTGATATCCTTAACAAGGCACAGGATGTCGTTGATAATATCGCTGAAATGTTCAACAAGGGCTTCCTCACAGAAGAGGAGAGATACAATGCTACCATCAGAGTATGGGATAAGGCAGATAACGATCTTAAGAAAGCTCTCCTTGATGGACTTGACAAATACAATAATATTTACATGATGGCCGATTCCGGAGCCCGTGGTTCCGATCAGCAGATCAAGCAGCTGACAGGTATGCGTGGTCTTATGGCTGATACAACAGGTAAGGCTATCGAGCTTCCTATTAAGTCTAACTTCCGTGAAGGTCTTGACGTACTCGAGTATTTCATCTCCGCACACGGTGCTCGTAAGGGTCTTTCAGATACAGCTCTTCGTACAGCTGACTCTGGTTACCTTACAAGACGTCTCGTAGACGTTTCACAGGATCTTATCATACGTGAGACAGACTGTTGCGAGGGCCAGGATGAGAAGCCGGGCATCTATGTTCAGGCATTCATCGAGGGTGTAGACGAAATAGTAGAGAGCTTCCAGGACAGAATCACAGGCCGTTATACCGCTGTTTCAGTATTTGATAAGGATGGAAATATGATCGTTAAGAAAAATCATATGATCACTCCTAAGCGTGCTGAAAATGTTATCAAATACGGTATTCAGCCTGACACAGATCTTCCTTTCACAGATCCTGAAACAGGAATGGTAAGAAGAGATGCAAGATTAAAGATCAGATCGATCCTTACATGTAAGTCACATCTTGGTATCTGTGCTAAGTGCTACGGCGCTAACATGGCTACCGGACAGGCAGTTCAGGTTGGTGAGGCTGTCGGTATCATCGCAGCTCAGTCAATCGGTGAGCCTGGTACACAGCTTACGATGAGAACCTTCCATACCGGTGGTGTTGCCGGTGGCGATATCACACAGGGTCTTCCTAGAGTAGAAGAGCTTTTCGAGGCTCGTAAGCCAAAGGGACTTGCAATCATTGCAGAGTTCGGCGGCAAGGTTACTTACAAGGAAGGTAAGAAGAAGGAAGTTATCATTACAAATGATGAGACAGGCGAGTCAAAAGCATACCTCATTCCTTACGGTTCACGTATCAAGGTTCGTGACGGACAGGTTCTTGAGGCCGGCGACGAGCTTACAGAGGGTTCTGTAAATCCACACGATATCCTTAAGATCAAGGGTGTTGATGCAGTACAGAACTATATGATCAGAGAAGTTCAGAAGGTTTACCGTCTCCAGGGTGTTGATATCAACGATAAGCATATCGAGATCATCGTTCGCCAGATGCTGAAGAAGGTAAGAATAGAGGATAACGGAGATTCACATCTTCTTCCAGGTTCACTTGTTGACGTACTTGATGTTAACGAGATCAATGAGCAGCTTATCGCTGAAGGAAAGAGACCTGTTGAAGCTAAGCAGACTCTCCTCGGTATCACAAAGGCTTCTCTTGCAACAAGCAGCTTCCTTTCAGCAGCTTCATTCCAGGAGACAACGAGAGTTCTTACTGATGCTGCTATCAAGGGTAAGGTTGATCCTCTTATCGGACTTAAGGAGAACGTTCTTCTCGGTAAGCTCATCCCTGCAGGTACAGGTATGAAGCAGTACCGTTCAGTAAGTCTTGATACAGAATATCTTAACGATATCGGTTATGTAGACGATGAAGAGAGCGTTTCAGATCAGTATGATGAGGTAGAGGCAGAGTCAGATGTTGATGCTGCAGATGCTTCATTCGATGAGGAAGAGACCGGCGCAGTAGAAGATGATTTCGCTGATGAGGCTGATGAATCTTCAGATGATGCAGAATAATAAAACTTCATCAAAAGAAAATGCTTGACACTTGTTGGGCGAAAATATATAATATCAAGGCATGCGTAAATTGCATGCCTTGATTTAATTTATTTTAGAATAGGAGGTGAAAACATGCCTACATTTAACCAGTTAGTTAGAAAAGGAAGACAGACAGCTGTTAAGAAGTCTACTGCACCAGCTCTTCAGAGAAGCTTTAACTCACTCAAGAAGAGACCGATCGATGCAAGCTCTCCACAGAAGAGAGGAGTTTGTACAGCAGTTAAGACAGCTACACCTAAGAAGCCTAACTCAGCTCTTCGTAAGATTGCGAGAGTACGTCTCTCAAATGGTATCGAAGTAACTAGCTACATCCCGGGTGAAGGTCACAACCTTCAGGAGCACAGCGTTGTTCTTATCCGTGGTGGTAGAGTAAAGGACCTTCCTGGTACAAGATATCACATTATCCGTGGTACTCTTGATACAGCAGGTGTTGCTAAGAGACGTCAGGCACGTTCAAAGTATGGTGCTAAGCGTCCTAAGGATGCTAAGTAATCCATATTGACAGTTTTTTCTGTTAAGTGCTGGTTAGGCATGATTTTCATTTTGCCATATACACAGCACGAACACATTCATATAAACATCTGATAAGTACTGCGGATTTTGAGGTACAAGGACCGCGGGGCAGATGCAGGGTGAATGTGAGTACCTAAGAATTAATTATTATTAAGGAGGGAAGAACCGTGCCACGTAAGGGACATGTCGTAAAGAGAGACGTTTTAGCGGATCCAATTTACAATAACAAGGTTGTAACACGTCTTATCAACAACATCATGCTTGATGGTAAGAAGGGTGTTGCTCAGAAGATAGTTTACGGCGCATTTGACCGTATCAAAGAGCAGACAGGCAAGGAGCCTGTAGAAGTATTTGAAGCAGCAATGAACAACGTTATGCCTCTTCTCGAGGTTAAGGCTAGACGTATCGGTGGTGCTACATATCAGGTACCTATCGATGTAAGACCTGACAGAAGACAGGCTCTCGGACTTCGTTGGATCACAAATTTCTCACGTCAGAGAACTGAGAAGACAATGGAAGAGAGACTTGCTGCAGAGCTTATAGATGCATCTAACAACACAGGCGCATCTGTTAAGAGAAAAGAAGAAATGCACAGAATGGCAGAGGCAAACAAGGCATTTGCTCATTACAGATTCTAATCTGCATTTTAGGTTTCGGGCGGAAGTCCGCCCTGGAATATTGTTTATATTATTAACAAGGAGGAAAAAGCCTTGGCTGGAAGAGAATATCCACTCGATAGAACTCGTAACATCGGTATTATGGCACATATTGATGCCGGTAAGACAACTCTTACTGAAAGAATTCTTTACTATACCGGTGTAAATCATAAGATCGGTGAGACCTACGAAGGTACTGCTACCATGGACTGGATGGAGCAGGAGCAGGAGAGAGGTATCACTATCACATCAGCCGCTACAACCTGCCACTGGACACTTCAGGAGCAGACTAAGCCAAAGGCCGGTGCACTTGAGCATCGTATCAATATCATCGATACTCCGGGTCACGTTGACTTCACAGTAGAAGTTGAGCGTTCACTCCGCGTACTTGATGGTGCCGTTGGTGTATTTGACGCTAAGGGCGGTGTTGAGCCACAGTCTGAGAACGTATGGCGTCAGGCTGATACATATCACGTACCAAGAATGGCATTCGTTAACAAGATGGATATCCTTGGTGCAAACTTCTACAACACAGTAGAAGAGATCAAAACAAGACTTGGCAAGAAGCCAGTCGTTATAAACCTTCCAATCGGTAAAGAGGATTATTTCGAAGGAATCATCGACCTCTTTGAGATGAAGGAATACCTCTATAATGATCATGAGGGTAAGGACATTTCTATAGTTGATATCCGTGATGATTACAAGGATCTCGCTGAGGAATGGCATGAGAAGCTCGTTGAATCATGCTGCGAGCTTGATGATGAACTCATGATGGCTTACCTTGAGGGTGAGGTACCTACAGTTGATCAGCTTAAAGCTGCTCTTCGTAAGGGTACTTGTGAAGCTATCGATACAGCAGAGGGTGAGAAGTCAAGAGTTGTTCCTGTATGCTGCGGTTCTGCACATCAGAACAAGGGTATCCAGAAGCTTATCGATGCCGTTATAGAGTATATGCCATCTCCAGTTGACATCCCTGATATCAAGGGTGTTGACCTTGACGGAAATGAAGTTATCAAGAAGTCTTCTGACAGTGAGCCATTTGCAGCACTTGCATTCAAGATCGTTGCTGACCCATTCGTTGGAAAGCTTGCTTTCATCAGAGTTTACTCTGGTAAGTTAAATAAGGGTTCTTATGTTCTTAACGCAACTAAGAATCACAAGGAGCGTGTAGGACGTATCGTTCAGATGCACGCTAATGACCGTACAGATATCGAAACTGTTTACTCAGGAGATATCGCTGCAGTCGTAGGTCTTAAGAATACAACTACAGGTGATACAATCTGTGATGATCAGCATCCGGTTATCCTTGAGTCAATGGTATTCCCTGAGCCTGTTATCGAGCTCGCTATCGAGCCTAAGACAAAGGATGGTCAGGATAAGCTTGCTACAGCACTTTCAAAGCTTGCTGAAGAGGATCCTACATTCAGAACACATACAGATCAGGAAACAGGTCAGACAATCATCGCCGGAATGGGCGAGCTCCATCTTGAGATCATCGTTGACAGACTTCTTCGTGAGTTCAAGGTAGAGGCTAACGTAGGTGCACCTCAGGTTGCTTATAAGGAAACATTCACAAAGGCTGTTGACATCGATTCTAAGTATGCTAAGCAGTCAGGTGGACGTGGACAGTACGGACATTGTAAGGTTAAGTTCGAGCCAATGGATCCAAACGGTGAAGAGACATTCAAGTTTGAGTCTACAGTTGTTGGTGGTAGTATCCCTAAGGAATACATCCCAGCTATCGGTGAAGGTATCGAAGAGGCTGCTCAGGCAGGTATCCTTGCAGGCTTCCCTGTACTCGGTGTTTCTGCAACAGTTTATGATGGTTCATACCATGAAGTAGACTCATCTGAAATGGCATTCCACATTGCCGGTTCTATGGCATTCAAGGAAGCTATGCAGAAGGGTAATGCTGTTCTTCTTGAGCCTATCATGAAGGTTGAGGTAACCATGCCGGCTGATTACATGGGTGATGTTATCGGTGACCTTAACTCACGTCGTGGACAGATCGAGGGTATGGAAGATGTTGGTAATGGTAAGCTTGTAAAGGCTTATGTACCACTTTCTGAGATGTTCGGTTATTCTACAGACCTTCGTTCTAGAACACAGGGTCGTGGTAACTACTCAATGTTCTTTGAGAAGTATGAGCAGGCTCCTAAGTCAGTACAGGAGAAGGTTCTCAACGCAAAGAAGTAATATACTAGAAATATATAGAAACATTTATAAAAAATCTTGAAACTTTTTCGGATTTCTAATATAATATGTTTCAGACTGTAAAGAATGTCCCAAGGGGGGCAGATTTAAGGAGGAATTTAAAAAATGGCAAAAGCAAAATTCGAAAGAACAAAGCCACATTGTAACATTGGTACTATCGGACACGTAGACCATGGTAAAACAACTCTTACAGCTGCTATTACAAAGGTACTTTCTGAGAGAGTAGCAGGAAACGCAGCAGTTGATTTCGCTAACATTGATAAGGCTCCAGAAGAGAGAGAAAGAGGTATCACAATCTCTACAGCTCACGTTGAGTATGAGACAGACAACAGACACTATGCACACGTTGACTGCCCAGGCCATGCTGACTATGTAAAGAACATGATCACTGGTGCTGCTCAGATGGACGGCGCTATCCTCGTTGTAGCTGCTACAGACGGTGTTATGGCTCAGACAAAGGAGCACATCCTTCTTGCACGTCAGGTTAACGTTCCATATATCGTAGTATTCCTTAACAAGTGCGACATGGTTGACGACCCAGAGCTTATCGAGCTCGTTGAGATGGAAGTTACAGAAGTACTTGAGGAGTATGGTTTCGAGGGTTGCCCAATTATCCAGGGTTCAGCTCTTAAGGCTCTTGAGGATCCAAACGGCGAGTGGGGCGACAAGGTTATGGAGCTCATGAAGACTGTTGATGAGTACATCCCAACTCCAGAGCGTGATACAGATAAGCCTTTCCTTATGCCTGTTGAGGACGTATTCACAATCACAGGTCGTGGTACAGTTGCTACAGGTAGAGTAGAGCGTGGTACACTTCACCTTAACGAAGAGCTTGAGATCCTTGGTATCAAGGAAGACGTTAAGAAGACAGTTGTAACTGGTATCGAGATGTTCAGAAAGATGCTTGATGAGGCACGTGCTGGTGATAACATCGGTGCACTTCTTCGTGGTGTAAACCGTGACGAAGTTGAAAAGGGACAGGTTCTCGCTAAGCCGGGTTCAGTAACATGCCACAAGAAGTTCACAGCTCAGGTTTACGTTCTTACAAAGGACGAGGGTGGACGTCATACTCCATTCTTCAACAACTATCGTCCACAGTTCTACTTCAGAACAACAGACGTAACTGGTGTCTGCAACCTTCCAGCTGGTACAGAGATGTGCATGCCTGGTGATAACGTTGAGATGACAATCGAACTTATCCATCCAGTAGCTATGGAGCAGGGACTTAGATTCGCTATCCGTGAGGGTGGTAGAACAGTTGGTTCTGGATCAGTTGTATCAATCATTGAGTAATAAATAATGATTATCAAACCGCACGGTGTTCGCCGTGCGGTTTTTTTATATAAAGCAAAATATAGTGGTTTCTTCATAAAGTTTTAACAAAATATGCAAATTTCCACTTTAAATTTTTGCAGTTTTGCTATATAGTATAAGAAGGTATTTTGGACTTTACGTTAGGAGGTTACGATGGACGATCAGTATTCATTCAATACAAATGACCAGGACGTTGCGGATACAGCCGCTATAAATGAAGAGATCAGACCGAAAAAAGGGCAGAAAAAGCCTGCAAAAAACAGGGGACTTGACAGCCTTAGGGGTATAGCTGTCATCGTTGCACTTTTTGCATTGCTTATTCCGGATGTATTTAAGGGCGGTATGCTCATATTTAATATGTTCTATGTTGTGCTTGGTTACATCACGACTGTTACGGCGGTCAGCCTTATGCGTAAGGAGCGTTATAACGTTCCTGAATTCTATATCAAGAGGATCAAGACCTATTATCTTGAAGTGATCGTGCTCCTCTTTGCATTCTGTGGTGTTGCGACAATATTTGTGCATAGTGTTACAAGGTCGCTTGGCCGCGAGATAATGAATGTTGTTCTTGGTTTTACCGTATTTTTCCTCGTATTTCCTCTTATTTTCTTTATATGGAACAAGATTGCTGATAAAAGCGGACCTATGGCATCGAATGTATTTCTTGCCATCGTAATCGTGATTGACGCTGTTGCATCAGCATTTATTAATGAATCGATTATTACTATATATCCATACCTTATCGGTATGCTTGCGGCGCTTATATACAAGAAAAAGCTTAAATACTCAGGACTTCCGCAGGAATATAAGAGAAACAGGCTTTTTGCCTTCATCGTTGCGGCAGTTCTTGTACTGATAGGAGAGATATTCTATACAGGAGAGTCTGTTATTTCAAGATTTGGCGTTATTGAAGTTACGCTTGCTATGGGTGTTATGGTATGGTATGCAACTGCCCCTTACCTGAAGATTGGCACTGTGATCGATAAGGGCTTCCTTAAAGCACTTGGTAAGATGTGGCTGGAGTTTGTTATAAGCTTTATTGCCTGCACATATATATTTGTTAACAAGAACTGGGTAGAGGTTCCGGCAAGGATAATACTTGTTATTATAATACTTGCCCTTACATATCTGCTATATAAGGTTGTACACTTTATAAATGTTGCAAGCATCAAGGAGAGCATCGCAAGATCGAATATCGGTGGTGATATTACGAAGACGGTGATTAAGCTGTTGCCGCTCGTTGTGCTTGGAATTCTCATGATAGTTGGATTTATCGGACTTATCGTTAGCGCATCTTCTTCGGATAATGAAGAGAAGAAGGAGAAGGAGACAACCACTGAGATTAATACTGAAGCAACCACAACAGAAGCTCCTACAACTCAGGCGACTACTGAGGCTACAACTGAGGCGCCTAAGGCGGTTGATTCATCTAAGGTTACTATCATCGGTGACTTCATACTTGAGGGTGCTCAGGATCATATCCTTGAGACTATGCCGGAAATATACATCGATTCAAATCAGAACCGTCAGGTATACGATGGCTCGTATGTAGCAAAGGATCTTATTGAGGCAGGTAATCTCAGAGACGTAGTTGTTATCGAACTTGGTACAAACGGTCCGTTTGATCAGGAGACCGGCCAGGAGATGATAGATGCTATCGGCAAGAACAGAAGAATATACTGGATAAATATCTACGCAAGCAATCGTGATTACGAGAAGGATGTAAATGATACGATCCAGAAGCTTGCAGATGCAAATGATAACGTAAATATTATCGACTGGAACAAGGCGGTTAAGGAGAAGCCGGAATACGTTCATGACGGATTCTATCTCTCAGAGGAAGGCCTTGAGGCACTTGCAAAGTTGATAAGTACTACAGCTAAATAAATATGAATTACTTCAGGGCGGCGCGAAAGCACCGCCCTTATTTTACGCAGATAATAAATCGATGGGCGAGATGGAGCACACAACCACGTAGTAAATAATATGTATTTTAAGATGGTCAGAGCATGGGTAAAAATGGTATAATAATAAAGATAGATATTTGATGGTGAATTCGGGAGAATAAGGATGGCGGGTTCGGAAAAGAAAAGTGAAAAGGATATAAAGATCGAAGAACTTGCGAAGAAGGTTATGGATATTGCGAGAGACCGTATAGCTGTAAGCCTTCGTTTTCTTGATATTGCCCTTGCAGAGGCAAAGGTTATAGCGAAGAAGGATATCAAGAATAAGAATGAGGCGGCCGGCGGAGGCATGGCAACGGACGGACAGTATATATATTATGATCCGGTCTGGGTGCTTCAGACCTACAAAACAGAGCCGTCACTTGTGACCAGGACCTATCTGCATATGCTGCTGCACCTGCTATTTTTTCATCCTTTCAGTTATGATAAGCTGGATAAGGTGCTCTGGGATTTTGCAGCTGACATAGCGGTTGAGGCATCGATAATATCCCTTGACAATCCATCCTTCAAGGTTGAGAAGGATATTGAGGCGGCAGAGGAGCTGAGAACGATAAAGAGGCTCTGCCACGGACTCACGGCCGAAAAGGTTTATAAATACCTCAGGACCTATGATATATCCGAGGTGGGCAAGATAAGGTGGTTTGTCCTGTTTCATAAGGATGAACATATATATTGGAGGAAGAAGCAGGAGATTAGTATTCAGCTTGAGAAATGGCAGAGGATAAGCCAGAGAGTTAAGACGGATCTGAAGAACTTCTCGAAGGGTGGAATTGCCAACGAGGAGATGGAGGCGAGCCTTTCAGATGCTACCAGAGAAAAATACGATTACTCCGAGCTGCTCCAAAGATTCATGACCAGCGGAGAGGATATCAGGCAGAGTGACGACGAGTTCGACTATATTTATTATACCTATGGTCTGGAACAATACGGAAATATGCCGCTTATCGAGCCGCTGGAGTACAGAGATTCGAAGAAGGTGCGGGAGTTTATCATAGCGCTTGATACCTCTGCATCGTGCAAGGGTGCGGTCGTGGAGACCTTCCTGAAGAAAACCTACAGCATACTTAAGAGCAGGGATAACTTCTTCACAGAGGTAAATATACATATCATACAGTGCGACAGTCAGATAAGGCAGGACACAAAGATAACGAATAATGATGAATTTGAGGAGTTCTGCAGAAGCTTCAAACTGAAGGGCTTCGGAACTACCGATTTCAGGCCTGTCTTCAAATATGTTGGCGAGCTGATAGCAAAGGGCGAATTCGAGAATCTGAAGGGGCTGATATATTTTACAGATGGCTACGGAGATTATCCGGAGAAGATGCCGGACTACGATGTAATGTTTGCGTTTCTTGCGGAGGATGATCTTGCACCGAAGCCGCCTGTCTGGGCGTATAAGATCATATTGCAGCCGGAGGAGCTTGAAGCTGAGATGATACGACTGGAGCAGGAGAAGAGGCAGGCTGAAGCCGTAAAGCAGGCAGAAGATGACCGTACGGATGAAACAGGAAAATAGTAATAATTGAGAAACTTATATAGATAAAAGAAGCTCACGGACGAATAGATAAATGAGTGTGGAGGCATAGCAGAATGAACATAAATCAGGCGAAGAATTATATAAAGAACGACGTTGGCTTATACCTTATGAAGGATGAGTGGGGCGAGTACAGGATACCGGTGGTAAGGCAGAGACCTATATTTCTCCTTGGGGCGCCGGGAATAGGCAAGACAGCCATCATGGAGCAGATCGCAGCCGAGCTGGGGATAGCGCTTGTTTCTTACTCTATGACACACCACACCAGACAGTCGGCGCTGGGTCTTCCTTTCATAAAGCATGAGAGCTACGAGGGGATGGAATATGATGTATCAGAATATACCATGAGTGAGATAATCGCGTCTATTTATTCAGTCATGCGTGAGTCGGACGTTAAGGAGGGCATCCTTTTCCTGGATGAGATCAACTGCGTTTCTGAGACACTGGCGCCATCGATGCTACAGTTCCTACAGTATAAGGTGTTTGGAAAACACAGGGTTCCTGACGGCTGGGTTATCGTCACCGCCGGAAACCCACCTGAGTATAATAAGAGCGTGCGCGAATTTGACGTTGTTACCATGGACAGACTGAAGGTCCTGACGGTTGAGGCTGATTACGACACCTGGAAGCGCTACGCTAAGGAGAATAATGTGAGGAGCGAGGTTACAAGCTTTCTCGAGATACATAAAGATTATTTCTACCATATGGAGATGACCACGAAAGGCCGTTCATACGTGACTGCCAGAGGCTGGGAGGATCTTTCGACCATACTCGGACTTTACAATGAGAAGAATCTTGCAGTCGATGAGACGCTGGTCGGTCAGTATATCAGAAATGATAAGATCGTAAAGGAATTCACAGCCTATTACGACCTCTATAATAAATACAAGAGAGACTACAGGCTTGAAGATATACTTGAAGGTAATCCGCCGGAAAGCGCATTTGCAAGGAGCAAGAGAGCGGGCTTTGATGAGAGGCTTTCGGTTCTCGGGATGCTCATGGACAGGATAGAGGCCGAGATCAGCGATGTCATGGAGAAGACTGATTATCTTTCGGAGCTTCTGAAGCTTCTGAAGCAGCTTAAGGAAAAGACTGAAAAATACACCGCAGCTTCCGATGTAATCTCATTCCTGGAGAAGTGTTCTGAGGCTGAGAAAAATAAGATGGAAAAGCTGGCAAAGGCCAACTCGCTTTCGGATAAGGATAAGAGAAAGCTGAGAAGACTCAGTGATCAGCTTAATAAGATGGTTAAAGAAATCGTGGCTGAGGGCTCTCTGATAAAGGAGCCGGGCGAGGCATTTGATATTGTTAAGAAGAACTATGACAGCGAAGTGAGCAGCATGAGGGCAGATGTTCAGAATACCAAGGACAGGATGCATAACCTCTTCAGTTATGTAGAGAAGGCCTTTGAGGAAGGCAACGAGATGCTCCTGCTTGTTACGGAGCTTACCGTCAATGAGAACTCTTCAAGATTTATAGCGCAGTTTGGTTCAGAGGACTATACAAGGGCCAGCGAGACGCTTATGCTTACAGAGAGGCAGGATGCTATCAAGCAGGAAATACTTGAGCTGGATATCTGATAAGCGAGAATAATAAAGAAAGTGTATTTTACCGGAGAGAGTTCGGTGGATGATACACAGCTGACAAGAATAAAGAAGAATTGAGGGATCATATGTCAGATAAAATGATCAAGACATCACAGGGTGAACTTTATTATGTGATAAAGGAAGATCGTGTTAACATAACATCATATGCGGGCGAAGATGAGCAGGTTATAATTCCTGAGATGATCGCAGGACTGCCGGTAAGGAAGATCGATAAAAAAGCCTTCATGAATGCAAAGAGGCTGAAGTCGGTGATCCTGCCGGATTCGATCAGAAAGCTTGCTGAATGGAGCTTTTCATATTGCAGGATGCTGACCTCTGTTGAACTTCCGAGAAAGAAGATAGCTATGGGGCACTCGCCGTTTCTCGGCGATGACAGACTGCAAAGGATTGTTCTGAGAAGCAGGAAGAAAAATCCTGATGAGGAGTGGCTTGCTATGTCTGAAAAGGACAGAGACGATACTGCAGTACTTCTTGCCTCGCTATACAATATGAAAAATACAGAGCACCTCCTGAACTGCAGTACTGCGGGTACGGATGAATGGTTTGAAGGGCTCGACAGAAGACTGCTGGAGTTTATAGATGAGCCGGATGAGGAAGGACATGCAGAGATGATCCTCTGTGGCGAGGAGGACCTCGAATGCACGCTGGATGTATTTGTTACGAATAAGAGGAAGAAAAAGTCGAGAGCTGCATTCCTCAGACTGTTGCACTCTGCAGGGCTTACAGAGGCGGTTGAAGAGAGATATAAAGGGTATCTGCTGAGTCATGTTGTGGGCTGTGAGTCTGACGAGGCATGGCAGGTTATGAAAGAGGAGCTCGGGCATCTGAAGGAGTATTACGAATACTATGTTGAGATCGGATGCCTGAATGATGATAACTTCACTGATACCATAGTGGATCTGGGAGATAAGCAGGCGGAGATGAAGGCTTACTTCCTCAGATGGAAGGAGGCAAATAAGCCTTCGGAGGAGGATTTCTTCGACAGCTTTGAATTGTAAACAGAAGATGATCAATGATAACACCACCGGTTTATTCGGTGGTGTTTTTATATTTCAAGCATGTAGTGTAATAATGGTGTATTTTTGCGGGTATGATGGAAGGAACAGGGCTGATAAGATAGGTTTATAAACAATAAACATGGATGGACGATAAAGGTATTTATCAAAAGGAGTTATGCTGACATGTTAAAGAAAAGATTTATCAAACCTATTGCGACTTATGCGCTGATAACAGCGCTTGCACTCTCTGCCTGCGGTAAGAGCGGAGAGAAGAACTCAGAGACTGACAAGACAACGCAGGGGACTGAGACTATTCAGACGACAGATAATACAACTGAATCTGGCGGAAACAACACCGGAAACGAAGAGAAGATTCCCTACACTTCAGGCGTGTTGACCTTCTCGGCTGCATCGGGAGTATATAAAAATGAGTTTAAGCTTGAGATCACTTCAGATGACAAGGATTATAAAGAAATATGGTATACCACGGACGGAAGTGATCCGGCAAGCAGTGATACAGCAGTGAAATACGAAGAGGCTGTACAGATACGTGACAGGAAGGATGATCCGAATGTTGTTTCTGCAGTTTCTCCGGATCTTTTCTGTGCGAATTACAGCAATGCCAAGAAGGCTGAGAAGACATTTGAATGTTACATACAGCCACCTGCAGATGAAGATGTTGATAAATGCATGACCGTTAGAGCAGTGGCTAAGAATGCTGAAGGAGAAATATCCGAGGAAGCAAATGCAGTATATTTCATAGGAACCATGGAAGAGCATATACAGGGACTTGCAGAAAGCTGCAAGGCCTCCGGACAGCCTCTTGCAGTCATATCGCTCTCTATGGACTATGATGACCTTTTCGCATCTGATAAGGGAATCTATGTTAAAGGTGATGTATTTGCAAAATCGGTGGAAGGCTATTACAGGACTGCAAATAAGGCAGACCCGGAGGACAGCAGAAAGCTGCCTGCAAATTATAATCAGAAGGGCAGAGACTGGGAGCGTCTGGCAGGTATAACCATGCTTGAGATAGATGGGGATGGAAACGTAAGCACTGCATTTTCGCAGAACTGTGGCGTAAGGATACAGGGCAATTATTCAAGATCAGATCTGCAGAAGGGCTTCCGCCTCTATGCGAGAAAGGACTACGGACAGAAGAATTTCGAATACCCTGTCTTCGGTGAGGATTATCTGAACGATGAAGGCAAGGTTATGGATAAATACAAAAATCTGGTGCTTCGAGCAGGTGGAAATGCAGCCATGGGAGCGAAATTCAACGATACCTTCTGGCAGAGCTTCTGCGCGGATATGTCGGTGGATACACAGAAATCACGTCCGTGTATCTTATATCTGAACGGAGAATACTGGGGCCTCTATATACTTCAGGAGGATTATAGTGACGATTATTTTGAAGAGCTTCACGGTGTAGACAAGGATAATGTTGTGCTCTACAAGGGCGATGCCGAGGCTCTCAAGCTGGGCTATAAACTTGATGAGGGTGAACTTCCTGAGGGTGAATCGGAGGATTATTATTTCAGGGAACTTCTGGATTTCTTTGATACTCATTCGGACCTTAAGGATCAGGAGTCTTATGATGAATTCGTGAAGCTTGTGGATCCGCAGTCTGTACTGGAGTATTTTGCAGTGGAAACCTGGATAGATAATAAATGGGACTGGCCGGGCAAGAACTGGTCAATGTGGAAATCAACTGAACCGGACGGAACGGATGGCTACGGTGACGGACGCTGGAGATTTGTATTTTACGATCTGGATTTCGGCGGCTGGAGCGGAAGATCCGATGCAGGTCATAATACTATCAAGGAAGATAACTATAAGCCAAAGGGACTTCTGGATATGGATACAAGCAATCCGGCAGTTCTCTGCTTTGCATATCTCATGACGAATGATGGTTTCCGTAAGGAGTTTGAAGAAAAGCTGCTTTCACTTTCTGAAAATGAGTTTGAGCAGAAAGCGGCAGTGGAGACACTGGATAAGTTTACAAGTATTTATTCACCGCTTTATCCGCAGTTCTTTGACCGTTACAAGGATCCGGCGATTCCGAATGATCCATCATGGAGCATTAAGAGCATAGAGGATTTCCTTGGGGCAAGGAAGGACAATATACAGAAGATGATCGATTTTATCGAGAAAACATATAATTGATATTCCGGATAAAAATCGACATTTCGAAAAATATATATTACGCATCATGAGCAAAACAAAAAGGAGAAGATATGTTGAACATAAAAAAATATGCACCTATGGGCTGGAACAGCTGGGATTGTTACGGAGCAGGTGTAACAGAGGAAACAGTAAGAAAGAATGCCGAATTCATGTCGGAAAACCTTCTGAAATACGGCTGGGAATATATTGTTGTGGATATTCAGTGGGCAGGTCCTGAAGCAAAAACTCATGAGTATATTCCTTTTCAAGAGCTTACAATGGATGAGTACGGAAGGCTTCTTCCGGCAGAAAACAGGTTTCCTTCTGCTGCGGGCGGTAAGGGCTTTAAGGAGCTGGCGGACTATGTGCACTCGCTGGGGCTTAAATTCGGAATCCACATCATGCGCGGTATTCCGAGAAGGGCGGTTCAACTGAATCTGCCTGTATTTGGGACGAGCTATACCGCAAGGGAGATAGCTGAGCCGAATAATGTCTGCGAGTGGAATCCGGATATGTATGGCCTGAATCCGAAACATGAGGGGGCAAAGGCATATTACGACAGTATTTTTGCACTCTATAAATCCTGGGGAGTTGACTTTATCAAGCTTGATGATATCTGCCGCGAAATGCCAAGACTTGCTGATGAGCTGGAGCTTATAAGTGGCAGTCTGCATTCCTGCGGAAGAAATATGGTATTTTCAATCAGTCCGGGACCGGCAGTGCTGGAGTATTCAGAGTTCTACAAGAAAAATGCTGATATGTGGAGGATCACGGATGACTTCTGGGATAAGTGGGAGCTCCTTTATGCGATGTTTGAAAGGGCTGAAAAATGGTCGATCCACACAGGGGCGGGCAACTGGCCGGATGCGGATATGCTTCCAATAGGACCGATACTTCAGGATTATGATAAGGCTAACAGGACGAAGTTTACTGAAGAAGAGCAGGTCACGATGATGTCCCTCTGGTCCATATTCCGTTCACCGCTTATGATCGGCGGAGAAATGACAGGCTTTGATGATTTTACGATGAAGATTATCACAAATAAAGAGATATTGAAGATGCATAAGAATGCCAGACATGCTCATCAGGTGTGGCGCAGAAAAGAAGACGGAGGTGAACATATACTCTGGGCAGCGGCAAATGCCGAGGGAGGATATTATGCAGCACTGTTCAATGCAGGAGAGACAGAGAGCGAAATATGCCTGAGGCTGTCTGAACTGGAAATATATTCCTCAGATGTAAGAGTGACCGAACTTTGGAATAATGAGATAAAAGGAATTGATATGATAGAGGGAAATCCTGCGGTTTATCTGAAACTGAAGCCTCACGGAGCGGCTGTTTTAGACCTGCGGGAGCTGTAGACTATATCGGATTTAAACCTGCATGCATGGCCGGCATTGAAAAGAGTCTGATACTATGCTATAATACATCATTGTGCTGGGCTCTTTTTTCATTGCTCAGATGATGAGAAGAAGTTGAGAAATGGATTTATTTGTCCATGTTTCTGATAAAGAAAAAATAAAGGAGAAATTCGAGTAATATGAAACTTGGTTTTATCGGCGCCGGAAATATGGCAAGTGCCATCATCGGCGGAATCATTAAAAAAGGAATCTATGCACCGGAGGACATCATCTGTTCATCGCCGGTTGAGGCTGAGAGACAGAAGGCTATGGATAGCTTCGGGATCACAGCAGTATCAGATAATAAGGAGCTTGTAAGACTTGCTGATATCATATTCTTTGCGGTTAAGCCGCAGGTCATCGGTATAGTTGCAGAGGAGATTAAGGACATCATAGATGACAACAAGCTTGTTGTTTCAATCGTTGCCGGAAAGAATCTCAAGTGGTATGAGGATGCCTTCGGAAGAAAGCTTAAAATAGTAAGAACCATGCCAAATACACCTGCGCTCGTAGGTGAAGGCATGACTGGCGTAAGTCCTGAAACAACAGTTTCTGAGGATGAGCTTGCCAAGGCGCTCGAGATACTCACAGCCTTCGGCAAGGCAGAGGTTATACCTGAGAAGCTTATGGATGCAGTCGTTTCAGTTTCGGGAAGCTCGCCTGCATATGTATTTATGATGATAGAAGCTATGGCTGACGGTGCCGTAAGGCTCGGCATGCCACGTGCACAGGCATATAAGTTTGCCGCTCAGGCTGTTTACGGTAGTGCCAAGATGGTGCTTGAAACCGGAAAGCATCCGGGAGAGCTTAAGGATATGGTATGCTCACCGGCCGGTACAACTATCGAGGCGGTAAGAGTGCTTGAGGATATGGGCTTCAGAAGCAGTTTGATCGAAGCCATGGAAGCTTGTGCAGATATTTCCAGAAATCTGTAGGGTGAGAGGGTCACAAACAGGTCATGCTTCGAATAATAAAGAATCTGTTCAAGAATGAGCCTGTCACAATGGTTTCGTTCCTGCTGGCAGTATTTTCAATCTTTTTAGTTCCATTTGACAAACATTATATTGATTATATAAACTTCAAAACTCTGGGAACCCTGCTGACACTGATGATCATCATGTCGGGACTCAGCGGGCAGGGCTTCTTCAGAAAGATAGCAAAGAAGCTTCTGGGAAAGGTAACACGGCTCAGAACGTTGGGACTGGTACTTGTCCTTTTGTGCTTCTTTTTTGCTATGTTCATTACGAATGATGTAGCGCTTATAACCTTCGTGCCGTTCACGGTCGAGGTACTTATGATGGCTGATCAGAAGAAATGCCTGATACCTATCATCGTTCTTCAGACCATAGCAGCCAATCTCGGAAGTATGCTGACACCTATCGGCAACCCGCACAATCTCTATCTGTACGATCTTGCGGATATGAAGCCGTTGGAGTTTATCGGAATGATGCTTCCGTATTCATTGATATCATTTGTCCTGCTTGTTGTGATAACATGCATCGTGACCGGCAGTGCTAAGCTTACGGTCAGAGATACGAAGGAAGAGATCAAGATCGGCTATATAACACCGCAGAAAACCGCGGTTTATATCGTGTTATTTGCTCTCAGCATGACGATAATCCTCAGAGTTCTGCCGTATTATATAGTGCTTGGGATAGTGCTTCTTGCGGTACTTATCATTGATAGAAAGAATCTTTTTGAGGTTGATTATTTCCTCCTCCTGACTTTCCTGTTCCTTTTCATCTTCATCGGAAATATGAAGAGGGTGGAGCTGGTGAATGACTTCCTGTCGAGGATAGTTACGGGAAATGAATTCTCGGTATCGCTTGTGACGAGCCAGTTTATCTGTAACGTTCCTTCGACCATCCTGATATCCGGTATGACAACGGATTACAAGGCGGTCTGCATAGGAGCAGACTTCGGTGGGCTCGGTACACTTATCGCATCAATGGCGAGTCTTATATCCTTCAAGCTTTACGGCAGGCTGCCGGGCAGTAAGAAGGGAAAATACGTACTTGCATTTACAGGCTTCAGTATAGTATTCCTGATCTTCCTTATCGCAGCATATGCTTTCATCGGATATTAATAAGCTGCAAAAAAATAAAAAAAATTCCATAAAAACCATCCGGTGGTTCGTATAACATATGTTGGTTATGAAAAATCGGACAGTTATCACGTATAAAAATGACGGATAGCAGGATGGTTATTACGTACAAAAGCTACGAATAACAGGCTGCAGCGGAGCAGCCATAAGATACAAAAATAAGAATAAGGGGTAGTTAAAGATGAATCCAAATCTTACAAACGGTGCACAGAATGCAGGCATAACAAACGAAGAGTTTGAATATGCTCAGGATGCAATAAGAAAGCTTTCCAACTATTTCGATGAGAAGGTAGTTGGTCAGCAGAATCTCAAGTTCTCTATGATCGCTTCGATCATAGCTGACGGACACGTTCTGATCGAGTCGGTTCCGGGTCTTGCGAAGACAACAGCTGCTAAGACTATTTCTGATGCGGTTGATGGCAAGTTCTCAAGAATACAGTGTACACCGGATCTTCTTCCGAGTGATATCATCGGTACACAGATCTACAATCAGTCAACCGGTAAGTTCGAGACCGCACTTGGTCCTGTATTTGCAAACTTCGTACTTCTCGACGAGATCAACCGTTCAAGTGCAAAGACTCAGAGTGCCATGCTCGAGGCCATGCAGGAGAAACAGGTTACAATCGGCGGCGTAACCTATAAGCTGCCGGACGATGTATTTATCGTATTTGCTACCCAGAACCCTATAGAGCAGGAGGGTACTTACCTTCTGTCAGAGGCACAGACAGACCGTTTCATCATCAAGGAGAAGATCACATATCCTTCGCCTGATGAAGAGGCTGAGATCCTTAGCAGGATCGAGTCAGGCGTGATCAGCAAGACTCCTTCAGTGCTTACTATCCAGGACGTTGACAGAGTTCAGGATATTGCCGAGAGAGTTTACGTTGATCCGATCATCAAGAAATACATATCTCTTATCGTTGGCGCAACCAGACAGACTGAGAAGCTCCTTCCGAAGGAATACAGCCGCTACGTAAGAATGGGTGCGAGCCCGAGAGCATCGATCGCCTTCATGAAGATCGCGAAGGCAGTTGCGCTTATCTACGGCAGAACCTATGTTACTCCGGATGATGTTAAGCTGCTCCGTTATCAGGTGCTCCGCCACAGAATAGAGCTTAATTATTCAGCAGTTGCAGATAATGTAAGCGTAGAGACAATTATCGATCAGGTTGTAAATTCGGTTAAAACACCATAATACTTTCGGGAGACTGTGAGATGGATTATGATAATCTGGCGAAGATAAGAGCTGAGATAAATCTTTATACCAGCAGGAAAACTTCAAATATACTTGATGGAGAGTTCACCTCAGTATTCAGAGGACGAAGTCTTGATTTTGATGACCTGAGAGAATATACATATGGCGACAATATCAAGGATATCGACTGGAAGTCCTCTTCGAAAACGGGCAAGACTCTTGTCAGGAGATTCATAGCGGAGAAGAAGCATAATGTGCTTTTCGTTGTGGATACCGGCGCTAAGATGAGAGCGGACACTCTAAGCTTTGAAGATAAGGGAGCTCTTGCGGTAGATATCTTCGGCACGATCGCTTATCTTGTTGATAAGCATGGAGACGATTTCGCGCTGATGCAGGGGACAGAGAACGGAACCTTCTTCAGCTTTTTCAGAAACGGTGCGGCGCATTTTGAGAACCTTATGACAAAGTGCAGCCAAAATATAGATAAGGGTGAAAAGAGCGACCCGGCAGGGATGCTTGATTACATCTCTGAGAGCATGAGACGCAAGATGGTCATCATACTGATCACCGATATGGCCGGAATGGACACTCTTAATGAGAAGATTCTCAGAAAGATCACCGTTAACAATGATCTTCTCGTAATAAACATCGAGGACGCTTATATGTACGGCGACGATGTCTTCGATGTTGACAGAGGAAAATACGAGGACGACTACACCTCCCGCCGATCAAAGCTTCTTAAGGCAGAGCAGAAGGAGAGGCAGAGCAGATACTTAAAGATTAATGAACGCTTCAAGCGTTACGGAGTATCGTATATCTCTATTTCCAGCGAAAAGGATATCATAGAGAAAGTAATAGAACTGTTTGAAAGGCATAAGCATGAAAGTATCAGTTGAGCTTCAGGAGCCAAATTCATATATGAGTCTGTGGATGATAATCGCGGTTGCACTAGTGCTTCTAATTATCGCGGCGCAGATCGTTTTCCGAGTGCTGTTTAAGGGCAGGCTCAGAAAGCCGAAGAAGCCGAAGATAAAGAAGGTTCCGCCTAAGACTCTTCAGGAGATCAAGTCGAAATATCTCGGTGTTCTGTATAATATCGAGATGTCTTCGAGAAGCGGACAGCTGACCGTAAGAGAGTCTTATCAGAGGCTCAGCGGCTGTATCAGAGACTTCGTGTTTGAGGCAACAGGAATCCCTGTAGATAAATACAGCCTGTCCGAGATCAAGAAGCTCAGAATGCCGAGCCTGACAAGGCTTGTCAGCGAGTATTACGAGCCGGAGTTCGCAAGAGAAACTTATTCAGATATATTCAGTTCAATATTTAAGACCAGGAAGGTTCTTGAAACATGGCGCTAAAATATCCATTAATAACCAAGATCGGAATTCCCGTACTTATCGCCCTTGTGATCGTATTTCACGTGATCAGGAGAAAATACAAGTTTAAGGGCGGAGTGAGAGTAGCAAATACAAGCTACGCGAGGAATCTTCCGGAATACAAAACCTATAAAAATGTACATGGCTTTCTTAAGATAGTGATGGAGTTCAGTATCATCATTGCAATCGTGGCATCACTTTTCCTTATGGCCAGACCGGTCAAGACGGAGACGGTATCGAACGGTACGAAGAAGAGAGACATCTACCTCTGCCTCGACGTTTCTTACTCAATCTGCTACCTGAACTACGATCTGGTTGACAGCCTCAAGGAGGTTGTGAAGGGGCTTGACGGAGACAGATTCGGCATAACCATCTACAATACATCGACGGTTCTTTATGTTCCAATGACAGATGATTATGATTTCATCCTGAAGAAGCTGGATGACCTAAAAACGTATTTTGAGCTCCAGAGAGAGTACGTGGAGAATTACTGGAACGTTTATTATTATCAGCTGGATGAAAGATATTATGAGCTTTCAGAGCTCCTCAGCTATTATGATGCGGGTACGCTGGTAAATAATTACACGAAGGGCAGCTCCCTTATCGGAGAGGGTCTTGCATCAGCACTGTTCAGCTTCCCACATCTTGATGATGAGAACAGAACAAGAATAATAATCATGTCCACAGATAATGCTCAGGAGGCTCTCAGCAAGCCGCTGGTTGAGCTGGACGAAGCAAGTGATATGTGTAAGAACAATGGTGTAACGATCTTTGGTATCTTCCCGAATGAGCAGGTATTTACGAGACTCAATGATTATTCCAAGGATTATGACAAGCTTGCACGTGAAATGAAGGAAGATGTTGAGAAGACCGGAGGTGCCTTCTACAAGCAGACCGACACGGTTACGGTCAAGGATATCGTAAATGATATCCAGTCGCAGAAGGTTATGGAGGTTAACGAGATCACTATCAATAAGGTGGTTGACAAGCCTGCAATCCCGGCAATCATTCTCTGTATAGCTATAATATTACTTTTAATATCAGGAGCAATAATACTATTATGACGAATCCGATCATTCCGCTTGTCGTGATCATTCCGCTGCTTGCCATCTGTCTGGTTGGCTTTTCGGCGGCAGTGATCATCAAGAAGACAGGCATATGGATAAAGATACTCAGGGTACTCAGAATAGCGGTAATACTTACACTTGTATTTATGATAAACCTGCGTATCATGACAAAAAAATACAATGTCGATGTCGAGCTTAAAAATATCGATGTGCTCTTTGTTGTGGATACCACGATAAGTATGTGGGCCGAGGATCATATCGGAGTCGATAACCGTATGGCTGCGGTTCAGAAGGACTGTCAGTACATCATGGACAGCCTTGCGGGAAGTAACTTCTCACTTATTAGGTTTGATAACAGATCGCAGATCCTTGCACCGTTCACACAGGACAGCAAGAATGTTGCGGATGCATTTTCAACCATCAAGACTCCGGACAAATACTATGCAAAGGGTACTAACCTCAATGCGGCACATGATGATACACTTGAGATGCTCAAGTCTTCGAATAAGAAGGAAGGACGTATTACAATCGTATTTTTCATAAGCGATGGCGAGGTTACCTCCGATAAGGAAGAGCAGATTTCCTACGCGGACCTTGCAGAATATATCGACGGAGGAGCAGTGCTTGGCTACGGTACAGCCGAAGGCGGAAGGATGTTTGATAAGAACTCAAACAGCTATATCCGTGATCCGGAAACCGGAAGTGACGCTCTTTCAAAATACAACGAAGAGAACCTTCAGAAGCTGGCTCAGGAGATGCATGTGGATTACATACACATGGACGAGAGCCTTAGGATAGAATATCTGCTCGACAGCATAAAGAGCGGAAGTGTTATGAAGCTTGCAAACAGCGATAATGTAAGCTACGAGGATACATATTATTACTATGTACCGCTGCTTACGATACTGCTTGTTATTGAGATGATACTTATTATCAGGAGAGGACGTATCTAGATATGGCTAAGGAATCTAAAGATGTGCGCGAGGATAAGCGCAGCAAATTCCATATAGAGAATCCGAGAAGATTCATGCTGATAACGGATCTGATATGTCTTCTTGTACTGATCGTTGCTGTATTTCTTGGGGCAAGATACATCATCAACGAGGTTTTCCTCAAGGATTATGAGAAAGAAAAATACGACGTGAAGCTGGAGAAGGCACTGCTTAACCTGAACTTCCCGGAGAGCTATCTTCCTTACTACAACCTTGGAAATGCTGCATATAAGCAGGGAGATTATGACAGAGCTATTTCCTACTACAAGAAGGCTCTTTCCGAGAACCCGACACACAGTGGTGAGAGACAGTGTGACGTGAGAGTCAACCTTGCACTTGCCATGCTGCAGAAGATCAACTGGGATGATATGAGTAGCGAGAAGGATGTTGAGCGTGTTATCAGACAGCTGAAGGCAGCACGTAATGTTCTGACTGAGGAGGGCTGTGCCAATCCGGACGATCCGAACGGACATAATGAGGATGCAGAAAAGCTGAAGAAGGATATTGATGATATGCTCGATCAGCTTCAGAATAATCAGGATCAGAACGATGATCAGAATGATGATAATCAGGATGACCAGAACAATGATGATCAGAATGATCAGAACAATAATGATAACAACTCTGATCGTGAGGATGAGCTGAGAGATCAGCTTGAGGATCAGATGACAGATAACCAGCAGGAGCATCAGGATGGAGCAGACCAGCTGCAGCAGTACCAGGACGATGGTAACGGTGGCGGCGGTAGCAGCTATGATGGAAAAACCTGGTAAATATATTAAATATCATGTACTGCCGTGGCCGTATGGCTGCGGCAGTTTTTTCGTAGATAATGAGTATTTGAAGTTTTTATTGATGATATGATGGTAATAAATGTATAATCAGAAGGATAAATTATAGATTAATGCTTCGGTACAGGCCTCTGAGGGATGAACAAAATGGCAAGATATAAAGGGAAAATAATCGGTCTGGCAGCAATGCTTATTTGCACGGTAATACTAATCGTGGTTGCAGCGACCTTAAAAAAGAATAAGTCTGATGATGCGGACAATAGAGTTTCTTCCGGCACGGTAAGCAGCGACAATAAGTCATATACTGCTTACGATTTTGCTATGGGAACAAGTCTCTCCATGACAGTTTACGGTGATATGAAGGGCAGTGGAAGTGAGAAAGCTGAAGAGGAGTGTAAAAAGGCCTTCAATCTGATAAAGGAGCTGGACGAGGAGGTTATTTCCTGGAGAAGCAGTGAATCGGTTGTAAGTAAGCTGAACCGTGACGGAAAGATGAAGTTTTCGGACGGTAATGAGGTTCTCTTAGATGTGTTATTGTTCAGTATTACTTTATGCAAGGATAGCGGCGGAGCTCTTGATATCACCATTAGACCACTTGCGGATGCCTGGGGAATAGAAGAGTTTGATGATAAGCCGGAGGAGTTTACGATTCCTTCGGAGGAAGAGCTTCTTGATGCAAAGGAGAAGACCGGATATGATAAGATAATTGTCAACATGGCTGACTTAATAAGCGGAAGACTGGAAAATGCATCATTAGTTGTTGAACTTGGAGGAACTACGGTTGATCTTGGCGCAGTCGGTAAGGGCTTCGCTCTTGACTATGTTTATAACGCATTGATAGATGTGAATGATATAGTTCTTTCGGTTGGGGGAAGCATACTTGTTTACGGCAGTGGCAACAAATCGAAGGATTTCAAGATTGGCATCAGAGATCCTGAGGGCGGTATGAATGACATGATCGGAACATTAACGCTTCCTTCAGACTGTGGTAAGGTCTGTATATCAACCTCGGGAAGCTATGAAAAGTACATCGACAAAGAAGGTGTGAGATACCATCATATTATCAATCCGGCGACGATGCGTCCGGCCGACAGCGGACTGGTTTCTGTAACTGTTGTTTGCAACAAGGATTCACTCTACCCTGAATACAGCGGGCTTATTTCCGACGGACTTTCAACAGCCTGCTTCATACTCGGAAGAGAAGGCTCGGAAGAGTTGTTAAAGAATTATAAGGCTGAGGCGGTATTTATTGATACAGAAGGAAATATCACGACTACAGATGGACTGAGAGATATTTTCAAAAATGAATAAAGTAGGAAGATAATGGAAAAAGATAAGAACAAAACGAAAACGGATAATAAAGAAGCAGGAATGAAAGGCCAGAGTAGTATCATAAAGAAAGCTGATATCATTATGCTTCTGCTTCTTGTTGCGGCCGGAATGTTAGGATATTTTGGGCTGAAGGCAGCCATGAAGAAGGGCGGAAGCGTTAAGGTCAGCATAGACGGAAAGGTTGTAGAGACCATCAGTCTGGATGATGACGGCGAATACCGGATAGAAGTTGAGGGTGGATATAATCTGCTGATTATTAAGGACGGTGAGGCTTATCTTAAGGAGGCGGACTGTCCCGATAAGCTGTGTGTAAAGCAGGGACACATCACCAAGGAGGGGGAGACTATCGTCTGCCTTCCTCACAAGGTCATTATAGAAGTGATCAAGGATTAATAATAAATCGAGTTGCCGGGAGTCACTACTTCGGAGATTACAGAATGAATGACAAAAAACAGATCATGTCGATGAATAAAAAAATAGCATATAGAGGCATGCTGACAGCGCTTGCGATGGTGCTGTCTTATATTGAGAGCTTCATTCCTGTATTTGCAGCGGTTCCGGGAATCAAGATAGGCCTTGCAAATATAGTGACCATATTTGCGCTTTACAGGCTGGGAGTGATGGATGCGGCAGTGATAGGACTTATCAGGATAGTGCTTTCGGCACTGCTTTTTGGCAATCCGGTCATGATCATCTACAGCCTTGCGGGGCTCATACTTTCGATTGCGGCCATGACTTTGGCAAAGTGTCTGCCGTTCTTCGGGATGATGGGTGTCAGTGTGGTCGGAGGTGTATTTCACAACCTCGGACAGCTCCTTGCGGCGGCTTTCATGATAAGGAGTGTGAGCATATTATACTACCTTGGAATACTGCTTGCGGTGGGTGCTGTAGCAGGTGCTGTTATCGGTGTCATTTCCGGTATCATTCTGAAACGTATCTAGTATTATTTACGCCTTATTTATTAAAGAAAATTAATGTTTAGTAACGAAAAAGAAACAGAAAAGAAAAAGAATTGAAGTTGTATTATAAGGCGGATTATAGTAGAATACTACGTGATTATGTGAATCAAATAGTTGTGAAAAGAGGTACAAATAGTGGCAGTTTTTACGTTTAAGGGTGGCGTTCATCCATTCGGCGGAAAAAAGATGTCCCGGGAAAAGGAAATCACCGCGTATCTCCCACAGGGGGAGCTTGTTTATCCCCTCAGCCAGCATATAGGTGCGCCGGCTGTTCCACTTGTGAAGAAGGGAGACCGCGTTATCGTTGGACAGAAGATTGCTGAAGCAGCAGGCTTTGTGTCCGCAAATATACATTCTTCCGTTTCAGGTACGGTTAAGGCAATCGAAAAGAGGCTTACACCGGGCGGAAACAGTGTTAATTCAATAGTAATTGAGAATGACGGTCAGTACGAACAGATTGATTTCTCTGCTAATATAAAGAATCTTGAAACCCTGTACAGGGAGGATGTCATCGACATCATCAAAGAGGCGGGCATCGTCGGAATGGGCGGAGCCGGCTTTCCTACGCATGTCAAGCTTTCGCCAAAGAATGAATCAGATATAGATACGATAATAGTGAATGGTGCGGAATGTGAACCGTACCTTACTTCAGATTACAGAAGAATGATAGAAGAGCCTCAGAAGGTCATCACAGGTCTTGAGATCGTTGTGAATCTTTTCGACCGCGCAAGAGGTATCATCGCAATAGAGGATAATAAGCCTGATGCCATAAAGATCCTGAAGAAGCTGGCCAAGGGCAAGCCGCGCATCAGCGTTCGTGTGCTTAAGACCAAATATCCTCAGGGTGCTGAGAGACAGTTGATCTACGCATCAACAGGACGCTATATCAATTCTAAGATGCTTCCGGCTGACGCAGGCGTTATCGTTCATAATGTGGATACGATCATCTCAATATATGAAGCAGTCATAGAGGGTAAGCCTCTTATGTCCAGAGTAGTCACAGTTACAGGCGACTGTATTAGTGATCCGAGAAACTTTATAGTTCCTCTCGGAACTTCCTTCAGAGAGCTTATAGAAGCAGCAGGAGGCTACAAGATCGATCCGGCTAAGGTTATCGCCGGCGGACCGATGATGGGCAAGGCTGTATTTTCACTTGATATCCCGGTTACAAAAGGAACATCTGCGATACTGGCACTTTCACATGATGATGTGGAGGAGGCAGTCCCTTCGGCATGCATAAAATGCGGCAGATGTATAGATATCTGTCCGGGCCGAGTTATGCCAAATAAGCTTGCTGATCTTGCCGAGCACGGAAAGCTCGACAGCTTCGTTGATAATGGCGGTATGGAGTGCTGCGAGTGCGGCTGCTGTTCATACGTATGTCCGGCAAAGAGACATCTTACACAGACCATAGCAGGTACGCGTAAGATCGTTCTTGCGAAGAAAAAGAAATAAGGGGGAGAGAGAAATGAATGAAGAATTTGTAAACGTTTCGGCATCCCCTCATATAAGGGCGGGAAGCTCAACAACAGCGATAATGGGAGACGTTATAATAGCGCTTCTACCTGCATCGGTAATGGGTATATTTAATTTCGGACTCAGCGCATACATCATGATAATGGTATGTGTGGTTTCCTGCGTTCTCTTTGAAGCTCTTTCAGAATACTTCTTCAAGAAGAAGCTGACAGTAAGAGACCTCAGTGCAGCTGTTACAGGACTTCTCCTGGCGCTCAATCTGCCGCCTGAGCTTCCGATCTGGATGGCGATACTTGGCTGCGGCTTTGCGATAGTTGTAGTAAAGCAGATGTTCGGCGGAATAGGTCAGAACTTCATGAACCCTGCACTTGCCGCAAGGTGCTTCCTTGTAATGAGCTTCGCAGGAAGAATGACAAGCTTTACCTACGACGGAGTTACAACAGCTACACCACTTACAGTACTTAAGAATGGTGGAAAGGTTGACCTCTTCACCATGTTTATAGGAAATGAAGCAGGTACCATCGGTGAGACCTCGGCAGCAGCTCTCCTTATCGGAGCTATCTACCTTCTTCTCAGAAAGGTAATAAGCCTGAGGATTCCGTTCTTTTATCTCTTTACTTTTTCTGCATGCATAATGATCTATGCACTTGCCGGAAAAGAGATGGAGCTTTATGATGCAGCTGTATTTCTTGCTGAGCATCTCTGCGGCGGCGGACTTATCTTAGGTGCATTCTTTATGGCAACGGATTATGCAACGTCACCGATCACGAAGAATGGTAAGATCATATTTGGTATCATTCTCGGTTTCCTGACCTTTATACTCAGAATCTACGGCGGAAGCGCAGAGGGTGTTTCATATGCGATAATCATTTCGAACCTTCTGGTTCCGATCATCGAGATGGCTACAAAACCAAAGGCTTTCGGTGAGGGCTATGAGAAGAAGCCTCTTTCAGAGAACCTCGGCTTTATCGGCGGACGTGCTGGCGAGAAGCTTGAGGATATCATGCCTGAGGGACTTACAGATGACGAAATAGCTATCTGGAAGAAGGAAGCAGCTAAGGGCAAGAAGACAGAGAGAAGAGAGAGAAGGAAGAACAGCCTTGCTTATACCATTATCTCTATCTGTGTGATCGGTCTTCTTTCAGGGCTTGCGCTTGGTGCGGTTTACGAGATCACCAAGGATCCTATCAAGAAAACAGCTGAGAAGAATAAGCAGGAGTCTTATGCAGAGGTATTTGCTGATGCATCGGATTACGTAGAAAATACAGAAATTGATATCGACGAAGCTAACAAGATGGCCGACGGTCTGTATCCGGCTAAGGCTGATATCGACGAAATAGTTGATGCGAAGAATGGCGATGAGGTTGTTGGTCATATCCTTATCATGACAGCTCATGATGGTTATGCAGGTGACATCCAGATGGCAATCGGCATCGACGACGGCGGAGTTATCACGGGAGTTCATATGCTTACCATTAACGAGACATCAGGGCTTGGTATGGAAGCTAAGGATGATCCGGACTTCACAAAGCAGTATATTGGAAAGAATGTTGACAGCTTTACAGTCACCAAGACAGGCGCTACATCGGATGAAGAGATAAATGCTATCTCCGGCGCGACCATCACTTCAAAGGCTGTTACAAATACGATAAATAAGGCTATTGCCTACGCGAGAGCACAGTGGGGAGGTGAGGTCGTTGAATAAATGCTTTGAGAGACTTTACAATGGCATTATCAAGGAGAATCCTACCTTCGTGCAGATGCTCGGAATGTGTCCGACACTGGCTGTTACAACAACAGCTATCAACGGTCTCGGAATGGGACTTGCCACAACAGCGGTCCTCACAATGAGCAACCTCATCATTTCTATGTTCAGAAATGTTATTCCTGATAAGGTCAGGATACCTGCATATATCACTATCATCGCATCATTTGTTACAGTGGTAAGCTTTATCATGCAGGCCTATACACCGGAGCTTTTCGAGAGTCTGGGTGTATTTATCTCACTCATAGTTGTAAATTGCATCATCCTCGGTCGTGCTGAGGCATATGCATCAAAGAATAAGGTTTTACCTTCAATGTTTGACGGTATCGGTATGGGACTCGGCTTCACGCTGGGGCTTACGGTTATCGGTATCATTAGAGAGTTTATCGGAGCAGGAAGCTTCTTCGGTATGGAAGTTACTACGGATCTCTGGGAGCCGATCAGGGTATTTACCATGAGTCCGGGAGCTTTCTTTGTACTTGCTTTTATCGTTGCGATAATCAATGGAATGGCAATCAGAAAGGCTAAGAAGAAGGGCTGCAGACCGGAGCTTAGAAAGATCGACAGCTGCGCAGGATGTATGAACCTTTCGTGCGCAGGAAGAAATATCTCTGCTGCCGAAGCAGAAAACATAATGCAGGCTGCTGCGGAGAAGAGAGCAGCGGAAGCTGCAAAACCTGCTGAGGAGAAGAAGACCGGCAAAACAGGCGAGCTTACTGAGAGTAAGAAGACCGGAAAGCTTGTTGATAGTAAGAAAACCGGAAAGACCGGAGAGCTTGCGGAGAGTAAGAAAACCGGGAAGACCGGAGAGCTTGCCGAAAAGAAAGAAGAAGGGCAGGTGAATGAATAATGAACGTATTTTTGTTTGCGGTTTCAGCTGCACTTGTAAATAACGTTGTCCTTGTTCAGTTCCAGGGCCTCTGTCCTTTCCTGGGTGTTTCGAAGAATACCAAGACTGCGGCAGGAATGGGCGCAGCGGTTATATTTGTCATGACACTGGCATCGACGGTTACAAGCATACTGTATTATTATGTGCTTGTTCCGCTGGGAATCGAGTATCTGAATACGATAGCCTTTATCCTTGTAATTGCCGGACTTGTTCAGTTCGTTGAAGTGTTCCTGAAGAAGAAGGTAAGATCGCTCTACAAAGCACTCGGTGTTTACCTTCCGCTCATCACAACAAACTGCGCAGTACTCGGTATCGCGATCAGTAACGTGAAGGATGAGCTGTCTGTTGGAAAGAGCATACTTAACGGAATGTTCTCGGCAGTAGGCTTTGCGATAGCTATAGTCCTTCTTGCAAGTATCAGAGAGAAGACTGAGGACAATGATGTTCCTGAAGCGCTCAAGGGAGGACCTATGATACTCCTTGCCGCAGGACTTATGGCACTTGCATTTAACGGATTTTCAGGACTGCTGTAAATATATCGGACGGTAACTGATGTGGGTGAGAGCCTGCAGTTAAGTCCGATTGAAGATAAAGTGGAGTTAATTATGGATTATACTGAAATATTAGTAGCTGCCGGCGTTATTGGCGGTGTGGCAATCCTTGTAGGAGTGCTGCTTGGCAAGGCCGGAGAGATATTTAAGGTTGAGACAAATGAAAAGGAGACAGCCGTTCGTGAAGCCCTTCCGGGCAATAACTGCGGCGCCTGCGGTTTTCCGGGCTGTGACGGTCTGGCACACGCAATCGCTGAAGGAACAGCACCTGTAAATGCATGTCCTGTAGGCGGAGCTCCTGTTGCTGAGAAGATTTCGGCAATCGTTGGAGGAGAGGCAGGCGAAACAGTCAGGAAGGTGGCTGTGGTTAAGTGTCAGGGAAACTGTGAGAAGGCAAAGGATGTCTACAACTATGTTGGACCAAAGGTCTGCAGCATAGCAGTAAATACGCCTAACGGCGGTCCTAAGGGATGTACCTTCGGATGCCTGGGTTATGGTGAATGTAAGTCTGTCTGCGAATTTGGTGCGATTGAGATAGTAGACGGCATAGCTGTTATCGATAAGGAAAAGTGCGTTGCCTGTGGAAAGTGTGCTGCTGTATGTCCGAGACATATAATCAGCATGGTTCCTTATAACAAGACGCATGTTATCATGTGCAATTCAAAGGACAGAGGACTTGATGTTAAAAATGTATGCTCTGCAGGATGCATTGGCTGTACACTCTGCGTGAAGGCTTGTCCTAAGGAGGCTATTTCCATGGATGGAAATCTGCCTGTGATCGATTACGATAAATGTGTAAACTGCGGGCTTTGCGAGAAGAAGTGTCCTGCAAAGGTTATATCATAAAAATAAATCATGGCGTAGTGATGGGGTGGAAAGCTCCTATGCTGTGATCATTTAAGAGGAGGTACATCATGAAGTGTCCATATTGTGGTGAGGAAGATACGAGGGTTATAGATTCCAGACCGGCAGATGACGGAAACTCAATCAGAAGAAGGAGACAGTGCGATAAGTGCGGCAAGCGCTTTACAACCTATGAGAAGGTTGAAACTATCCCTGTCATGATAATCAAGAAGGATAAGACAAGAGAGGCATTTAATCGCAGTAAGCTTGAGGAAGGAATACTTCGTTCATGCCACAAGAGACCGGTTTCTGCGAGCCAGATCCAGAACTGTGTTAACCAGATTGAAAATGACCTCTACAATCTTGAGAAGCTTGAGGTAGACAGCTCTGAGCTTGGTGAGATCGTTATGGAGCGTATCAAGGATCTTGATAAGGTTGCATATGTACGTTTTGCATCCGTTTACAGAGAGTTTAAGGACGTAAATACATTTATGGATGAGCTGAAGAAGCTGCTGAAATAATATATAATTCGGATTCGCATATATGCTGAGACTGAGGTCTGAAGTATATATGTGAATCCGAAATGCTATTTAAGGTATAGTGTATGGAATACAAGATAATAAGAAGTGGCGGAACCGGGGAGATAGTAGAGAAGAAGTCCAGATTTATCGGAGTTACCTTCCCGATATCTTCCGAGGAAGAAGCCATTTCCTATGTAGAAAAGATCAAAAAAGAACATTATCAGGCAAGGCATAACTGTTTTGCCTTTTCACTACGGAAAGAAAACGGTTCGGCACATGAACGTTTCTCGGATGACGGAGAGCCGCAGGGAACTGCAGGCCTTCCGATACTGAATGTCATCAGAGGCGCAGAGGTGAATAATATCTGTATAGTTGTTACAAGGTATTTTGGAGGAACCCTCCTCGGAACGGGAGGACTTGTGAGAGCTTACACCGATGCCGCCAAGGCAGCCATGTCAGCCAGCGATATCCACACAGTCGCTCATAAGATGATAGTTCGCCTCGTTATGGATTACACCGACACCGGTAAGGTTAGCTTTCTCGTTTCCACCGCCGGTTACGAAGCTGACCCGGCCATCTTCACCGATAAGGTCGAGCAGCTCATCTACGTGCCTTATGAAGAAGCCGAGACCTTCAAGAAGAAGATTACGGAGCTCACCTCCGCACGCGTCCAAGTCACTTTCGATAGCGACACCTATCGATAATCATTTTATAATACGTATGTAATATACCTAGTAAAACAGTCTGGCTGTAATAGTATTTCGGCGAAGGGACATCCACAGCGTTGGTACTTAATGAGTAGGTACGTAGTGCCTACGAATTTAGTACCACTACGCGAGGACTAAGTGCCAACGGTCCCTGAGCGAAATACTATTACAGCCAGACGTTCGTTAAAAAGATACTATTTAAAAGAAATACGGTGGGAAGATCATCGAAAGATTCTTCATAAGGTCGTTGTATTTTCCAATATCGAAGAACACCCCACTGAAGACGAGCGTAAGTACAAGTATCACCGGCAGCACCCTGTAGAAGTAACTGCTCTTTCTGAGTACGGCGCCGATGACAACCGAGAATAAACTAACATAAAGCATGTATAGAAGCATCCTGAGAAGAAGCGTTCCGGGATGCATTTCTTTTATTATCAGGAGTGAGATGTACGCAGCAAAGGAGATAGGCAGGATAGAAGCAAGGATGTGCGCTATCCTCAGCTGGAATCTTTCCCCCCTACCTGCGAGAAGGTATATATTCTTCTCTTTATCTGTGAGATAAGCAGAGGTTCCGAGAAGCGCAACAACAAATATGAAGAGCGCCGCAAACTTACGTATCGGAAGCTCGGACTTATTTTTAACGGTCATGGAATCATAGCTGTCACTGTCAGTGAACTGGCTTTCGTAAACGCCGGATTCATCCTTGGATGTAAAATATATTTCTGCAAGCTCAGCCTTGATCTCTTCAAGCCTCTCTGCAGGAGAATAGCCTTCTTTGGTTGTATTTGAAAGGATCGGAAGGAGATTGTTATCAAGTTCCTCGAGAACAATTCTGAAGGAGATCATCTTGAAAAGCTTACTGAAGAAAAGCTCGTGTCCCACGTTCGGAAGACGAGAAGAGTTGGTCGTATATTCTATGATCTGCTTGGCGTCATTAAAGTGAACAGAGGCAGCAAAGAAGCCTTCAGGAATAACGAAGCCAACATTTGCCTTGCCGCTGAGAACATCCTTTCTGACCTGCTCCTCGGAATCAACTTCGTAGAAGTGATAGATCGAATTCGATGAGTAGATGGACTTGGCAAATTCCTGTGCCTCCATGGAAGTGTCGTAGCAGCAGACGGCCGCAGGAACGTAGAGAGTTTTATTCTTTTCAGGTATATTTACGTATATCACGGACATGACGATCAGGGTAGCGAGCATACCTATATAAAGAGGCTGCATCAGCGTCCTCTTAAGCATGATATACAGTCTGTTCATAAATAACTTCATCTCTTAGTAAACACTCCATAATATATATTTCAGCAGGTAGGTGAACGGATTGGCCGCAGCCGCAGTCTGAAGGAATTTCGGCATCAGAATCAGCGGGATGAGGCCGCCTGCGAGATAAACAACAAGTATCGTAAGTATGAATAAGGTACCGTTTGCAAGGTGCTCTGACTTAAACAGCATCGCTGCGAACAGCGTGATCGCTGCAGAGAGAACAACAACCGGTATCATTGTGATCAGTGAAAGAAAGTTTGGCTTCGTTCCGGCGACAAGTAGAAGTACAAATATCAGAAGATATACGTTGTAGAGTATCATCGAGCCTGATAAGAGTCTTGAGAAGAACATTGATACAGCTCCGCCGCCTTCCTTGACCTGGCGCATCATGAATGAGGTGTTGTAGCTTTTGTAGAAGCCTGTTATCTGGAAACACATCAGCATCAGAATGATAAATATAAATGATGCCGTGAGAGTTTCCCTCAGATTGTGCGAGGTTGATGAATTGATATTCTGGATATCAAAAAGAAGATTTCTTGATGCAACATAGGAGAGATTCCTGTTGTCAAGGTCGTCTGTCAGCTTGTCTCGAACATCGTCATCAGCAGATACATCCTTAAGGATGATGTTGTAATAACGATAAGCGGTCTGAGCCACGCCAAGTATTTCCGATGCGAGATAGATCATATCATTTACGAGATGCTCCTCAAGAGACATGTTTTCGTTAAAGAGAACCTTGATAGGCTCAGCATCGCCGCCGTAGAGGCTGTTTATGAAATTCTCAGGGAAGATGATGAGAGCGGTTATCTCACCGTTCTTAACCATTGCCTTACCTTCTTCAACACTCTTAATTTCGACTATGTCGGCCGATTCTTTAATACTGTCCATATTCCTAGCGAAGTTCATGGCCGAATCATTCTCCGAACTCTGCTCAGGCATATACATGCCAACCGAAACTGCTGCGAAGGACTCCTTGCTGTAGATCAGATCTTCCGAATACGCAAGAAGAAGCCCCGCTGTGAGAGCGAAGATAAGGGCGGTTATAAATACACTTGGAATGAGTCTGGAAGCTCTTTTTGTATCTGCGCGCCAGAGGCGCATAAAGCTGCTTTTCATTTTGTTGAACTCTTTCTTAAAATGTCTACGAAGTTTCCGTCTCCTTCTTCTACGAGTGAGACGTTTCCGCTATCTATCAGATATACTTTGTCACAAGCCTTGAGAGCGCTTTCCTCATGGGAAGCAAGGATGACGATGCCGCCGGCCTGCTTGAAGGAGATAACGTATTCAAGGATATCGTGACGTGCTACCATGTCGAGGGCAGAGAATGGCTCATCCATCAGAAGCACCATAGGCTTATTCATAAGTATGGAGGTGAGAGCAAGGCGCTTCTTCATACCTCCGGACATACTCTTAACCTTAACATCCGCAAACGCCGAAACACCAAGTCTGGAGAGCGGAAGAGATGACAGGGTCTGCTTTATCTGGGCAGTATTCATCGGTGTCCATATCTTCAGATTATCAACCGCAGTGAGCTCCGGAATAAGCGGATTCTCCTGAGTTACGTATCCGAAATTCTTACGATAGGCAGACGGATTCTGACTGAGGCTCAGGTCATCCAGTAAAACATCACCACTGTCCGGCTTCTTCACACCTGCTATAGCAGAAAGAAGCGTTGATTTACCGGAGCCGTTTGCGCCGAGAAGACCAATTATCGTGCCGTAGTCAACATCGAGGGAAGCCTCATTTATGACCTTTTTATTTTTGTAGCTGAGTGACAGCTTATCAATCTTTAACATATGATACCTCTTTACTATAATAGAGATTAATATACCAAATTGTATTTTATATTGGATTTACTCTAAAGACAAGTTAATTTCGCTATTTAGACACCGAGTGTTCAAAAAATAAAAACAAGGTTTACACAGAATGGACACATTTAGATGTTATATTAAATTCAGATCAAACATAAGGAGATGATTTCTTTGGACGATAATCAGTTTTATACAAACAAGGATAATAACAATATCTTTTCGACCAATACATCAGGGCTGAAATACAACAACAATCAGCAGACCGATTTCTCTGATAAATACAGCAGCAGGGATTACTACGAAGGAACGAAGAATACTGACCAGAGCGGCGTGTATCTGGATCTGTCGGGAAGACAGAACAGACAGGCTCCGGTGCAGCAGCCACAGCCGATTCAAAATCCTCAGCCGATTCAAAATTCTCAGCCGATTCAAAATCCACAGCAGATGAACGGTGCAAGTATTTACGGAAGTACCGATAACAGCAGATTTGCCAGACCACAAAACAATATCAGTCAGCAGCCTGCTATGCCTGCTCAGAGCAGTGTGGATCCATCGTACAGCAGAGGCCAGATGGGTGAGTACAGACGCGATGAGAACCTGACGGGCGATATCGGAGAATACAGACGTCTCGGAACAAAGAAGCCGGAAAGTATCTTCTCGGATAGTCATATTGATCAGACAGCAAAATCAGTGCAGGGACAAGGCTCAGATGATAAACTGACAGAGTCGGTAGTTGAGGAGAAAAGGCCGGCAGTTAAGGAAAAGAAGAAAGGTAAGCTGGGTTTCCTGAAGCTTACGGCAGCAGCTCTCCTCTTCGGAGTAGTGGCAGGCGGATCATTCTACGGAGTGAATGCACTTCTCGGCAGCGGCAAGAATGAGAAATCAAATACAGAGTCGACATCAGCAAAGTCGAATGCTGTTATAGCACAGCAGGTATCTGATGTCAGCAGCTCGGCAGGTACGATGAACTATGATGTTGCTCAGATCGCAGCAGACGCGCAGCCGTCAATCGTATCAATTACGACAACGGTAACAACTACGTATCAGTATTATTTCCAGGAGTTTGAACAGGAATCCACCGGTGCAGGCTCAGGAATAATCATAGGCAAGAATGATGAGCAGCTTTATATAGCAACCAACTATCATGTTATCGAGGGTGCAACCGAGATAAACGTAGGCTTCTGTGACGGAGAGATAGTTAAGGCAAGAGTTAAGGGCTATGATGCATCAGCTGATATTGCGGTTGTAACGGTAGATTTCAGTGATGTTAAGGATTCAACAGCGGAAGCGATTAAGATAGCTTCAGTCGGAAATTCAGATGAGCTGGTTGTAGGCGAGCCTGTTATCGCAATCGGAAATGCACTTGGTTACGGTCAGTCTGTAACAGTAGGCTATATCAGTGCTCTTGACAGACAGATCCAGAACAGAACCGGAAGCTTTATCCAGACAGATGCAGCTATCAATCCGGGCAACAGCGGCGGTGCGCTCATCAACTCAAAGGGCCAGGTTATCGGAATCAACTCGATCAAATACGTTAACAGCAAGGTTGAAGGCGTTGGCTTCTCTATCCCAAGCAACAGAGCAATGTCGATCATTGAAAATATAATTGAAGGCAAGGATGGCAAGACCTACCTTGGTACAACAGGTGCGGATATCAGCAAAGAATACGCTCAGATCTACGGTTTCCCTGAAGGAATATATGTCAAATCCGTAGAGAGCAGCTCTCCTGCATATAAGGCCGGTATCCACACGGGAGATATTATAGTTGAATTTGGCGGCAAGTCTGTATATACTGATGAGGAGCTTCAGAAACTGATCGAGGCGCATAAGGAAGGCGACAAGGTTGGTATCGTCGTATATCGTGCAGACGACAGAGGCAATTATAAGAAAGTAGAACTGGAAGTCGAGCTTGGATTTTCAGTAAACAGTGACGATTAATGTACAAACTTATTACAACAGATGGAAAAGCAAAAAGGGGTGTATTTTCAACACCTCACGGAGACATACAGACTCCGGTATTTATGAATGTAGGAACAGCCGCGGCAATCAAAGGTGCCGTGGCTACCTCTGATTTAGAGGAAATAAATACAGAGGTGATGCTCTGCAACACCTATCATCTTCACGTCAGACCGGGAGATGAGATAGTTAAGAAGCTGGGAGGACTCCATCGTTTTACGAACTGGAAGAAGCCTATCCTTACGGATTCGGGCGGATTTCAGGTGTATTCTCTTGCAAAGCTCAGAAATATCAAGGAAGAGGGCGTAACCTTCAATTCTCATATTGACGGACGTAAGATCTTTATGGGTCCTGAGGAGAGCATGACGATCCAGTCTAACCTTGCGTCCACCATTGCGATGGCATTTGATGAGTGTCCTCCTGCCAAGGCGGAGAGGAGCTATATCGAGAAGTCCGTTGAGAGAACCTACAGATGGCTGATAAGATGCAGGGACAAGATTAACGAGCTTAACAACATGGAGGATACCATAAATAAAGAGCAGTTTCTGTTCGGTATCAATCAGGGCGGCGTTATAGATGATATCCGTATAGATCATGCGAAGAGGATTAGTGAGCTTGATCTTCCGGGCTATGCTGTGGGAGGACTCGCTGTAGGAGAAAGCCATGAGGAGATGTATCACATACTTGATGTAACTGTTCCACATCTTCCACAGAATAAGCCGACTTATCTTATGGGCGTCGGAACTCCTGCAAATATCCTTGAAGCCGTAGACAGAGGCATCGATTTCTTTGACTGCGTTTATCCTTCAAGAAACGGCCGTCACGGACAGGTTTACACAAACCGCGGTAAGCTGAATATCAAGAATAAAAAATACGAGCTTGATGATTCGCCGATTGCTGAGGATTGCGGCTGTCCGGTATGTAAGAGGTATACAAGAGCGTATATCAGACATCTCATGAAAGCAGACGAAATGCTCGGGCTTAGATTTTGTGTCTTGCATAATTTATGGTTTTATAATAATATGATGAGAGAAATTCGCGAAGCTATCGAAGAACATCGTTTCACAGAGTATAAAAAGATGAGACTTCAGGGCTTTGAAGAGAATAAATAAAAATAGAAAGAGGAGCTATTAACAATGTTTTTTAGTATTTCAACAGTAGCACTGGCGGCAGAAGCTGCAACAGAGGCAGCAACAGAGGCATCTAGTAAGTCAAGCAACACAGGTGGATTTGGAGTAATGGGTATTGTTCTTTACCTTGCATTCTTCATCGCACTTATGTATTTTCTGCTTATAAGACCTCAGAAGAAGCAGAACAGGAAGCAGGAAGAGGTTATGAACTCTATCGAGCCTGGTGATAACATCATGACATCAAGCGGTTTCTACGGAACTATCCTTGACGTAGTAGATGAGACAACAGTTATTGTTGAGTTCGGTAACAATAAGAACTGTAGAATTCCTATGCATAAGAGGGCAATCGCTGAGGTAGAGAAGGCCGGAACTGCTGAGATCAAAGACGAAGAGCAGAGTGATAAATAAGGAATCCATAGCCCGATATAGTTATCTATGTCGGGCTTTTTTACACATAAAAGTGTATCCTTTATGGAGGAATAACGTGAAAAAGAAAGTTTTAGTTTTAATGGCCGGCATAATGATGCTTTCAGCATTTGGTGCCTGTGGAAAGAAGAACGATAAGAATGATGACCAGGGAACAACGCGCTACACCACAGAGGCAACAACAGGTGATACGCAGAATCCGGGCAACGATCCTATCGCAACAGGTTCTGATGCAACTGCAGGTGATGCTGTGAAGAGTCTTGTCGGTTATTACAAGGGAAATGAATATACCAATGAGCTGGGCAACTTCAAGGTAAAGGTAAACGGTTATTCATGGAAGTTCTATAGTGCAGCTGAGGTTGCATCTGCAGCGGGACTTGAAGAGAAGGATGTGGCAGATCTCTGGTCCGGAGAAAAATCTCCGTATGAGAATGACATGTCCATATGTATGATAGCCGGAAATAAGTCTACAGGCTCAAGCATCATTGTTTCGTATTACTATGTAAATAATGAACTGAACAAGGATACCACCGCAGAGTATTATCTGAAGGTTGCGGCTGATCAGGTAGAAGGCTGCGAGGTTAAAGAGATCAACTTCATGAATAAGAAATACAATGCCATCGTGATTCCGGCCGAGACAGATGGTGGATATGAGCAGGTAAGGTATGCTATCAAGGAAAGAGGTCTCATAATCCTTATCTCCTTCACTATAGGCGCAAATGAAAATATCGATATGCTTGAAGCGATGTTTACAGCCTTGAAATAGCTTGATAAATCCTAAAAGGCAGGTTCTGACAATGATACGAAAGAAATGGCTCATAACAGGCTTGGTTCTGATGGCTGCTATTATGGCTTTCACAGCCTGCGGTAAGAAAGATAAAAAAGAAGCTGATACAACTGTGACCGAAACTACGGAGCAGACAACAGAAGCTGCACCGATCGATATGACGAAGGCTTATTCGAGAGGAAGAGTCAACGGCCAGGAGTATACAAATAAGTTCTTTAACTATTCATGCACCTTTGATGATGAGTGGCGTCTTTATACTGATGAGGAGATCGACCAGATCAATTCCTTCCAGGCAGGAGCAGCCACAGACGAGAATGTTGCGCTTGTCCTTGAGGAGAGCTATCTTCTGGATATGGCAGCCGCAAGATATGATGGAAAGGGCAGTATAAGCATCATAGTTCAGACTATCAATCAGGGGCAGTTTTCCGAGAGAGATTATGCTGAGTCGGGACTTAATGCTACAGTTGAGAGCTTACTACAGTCCGGCTATACGGATGTAAAAGCCGAGATCGGAAGTGTGAAGTTCTGCGGTCGAGAGAGAGTGTCTATTGATATTTCTGCTGTTCCTATGGAGGATGATGCATCCACGGGTGACGCTGAAAAAGCAGACAACACAGAAGATGTGGATGATGCAGATGATGATAGTGCAGACGATGCTGACGGAACAGACGATGCGGATGATGCATACGAAGCAGATGACAGTGCAGATGATGCAGATAACAGCGCTGCGGGCAAAACAATATATGAGAAGCAAATAACCGTAGTAAACGGAAAATACATCAGTGTTCTGACGTTCAAGTCGGACAGCGAGAAGGGCGTAAATGACATCATAGCCATGTTTAAATAATACCTTGAGCGCATAATAAAATGATGGAAAAATCCGTTAAAATGTATTAAAATAAAATATAGGGCTATTGTAGGAGAAACGGATCGGACAGCATTGCCCGGTCCGTTTTTTATCGCAGAGCCACCGAAGGGAAGAAGTCAGCTAAAGCTGACCGGCGGCTCGCGACGAGTAGGGGGCGATTTCATCTTACCTACTCGATCATAACAGCAAATTGTATTCATTAATGAGGAGGTAACAAGGGTGGAAAAATTACATCAGTCAAATCTTGAAAGAAACGTTGATATCAGAAAGGTTGCTATCATAGGCTGCGGATTTGTAGGTTCATCAACTGCATTTGCGCTTATGGAAAGCGGCCTTTTTTCAGAGATCGTACTTATTGACGTAGATCACAGCAGAGCAGAGGGCGAGGCTATGGATATTAGCCACGGCGTTCCATTTGTTAAGCCTATGAAGATCTATGCAGGTGATTACGATGACATTGTTGATGCATCTATCATCATCATTACAGCAGGTGCTGCTCAGAAGCCGGGCGAGACAAGACTTCAGCTCGTTCAGAAGAATGTTGGTATATTTAAAACGATCATTCCGGAGATCAGCAAGAGAAAGTGCGAGGGCGTTATCCTTGTAGTTTCAAATCCAGTTGATATCCTTACATATGTTGCTCAGAAGCTTTCGGGCTTCCCTGTTCACAGAGTTATCGGTTCAGGAACGGTTCTTGATACAGCAAGACTTAAGTCAAGACTCTCAGAACACCTTGATGTTGATGCACGTACAGTTCATGCATTCATCATCGGTGAGCATGGCGACAGCGAGCTTGCTGCATGGAGCAGTGCTGCAGTTTCCGGAGTTCCTCTTTCTAAGTTCTGCGAGATGAGAGGTCACTTTAATCATGACGAGTCTGAGAGACATATCCAGGAGATGGTTAAGAACAGTGCGTATGAGATCATCGAGAGAAAGAAGGCTACCTACTACGGTGTTGCTATGGCAGTAAGAAGGATCTGTGAGGTTATCGCAAGAGATGAGAAGTCTATCCTTTCGGTTTCAAGCCTTATGGAAGGTCAGTACGGCCTCAAGGACATCTGCCTCTCTATGCCGACTATCGTAGGTGCTGACGGTGTTGAGGAGAAGATCCCTATCTCACTTGATGAGGATGAGATCACAAAGCTTATGGCATCAGCTCAGGCGCTTAAGGATATTGCTTCATCGCTTGACCTTTCTATGCCGGAGGTTGATTCCGGAGCAGACGGAAACGAAGAATAAAAATACTAAACGGGCAGATGCGTTATGTGTCTGTCCGTTATAAAACAGGATGGATAAATAATGAAACTTGTATCATGGAACGTAAACGGAATCAGAGCCTGTGCAGGCAAAGGCTTCATGGATTTCTTCAATGACATCGATGCGGACATACTCTGCATCCAGGAAACTAAGATGCAGGAGGGCCAGCTGAAGCTTGATATGCCGGGCTATCATCAGTTCTGGTATTCGGCAGACAAAAAGGGCTATTCGGGAACAGCTGTATTTACAAAGCAGGAACCGATTTCTGTAGAGAAGGGCATGGGAATAGATATCCATGACCATGAAGGAAGACTTATAAAGCTTGATATGGGGAGCTTTTATTTCATAGGCATGTATGTGCCGAATGCACAGAGCGAGCTTAAGAGGCTTGATTACAGAATGCAGTGGGAGGATGACCTGCGCAGCTTCGTAGGAGAGCTGAAGAAGACCAAGCCGGTCATTATCTGCGGTGATATGAATGTTGCGCATCAGGAGATAGATCTGAAGAATCCTGACAGCAATCATATGAATCCGGGCTTCTCCGATGAGGAGAGACAGAAGATGACGGAGCTTCTTGAGTCGGGCTTTGTGGACAGCTTCCGTTACAAATACCCTGACGCAAGAGACGAATACTCATGGTGGTCATACCGCATGAAGGCAAGAGAGAGAAATGTCGGATGGCGTATCGACTATTTCCTTGTTTCAGAGGATATAAAGGATAAAATCATAGATTCAAAGATCCATCAGGAGGTATTTGGTTCGGATCATTGTCCGGTTGAGCTGGACATTGAATTATAATGGGGCGTTCGATAGGAAAGAGCAAATACTGCGGGGAGGAAAAGACATGGAAAGAAAGATGAGATGTATTAATCGCGATATGGCTGTATTTATGGGCCTTACGATGAGCTTGTTCCTTTCACTTACGGGAACCCTTTCTTCGGGACACTTTACAGTGGTCGCATTTATAATGAGCTTTTTCGGAAGCACCATATTAAGTATCTTCATCGGATTTATCGTTCCGGTCGGAAAAATATCAATGAATGTTGACAGGAAGCTCGGACTTCAGCCAAACGGTCTTAAGGCAAGGTTCCTGAACAGCTTTATTTCAGATCTTATTTATACACCGATCATGACTCTTGGCATGGTAGTATTTGCATATATGATGGCGAAGAAGAATAGTGGCGGGAAGGCTGATCTGTCATTCCTCCCGATGTTCCTTAAATCGTTGGCAATATGCTTTGCAGTCGGATATGTGCTGATATTTATATTCCAGCCGATGTTCATGAATATGCTTTTTAAGAAATACAACATTCCGAGGGGGATGGGTCCACAACAGGGACCGCCTCAGGGAATGGGTCGATAAAAGAATAGTAGATTTAATAAAAAACATCGCAAAGCTGAGTGCATTGCGATGTTTTTTGTATCTGCCGAACTGCTAGAGAACAGCTGATATTTGTTATGCAAGTGAAGCTGTGATAATAGCCATAGAATAAACCTCGATAGCGTTGCAGCCTCTTGAAAGATCGTTGATCTGTGCATTAAGTCCGAGAAGGATAGGGCCGTAAGCCTCGAAGTTACCCATTCTCTGAGCAATCTTGTAACCGATATTTCCTGCGTTGATGTCAGGGAAGATAAAGGTATTTGCGTAGCCGGCAACCTCTGAATCAGGACATTTCTGACGAGCAACTCTCGGAGAAACTGCAGAGTCGAACTGGAACTCACCGTCGATAGGCGTATCTGGGAACTCCTCGATAGCCTTCTGAGCGGCATTTCTCATCTTGGTTACTGTGTCGCCTGAACCTGAGCCGTGAGTAGAGTATGAAAGGAAAGCAACCTTCGGATCGATACCGAATACCTTCGCGCAGCGGATAGTCTCGCCACAGATCTCTACAAGCTCGTCCTCTGAAGGACTGATATTAATCGCGCAGTCAGCCATTGCGATTACTTCATTTCCACCGGTTGCGGATGGACGTACAAGGATGAAGCAGGATGAAACGATGGAGTTGCCCGGTTTCGTCTTGATGATCTGAAGAGCAGGTCTGACAGTATCAGCGGTTGAATAAGTAGCACCGCCGAGGAGGCAGTCTGCAACCTTCATCTGAACAAGCATGGTTCCAAAGTAGTTTGCCTGGCGAAGGATCTTCTCAGCCTTTTCCTTGGTCATTCCCTTTGCCTTTCTGATCTCAACAAAAGCATCTACCATCTCATCGAATCTATCATAATTATTTGGATCGATTATTTCCGCACCTCTGATATTGAAGCCTGCTTCCTCAGCGGCTGCCCAGATCTCATCTCTGTTTCCGAGAAGTATCGGATGGAGAAAGCTGCTGGCAAGAAGTCTTGATGCAGCCTCGAGAACTCTGGAGTCGGCGCCTTCTGTAAGAACGATCTTTTTAGGGTCTTTCTTAAGCTTTTCTATCATTGAGCCAAAACCAAATTCCATATTAAGTTACCTCCCATAAGAATTTAAAAAACCATGAAAATATTATACATCATTTACATAATAATTTGTAGGATATTTTTAAAATAATATCTTAAATTTATCATAAAAAAACCGTTGGTATTTAGGCGGTGTAGAATGTAGAATAGGGCTATAGGAGGTATTTAAAAATGAACGATGAATTCAGGAATTTCGCAAATGAGCTTGTTGATAAAATGACTATGGAAGAGGCGGGAAGCCAGCTTAGATATAATGCGCCGGCGGTGGAAAGACTGGGCATACCGGCCTATAACTGGTGGAATGAGGGGCTTCACGGAGTTGCGAGGAGCGGAACCGCAACTGTATTTCCGCAGGCGATAGGCCTTGCGGCGATGTTTGACAGAGACATACTGAAGAGGATCGCGGAGACGATCTCTACAGAAGCAAGAGCCAAATACAACGAAAGCAGAAAAAGAGGCGATAGAGGTATCTATAAGGGCATCACGCTCTGGTCGCCCAATATCAATATTTTCAGGGATCCGAGATGGGGTAGAGGTCAGGAGAGCTACGGAGAGGATCCGTACCTTACCGGAGAACTGGGGGTTGCTTTTATACAGGGCTTACAGGGAGATGGAAAATACTACAGGACTGCTGCCTGCGCAAAGCATTTTGCGGCACATTCAGGTCCGGAGGCGATACGTCACGGTTTCAATGCAGAGGTTAATAAAAAGGACCTGGCGGAAACCTATCTTCCACAATTTGAGAAGGCTGTTAAGAAGGGCAAGGTTGAGGCTGTAATGGGTGCCTACAACAGACTGAACGGCGAGCCTTGCTGTGGAAGTCCGGAGCTTATCACAGATATGCTGAGAGGCGAGTGGGGCTTTGAGGGACATTTTGTTTCCGACTGCTGGGCAATTAATGATTTCCATAAATTCCATAACCTGACCGAGGCGCCTTATCAGTCTGCGGCGATGGCACTTAATGCGGGCTGCGACCTTAACTGCGGTGTCTGCTATGAGTGCATACAGACGGCAGTTGATGAAGGACTAACCACAGAGGAGAAGATAAGAGAATCGGCTAAACGTGTATTTACTGCGAGAGCAAGGCTTGGAATGTTTGCGGATGACTGCGAATATGACAGCCTGAATCTTCTGGATGTAGATACGCCGGAGAACAGGAAGCTTTCCTACGAGGCAAGCTGTAAGTCACTGGTACTGCTTAAGAACGATGGAATACTTCCGCTGAAGGGAGTTAAGAATATCGCGGTCGTAGGACCTAACGCGGATTCACAGAAGGTGCTCGAGGGCAACTATAACGGAACGGCTTCTGAATATGTGACAAACCTCGAGGGTATCAGAAGAAGCGCAGGGGATGGCGTAAGAGTATTTTACTCTATGGGCTGTGACCTCTATAAGGACAGGATATATGCATTTGAGGCTGATGACGATCTTGTGAGTGAAGCGGTTACGATGGCGGAATACAGTGATGTTGTTATCATGTGTGCGGGACTGGATACGACTATCGAAGGCGAAGAGGGCGATACCGGAAATGCATTTGCAGCCGGCGATAAGGTTGATCTTTTCCTTCCGGCTTCACAGAAGAGGCTCATTAGAAGTCTTGCGAAGACCGGTACACCTATAATCCTTGTAAATAATACCGGAAGCCCTATGGACTTCACCGAAGAAGAGCAATACTGCTCAGCAATCATCCAGTGCTGGTACAGCGGTGAATACGGCGGACTTGCTCTTGCGGATACACTGTTCGGAAAGAGCTGCCCAAGTGGTAAGCTGCCGATCACCTTCTATAAGGACGGCACGCTTCCTGAGTTTACGGATTACAGCATGAAGGGACGTACCTATAAGTTCCTTGAGGCTGAGCCGGAATATCCTTTCGGCTACGGTCTTAGCTATACAAGCTTTGTCTACAGCAATATGGAGCTTAAGGAAGATGGAGATAAGCTTCTCTGCAGCATAGATGTTACGAATGTCGGAGACGTGGACGGTGAGGAGATAACTGAAGTTTACGTGGCTGCAGATATTAACGAGAAGGCTGAAAATGATAAGAATAGTGAATACCTTGGCAGGATGGCTCTTGATAATCAGCCGAAATACTGCCTCGTGGGATTTGAGAGAAATCAGCTGAAGAAAGGCGAGACAAAGAGAGTCAGCATAGTGATCGACAAAGAGGAGATGAGAACGGTTCTTTCGGACGGCATGAAGGTTCTGCTTCAGGGCAGATATACTATCTACGCCGGCGGAAGTCAGCCTGATCCTGTAAGTGAGAGACTGCTTGGTACTGCACCGATGAGTATGGATATTGAAATATGAAAAAGGATACCGTGATATAAAGAGTTAGAAACAGATACTGTATTATAGAGGTGCATAGACATAACACCGGCCGGGTGACCGATAGAAATATCCTAAAGTGTCATTCTGCCGGTGTTTTATGATAAAAGAATAATCTACAAATATTCCTGTTTTTTAAGTCTAAAAAGTGGTGTTATGTTTTGAAACGACAGGAAGTATAATCGTAACATAAGCATATTATGATTTGTTTGATGAGACATCGTCATTAACGAATAGTAGGAGGGTTTTTATGTTTATAGGAGTAGATCTCGGAACGTCCGCAGTCAAGCTTCTTTTGATGGATGATGACGGAAGGATAGTGAAGAGTATTTCAAAGGAATATCCTTTGTTTTTTCCGAAGGACGGCTGGTCTGAGCAGAATCCGGAGGACTGGTATCAGCAGTCAATAGCCGGTATCAGGGAAATATCGGAGGGCTTCACCGGCAGCATCAACGGAATCGGAATAGGCGGCCAGATGCACGGCCTTGTGGTCCTTGATGAGAATGATGAGGTGATCAGACCTGCGATACTCTGGAATGACGGAAGAACGCAGGATGAGGTTGATTATCTGAATAATGAGATAGGCAGGGAGAAGCTTTCGGAGTACACCGGAAATATTGCATTTGCCGGGTTTACAGCACCGAAGATACTCTGGATGAAGAAGAATGAGCCGGAGAACTTCAGCCGTATCAGGAAGGTTATGCTGCCTAAGGATTATATAGTTTATAAGTTTACAGGCGTTTCAAGCTCTGATTATTCGGATGCGGCAGGTATGCTTCTGCTGGATACGAAGAATAAGAGATGGTCGAAGGAGATGATAGATATCTGCGGTATCAGGGAAGAGTATCTTCCTACGCTTCACGAAAGCTACGATGCGGTAGGAACCGTGCTTCCGGAGATCATGTCACAGCTTGGACTCACCGGTGAGATAAAGGTTGCTGCAGGTGCAGGCGACAATGCTGCAGCGGCTATCGGAACAGGAGCCTGCGGCGCAGGAAAATGCAATCTTTCACTTGGAACTTCAGGAACCATTTTTATCACATCCGACAAGTTCCTTGTTGATGAATACAATTCACTTCATAGCTTCTGCCATGCAGATGGCGGCTTCCACCTTATGGGATGTATGCTTTCGGCAGCGTCCTGCAATAAGTGGTGGATGGATGATGTCTTAAATGACAGCGATTATGCGGCAGAGCAGGCGAAGATGAATAAGCTCGGTAAAAATAGTGTATTTTTCCTCCCTTACCTGATGGGAGAAAGATCTCCGTATAATAATCCAAGACTGAGGGCCGCTTTCATGGGAATGAGGATGGACAGCTCCAGAGAGGATATGTCACTCGCGGTACTTGAAGGCGTTGCCTTCGGACTCAGGGACTCGCTCGAGGTTGCGAGAAGTCTTGGTATCGAGGTAACGGAATCGACTATATGCGGAGGCGGGGCGAAGAGCCCACTCTGGAGAAGGATCATAGCAAATGTTATGAATCTCAAGCTCCTCACACCGGAGAACGATGAAGGCCCGGCTCTTGGCGGTGCGATCCTCGCGGCAGTTGCCTGTGGACATTATAAGGACGTGGCTGAGGCTAAGGAGAAGATCATCAGATACAAGGAAGAGGTTGTTCCGGAACCAGAACTTACAGCTCTTTATGAGGAGAGATATAAAGAATATAAGAAATACGTTGGAGCGGTACTTCCGCTGTACTAAGAGTTATTTCATGAGTTATAGAACAAGCCGGAAACAGCCGGTATGAACAAGTGATCAAAAGAGAAATATTACAATAAACGGAGGTTTAAAATGAGCGAGATATTTAAGAACATCCCTGAGATCAAATACGAGGGACCACAGAGCAAGAATCCTTTCAGTTTCAAATACTATGATCCTGAGAAGGTTGTTATGGGCAAGCCTATGAAGGAGCATCTGCCATTTGCTATGGCATGGTGGCATAATCTTGGAGCAACAGGTGTTGATATGTTTGGTAGAGGAACTATCGACAAGAGCTTCGGAGCATCTGAAGAGGGAACCATCGAGCACGCAAAGGCAAAGGTTGATGCAGGTATCGAGTTCATGAAGAAGCTGGGTATCAAGTATTACTGCTTCCATGATGTTGATCTTGTTCCTGAGCAGGATGATATCAATAAGACAAATGAGTATCTTGATATTATTTCCGATTACATCCTTGAGAAGACTGCTGGAACAGATATTAAGTGCCTCTGGGGAACTGCAAATATGTTCAGCCACCCACGTTTCATGAACGGCGCAGGAAGCACAAATGATGTTGATGTTTACTGCTTCGCAGCAGCTCAGGTTAAGAAGGCAATCGATATAACAGTTAAGCTCGGCGGTAAGGGCTATGTATTCTGGGGAGGCCGTGAGGGCTATGAAACACTCCTTAATACTAAGGTTAAGTTCGAGCAGGAAAATATAGCTAACCTCATGAAGATGGCAAGAGACTACGGTAGAAGCATCGGCTTTGAAGGTGTATTTCTTATCGAGCCAAAGCCGAAGGAGCCAATGAAGCATCAGTATGATTTCGATGCTGCAACAGCAATCGGCTTCCTTAAGGAGTACGGTCTCGAGAAGGACTTCATGATGAACATCGAAGCTAATCATGCAACACTTGCAGGACATACCTTCCAGCATGAGCTCAGAATCAGCCGTATCAATGGTATGCTCGGTTCTATCGATGCTAACCAGGGCGATACAATGCTTGGATGGGATACAGACTGCTTCCCAAGCAATGTTTACGATACAACACTTGCTATGTATGAGATCGTTAAGAATGGCGGACTTCCTGTAGGTATCAACTTCGATTCAAAGAACAGACGTCCAAGTAATACTTACGAGGATATGTTCCATGCATTCATCCTTGGTATGGATTCCTTCGCATTTGGTCTCTTAAAGGCAGCTGAGATGATCGAGGATGGAAGAATTGAAGGCTTCATCGATAAGAAATACAGCAGCTTTGATTCTGAGATCGGTAAGAAGATCAGAAGCGGAGAGGCTACGCTGGAGGAGCTTGCTAAGAGAGCGGCTGACATGAAGAGTGTTGCAACACCTGTGTCCGGTGCGCAGGAATACCTTGAGGGTGTGCTGAACAATATTATCTTAAACTAAATTATTATTATAATACTATCGAAAGCTCGGATGAATGATTCCGGGCTTTTGTTATGTTCGCCCGCGCGGCAGGTATATGTGTTTTCGAGACCGTTGTGGGTCTCGGCGCTTAACGATTCAGACGCCGACGAAGGAGGTGGCTGAGAGTTTAGCGAGCGAAGCGGCCGTTAGGGGACCCGTCACGTCCGAGAGGTTGTCTCGAAAACACATGTATCTGCTCAGCTAGGGCGATTATACATTATGTACGGAATCATCCATTCGAGCTATTTTCACTATTGACAATGAACTAGAGCGGGTGTATAACATAATTGTTAGCACTCGGGTATGGTGAGTGCTAACAAGGAAGAATACACGTAGGAGGTGCAGAGATGAATGCAGAAAAATTCACAAAGAAATCGTTGGAAGCGATAGAGAATTGCCAGAAACAGGCGATGGAATATGGCAATCAGGAGATCAAAGCAGAGCATGTCCTGTACAGCCTTCTTCTTATTGAGGACAGTCTTATTGTTAAACTTCTGAAGAAGATGAATATAGATACAGATGCTGTTACAGGTGCTGCAGAGAGAGCGGTTGCAAGCCTTCCTAAGGTTGGCGGATCGAATACCGACCTTTATATGGGTACGGATGCAAGCAGAGTTATCATGAAGGCTGAGGATGAGGCGAAGAAGATGGGCGACGCCTTCATATCCGTTGAGCATATATTCCTTGGACTTCTGGACAGTCCGAGCGACAGTATTAAGAAGATATTTAAGGATTACGGCATCAAGAAGGATGAATTCCTGAAGGCTCTGGCAGATGTCAGGAAGAACAAGAAGGTTGAAACCGAGAATCCGGAGGATACTTATGATGCTCTTGAAAAATACGGCTACAATCTTGTCCAGCGTGCAAGAGAGCAGAAGCTTGATCCGGTCATCGGACGTGACAGCGAGATAAGAAATATCATCAGGATCCTTTCACGTAAGACCAAGAACAATCCAGTTCTGATCGGTGAGCCGGGCGTTGGTAAAACAGCTGCGATCGAAGGGCTTGCTCAGCGTATCGTTAAAGGGGATGTTCCGGATTCGCTGAAGGATAAGGAAATATTTGCGCTTGATATGGGTTCACTTATTGCCGGCGCTAAGTATAGAGGTGAGTTTGAGGAAAGGCTGAAGGCTGTTCTTGACGAGGTTAAGAAGTCTGACGGCCAGATCATCATGTTCATCGATGAGATTCATACTATAGTCGGTGCAGGTAAGACTGACGGTTCGCTGGATGCCGGAAATATGCTTAAGCCGCTTCTTGCAAGAGGCGAGCTGCATTGTATAGGCGCGACTACCATTGACGAATACAGAAAATACATCGAGAAGGATAAGGCACTTGAGAGACGTTTCCAGCCGGTTACGGTTTCCGAGCCGACAGTTGAGGATACAGTATCAATACTTCGTGGTATCAAGAACCGTTATGAGGTTTATCACGGTGTAAAGATATCGGATGGTGCGCTGGTTTCAGCGGCAGTGCTTTCCAACAGATATATCACTGACAGATTCCTTCCGGATAAGGCAATCGACCTGGTAGATGAAGCCTGCGCGATGATCAAGACCGAGCTTAATTCTATGCCTGCAGAGCTTGATGAGATTTCAAGACGTATCATGCAGCTTGAGATCGAAAAAGAGGCGCTTAAGAACGAGGAGGATAATCTCAGTCGTGAAAGGTTGAAGAATCTTGAGGAGGAGCTGGCAGAGCTTAAGGAGCAGGAGAAGGGCATGAAGGCAACCTGGGACAATGAAAGAGCCGAGGTTGATAAGGTCAGAGAGCTCCGCTCAGAGATAGAAAGCGTTAAGGATGAGATAGAAATCGCCCAGAGAAGATACGACCTGAACAAGGCGGCAGAGCTTCAGTATGGCAGACTTCCACAGCTTCAGAAGGAACTGGAGGCTCTGGAGGATAAGGTAAATGATAAGGATAGACAGCTGATCCACGAAACGGTTACCGAGGATGAGATAGCTAAGATCATCTCAAAGTGGACAGGCATCCCTGTTGCAAAGCTTACAGAAACTGAGAGAAATAAGACTCTTCATCTGGCTGAGCAGCTGCATAAGAGAGTGGTTGGACAGGATGAAGCGGTTGAACTTGTAAGCGATGCAATCATCCGTTCAAAGGCAGGAATCAAGGATCCTACGAAGCCTATCGGTTCGTTCCTGTTCCTCGGACCTACAGGTGTAGGTAAGACAGAGCTTGCGAAGACTCTTGCTGAAGCACTTTTCGATAATGAAGCAAGCATAGTCCGTATCGATATGAGTGAATATATGGAGAAGCACAGTGTGGCAAGGCTTATCGGAGCGCCTCCGGGATATGTTGGATATGACGAGGGTGGACAGTTGACCGAAGCGGTCAGAAGAAAGCCTTACTCGGTTGTTCTCTTCGATGAGGTTGAGAAGGCGCATCCGGATGTATTTAATGTGATGCTCCAGATACTTGATGACGGACGTATTACTGATTCGAAGGGTAAGACCGTCGATTTCAAGAATACAATACTGATCATGACTTCAAATATAGGTTCAGAGTTCCTGCTTGAGGGTATCGACGAGAACGGTAATATCAAGAAGGAGGCGGCTGATCAGGTAAATAATATGCTGAAGCTACATTTCAGACCGGAGTTTTTGAACCGTCTCGATGAGATGATCATGTTCAAGCCGCTTACGAAGGAAAACATCAAGAATATCATCGACCTTCTGATGAAGGATCTCAATAAGAGGGTTGAAGATAAGGAGATAAGTATAGAACTTACGGACAAGGCGAAGGAGCTTATCATTGATGGCGGATATGATCCAATCTACGGTGCAAGACCGCTAAAGAGATATTTGCAGAAGAATGTTGAGACGCTTGTCGCAAGGCATATACTTGGCGGGGCTATCAGTATCGGACAGAAGCTTATAATTGATGCTGTGGATGGCAAGCTGGTTGTTGCTTAGCTTGAAACATACCGGACATGATGGTATGATAAATGCTGTGCTGTTTCTGTGAGGTATTTTGCAGGATTACTTCAAATACATACGGCGGAGGCATTGATGAAAAAAGTAAGTGAATTTGTAGGAAAATTTATGGCTGTCATAGTTTTGGTCGTAGCAGTAGTGGCGCTATTTGTACCGAAAACGTGTCTTTGGATAGAGACTGACTGGATAAATTACCTTTTGATGGTAATAATGTTTGGCATGGGACTGACAATGAAGCTGAGCGATTTCGCTGTTGTCTTCAAAAAGCCCAAAGATGTCATCATCGGTTGTATAGCGCAGTTTGTTGTTATGCCGGCACTTGCATATTTGCTTGGAAAAATATTTGGACTTAGCAACGAATTGCTTGTAGGAGTGGTACTTGTCGGAACCTGTCCGGGCGGTACATCGAGTAACGTAATAACATATCTTTCCAAGGGTGATACCGCAATGTCTGTTGGAATGACAAGCATAAATACACTGCTTGCACCATTTCTCACTCCGGCACTTACTTATCTATATCTCAGAACTTCGGTAAATGTTGATGTTAAGACAATGTTTTTATCCATTATTCAGGTTGTTATCATTCCGATAGGACTTGGAATAATCATAAACAGATTTTTAGGAAAATACACAGAAAAGGTAAAGAATGTTCTTCCTATGGTATCGATCACAGCAATATGCCTCATCATTGCTTCGGTTGTATCGCATAATAGTGAGAAAATATTATCCACAGGAGCTATTATCTTCGCTATTGTTATTCTCCATAATCTGCTTGGATATGCAGCCGGATTCTTGATCGGAGTGGTATGCAGAATGGATCTGGCGCGTAAAAAAGCTATATCGATTGAGATAGGTATGCAGAATTCAGGGCTTGCAACATCACTTGCGGGTTCAGCATTTCCTGATCTTGCTATGGCTACAGTTCCGGGCGCGATATTCTCTGTATGGCATAATATCTCCGGTGCAGTTTTAGCCGGGATTTTCAGATCAATAAAGGAAGATGATTGATAAAGTGAATATGGTGACAATATATATCGGGATACCGGCGTAGGTCGGTATCCCGATTTTTTAATAGAAACCTCCTGATGAATGTATATTTATTGATACGTGGCCTATAGAGAATCAAGCAAATAATTAAAAAAGAGATATCTATAACAGCAGGATAAAGAACGAATATCAGTAACAGTATATGTTCAGTGAATTGAAATTGTGGTATATTAGAGAAGATGATAACAGTTGTATTTGATAGTGTGAGGCGGCTATAAAAATAAGGCCTTATCGAAAAATATGAGACTATTTATCGCAGTGCGATTTGACAAGGAAATCGTTGATGAACTTACGACGTTTCAGGATGAGCTTCGTAAGATTGGTGCTATTGGAAACTATACCAAGGAAGAGAATCTGCATCTGACACTTGCCTTTATTGGAGAATACAATGACCCGGATGCTGTGCTTGAGGCGATGGAGAGGGTGGATTTCCGACCTTTCAATCTGAAGCTTGATGTATATGGGATGTTCGGGGATCTTCTTTGGGTAGGGACTACTTCGGAACCTGTTCTAGCAGCGATTGCTAAAAAGTTTAGACATACACTTGCTGAAGCCGGCATCATATTTGATAACAAGAAATTCAAATCACATGTGACGCTTATCAGAAAGGTGGCTTTTAAAAGTGATCAGAGGATACCGGCTGAGTGCATCGGCAGGAGTGAGATGACAGTGAAACATATTTCACTCATGAAGTCAGAACGAGGCAAAAACGGTATGATCTACACTGAGTTGGGATATATAAGTGCTGAATGATCTGTATTTATAATGGTATTTGAAATTGATTTTCTTGTCCGCGCGGAATCGGATGAGATGTTTATAGTGACGGAGGGTAGAAGTGAATAAAGTAAATATGCGTAAATCTAAAAAAGTGAATAGACGTATTATTCCATTATTTCTGGCTGTAGTTATGCTTGCAGGCTGCCTGAGTATAATCGGCTGCGGGAAAAAGAAGGAAAAAAAGAAAGAGGCAAATGCACTTTCGACCTACTGGGCGGCGGACTCTGCTGCTGCGGAAAGCCTGAGAAGTTATGTAAAAAAGGTGACAAATAAAGACGATAAGGAGAGTTTTATTCCGGAGGAGGATCGTATAGCTGTATTTGATATGGATGGAACCCTCACTTGCGAGACCTTTTACACATATTATGATACGATGATGTTTATTAATTACTGCCTGAAGGATCATCCTGATAAGGTGTCGGATGAACTGAAGGCTGCCGCAGCTGAGATCAAACCGGGTTATAAGGCAGGCGAGGAGCTTGCAAGGAATTTTGCGAAGGCTTATGCCGGAATGACCGTTGGCGAGTTATATGATTACGCCGTTGAATTTGGTAAAAAGGCTGCTGATGGTTTTCAGAATATGCGATATATAGACGGCTTTTATCAACCGATGGTGGAGCTTGTAGCATATCTTTACGACAACGGATTTACAATCTATGTGGTAAGCGGTACTGAGCGTACGACCACAAGAGCAATCATTGATAATTCGCCGATAGCTGAATATGTTTTACCTTCTCATGTGATCGGAACGGAGTTCGAAGTGAAAGAGAAGGGCTACGAAGATATTCAGTCAAATATGGATTACAAATACGAAAATGGTGATGAGCTGGTTATTACAGGCGAATTCATTCAGAAGAATCTTAATGCTAATAAGGCTATCTGGATCGAGCGTGAGATTGGGCAGCGTCCGGTGCTTGCTTTCGGAAACAGCGGAAGTGACACAAGTATGATGAATTATGTCCTTGATGACAGAAATCCTTATCCGTCAGAAGCATATATGATAGTAGCGGATGATGATGTACGGGAATGGGGCGACGCTGATTGGACTGAAAAATCAGCACAGTATTCTGAAATGGGATATGTTCCGGTATCAATGAAAAATGATTTTAAGGATATCTATCCTGAGTCTATAAAGAAAGCTGATCGGCAGTATACTGAGCAGGATTACGATGTTGAGATTAATACAACGGAAGAGGATAAGACAGAAGTTGCAACAACCGAAATAGTGGATAACCAAAAACCGGATGCTCCGGCTGATGAAAATATGAGAACAACCCTCTCACGTGAGGGCTATACTCTTGAACAGGTAGTTGTGCTCAGCAGGCACAATATTCGCTCTCCATTAAGTGGCAGTGGATCTGCACTTGATACCATCACACCACACAAGTGGTTTGAGTGGTCGTCAGAGGCAAGCCAGCTTTCTGTAAGAGGCGGAACGCTCGAGACAGAGATGGGACAGTATTTCCGAAAGTGGCTTGAGGAAGAGGGATTGTTTCAGCCGAACTATCATCCGGAGGATGGAGCAGTACGTATTTATGCCAATTCAAAGCAGAGAACTATCGCCACTGCACAGTTTTTTGCAGCCGGCCTTCTGCCGGTCGATAATATGGATATAGAGTATCACAGTGAGTTTGATACTATGGATCCTGTATTTAATCCGGTTTTTACTTATATGTCGGATGAATATGCGGCTGACGTGAATAAGGAGATGCACGAACACTTTGATTCTGTGATCGAAGGCCTGAGTGATAATTATGAACTGCTTCTGGATGTTATAGATGCAGAGGAGTCGGAGGATGTTAAAAACGGAAAGTTCAGTGGTTTTGTTACTGATGATTCGCAGTTTACCATCGAGGAAGGAAAGGAACCGGGAGTAAGCGGTTCACTAAAGACGGCTTGTCAGATAAGTGATGCGCTTGTTTTACAGTATTATGAAGAGCCGGACAAGACAAAGGCGGCTTTCGGTCATGAGCTTTCTACGGAGGACTGGGAAGCTATTTCCGAGATCAAGGATGTATATGGCGATGTGCTGTTTACCACACCGTCAGTAGCGATAAATGTGGCACATCCGCTACTTGAAGAGATAAATAGTGAGCTTTCGACAGAGGGCAGACAGTTCACGTTCCTCTGTGGTCATGATTCAAATATTGCAAGTGTTCTGGCGGCTCTGAGGGTTGAGGATTACAGCCTGCCGGAAACTATAGAGAAGAAAACTCCTATAGGTTCAAAGCTTGTCATAAGCGTGTGGACGAATAGTGACGGAGATAAAATGGTAAGTCTGGATCTTGTATATCAGAAGACAGAACAGCTGCGTGAACTGTCATTGCTTGACGAGGCAAATGATCCGGGAATATATAGTCTTAAGCTTGAAGGCCTCGAAGTTGATGAAAACGGAATGTATAAACTGGAAGATGTAAAACAGCGTTTTTCTGATGTCATTTCAGAATACGATGAGCTGATCGATATATATGAAGAAGATGAAGCGGCGTAGGAAGAAATAATCGACATAAACGGAAAAGGACGAGGCGGCATAAAATGAAAACAAGAGAACAGGCACTAAAATACGGACTATCGTTTCCGGATACATATTTAGATACACCATTTTCGGATACAAACTGGCAGTTGGTCAGATTTAAGGATAATAAGAAGGCCTTTCTATGGACCTATGAGAAGGACGGATATATTAACCTGAATGTAAAGGTGGATCCGGAGAAAGCGTATTACTGGCGCAAATTGTATGAGTCGGTAATTCCGGGGTATCACCAGAATAAGGAGCACTGGAATACGATCATTCTTGACGGAAGTATACCGGATAAGGATGTTAAGCTTATGATTGCTGAAAGTTATGATCTGATATCCGACAGCCCGACAAAGAGAATATATGAAGCCGTGAAGAGGATACCGAAGGGCTGCGTTGCCACCTATGCACAGGTTGCAGAAGAGGCGGGAGATAGAAAGATGGCGCGGGCAGTCGGAAACGCACTGCATAAGAATCCGGACCTTTCTGTGATACCGTGTCACAGAGTTGTTAATGCGAAGGGCGAACTTGCCGGAAACTATGCCTTCGGAGGCGCATGGAAGCAGGGAGAGATGCTTATTGCTGAGGGCGTTGAGGTTGTGGACGGCAGAGTTGACCTGAAGAAATTTCAGTGGAAGAAAGAATAAAAAAATTTTTCAATTTGGGTATTGACTCTAACATTATGGTAGGGATTACAGTCGTAGTGAGCTC